>Ga0209357_1000031_pt1 | contig 44607 bp, 40 predicted proteins | sample LauGreFBDMM110SD_2_FD_187573 | JGI IMG/M metagenome (GOLD analysis project Ga0209357, IMG submission 187573) | Freshwater lake microbial communities from Lake Michigan, USA - Fa13.BD.MM110.SD (SPAdes) (version 3) | ecosystem: Environmental > Aquatic > Freshwater > Lake | place: Lake Michigan... | reverse complement strand
GTCATACACATTGCTTGACACCATGCGAGCAACAAGCCCGCCGTAAGTGCCAGCAGCACCTGCCCATGATGCAGTGATGTTGTCAGAGATGACGGCTGTAGATCTTGCATCAAGAGTTTCAAGGCGAACACTCATGATGCCGCTTGGTGCTGCTGTTGCATCGGCTTCGGTAAGCGTTGTAAGTACACGGCCGCCTCCGCCGTAGTAGAAGTTCAGAATGTCTTGCCAGGATGATCCGAGTTTCGTTGCCCAGCCAAGAGAACCATATTGACTCAGGCCGCGACCGTGGCCATTGCCATGGCCGCGAATCACGACACCGAGTGGAGGAAGTGGTTCGGCCTGAACGAGTGCACTAGGTGCCGAGGCGAGAAGCGACGTAAGAAGCGATATGAATACGAGCAAGATGCCGACGCGGCGAAGAGGTTTTGTCGGAGTTGCCATGAAATACCACGCTAGGTGGTCTCGACCACCTCATGGTGGCGGTCAGTCTCGTCTCGCTCTTGTACTGCAACGCCCGTCAAAACTAATGCCATTCCGAGAAGGTCGAGAAGGCTGGGGGATTGATTCAGAAATACAAATCCAAAAATCGTGGCGCAGACGGGAAGCAATGCCAACATGACAGAAAAACGTCGAATAGGAATGCGCCGAAGAGTGGCTTGATCAATACCGTACCCAATGGCGTTCGACAGTAACCCAACGAGAATGCATCCGATCAATATTTTGCCGCTTGAAAATGCTGCACCCGCGTCACCTGCAGCAAATGGAGTGATCACAATGCCACCAAAAAGCAAACCGAGCGCGAGACCCGACACTCCTTTGTCGGCAAGTGCGACACGCGAACCCATCACGATGTAGCCAGCCCACATGACTGAAGCAGCCAAGATGAACACAAGTCCTAATGGTTCGTTGCCTATTTCAACACCACCTAAGACAACGACACCGACTGCGGCCGACAACAATGCAACCGTATTGCGCACCGAACGCGTGCGAAGCGCGGCAACGGTTATTGGTCCGATGAACTCAATGGTGACACCTTTGCCGAGTGGAAGACGGTCAAGTGCTAAATAAAAGAACAAGTTCATTAACGCAGTTGAAGCACCGAACGCGGCCACCCAATACAGTTCGCGACGGTTCCAACGTCGGGGTGATTGCCGAAATGAAAACGCAAGCAAAATCAACGATGCGCTCAGGACGCGTAGCCACGCAACGGTGGCAGGCGAAATGTCGTCAAATAAATGAACCGCAATTATTGCGCCGGTGTATTGGGCAACCGCAGACAGTACGAAGAAAAGTTCAGGTGGTGCAGCGTTGAAAATACGATCAGCGCGCAACCTCTCAGGTGAGGTCACGAAAGACTGTCGCTAGTTAATCGAAAAGATCAGGATCTGTGCGGCAAATCTCTTGCCAGAGTGGCTGGAAGTGTGCCCAACCTGTCATGGCGTTTCCTGCGTTTTCGCGCGTGTATACAGCTGAGTCATGTGGGATGTGCTTCGGAGTGCCTGCTGCCATCGCTGCAAGTTGTGCCTGTGCGCAACGCTCGAAACATACAAACCAGAACACAGCTTCATCAACAGTTGCGCCCACTGTGAAGTGGCCATGGTTTTGGTGAATCGCTGCGCGGTTATTGCCGAATGCTTCTGCAAAGTCACGTCCTGCTGATTCTTCGAAAACCACTGCGCCACCATGTTCTGAAATGACGACATTGTTTTCATAGAACGCACATGAGTCTTGAGTCAATGCGTCAAGTTGGATACCAAGTGAACTGAATGCTTTTCCGTATACGGAGTGCGCGTGTGCTGCAGCAACGACATCGGGACGAGCGGTATGTACAGCTGCATGCAATACATATGCTGCTCGGTTCACGGCGTATTTGCCGTATACAACTTCACCATGATGGTTGACCAAGATGAGGTCAGACACTCGCATGTGGCGAAATGACAAGCCGAGTGGGTTCACCCAGAAATGATCAGGAAATTCAGGATCGCGAACCGTGATGTGTCCGGCGACACCTTCACCGAATCCGAGTCGACCAAAGATGCGTAGTGCGCCAGCAAGTTTTTGCTTGCGACGAAGACGCTCTTCGGCAACGTTGGCGGCAGGAGCAAGAGCTTCCTGGCCAAGAATGGTGACCTGCTTTGGAGTCAACGGAATACCGTCGATCATCTGGGTCTGTACGGGTGCATCTGGTGTGATGGTCATGCCTTCACAATACGCCACAATGGTGGCTATGGGAATAAGCCAAATACAGCCAGATCACATGGGGGCTCCGGCTGCCAAGTACGCACATGCCGTGAAAGTAGATGGCGCACAGTCAATGGTATTCACGTCGGGGGTTGTGCCGACAATGCCTGACGGCACTGTTCCGCCCTCCCTAGAGGGGCAAACCCGTGTGGTGTGGGCCAATTTGCTCGAAATCCTGCGCGCCTCCCAGATGGGCGTTACAAACATCGTCAGCATCACCACATATGTGGTGGCTCGCGACACGCTGACACCTGATCTGGCCTCTGTGATGGCCGTACGCGATGAAGTGATGGCAGATCACAGGGCGGCTAGCACTCTTGTGACTGTTCCTGCCCTTGCTCGCGCAGAGTGGCTTATTGAAATAAGCCTTATTGCTGCTTCCTGAGAATTTCTAGGAATATGTCGCTAGCGGTGACGGCTCGTACGATTGACTCCCATGGCTGACGAAATAAACCGCACTGACTCTGGCATTGACATTGCCCCTCTTTATTCGGCCGATGATTTAGCCGGCTGGGACGCAGCTACGCAACTGGGTCTTCCAGGAACTGCGCCCTACACCCGAGGCGTCTACCCCACGATGTACCGGGGCAAATTGTGGACCATGCGTCAGTACGCCGGATTCGGCTCTGCCGAATCAACCAACCTGCGTTTCAAGTTTCTTCTTGAAGCAGGCCAAACAGGACTGTCATGTGCGTTCGACTTGCCGACCCAAATGGGGTACGACTCTGACCACGCCCGTAGTGAAGGTGAGGTCGGCAAAGTAGGCGTTGCTATCGACACCATCGAAGACATGCGCATGTTGTTGAAGGATCTACCGCTTGACAAAGTGTCGACGTCAATGACCATCAACTCAACTGCTGCGGTTCTGTTGTTGATGTACGAATTGGTTGCGGAAGAACAAGGCGTACCGTCTTCTGCCATTAGCGGAACAATTCAGAACGACTTGTTAAAGGAATACATCGCGCGCGGTACGTATGTGTACCCACCGCGTCCGTCGATGCGCATCATCACAGATATTTTCGCGTACTGCGCCCAGAACATTCCGAAATGGAACACCATCTCTATTTCTGGTTATCACATTCGCGAAGCTGGCAGTACTGCTGTACAAGAAATCGCATTTACTCTGGCCAATGCCATCGCATATGTTCAGGCGGCAGTTGATGCAGGTCTTGATGTCGATGATTTTGCGCCACGTTTGTCATTCTTCTGGAATGGCCACAATAACTTCTTCGAAGAAGTTGCAAAGTTCCGTGCAAGTCGTCGCATGTGGCACAAGATCATGACCGAGCGTTTTGGGGCAAAGAAAGAATCAAGCAAGTTGCTGCGCTTCCACACACAAACAGGTGGCAGCACTCTGACCGCTCAGCAACCACTGAACAACGTGGTGCGCGTTGCGCTGCAGTCTCTTGCCGCTGTAATGGGTGGAACACAGAGCTTGCACACAAATGGTTACGACGAAGCACTAGGCCTGCCAACAGAAGCAGCTGCCCGTATCGCATTACGCACACAGCAAGTCATTGGGTACGAAAGCGGTGTAATTGATACGCCAGACCCGCTTGCTGGTTCATATTTTGTCGAAACATTGACTGATGAAGTGGAACGTCTTGCGTGGGAATACATCGAACGCATTGATGCAATGGGTGGCGCTGTTGATGCCATTGAAGCTGGTTTCCAAATGGATGAAATTGAACAGAGTGCATATGAGTACACAAAGTCGATTGACGACGATGAACGAGTCATTGTGGGTGTCAACAAGTTCACCGTAGAAGACGAAGGGGAGCCGAATGTTTTCCCGATTGATCCGAGTCTTGCTGTTGGTCAATTGTCTCGTCTGAAGAAGTTCAAAGAGAATCGTGATCAAGCAAAGGTTGCAGCTCTTCTTGAAGAGATCCGGGTTGCAGCACGTGGCACTGACAACATCCTGTTTCCTATGAAAGAGGCACTGCGCGCTCACGCAACGCTTGGCGAAGTCAGCGATGCTTTGCGTGATGTCTACGGCACGTATAAGCCAGGTCGGTAGTACTCATAATGACTGAGCAGAATGTCATTGTTGAGAGAGTTGGGAATCGTTTCGACATTGTTCTGAATAGACCTGACCGAAAAAACTCAATAACACAACAATTGGCTGTTGAATTGCGCGATGCCTTTCTGAACGTCCCCTCAGATGTTGGCTGCATTTTGTTGTCAGGCTCCGGCGGAGCATTTTGTAGCGGCATAGATCTTAAAGTCGCAGGTGCAGACCTGAAAAATGAACCGTTGACTGCATGGGTAGAAGTGCACGCTGCCATGTACAAATGCCGCGTGCCTGTGGTGGTATCTCTCGAGAGGTATGCCATCAATGCTGGCGCAGCTCTTGCATTGGCCGCAAACATTGTTATTGCCGGAGAATCGTCGTTTCTGCAGGTAGGTGAAATTGCGATGGGTGTTCCTGCCCCAATGTGTCAAGCCTGGTTGCACCTGAAACATTCGCAAGCAGTTGCAGACCGCGTTGTACTAGTGGGTGATCGCATTGCGGGCGCCGACATGGTGGCGCTTGGTCTTGTCTCAGAAGTGGTCGCCGATGGCGAAGTATTGAATCGCTCACGTGTTGTTGCTGACCATATTGCTTCTCACCCGCAACGTGGTCGAGACGGAATCGGACGCACGTGGGACTCTTTGCGAGGTCGTATTGACAACCCTGACGAATGGTTTGCGAACCTAATCAAGCGGTAATGCAACTACGCGCATTCTTCTAGGGTGTTCCATTTTACCTGAGTGCTGTTAGTGCGGTAGTAGTAACCCCGAGGTCCGAAAGTGCCGGTGATTGGGCACATTTTCTTGTACCCCCAGTTTGCAATTCTTTGGTGAAGGTTTTTTTCAATATCACGATCGTATGTTTGAAAAATAACATCTGGTTGTAACTTGCCGATGCTGTAGTCGTAATCCCATTTGTTGTGTCCCGGGAAAAAATCACCGTGGGGAGCACTTGTTGCAATGAACGTGTCGTTTTTGCCAAGGAGATCAAGCATTGTTCGATGCGAATAGTAGGCGGGAACACCAGCCCAAATGGTGCCGATACTCGCTCCCGCTTCGGTTGTGTCACGCATGGTCTCAACTGATTCCGTGATACGGAGATTGGTACGTGTCAGTAGAAGATCGTTGTTCTTTTGTTGCTGCATTACTGGATACGCGCTGACAATGGCGCATACTGCCGCAAGTACTGCGCCTGCGATGTATCCATCACGAGGAAAGAACGAGACGAGGAAGATTACGAGAGCACTGAGAATTGATACTACAACAACAATGTCAAAATGTTCCTCTGAGAATCCGAACGGATTCACCGTTATGCCAGCACCAATTGAGGTGATCAGCACGGCAAGAGAAATGAACACCGGAGTAATGCGTTGCCGAACAGTATTAAAAGATAAACCGATAATGAGAGGCACTAATGGAAGAATTGTGGCGTAGAACCGATTCAGCATCTCGGCTTCCCATGCATCGCCACCGATGTACACGGCATAAGCAGCCATAGCCATGAACATTGTTGATGCGATAACAATCAAACGTTGGCGTATTTCTTTTGACCGCAAATGACAGACAAGCGCCACTGCGATAATTGCAAATAAAACAGTTGTCTTTGCACTTGAAGCAAGCCCCCGAAAAATCCGGTCAATGGGGGAAACTCCGTCCATTTTCAGGTGGTATGTATTGGGTAGCCAGCTACCCCAGTACAACTTTTGCGCAAGGCACACCAATGCCGCAGTGCCCACAACTATCACGCCGTATTGCGCTACTAGGCGCACCTTTACGTAGGCGGGTCCCCACATCAGAATTGCTGTAACAGCGACAACACAAAAGATTGCGAAGTCAAATCGGGTGGCTATACCGAGAACGATTGGGAGAATCATTGAATAGTGGATCCGAACTCTGCCATCCCGAATGTGATTGATGGTTGCGCGTAGTACGAGAAGGCAAAAAAATGTGAGAGCACCTACTTCCATTCCTCGCAGTGTCCAGTAGGTCAGTGGATAGAGAAAAGGCAATGAACCTGCTGCAAGCACTGCAATCACATGGTTGTTGCCCGCACTGTGGGTGCGCACTAGGTCGAAGATGATCCATGATGAAGCGAGAATGAGAACAATTCCCGTAAGAGAGATAATCAATGCGGCAGAGGATCCGTCGAAGCCGACCAGATGAACAAGGGCCATCCATAGTGTCCATAACGGATTCGTAAAACCTTGAACGCGAGGCGCGCCAGGGAACCAGACGAGTTCTCCTGTCTTTGCCAGTGTTCGGCCATAGTCCATAGAAATCATTGCATCGTCGAACAATGTGAAACGACGTGATCCCCATGGGTTCTCACTCGATTGCCACTGAAGAATGAGCATGAACAAAAGGCCGGGAACGACTGCTGCGGCGTATAGGGCGCGTTGGTGAAGGCGCGAAATTGCGCTGATCATGGGTACAGGTATTTCTTTCCACCGCCCGCAACGAGACGCAATTCCTGCGCAAAGGTTTGCGTCTTCTTGTAGTTATCTAAAACAAGAATTCCGGTGGTGTCGATAATCACAACAGTTCCATCGCCATCAACAGATGCAAACGTTCTTCCACCGATATGTCCGAGCGCCAAGAACGACTTGTTACGACATGGGCAATAACCATGTGTGCCAACGCCTGTTGTCGTGCGCATTGCCCAATCCCATGTTTCTTTGGTTGTGCTTCTGTCAAAGAAATAGCGGCGAGTCCAATCGGCCAGGTCGTCCATTTTCATAATGATTCCACCTGTTGAAAATCCGATGCTCCCGTAGTCACCCCGAAAGGTAGAAATGTCGTAGCCCAGTGCATCGGTGATTCTGCTGCGCAGGAGTTCTTCAAATGTCTTGCCGGTCTTTTGTTGAAGAATGAGCCCAAGTACTGAAAAACCAGATGTTGAATAGTCAACGAATGAACCTGGAGGAGATCTGAGTGGTTGTTCACTCACGTACCTCAGCACATCCATGGGTGTTGTGCCTTTTGCTACGTATCCACTCTTAGTTTTGTACTTTGAGAGCCCTGATGTGTGAGTGAGAAGTTGACGAATAGTTATTTGACCATGTTTGAATCCCATCCCCATGTCGCCTACTCGATCCTCTAGGGAAATAAGCCCTTCATCCACTAATTGCATGATCAATGTGGTGGTAAATGTCTTGGTCAGACTGCCGATCAAGCTTGGTTGGTCAAAAGCTCTCATATTTCCTGAGATTCCATGCCACATGCGGCCATCACGGGTAGCGACAATTGCACGTGCTTTGCCAAGCCCCATTTCTTGCGTGCGCTTGTCGAGGATTGATTGCATCTCGCTTTCGCGGATTGACCACGTGTCGTCTTTGAAGGCCGATGAATCAAGAAATTTCTTCACATCATCTTCAATTTCGATCTTCACTACCGTCGGAGCTGCAGATGGAGGTAATGGTTGATTCAACGGTGTGCGAACAAAATCTATACTGCGACTGAGTGGCCCCACGTTGATCGCAAGCAAGATGGCCAATACCAGAATGATTCGCGGAGAGACGAGAAGGAGAGTGAACCAACCCTCCTTTCGGTATTCGAAGAGCCCGATTAGATACGTAACAACGGGCAGTGCAAGGAATGTAAGAGCAACGATGAGAAGAACACGCGCGTTTGTCGGGATTGCGTTCGGAACCAATTGCCAAAAGAACCAGGCTGTCATGGAATGCCACAAATAAATACTGAGTGGGTACCTATTAAGAAATCGCGACACTGCAGTCGTAGAAAATGACGACAAAGTCATTGGAAAATGTAGAAGGAGAGCTGTCCAGAAACCGCCGACGAAGAGATGCAGCACGTGATCATTGTTGACGACACCATCTATTGGTTGCCGAAACAGCAACCAGCCGCATGCACCCGCAAGAAATGCAAACGCGGTGACATGAAGAGTCCGAGGGCTCGGACGACCATTTACGAGCCACGCCATTCCTGCAGCAGTGCACGTTGAATACAACACAATGTCGCCCGCTGCCCAACCGAATCCAGCGGTGTCAATGTTGAAAACACCAAGCGCCACGACAGCAATCATTCCCACTATCGGAATGAGCGATGTGAACCGACGTGTCAATGCATAGATAAATGGAGAAAGGACCAAGACCCACACGTATGCCCGTAAGTACCACATTGCTGACGTGAACCATTGGCTCGCAATCAGGGAACTTGGTTGGCTGAAAGGGAAAAAGAATGTCCACACTGCTGATGTGCGAACTTCAAAGAGAAGTGAGAGGAGGTAGACGGTAAGCGAATAGAACCACAACGGGAGCAATAGGCGTTTGAACCGTTTCCGAAGAGAGTGAATTGCGGATGCCTTTTGCAACGAACGTGCCAAGAGTGCCCCGGTAACAACAAACATTGCCGGAACGGAAGAAATGATCCAGGTGGTCCAGGCCCACCCGCTCGTGTGCCAGGTGATGACGCGGAGAATGGCGAGAGCGCGCAGCCCGTCGAGTGCGGCATCACGCGGAGAAATTGCCAATTTCTCTTGTAGCCCCACCGTATTCACTTGCGCAATTCTAAAAACTTTCCGAGATGTCCATGAAGAAAGCGACATCTTGTAGGGCGCAATTTACTTCGCGTTCATTGAAAGTTTGCTTTGGTCGGTGCGACCACTTTGCATTACGTGAGGTACGAGACCTGGTTGATAGGACGCTCTGGAGCAGCAACTGACTGTGTTGGCCAACCAAGATAAATAATGCCAATCACGTGATCTGTTGGTTCCATGGCACACAGTGTGGTGATTGCGTCATTCGCGCCTTTTGCCGGAGACCCCCACAATGCTGCAAGTCCGAATGACTCGGCCATCAACAGCATGTTTTGAACACCGGCTGCAACTGCGTACTTGTTCTCTTCTGTTTCATTGTCACTATGACCTATGGCTGCGGCAATAACTAAGACGACTGGCGACCGCATGAATTTTCCACGGGTTTTTGTGACTTTCATTTCGTCATCACCCTGAGCGGCCATGGCGTCTGCGATGGTGTTGCCGAGGGTGCTACGCGAATCACCTGTAATGACAGCAATACGAAGTGGCCAGGTGCGCTTGTGGTTCGGCGCCCATTGACCAACGGAAGTTATTCGTTGAATGATTACATCATCGATGGAACGTGACGCATCAATCAACAGACTGCTGCGACGTGCAGTAATCAGAGTTTCAAGTTCGTCAGGTGTCATTAGTTCTTATGAAGATCAGCGTTGAGGCCGCCCCATGAACCTGAGCGTGCGATGACTTCGACTGCACCAGATAATGAATTTCGGCGGAACAATAAGTTTGACTGACCAGAAAGCAGTTTGGCTTTGACATTTGAGCCAGAAGGATCAATGACAACAGTGCCAGCGGTGACATAGAGGCCAGCTTCCACAATGCAATCATCGCCGAGGCTGATTCCGATGCCAGAGTTTGCACCAAGAAGGCATCGCTCGCCGATGGTGACCATTTCTTTTCCGCCACCAGAAAGCGTTCCCATGATGGATGCACCGCCACCAATGTCTGAACCATCGCCGACAATCACCCCTGCAGAGATGCGACCTTCCACCATTGACGCGCCCAATGTCCCGGCGTTGAAATTGCAGAAACCTTCGTGCATCACGGTGGTGCCTGGTGCAAGGTGAGCACCAAGGCGCACGCGACTTGCGTCTGCAATGCGAACACCGGAAGGAACGACGTAGTCAGTCATGCGCGGGAACTTGTCAACGCCGTGCACCACAAGATGCTCGCCACGCTGTGCAAGGTTCCATGCGACTGATTCAAGAGCCTCGACGGCAACAGGGCCACGTGAAGTCCACGCAACATTTTGAAGTAATCCAAATGCACCATCAAGGTTGATGGTTCGCGGCTTGACAAAGCGCTGTGACAGTAAGTTGAGACGCAAATACACGTCTGCTGCGCTTGTGGGTGCTGCGGAGATTTCAATTTCGACGGTGACTGCTTCGAGCGCCACACCGCGATCACGATCTGTATCAACGCTTGGTTGATGTGATGGCGCGTCGGCAGGGGAGAATTTCCCGAGGCCGATGGTGCGAAAGCGCACGTCAAGTGTTGCTCCATTTGAATCGAGTGTTGCAATACCAACACCCCATGCGTGATCTGACATTAGAGGGCCTCCAGGCGAAGTGTTGGGAACAAGATGACGTCGCGAATTGATTGAGCGTTGCCGATCAACATAACTAAACGATCCATGCCGATACCGAGGCCGCCGGTTGGGGGCATTCCGTATTCCATGGCACGTAAGAAATCTTCATCAACGGTGCCGGCTTCGGCATTGCCGGCTTCTTTTGACTTCTGTTCGTCTTCAAAACGAAGGCGTTGCTCAACGGGGTCGTTGAGCTCTGAATATGCATTTGCCAATTCACGTCCACCGACAAACAATTCAAATCGTTCCGTGAGGTGCGGGTCATTGCGGTCAACACGAGCAAGGGGGCTGATTTCGACAGGGTGGCCTGTCACAAAGGTTGGTTCACGAAGCGCCGCTTCGCATGTTGCTTCAAAGAGTTCTTCGATTATTTTTCCTGGCCCAAAATGTGACAAAACTTTGATGCCATGCTTTTCGGCAAGCGCTACGAGTTGTTCGCGTGGTTGTGACGGATGCACTTCAACGCCGGTCGCTTCTTTCACGAGGTCAATCATGCGCACTCGGCGCCACGGCTTGGCAAGATCAACGGGGATGTCATCAATAAGCACCGTGGAAGAGCCGGTGGCATCATTTGCCGCATTCACGAACAAAACTTCCGTGAGGTCCATGATGTCGGTGTAATCGGCGAATGCTTGGTACAGCTCCATCATTGTGAATTCAGGGTTATGACGAGTTGAGATTCCTTCATTGCGGAACACTCGACCAATTTCGAACACTCGTTCCATACCGCCAACAATGAGCCGCTTGAGATGCAGCTCGAGCGCAATTCTCAGATACAAGGTCATGTCAAGCGCATTGTGATGAGTAACGAATGGTCGAGCATGTGCACCGCCTGCCTCAACATGCAGAACCGGAGTCTCGACTTCAATGAATCCGCGCTCGTGCAAAGTGCGTCGAAAACTAGCAATGACTGCGTGGCGAACAGCAAACATGCGACGTGACTCTTCATTGCCGATGAGGTCTGCATAACGCTGGCGGTAGCGCGTATCGGTGTCAGTAAGGCCATGCCATTTATCGGGAAGTGGGCGCACTGCCTTTGATAGCAGAACTACAGAATCGACTTTGATTGAGAGCTCGCCCTTACGCGTTGTCATGACAATGCCTGTTGCGCCTACCCAGTCTCCGAGATCCAGATTATTGATGGCATCAAAAGCATCATCTCCCACGATTGCCTTCGAGACGAACAACTGAACAGAAGTTTCGCGGTCTTGCAATGTGGCGAAAATAAGTTTTCCTTGATCGCGCTTCAGCAGAATGCGACCTGCGACGGTGACGTGTGTTTCGGTTTCAGAGCCAGCTTCGAGGGCACCGAATTCTTTGCGAATCTCGCCAAGGGTGTGGCTGCGATCAAATCGGTATGGGTAAGGATTAGTGCCCTCAGCGCGAAGTGCATCAAGCGAGCCAAGTCGGCGCGCCTTTTCTTGCTCAAGGCCATTAGTTCCCAGATCTACAGATTCATCACTCACAGACTCTCTACGGTAGTTCGCTCACCTGCTGAACGGGGAAGCCATTCATCAACTACGGTCAAACGGGTGCGATGGACGACTTCACTTGCGATAACTGCCCTGGTGGTATCGACCGTCAGTTCTCGCGCAGTAGCAGTCGGATCTAGTGAATTGCCTACCACGGGGCTTGAGCCCACAATGTCAGTGTCGACAGCGTCAAGTTTGACGCCGCAAGAGGTGAAGAAGATCAGTGCTGGTGTTATTGCAGGAGGTGCAGAACCGCATTCGTTGAAATTCCCGACCATCTCGCTGACAGCTCAGATACGCGCAGGTAAGGACGTTTTTCGTCTGGGGGACGGTTGGCGTATTCCCATGGCAACCATGGTTGCTTCGTCTAGTTACGTGCGCAGAACTGGTGGAGACGCAATGGCAGACGTTCTGACGCGTGGCCAAGTGTTGATGGGTGAGACTGCCGCCGAGGTTCGTGGAGCGCAAGTAGGAGATGTGTTGATATTGCGTGATCGCAAGTTCTGGATGCGTCCGTTCACAATTGGCGCAATAGTCGCCGATGAGTTTGTCGACTGGGGTGATTTATTGATGTCAAGTTCAGCCGCCGCAGCGCTGGGGGAGATGCCCGTCTCGCGAATTGCCATTACCCAGATAGTTTCGCCGGCCTCGGTGCTTGCGGGGCTAAAGAAAAAGGGCATCACGATTGGAACTGTGTATCGATTGCGCTCGTCATGGGACAGAGAGAATCCTGATGGCACTTTGGGAACCGCTACTACTAAAAAGTTATTGGGAGAATTTTCATATCGTCCAACTGTTGGAAGTTCGATTCTTGTTGCAGGCTCGTGGACATCGCGCAACATCGTGTGGAAGGTGCGCTACACCGATATCAAATTAGGAAACAACTGTCACCGAATGGTTGTCGACGCAATTCAAGGTGCTCTCACTGAAATAAAAAATGCGGGTTTGTCACGATTTGTCGACACAGCAAACTCGAATAGATATGGGGGCTGTTTTGTAGGCCGCTACAACAGGCTCGCCGGAAACTTCGGAGCGCCATCTCGGCATGCGTGGGGAATGGCCTTTGACATCAATACAGATACAAACCCACAAGGCGGTGTCCCTCAGATGAATTGTGCCGTGGTCCGAATCTTTCGAAAGTGGGGATTTGCGTGGGGTGGAAATTTCTGGCCAGAAGATGGCATGCATTTTGAATATGTCGGAGAACAACGAGATCAGTTGGGGTATCCATCGCGGTATTGCCCGAATAAAGCTCCCTTGCTGGCAGTGACCCTTCCACAATTTGGTACCACGACGACCACGAGCCCTACTTCGACCACGACAACGACAACAACAACGACCACCACGGCACCGATAACCTGACACACGTGAACGTCGATAAAAAATTGGTCATTATCGGTGGTGGGCCTGCAGGTCATTCAGCGGCATCTGCTGCTGCTCGTCGGGGTGTGTCTGTCACCTTGATTGAGCGCGAGATCCTTGGCGGAGCAGCGCATCTTTTAGATTGTGTGCCTTCAAAAGCAATGATTGCTACGGGTGGAGCCATGAGCTTTACCGACAATTTGTCTGGCATGGGGCTTGAGAACCGAACATCTGAAGTAGATGTCGATGCGCTGACCTCTCGCATTTCGAGCATCAAGACACGATTGTCAAACGATGTTCACAACTTGTTGCATAGTCAAGGTGTCACGGTCATTCTTGGCACCGCTCGTCTTGTCTCCGCACACGCTGTGCATGTTGATGCGGCTGACGGAACGACCCACCTTCTTGAAGCTGATGACATTCTCATTTCCACTGGCTCGCGTCCACGCATCCCTGATTTTGTAACCCCTGATGGTGATCGCATTCTGACAACACGCGATTGCTATCCACCACAAAGTTTTCCGGACAGCGTCACAATCATTGGTTCAGGTGTCACTGGTGTTGAATTCGCTCATATGTTTGCGTCGTTCGGCTCAAAAGTGACTCTTGTAGTGAGTCGTCAACAAGTTCTGCCAGGCAAAGACCCCGAAGTTGCAGCAGTTTTGGAAGATTCTTTCTTAAATCGCGGCGTACGTTTGTTCAAAGGTGCACGTGCCACTTCTGTTGAGCGCACAGAAACAGGTGTACGTGTCGTGTGCGATGACGGCCGAGTATCTGAAACAACCCATGTCGTTCTTGCCATTGGTTCGCTTCCGAACACTGAAGGTCTTGGTTTAGAAGAAGTAGGCGTCGTTACAGATGGCGGATACATACCCATCAACCGTCATTGCCAAAGCAATATCGAACATATCTACGCAGCTGGCGATGTCAGTGGAAAACTTCCCTTGTCATCGGTTGCCGCCATGCAGGGACGCAAGGTTGCTGAGCAAGTTGTGGGTGGCCCGAAAGGACCGCATCGTCATCTTGATTACGACAAAGCAGCATCCGCCATCTTTACGGAACCCGAGATTGCTGATGTGGGCTTAGCTGAAGCGGAAGCTTTCGCATCTGGCAGGAAAATTCGCGTGACGAAGGTGCCATTTTCAACAACAGCCAAAGCACTTATCAATAACGACTCGCGTGGATTCGTGAAAATCATTAGCGACCCAGCTACTGGCGAAGTATTGGGTGGTTCAATTGTGGGTCGTCACGCAGCAGAACTCATCAGCGTGATTGCGCTTGCAGTTACTGCGAGCCTCAAAGTCACAGACATTGAAGAATCATTGTTAGTGCACCCGGCGTTGGCTGAAGCCCTCGCTGATGCGGCTGAATAACTATTCGATAATGACGACAATGTCGCCAGCGCCGACTGTGTCGCCGGTCTTGACATTGATTGCCTTTACAACGCCAGACTTGTCTGCTTCGATTTGGTTTTCCATCTTCATGGCTTCCAAAACAACAACGCTTTGACCAGCCTCAACTGTTTGGCCTACTTCAACTAGAACCTTCACAATTGTTCCTTGCATCGGAACAGCAACTTTGCCGCTTCCGCCGCCGGCGCCACCTGACGCAGCAGCACTGCGTGTTGGCTTCTTCGCTTTTGCGCTTGGTGATGCAACACCAGCAGATTCAGGAACCCACAACTTCACATCGAAGCGGCGACCATTGACTTCAACAGTAGTGGTGCGTTGAACGAGTGGCTCGTTGTCGTCTCCGGCAGGAGTAATTGGTGCGGTACCAATATGTGACAGGTCAAGAACTTCTTCTACCCACTTTGTGGAGTGAGTCACTGCCGCAAAGTCCGGGTGTTCAAGAATTGCGATATCGGCAGGAATGGTGGTGGCGATTCCTTCCACAACCATTTCCTTGAGTGCACGAATTGCGCGAGCAATTGCGACATCGCGATCGCGACCCCACACGATGACTTTTCCGACAAGGTTGTCGTAGTACTGGCTGATCTCATCGCCTGATTCGTATCCGGCATCAAAGCGCACGCCAAAGCCATCTGGTGCAACAAGCTTTGTGATGGGTCCAGGAGAGGGAAGGAACTTTCCGCCTGCAGGGTTTTCAGCGTTAATTCGAATTTCAATTGCATGACCGCGACGTGCAGCAAGAACTTCCTTTTGTGTCATCGGCAGTTTCTCGCCAGATGCCACACGGATTTGCCATTCGACAAGGTCAATACCGGTGATGACTTCTGTAACCGGGTGCTCAACCTGAAGGCGAGTGTTCATTTCAAGGAAGAAGAAGTCTCCGTCTTGGAAGATGAATTCCACGGTTCCCGCGTTGTAATAGCCAACAGCCTTTGCTGCTTTGACAGCAGCGGCACCCATTGCTTCTTCAACACCCGCTGGAAGACCTGGAGCTGGTGCTTCTTCAATGAGTTTTTGGTGACGACGCTGTGCAGAGCAGTCACGTGTGGAAATCCAGACGACATTTCCGTGTTGGTCTCCGACCAACTGCACTTCAATATGACGTGGCCACGTGAGGTAACGCTCAATATAAATTTCATCGCGTCCGAAGAAGTTCTTTGCTTCGCGTTGTGCAGACTCCATTGCTTCTTGCACTTCATCTGCTGACTGCACGACTTTCATGCCGCGTCCGCCACCACCGAATGCAGCTTTGATTGCTAATGGCCAACCGTGTTCATTTCCGAAGTCAGAAATTTCCTTTGCCGAGGTAACAAATTCTGTTGTACCGGGAACGATGGGTGCTCCACCGCGCAATGCTGCTTTGCGACTAGAGACTTTGTCGCCCATTTCGTCGATTGCTTCTGGAGGTGGCCCGATGAACGCAACACCCATGGCCGTGATGGCGCGTGCGAAGTCTGGGTTCTCTGAAAAGAATCCGTATCCGGGGTGTACGGCGTCCGCGCCGCTGTCCTTGATGGCTTTCAGAATCGCTTCGGTATTGAGGTAGCTCTCGGCTGCTGTTTGGCCGCCAAGGGCATACGCCTCATCAGCGAGACGCACGTGAAGGGCATTGCGATCAAGCTCGGAGTAGACCGCAACGGTGGCAATTCCCATCTCTCGGGCAGCTCGGATAACACGGACGGCAATTTCGCCGCGATTGGCGATAAGGATTTTCTTCAGCACAGGTGACAATCTTTGTCTAGTGGACCCCTCAATTGCTAACTCATCGAGCCCATGGCTCATTCAGACCGTTTCCGAGACAGGAAGCACCAACGCTGACCTCATGGCGGCGGGGGCTCTCGGAGCGCCTGACCGCAGTGTTCTGAGGGCTGATTTCCAATCAGCAGGGCGCGGGCGCTTAGACCGCACGTGGGAGGCGCCTCGTGGGGCGAACCTGCTGGTGTCGTTGTTGTTTCGCACTATTCCGACACACCTTCACGTCTTGACCCAAGCTGTCGCGCTGTCGGGAGTGATTGCGGCGCGTGAATTATGCGGCGTGCAGGCACAACTGAAGTGGCCAAACGACATATTGGTGGGACAGGACAAATTGTCTGGCATTTTGGCCCAAGCTGCCCCTGTTGACGAATTTGGGCACGTGTCGTTCGTTGTGGTCGGCATTGGATGCAATTTGTCATGGGCGCCACCTGGTGCTGCGTCGCTTGCTAGTTGTGGTTGGACACATGCAGTGACGCCCGATGAGTTTCTTGCGGCAATGCTTCCTGAGATTGATCGGCTCTTGATGCTTGACGATGATGCAATGCATCAGGAGTATCTGGCCAACCTTGCGACCGTTGGAACACAGGTACGAGCTGAGATGCCGAATGGTGAACACATCATTGGTCATGCTCTCACGGTGGAACCTGATGGTCGTTTGGTGATTCTCGATGACTGTGCAATAAGTCATCGAATTGACACAGCTGACGTGGTGCATCTCCGACCAGCCTCTGACTGACTACCGTGGTCATGTGCTGACTGATGGGAAATTCTCGCGACTTGCGGGGACTCCTCGATGGATGCTTGTGGTGAGCGTGGCGTTGGTGATGTCACTGGCCGGAGCGCTCGGCATTGTGCGGGCAACGAATTCACATCTTGATTCTGTTCGTCGGGTGCCTGCAGCGACTCCTGCATTGTCGCCTCCGAGTGACGGCGTGGAAAATTTTTTATTAGTTGGTTCAGATTCCCGAGCCAGTGCCGACCCGTCGGATGAAGATTTTGCGACAGTTGGAACTGAGGAAGCAAACCCTGGGATGCGTTCAGACACGTTGATTCTTGTGCGGTACGACATCAAAGCGAAACAAGTTTCCATGATGTCGATTCCGCGTGACTTATGGGTACGTATGTCGGACAACGACAAATTTGCAAAAGTGAATGCCGCGTATCAGCGGGGTGCTGATGTTTTGGTGCGCACGGTGCAACGAGCGTTGAATGTGCCGATTCATCATTACGTCGAGATTAACTTTTCTGGTTTCAAACAGATAGTTGACTCAATTGGTGGGGTTCATGTATGCGTACCCCGTGCATCACGTGACAAAGCGACAGGTTTTCACATCGGTCGCAAAGCGTGCAAACTGCAATCAGGCGTTGAAGCATTGAGTTATGCGAGATCACGTTATTTCGAAGAAAAGATTGATGGGGTATGGCGATTAGAAGGCACCGGAGACGTCGGTCGCGGTACTCGCCAGCGTGCGTTTATGTCAATGCTTGCGAAAGATGCAGCGATTTATTTGGCGCAACATCCACTTGATGCTCATAACGTTCTTGATGCTTTTGCCGCTGCAGTGTCAGTTGATGAACGACTAGACCTCATTGATCTTGCGCGCAAATTACGACCAATTGGTGATGGAACTGCGATCTCGTATGCATTGCCTGTGTCTGATGGTTGGGCGGGGAGTCAGTTTGTCTTTCGCCTTGCCAATGAGGCGCCGCCATTGTTGGCGTATTTTGCAGGACTTGGTCCGGCGCCCACAGTTGGCTAATCAGTCGCTTGCATTGTCTGTGCTGTCGTTCTGCGCAGTTTGGTTGCAAACGCTTCAGCAGAAATAGGTTCGCCAATTCGATTGCCCTGCAATAGGTCGCAACCAAGAACCTTGAGGCGTTGCACATGATCTTCCGTTGTTACCCATTCGGCACACACAATCAAATTCAATGAGTGTGCCAATTGGATAAGAGAACGAACCATGGGGTCGTCTCCACCATCCGTACGTCCGACATCGCGCACCAACGTGCCATCAAGTTTCAACAAGTCAGCAGGGAAGGTACGTAGTGAAGCAAGAGATGAGTAGCCGGCACCAAAGTCATCAACCGCAATGCGAACACCCTGTCGTTTGAGGGCAGTGACTGTACGAAGAACCGAGGGATTGTTATCTACAAGTGTTGCCTCAGAGGTTTCAAACACCAATTGAGAACCTTCAAGATTGTTGTCGCGCAAGATAGTGAGAGCACGATCAACAAAAGTGATATCAGACAGTTGCCGACGTGACGCATTGACATGAATTGCCATATTGCGATCAACAAGTCCGGTGGAAATCCATTCGGCAACAGTGCGGGCACTCTCATTCAGTACCCAGTCACCGATGGGGGCAATAAGTCCTGATTCATCTGCAAGGTCAAGGAAGGCGCCAGGTGCGAGCAACCCGCGCGTTGGGTGGTTCCATCGCAACAGAGCCTCTGCAGCAACGACGCGACCTGTATGAGCTGATTCGATTGGTTGGAATACCACTGCGAATTGATTGCCTGCAAGAGCTTGTTCAAGTTCTGATGCAAGTGTCTGGCGTGCTTTAGCTGCTGTACGCATATCTTCGCTGTATAACTCTGATCTGCCACGGCCACGTTGCTTTGCGCGATACATGGCGGTGTCTGCTGACCGTAACAGTGTGACTGCAGCGTCTGCAGCAGATTCTGTGTTCAGAAGTTCAGGTGTTGACATTGCCACGCCAATACTTGCACCAGCTTCAATTTCAACACCTTGCAATACCAATGGGCCAGTGATTGACATACGAATTCGTTCAGCAACATCAAGGGCCACTTGTTCGTCGAGTAATCCTTCGCATAATACGACAAATTCGTCACCGCTGATACGTGCAACTAAGTCACTTGGTCGGGTGGCTGCTGCTAGTCGGCGTGCAACAGTGACAATAAGTTGGTCGCCAACTGCATGACCAATGGTGTCGTTGACATGTTTTAGCTTGTCAAGGTCTATAAACAACACGGCAACGCTGGAATGTGTGGTCCTGCTGCGCTCGAGAGCTTCTGTTGTCTTTCGTTCGAACAACACACGGTTCGGTAATCCGGTTAGTGCGTCATGCGTGGCTTGTCGTGCAAGTTCTGCTTGAGATTGACGTTCTTCAGTGATGTCACGCGTAATTGTGGCCCAATGATGGACACTTCCGTTTGCATCTCGCACTACTTGCACCACAACAGAGAGCGTGCGTGCGATGCCGTCAGGCGAGCGAAAGCCAATTTCGCCCTCCCATCGATGCGAAGAATCAGCTGGTGGGGCAGCATCCAGTAATACGCGAGGCAATTGGTCGCGTACTGCCTGCATGAATGTTCTGGCAGCAACATCGCCGGCACCTGCACCTGGATCTGCGACGCCAATTAGTCGGCGTGCAGTGTCATTAGCAAACATCAGTTCACCAACACGATCAAAAACCAGCACAGCATCGCCAGAGACATCAAGCAGGCCGACAAGTTGATCCGACAATTGACGCTGTGTCACAAGAGTGGTGCAATCAATTGCTGTGCCGATGTATCCAGCAAGTGCACCATCGATAACAACGGGTTGCGTAGATACTTGAATCCACATCACTTCACCTGTTGCTAAACCAATTCGAAATTCAACCGTGAATGTTTCGCCGCTATCACGATGTTGCACCCATCGTCGCTCACATTCAGTTCGTTCGTGTGGCAATGCATTGACCCATGGTGCGGTACCGACACTGAGCGGTGCTCCTCCCAAGACCAACGCGCGGAATGCATCGTTGCCTGCAGTGAGACGGCAGTTGATGTCAGTCTCAAAGATGCCGATTGGCAGGGCGGTGGTGGAGAAGTCGATAGATGTATTCTCACAGATTGAACACCCTTAGCGGTGGAACAAACTCCCAGCGTGTTCGGTTCAGGGTGGCTGGGTCACTATCCTGTCAAGGATGCTCACACCGCAATTGTCTTCCTTGGGAGATCCTCTCTGTCTCATGACAATTCATGCCCATCCGGATGATGAGGCATCAAAAGGAGCCCCAACGGTGGCTAAGTACTTTGCTGAGGGCGTTCGCACCGTGCTGGTCTGCTGCACGGGTGGAGAAGAAGGCGATCTGCAGAATCCGGCATTGCGCGAGCCGGGCCAGCCCTTTCACAACATGACGCCTGAACAAGAGCGAGCACACCTCGCAATCGTGCGCCCAGAAGAGTTGCGCAAATCCGTCGAGGCGATTGGCTTTTCGTCATTGCACATGTTGGGTTATCGCGACTCGGGCATGGCAGGGTCTGAATCAAACAACAATCCTGATTGCTTTCACATGGCAGATCTTGATGAAGCAGCAGGACGTCTCGTTCGCCTTATTCGCCTAGAGCGCCCACATGTGATTCTCACGTACAACGATGATCAGGCCAGTTATCCGCACCCTGACCACTTACGCGTGCATGATGCCAGTGTGTTGGCATTTGATCGTGCAGGTGACCCCGCGTGGTACCCGGACGCTGGCGAACCATGGCAACCACAAAAGATGTACTACACGTTGTGGGCAAAAGAGCGCATCTTGGCAGTTCATGAAGCATTGGTGTTGAAGTACGGCGAATCACCGTTTGATGAGAACTGGCGTAATCGCCCGTCACAAGATCATCGCGTCACTACCCGTTTACATATCGGCGACTACCTCTACGCGCGCACTCAATCGTTAACTGCACACGCTACTCAGGTTGATCCAACTGCCAAGTTCTGGTTCGGACTCACCGATGCAGAATTATCTGATGTGTACCCGTGGGAAGATTGGATTCTGGCGCAGAGTCATCATCGTGAGGTTCCAGAAGGAATGATGGAGACCGACATGTTTGTCGGTATTCGTTAGCCAACACGCATGGCGTCGCGTAGAGCGCGATAACCAATAAGCACAGCGCCACTTGCAGTGACTGCGTCACGCAATTCATCACTTGTAGCGAGGGCAAGGTCGTTGATCCATCCGATTGCAACGTCACCTAATGCGCGCACTTCTGCAGTATCAATTGATGGCTGTACGTGAATTTCAGTTACACCAGGTTCAAGTGCGCCAAGAGCAGAGAGAACTCGCTCACGACTACCTGCGCGCCAGTCATGGTCAAAATGATCAGGAAACACGATGCCTTCGTCAGCAGCTAATTGGCGGAATGGAAAACCAGCTGCTGATGCTGAAATGGTGGATGGCAAACGAATGGGAAGTTTGAATTCCACGGCAAGTTCGAGGTATACGTCAAAAAATTCGGGGCGCAAGGTGATGGATGTTAGATGTGGTGCAAGATGAGAGACATCAATTCCCCACGCCAACGCACGTTCAATTTGGGCACGGCATTCGCGCAGCACTTCGGTTGAATCGGCGTGTTCCCACAAGTCATCAACTGAACGTGGAAAGCCACCTTCGCCCGACAACAATGACGGCGCATGAGTAAGCGGGCCCCACCGGTACAACGGGTGTTCCGCGTTGAGTGTGAGATGAACACCAATGTCTTCGCCCTTGTATTGATCAGCTGCGTAACGGGCCCACGGCGCAGGCACCATGATGGACGCACATGTAGCAACGCCGTTTCGAATGGCTTGGTACACGCCTTCGGTTGCGCCATGACACGACCCAAGGTCGTCACAAGAAATTATGACGAGCCGAGCATCGTCGCTGTAGCCCAATCGTGAGGCAAGAGAGCGGCTGTTTGGCATAGAGAAACCCTACCCCCGACAATGTGCCCATAACCCGAGATTGGCCTGCTGCGCTGAATATGCAGCAGCAGCAAAATCAGTTTCGAAAGCGGTGTTTGGCGCAATGGAAAGTGGCACGCCCCATCCGCCCGCAAGCAATTCTTGGTTCACAAACAGGTCGTCTGCTGTTCGGTAGATGTACGCCAACAGCCGTTTGTATTTATCGCGTGCTTCCACATCGCGCATGATGTACACGTCGGTGCCAGGTGGCAACAGTGCTGTTATGTACGCAGATGCTTCTGGTCCCCAACATTCAACAGGCTTAGTGGGGTGTTTAGTTTCAGGAGTATCAACTCCGATGAGTCGGATCTTTTCTGTGGTGTTGCCAAAACGAACAGTAACGGTGTCCCCGTCGGCGACATACGTGATAACGCCATGAACACGACCGTCAGCAGTAACCGTGGCTTGTTTTTGGGCGCAACCAAATAAAAGTGACGAAAAGAGTAGAGCCGTGATGGCTACATGATTGCGCGCCATGCGCGCTCCTTTTTCTAGAGACGCTCGATGAGCGTGCCGGTTCCGAGGCCACCGCCACAGCACATTGAAACGATTGCGTAGCGACCACCGGTGCGCTCGAGTTCGTTCAGTGCCTTGGTGACAAGAAAGGCGCCTGTTGCGCCGAGTGGGTGACCAAGAGCAATTGCACCACCGTTAGGGTTCGTGCGCTCTGGATCTGCCCCAACTTCTTTGGCCCAAGCGAGAACGACAGATGCAAACGCCTCATTGATTTCAAACACGTCAATGTCTGAGATCTTCAAGTTGTTGCGCTGAAGGAGACGCTGGGTCGCATCAATTGGTCCTGTCAACATGAGTACCGGATCAACCCCAACTAGGCAAGAGTCCACGATGCGAGCACGAGCCTTGAGTCCGAGTTGGTTGGCTTTGTCTTCTGTCATCATGAGAACTGCTGATGCGCCATCAGAAATCTGTGATGAGTTTCCGGCTGTATGGACGCCGTCTGGACGGCCCACTGGCTTCAATGTGCCGAGTTTTTCAAGAGTGGTCTCGCGCAGGCCTTCGTCGCGTGAGACGCGACGTGTGCCGGTGACTTCGCCAGCCTCGTTGACTTCTGGCGCGTCGACTTCGATGAACTGACCAGAGAAGCGATCTTCTTCCCACGCACGGATTGCGCGCTGTTGTGAGATGAGGCCCCACTTGTCGGTGTCTTCGCGTGAGATGCCCCACTTGTCAGCGATGCGCTCTGCGCCTTCGAACTGAGAAGTCATTTCATACTCTTCGAAGTATGTCTTTGGAATGGGAATTCCGAGACCGAAGTCTTTGCGACCAGATGCACCGATGGGTACGCGACTCATGACTTCGACACCGCATGCAATTGCGATATCGACAACGCCAGAACCGATGAGTGAACTTGCAAGACCAGTTGCCTGCTGTGATGAACCGCACTGTGTGTCGATTGTTGTTGCAGCGGTGGTGAGTGGCAGGCCAGCAGCCAACCATGCGGTACGAGTGATGTTGAATGCTTGCTCGCCGACTTGGCTAACGCAGCCACCAACAACTTGTTCGACAAGTGCTGGGTCTATACCGGTGCGGTCGAGAATGCCTTTTTGCACAATGCCGAGCAATTCGCCGGGGTGCAAAGTGGACAAACCGCCGTTGCGCTTGCCAATGGGGGTGCGCAGGGTGTCGATAATTACTACTGAGTTTTGGGTACGTGCCATTTAGTCATCCTAGACAGCGCCAAACGCACTACCGTCAGTGGGCAATGAGCCAGCATGAATCCTCCTTTCGCCCTTCTCTAATTCCTGCCGATTCGGTTGTCGAACATCGCTTTATCCACGTGGTTGGAACCAAGGTATTCATTGACGACCGACCAGCCGAAGAATCATGGACAAGTCACTTTCTGGGTATGCACGGTGACGTTGCTTGTTGGGGGATTGACGTGCCCCGCGGCGAAGACCCTGGGTATGGCGCCGAGACAGATCTGTATTCCTTGTTCGCTCGAGTTAGCAATACCGAATGGGCTGTGGCAGGCCGTGCAGTGCAACTCATTGAGTGGGCGCGCACACATCGTTACTGTGGCAGGTGCGGTGAGCCGACAGAGCTTGCTCACAACGAGCGCGCGTTTCGCTGTCCTGCATGCTCGCTGATGCAGTTTCCTCGACTATCTCCTGCAATCATCACGCTCGTGACACGCGGCGAGGGCGATGATCAACAGGCGCTACTTGCACGCGGTACAAATTTCCCCATGCCGTTGTATTCCTGTCTTGCAGGGTTTGTCGAGCCAGGGGAGAACCTCGAACAAGCGGTTGCTCGTGAAGTGGAAGAAGAAGTTGGCATCGTTGTCAACAATGTTGAGTATGTGGCCAGCCAGCCATGGCCGTTCCCGAATTCTCTGATGTTGGGATTTCGCGCGAGTTATGTCTCGGGCGACATTGTCTGTGACACGACTGAAATTGCAGACGCCAATTGGTATAGCAGGGACGAATTGCCCATGATTCCTGGAGCAATTTCAATCGCTCGTCGGCTGATTGACGATTGGTTGTTGCAGCGCTAACGATTTCGACAGAGGAATGCTCTAGCGTCCAATCCATGAGCAAAATCAATCTTGGACGTGTCGGACTATGGACTGCAGATTTTGACCTGCAACCAATGGCAAAAGCACAGGAAGCAATTGCGCAAGTAGAAGGAATGGGCTTCGGCACTGTGTGGGTACCTGAAGCTGTCTTGCGTGAACCATTCGCATCAACGTCATTGTTGTTGTCCGCCACCAAGAACCTGATTTTGGCCACTGGTATTGCAAGCATCCATGCTCGTACGGCGCAAACAATGCAAGCCGGCTGGAAGACCGTTGCCGAAGCATTCCCAGATCGTTTCGTTTTGGGAATGGGTGTCAGTCATGCGCCCATGGTGACGGGTGTTCATAAAGGCACCTACGACAAGCCATATTCCACAATGGTTAAGTACCTCGATGCCATGGATGCCGGCATTTTCTTCTCACCAGCTCCGAGCACTCCGCCACAACTAGTTCTTGCTGCTCTGGGGCCAAAGATGTTGAAGCTTGCAGCCGAGCGTTGCGCTGGAGCGCACCCGTATTTCGTTCCTGTTGAACACACAGCAATGGCGCGTGAAGTTATGGGAGCTGACGCACTGTTGGCACCAGAACAAGGAGTGGTGTTTGAAACTGACCCAACCAAAGCCCGTGCGATTGCTCGTCAACATATGAATACCTACACACGTTTACCGAACTACGTGAACAACCTTGTTCGCCTCGGGTTTAATGCTGACGAAGTAGCTAATCAAGAAGACCATGTTGTTGATGCCATCGTCGCGTGGGGAACAACCGAACAGATCACGACTCGCCTTAAGGCACATCTTGATTCCGGTGCAGATCATGTATGTGTGCAAGTACTTACTGATGCTCCTGGCACATTGCCGATGAAGCAGTGGCAAGAACTGGCTGACGCCACGCGCTCGATTTAGTTACTTTTACTAAATCATGTTGACCAACGCTGAATATCTCGCGATTTTACGACGCGAAGGGGACGCGTTTGCTGATTCCATCGCACAGGCAATGGATACTTCCATCGCATCGTGTGAACCGTGGGTGGGCACAGACTTGTCGTGGCACATGATTGAAGTTCACTACTTCTGGAAATTTGTTGTGGAGAGTCACCTCATGAAACCTGATGACTACGTGCCACGTTCAAAGCCTGCTGACAAAGATTTGCTTACTGAATATCGAGCAGGACTTAATGAACTGATTAATGTGCTCTCTTCGATTGACCCTGCGCGTTCATGCTGGACATGGGCAGGTATTCAGGATGTCGCGTGGGTGATTCGTCGTATGGCGCATGAGACAGCAGTACATGCGTGGGATGCGCACTGCGCAGCTGGCAAAACTACTGAAATTGATGCTGCGCTAGCAAGTGATGGCATTGATGAGTTCGTGCATGTGATGGTGATGAGCAACATGCGTGAAGAGGAAGGCCCTCTCAGTGGCTCTGTGCATATTCATTGCACCGATGTAGATGGTGAATGGCTGATTGTTCCGGCTAGTACATCAGATGTCGTTGTGACACGTGAACATGCCAAAGGGGACTGCGCAATCCGCGGTTCTGCATCAGCGCTGTTGTTGGGCCTATGGCGCAGAATTCCTACGTCGTCGCTTGAAGTGATTGGTAGTGCCGATGTCGCAGCGCAATTCCTGAATCGCTCTGCAAACAACTGACCTGAAGAGGCAGTTATGGTGCCGAGATGCGTGACCAGGCAGATACTGAACCGGACTTGCTAACGAAACGAACGTTCATTGATGTGATTCCCTTAGGAAAGACAATGACGTACTTGCCAACCTTCGTAGCAACGACAGTGCGTGTCGAAATCTTCTTACCAATCTTGGTTTGAATTCGTACAATATTTGACTGTTTCTGTCGCGGCATCACGGTTGCGCTACGAACTGGTGCAGACGAAGTAGCAACGACAACCGGCTGACTCGCAGAGAAACTACGAGCGATGGTTACGTCAGGAACTGTGGTTGTTGGCGGTGTGGGCTCATCTGTAAGTACCTCAATGGAGTCGGAGTATTGAGTCATGGCCCCCTCAGGAGAGATGAATTGCACCCATACGGTGCGTATGGAAGGTGATCCTTTGGGTTCTAGCAATTTCCAATCAACGTTAGTCGCAGCAGGAATGACACGTGCGCGAGAGAAGTCTGCGTAATTAGAGATGCGAATTGCTGTCGTGCGAGCCGGTGTGGTGAAAGTCAGCACCACGGCTGGTGATTGAGCAGATTCGTCGTCATCATTGATCACGACGCCAACGGGTATGACTACTGAGAAGGTTTTGACCGCACTCAGTACGGTGCCGGAATCATTAGTGGCAGTCACTCGAAGGAAATAGGTGACTCGTGGTGCAAGATTCTTAAGCTCGGCTCTGTGCTCACCACTGCTGGTTCCTGAATACAAGAAATACTCTGTTGCATCTGAGAGGTCTAGATGCGTGGAAACTTCTGCAGTAACAAAAGTATCGAGACCTGTGGTGTCGATTGAAGTAGATAATGAAGCAGTGCGGGTTGACGGCGTGATTGTGATGTTGCTAATTACTGGAATTCCACCCCTTGTTCGCATGCTTTGTATTGCAGTGGTGAATGACCCGAGCTCGTTGGTCGCTATTGCACGAATGAAGTAATCAGTGCGATTAGTCAGTCCAGTGACTGTTAGTGAATGTCGGGTGGGGCCGCCACTAACAAAAGTGCTCACGGTGGAGGAAGATGAATCTTCAAAGCTGCGATTAGTTGACGCTTCTAGGTGCACCGTTCCTGACAAAAGTCCGGTATCGACTGTGACACTTGCAGAAACTGACGTGAGTGAACTCTCGACGGAGGAAAGTACCGCGCGGGGAAGGTCTCCGATGGTGGTGAACGATTCAGTAGTCGATGTAGTACTTCCCAGTCGGTTGGTAGATGTCACTCGTGCGTAATACGTGGTGCGGGCACGAAGTTGAGAGATTGGCGTTGTAAGTGTCTGAGTGTCTGACCCTCTGGTTGAAGCGAGTGCAACCGTATTGACGTGAGTCTTGAAGGTGTTATCTGTCGAATATTCAAGAACTGATGCCGTGGATAACCGGCCAGGGTTCACAGACACCGAGATATTTGCTTCGTTGCCGGTGATGTCAGAAATACTCAGACCCGAGATAGCTGGTTCGGTACCAAGAGTGGTGAAGGAAATGACATTGCTTACTGTTGAACCAAATGTATTGGTCGCAGTCATCCGTGCGTAAAAGGTAGTACGCGGCGTGAGTGCACTGAGATCCGTGGGAATAGCGACTGCAGAGTAATTCCCATCACGCAACACTGTGAAGACAGAGACACTGGTTGAAGAAGTGAATGTTGGCGAAGGTGAATATTCCACTGTCATTCGCGTGGCAAATCCGTTCGCATTCACTGTGCTGCGAACGGTCGCTGTTTCAGCATCAATATTTATGGCGGAACCAAGAGAGACAGTTGGAGTGCCGACGGGAGAGATGACGCCAGGAAAGAGTGACGCTTCAAGTTTCCCAGTTCCGCTTGTTCCCCAGTTCAGCCCACCCCAACACCAAACTTTGTCGACTTGGTCAATGGCACACGTTGTGCCGAGAGCTGCGCTAAGAGTTTTGAATTGAGTTCCTGAGGGGACAAATGGAGTTCTGTATGTTTTGCCACCAAGTGTGGTTCCCGTTCCGAGTTCACCAAAATCTCCACGCCCAAAGCACCATGTTTTGCCAGAGATGGTGATGACGCATGTGTGGTACCAGCCGGTCGAGATGAGGAAAAGTTTTTCATCGTTCGGCACGATCATGGGTGTGGGTACCCAACTGTCCGTGTATGAATTATTTCCGTAGAGACCCTGGTAGTTATCGCCCCAGCAGTACCCAGTACCTGTGGTTGACAGAGCACATGAGTGTTCTAGGCCAGTTGAGACTGAAGCGAACTGAACTCCGGCGGGCGTGAGAACTTTCAGTGGGGTTACTGACACTGCGTACGCAAAATTGCTGGTATAGCCAATGCCCAATTGTCCTTCACCGTTTGAATGGCCCCAGCAATAGATGTTTCCGAGATCAGTAACAGCACATGAAGCACCGCCATTATCAAAATTGATTACACGCTCGCCATTAGGAATTGCAACTTTCACTGGTGTTCGGATTGGTTCTGTTTGTCCGCTTCCAGATTCAAGAATGTCTCCCCAGCACCACAGTTCGCCGGCTGTGTTCAATGCGCAACCATTGCTATAGCCGCTATGTACTTCGGTAATTGTCATTGCATGAGGAAATTCAACTGCAACGGGGGTGCGAGATGTAGGCGTGAAATAACTTCCGATGTGGTGATCTCCCCAGCAGTACACCTTTCCGGAAACAGCTAGACCACACCATGTGCGGTTTGCGCCACCAGCGATGGTGACGAAGCGGTCATTGTTTGGCAGCGGAACTTTTGTAGGAGTCGTTATGTAGAGCTCATTCGATGAAGCAATGAGGTATTTGTCGCGATTATTTCCCCAGCACACTGCTGTGCCATCCGTAGTTACTGCACACACTGTGGAGTTGCCGATGTCGACACTTGAATATGTGAACGGATCTGCCAAGGCAACTGACGATGTCGCAACCACGGCGGCAACGGGTGTGCCGACAAGAAGAAGAGCTAGAACTAAACGGGGAATGCGCATATCCGCACAGTACCCACCTAATGTGTCAAAGATGAAGGGTAGCGAATTGCTACTCGGCAATACCTACAGGCGCATCGTCGATAATTTGGTCGAGATATTCCGACATGCCAAAGCCTGTTGCGCCTTCGTGTTCGCCAGAAGTGATACGCCACTTGGTCATGCCCTCGCTAATGCGGGTCATCAACCAGTTGCCATCGGGGTCTTGGCGACGATTACGAAGGGGAATAAGGCTGGTGACTTCGCCTTCGAAGTTCCACTCTTTGTTTGACTTTGAGGACTTAATGACGCCGGTCACCGTGTCGTGGTAGTTGTCTTCACCAACTGTGACTGTTGAAATTTGTACGTCATCACACAGGTGAATCTGACCGTTGTCCCATACGAATCCACCGCGAGAACCCGCCGCATCTTTCTTTGCGACACGGCTTGCCATGAAGCCAAGATTTTCTCCGAAGTTTGCAGTGAGCCAGCGGTAGTACCACGGTGCTTGCCAGAAGCGTGGACCCCACGAATGGTCACGCAATCCGAAACCGTTGATGGCGAATTCTTCATCGCCTACGCGAATAGAACCTGTTGCTGTGACAAGTTGCTCGTAGTGACCTTTAGCGAATTCTTCGCCTGGCGTTTCATGAGGGACATCTGGCTCGCCGCCAAACATGCTTGGCTTGCCTTGGCCAGTAAACGTGATGTGTGCTTCACATTCCGCAAACGGATTATTCGCAAATGCCTTTTTCGGATCTGCCATGTCATGTGGATCATCCAGCACCACAACTTTGCCGACATAGTCAATGCGTAGTTCTTCAAAGGGCTTCACCATGGTCCATGTGAGACCACCAGCGTCAAGGGCATCATTGTTGTCAATGTTCGGGCGTTTAAACATGAAACCAACACGACCATTTGGCAAATAGATACAGATGGTCATTTCTGCGTAACCCTCGTTTGCACGGTTGCCCATGCGAAACCATCCGCCCACTTGCGATGTTGGGTCGAAACAATTTATGTACATGCTTTCGTTGAAGTTCGACTCTGGGCCGAGTTCATGCATGTATTCATCTGCTGGGTCTAGTCGTACTGCCATGGCCGTACCTTAGAACAACACAGTGGCGGAATTATCAGCCGCCCGCAACGCGCGCCTGCAAGCGTCGCATGCCAGACAACCAACGGTCACGGTCGTCTACTTTGCGCTTTTCGTATGTGTGAACCTCGGGGTGAGGCATCACTAAGAACTTCTCAGCAACGATGGTGTTGTAGACAATATCTGCGACCTCTGCTGGCTCGAGTACGACCCCTGATGCCTTGACAGCGCTTCCACCGTCATTGTTTCCGATCCCCGCTACTGCATCGGGTGGGTTCAACATGTTGGTGTTCACACCTTGTGGACACAGTGTTGTTACACGAACGCCGCGATCGCCGTACGTGATTGACAGCCATTCAGCAAAAGCAACTGCACCGTGCTTCGTGACGCTGTACGGGCCACTTCCAATTTGTGACAACAAGCCAGCTGCAGACGCTGTGCTGCAGAAATATCCTTCGCCTGCGGCGAGCCATTCACCAATGAGATGTTTCGCGGCCCATCTATGCGAATGCAGGTTGATGTCCATCGCGGTATTCCACGTTTCTTCATCAGTTGATTCAAGATCAGTTCCCATTCCTACGCCGGCATTTGCGTAGAACAAATCGATAAAGCCGAACTTTGCGCGAGCTGCGTCAATCAGTGCAACGTTGCCAGCTTCAGTCCCGATATCAGCAACTACAGCAAATGCACTGTCGGGGCGGATGGAATTAAGTTCCTTCTCAATCGCCTCAAGATTTTTTGCATCACGGTCTGCAACTACTACACGAGCGCCTGCTGCGTGGAATCGGCGTGCCAGGGCGGCACCAATTCCGTTTGCTGCGCCTGTTACTACGGTGGTCTTGCCCTCAAAATTCATAAAATAGACCTTATGGCACGAGTCACGGCTGAAATGCACCAGAGGTGCCTAAGTGCACACTTGTTGGGTCATGCCAACTGTACGATGTAGTTATCGAACAATCGGTTCGACACCGAGAGGAGCACCACATGATCGATTCTCACGAAACAGTGATCACAGAGGCGCTTGCCGTCATTGATAAAGCACTCGCCGAAATGTTGCGACGTGAATTGGTATCTGCTGTTGAAGTGGGCGACTTGTTGCTCGACCTTCGTGGTTTGCTCACTGCGAGCGTCGCCACCACCGTCGCTGCCGTTTAGTAGCGCCATCGTCGGCCTGTGAGGTCGATGTTGTTTTTTCGCGCTCAGGTGCGAATGCAGATAACTCTGTAAATGCCCGTGACAATGAGTCACGTAGTAAAGACGGACTTTCGACTGCTGCTTCATCAATATTGATTCCGCAGTCAAGACTTCCCATGTATGACATCAATGTCACATTGAACGCAACTCCTGCCAGCGGTCCAACTGGGTAATTCTCTAGCAATTGCGAACCGGCCATAAACAAGGGCACTCCGGCGCTACGCACGTTTGATGTAGCAAAATCGACTGTTTCTGCTTGTGAACGGGCAAGCCGAGTGATGATTGACGTAGGAACTACAGATGACACGGTGGCCAAAGCCTCAAGTGAAGATGACTCTGCATTCGTACGTGCAGCAATAAGAATCTCGTTAATTGCCAAGAAGCGTTCAGCGATGGGCATGTCTGCAGTGGGGACAAGCATGCGAGCAAGAGTGAAGGCGTTACTTCCACTGCTTTCGTTTCGTGTGCTTATTGCCATTGATGCACGTAATGATTCAACCGGAGCCCCCATCTCGCGATGGTACGTACCTGCTGCATGTGCAACAGCAGTGACGAAAGAAGTATTTAACGTTCCGCCTAGTGATTTTGCAGCACCGCGCATGTCGTGATACGACACGCGAGTTGTTTCGAGACGACGACGTAAAGAGCGCGATGTCCACAGTGGTGACCGCGACGAATCAACCTCGTTGAGTTGAGCAATGAGGCCTTTGACGGTTGCAGAGGTAGATGAACCGATGCTTCCAATCAGTGATGGATCGGACAACACGTCGCGCACTTGGCGCAAGACAGCTATTGGCAATCGCAATGAATCTGTCATCGCGCCTCGAAGTGCTTCTGTTGCATCAGGTTCTGAAGCAGTGTGGGCGGCATTGACGAGTTCAGGATCAATCGGAGGTAGTGGCGGGGGGTCTCGCTGCAGGTCGAGATAGTGCAGCGACAGTTCCACTCCGCCTTGTCCGTCTGTAACGGTGTGATGCAATTTCTGAATGAGTGCACTGCGGCCACCACGTAGGCCATCAACAATGATGAAGTGCCATAGTGGGCGTGATCTGTCGAATGGATCAGCAACTAACAGTGTTGTGAGGTCAAGAAGTTGACGCATGTCGCCAGGTTCTGGCAGAGAAATGTTGCGCACGTGATAGCGAATGTCAAAGGATGGGTCATCGACCCATGTTGGGTTCCCAAAATTTCCTGGTGCGGGAAGAACACGACGCCGTAGCCGCGGAAACAGAATTGATGTGCGTTCCATGCGGGCGTACAGCGCGTCCATGTTCGGTGGACGGTCGAGAATGGTGATGTTGGCGAATGTAGATGCGAGGTACGGGTCTTTTTCAAGCCGCCACATCAGTGACTCTGTGTCGCTCATCCGCTTGTCGCTCATGGAGACAATTCTACTAGCCAATAATTGACGAAATGATTGGGACTGCAATGGCCCCCAAGATTGTGCCAGTAATCACGCCACCAACGATGTCTGACAGGTGATGAATGCGCACCACGACACGGCTGAGTGCAACAACGCCAGCCATAATGATCCACAGAATTGCGAGAGGAAAGCCAGTCATCCAAATCAGGATTATTGCTGCAAAGGTGGCAGATGACGCATGGCCGCTAGGGAAACTAGAAGTGCTTGGCGTTCGTACGTCAAAGCGAACATCACCAGACACGGTGGGACGCTCACGTCGAAAGATTCTCTTAACGCCCTGGTTAACGATGATGCTCTCTGCTCCGAGTGCACAAAATAGAGCAATCGCTTGGTGCAGTCGATGCATTGAGCCGATGGCATACAACAGGCCAGTGATATGCCAGATAATGCTGAAGTCACCAATAGTGCTTGCGATTCCAAACAAGTTTTTGGTTGCTTTGTTTTTACGCAATGGTTCAAGGATGCGATCCCCGGCTGAATCAAAACTCATGACAATGTTGGGACTATAGCGGCGACGTATTGAGAGATCAGTTCTGGTTTCTCGAGCGGTCCGAAATGTCCTACTTCGTCCCAACGCACGTATGTGCTTCCAGGAATTCGTTCCGCAACGGTGATGGCAATTGCTGATGGCTGAAATGGCGCTATTGCTCCGGACAAAACCCACACAGGGGTTGTGATTGAGGGAAGTGAATCCCACGCACCACTTACGCCCGTCGTTTCATATGTACGTGCTTCGTGTTCAGGTAGACATTTCAATTCAATGTCACCATCTGGCGTTGGTTTGAATCCGTGGCGAACATATGCCTCGCGAGCAACAGCATTGAACGCCGCCATCGGTGGCTTTGCTGCATAATTTTCAATGGCAGCTTCAAAAGATGGGAAACGACTGCGTCGCTTACGTGCACCTGCCGGAAGTGGGCTACTAGGGCGTTCGCCAGCATTGGGGTCTGGTGGGGGAAAGACGATTGGCTCAAAGACAAAGAGTGCTTTGAACAAGTGTGGTTCGCTATGTGCTGCCATCAGCAGGCTTGCACCACCCATGGAATGGCCAATGCCGATTATTGGTTCATTGTGTTCGGCGTATAAATCACGAGCAGCAGCAAGTGCATCGAGGCCATATTGATTCCACGTCATTGTGGCTGGGTCAACAGTTTCTGCGTCGCCGTATCCGCGATGGTCAAGACCAACGACATGATGGTGTGAATTCAGTGCATGTGCGACAGGTTCCCAACAGTGCGCATGGAAACCAGTGGCATGAGACAACAACACCGGAGAGCCCGTACCGCCGAAATCGTGCAGAGCGATTGTCACGCCATCTACTGAGGTGATGAGACGCGCGTCGTTACATGCAATATTTTGTGTCATTTTGGTTCACGCGGCAGGCCGAGCAAACGTTCGCCAATGATATTGCGTTGCACTTGGCTTGTGCCACCAGCAATGCCTCCACCCGGAGCAGACATCATGCCAAGCGAATCGGGGCCCTCAAGCATTGCATCGGCGCCTGCAATGTCTCCGCGCAACATTGCAACTTTGAAGCTCATCTCTGTTATTCCAAGCTTCATCAATGATGATGCGGTGGAAGCGACGGGACCTTGTGTTTGTGCAACAGATTTATAGGCGGTTCCCGTTGAAATGAGAGCGGCAAGTTGCTGGCGTTGCGTAGGCGACAGCTCGCGTTCCTTGCCGAGACTTGCCAATGATTCAAGTCGACGCTCAAGACCAATGATGCTTGCACCAATATGCCCGCGTTCGTTAGTGAGCACCGCCATGCCGACACCCCACCCGCCGTGCAGTGGACCGATGAGATATTCGGCGGGTAATTCAACATCTGTGAAGAACACTTCATCAAAGTCTGATTCGCCAGTCATTTGCTTGAGTGGTCGAACTTCAATTCCGGGCAAGTCCATTGGAATAAGAAAAAACGAAATTCCTTCGTGTTTCTTCGCTTCAAAATCTGTGCGCGCCATAAGAATGCCCCAGTTGCTGCAACGGCCGCCACTGCACCACACCTTTTGACCATTGATGATGAATCGGTCGCCGTCTCTATCGGCACGCGTTGAGAGCGAACCAAGGTCACTTCCCGCGCCAGGTTCAGAGAACAATTGGCACCACACTTCGTCTGCATTGAGCGTTGAACGAAGATGTTGTTGTTTTAGTTCGTCAGTTCCGTACGTCATCACTGCGCCACCGGCCAACACGAGTCCCACCATGTTCAGAACAGGTGGCACTGCGACCTTTGCGCACTCTTCGACCCATGCGCCGTGATGGGCTGGGGAAAGCCCTTGGCCGCCGTGTTCAGTTGGCCAATGAAGGCCGGCGAATCCGGAATCGAATATCAGCCGTTGCCACTTCTTTGCCTCTGTTACAAGGTCTGGAGGACAAATAGCTCCGTAGTCACGCGGGGCATGCTGACGATTGTTTGCCAGCCATGCCGCAGCGCGAGCACGGAACGTGTCGACTGATTCTTCGATCATGCGTCTTTCATGGCGTTAAAGAACATGCCAGTTTCTTCAGGGAGGTTGGCGGGAATTTGGTAACCATCGGTGTCGCGAATCTGTGTCCAGTTGTCGCGTACATCTTCAAGTGTCAGACCTTGCTTGTAGAAACCTTGAGTCTCTCCAATAAACACGCGCGCAACACGACCGCCACCCACGGAGTAAATCTCACCCGAAACGTCGCAGTCTTCGTGAGCAAGCCACGCAACGATTGGAGTAACAAGTGATGGATCAAGCTTGTCACCAATTGCACCCATCAAGTTTTCTGTCATACGTGTCAAAGCAAGCGGAGCAATGACGTTTGACTTGATGTTGTACTTGGCGCCTTCGGCCGCAAGCACCCGTGTGAATCCAACCAGACCCATTTTTGCTGCGCCGTAGTTTGCTTGGCCGAAGTTGCCAAAAATTCCTGCTGCTGACGATGTTGAGATAACACGTCCGTAACCCTGCTCGCGCATGTGAATCCATGCGGGACGAGTGACGTTGAAGGCGCCCTTCAAGTGGACGTCAATCACTGGATCAACAAATTCAGACGTCATGTTGTGGAATGTCTTGTCACGCAATATTCCTGCGTTGTTGATGACAATGTCAACACGACCGTATGCATCGATGGCTGTCTTGATGATTGATTCTCCGCCTTCAGGCGTTGACACGCTGTCATGGTTAGCCACTGCCTCACCACCAGCTGCACGAATCTCATCAACAACCTTTTGTGCAGCGCTGGCGTCAGAGCCTCCACCGTCAACGGCACCACCGAGGTCATTGACCACGATGAGTGCTCCGCGTGAGGCAAGCAAGAGAGCGTGCTGGCGCCCGAGGCCACCGCCGGCTCCTGTGATTACTGCAACTTTTCCGTCAAATCCCAATGTGTTCATACCAACAACCGTAGTCGGGCGCCCATACAGACTCCGAGTTGACTAGGCGGGTATCTCTGGCTGACCGTTAAGAATTGCTGTGCGCCTACTCTGAGGAGATGGATGAATTGCTGCCAGGAAATGATGATCCGCGTCGGCTTGTCATTTCTGAATGGCTCGCAAAGCATCCGAACCCCACGAACGTTCAACTTGCCGAATCTGGATACGTCGCTCCGCATTGGCCAGAGCCATGGGGGCTCGGAGCAGACCCAGTTCATCAATTGATAATTGATGACGAGTTGGCGCGTGCTGGCGTGTCGCGACCATCAAACCAAATAGGAATTGGATGGGCTGCGCCCACAATTATTTTTGCCGGAACTCAGGAACAAAAAGATCGCTATGTCATGCCTGCCCTAACTGCAGAGGAAATTTGGTGTCAACTATTTTCAGAACCCGGTGCGGGAAGCGACTTAGCAAGTTTGAGCACACGTGCAGTGCGTGATGGTGACGAGTGGATTGTTAATGGTCAGAAGGTGTGGACCACAGGTGCTCATTATTCAAAATTCGGAATTCTGATTGCTCGAACTGATCCTGATGCTCCGAAGCACAAAGGAATCTCTTTCTTCATATGTCCGATGGATTTGCCAGGTATCGAAATTCGCACCATTAAGAACATCGCTGGTGCGGAAAGCTTTAACGAAGTGTTCTTTACTGACGTGCGTATCCCTCATGCCAATGTGGTCGGAGATGTGAACGATGGGTGGCGTTTAGCAAAAGTCACATTAGGCAATGAGCGGGTCTCGCTGTCTACAGGGGGTGTTTTGTGGGGCAATGGCCCAACGGCACTTGATGTGATCGCAGAGGCCAAAAAACTAGATATTACGAATCAAATAATGCGTCATCGGCTCGTTGATATTTACATCGAACACACAATTCTTGAAATCATTCGGATGCGCACATTGACGGCCCGACTTCGAGGAACGCAGCCTGGTCCAGAAGCAAGTATTCGAAAAATCATGGCGGATGAGCATGGACAAACCGTTATGGAACTTGCACGCGATATCACTGGTGCGCAGGCAATGGTCATCGGGCAAGATGATGCCGTTGCAGGCAAGTCAATCACATCAAAAAGTTGGTACAGCGGCTACATGTTTTCAAAAGCACTCACCATTGGCGGCGGCACAGGAGAAGTGCAGCGAAATATTTTGGGTGAACGAGTTTTGAAACTGCCAGCTGAACCAAATCCGCAATCGGGACAATCGTGGTCGCAATCCACTTCACAGAAATGACATGCCATGAGCCAAGACACTGAACGAATGACCGTTGACCTACTGGATCCGTTGTTGTATCAATCGAATCCACACGACGTGTGGGCGTGGATGCGCGCCAACGAGCCCGTCTACCGAGACGAGAAGAACAAGTTGTGGGGTATCACGCGCCATGCAGACATCATGGATGTTGAACGACGCTCGTCAGTTTTCTCATCACAGGGCGTGTATCGAGCTGTACTGTCGCCAGGCGAAAGCAACATGATTGCTCAGGATGATCCGCGGCATCGTCAACAACGCATGTTGGTGCAACCACAACTGACGCATGCTGGAGTCGCAACACGCACTGCAGAGGTAGAGGCATTGGTGGCAGAACTTGTCGCAGAAGCAGTATCGCTGGGCGAATTCGACGTTATTGAGTTGCTAGCTGGGCAGTTGCCTGCTCGACTGACTGCACGTTTACTTGGTTTTCCAGAAGAGATGTGGCCTCAGTTGAAGTCATGGAGTGAACGATTGATGCGCACCGACATGCGCGAGCGTGACCCACTCATCATGAATGAATTCATTGATGCCAACAGGGAATTTCTTGGTGCATTGATGCCGATCTTGGAAGAGGTCACTGCTTGTCCGCGAAATGACTTCATGTCAATTTGGTCGCACGCAGAAATCAATGGACAAAAGTTGCCACCAGAAGCAATTTTTCACGAGGTGGGATTATTTATTGCGGGCGGTGCTGAGACAACTCGTACTGCTATCAGTCATGGCATTCGTGCATTCATCGATCATCCGGAACAGTGGGAAGAATTAGCTGCGAAACCAGAACTTATTGATTCTGCAGTTGAAGAAGTGTTGCGATGGGTCACGCCCCTGAACAATTTCTTTCGCATGGCATTGACTGATGATGTTGTTGGCGGTCAGCCAATTGCGGCAGGGGATCGGATAATCATGTTGTATCCATCGGCGAATCGTGATGAGTCTGTCTTTAATGATCCCTTTGCGTTCAATATTCATAGGAACCCAAACCCTCACCTGTCGTTCGGATTCGGAACTCATCTATGCATCGGTGCAAATCTCGCCCGACTTGTGTTGACCACTATGTTTCGGGAACTATCTGCACGGGCCACTGACTTGTCCGTGGTGACCGAACCCGACGTAGAACCAAACATCTTTGCTCGGGCTGTGCGGTCGTTCCAGATAAGGGTCACATCGCGCTAGCCAGCATGTGAACTGGCTTGTATCGGAAGTAACCTGCAATGGTGCGTAAAAATTATCTCAACGCTGCTGTCGTCATTGCGTGCCTGTCTCTGGCTAGTTGCTCATCAAGTTCGACAACACAACCAGAGGGTGATCTGAGCCCCGAAAATATAAGTAGCCCCGAAGGCTCTGACGAAGATCTAGAGGCCGCTCGCATCAAGTGTTTGTCTGGTACCGCAGTCTCGGGTAGGGCCTTGCGTATTGTGTCTACGGTTGCTCCCATCACAAATTTAGTTGGACTGATTGCTGGAGATGTTGGACCTGTTGTCAAAGGTGTTGTTCCGGAAGGAATCAACTCGCATACCTTTGAACCACCACCAAGTGCTTCGGCAATTCTTGAGCAAGCCGACATTATTTTTGTCAACGGATTGAAATTAGAAGACCCGACTCTTGATTTGGCAAAGGCGAATGCACCCAAAGCAGTCATTTGCGAGCTAGGCACTTCTTCGCTTCCACAAAGTAGTTGGTTGTACGATTTTTCATTTCCGAAAGAGAGCGGAAAACCAAATCCCCACCTGTGGACAAATCCACTCTCAGTAATGCAATACGTGACAACGATTCGAGATGTTCTAGTTCTTGCAGATCCTTCAAACATTGACAAGTACGAAGCAAATTATGTGGCTCTGTCAAAAATGGTGATGAATCTTGACGCCGCAATGAAACTCAGCACGGAAACTGTTCCTGCCAACGACAGGAAACTGCTGACTTATCACGACGCATATGCTTACTTTGCCCTTCGTTACGGATATGAAGTGATTGGCGCTATTCAGCCACAGTCTTTTGAAGAGCCGTCACCGCGTGATATCGCTGCTCTCATTGACCAGGTGAAGGCAAAAAAGGTCAAAGCAGTTTTCGGAAGTGAAGTGTTTCCATCGCCTGTTCTCGAACAAATTGGCAAGGAGGCTGGAGTTCGCTATATCGATGTGTTGCGCGATGATGACTTGCCAGGTGAACCTGGCGATGTCGACCATTCATGGGCTGGGTTGATGAAGTTTAACTACATCACAATTGTCGAAGCGCTCGGTGGCGACGCAACCGCATTAAAGGCCGTGTCGGTCGACATTAAAGTTTCAGACAAGGCGAACTATCCGCAGTGATAGGTGAAGTTCTGGTTGAATGTGCGCACATGTCGTGTGCCTACAACTCAACGCTTGCAATCAAAAAAATCGACTTCACAATTCGTAAGGGAGACTTCGTAGGCATAGTCGGGCCATCGGGCTCGGGTAAGACCACTTTATTAAAAGCGATTCTCGGATCAATCAGCCCTGTTGAAGGTCACGTGACAAAGAAACCCCATTTGCGAATGGGCTACGTACCGCAAGTGGAAACAGTCGATTGGAATTTTCCTGTAACCGTTCTTGAGGTAGTTGTGATGACCCGATCCTCGACTGGCCGTCTTCCGCGGGTGACAAAAGATGAGCGCGCAGATGCACTGTTGGTACTAGAGCGGCTTGGTCTTGGGGGGCTCGAAAATAGGCACATTCGTGAATTGTCTGGTGGGCAACAACAAAGAGTTTTTGTGGCGCGAGCGTTATTTCATCGTCCAGAACTTTTGGTTCTCGACGAACCGACATCGGGTGTTGATGTTCGCACTCGACACGAAGTGCTTCACTTACTCGCTGATCTTCATGATGAGGGTGTTTCGATAATTCTCTCAACACATGATCTGAATGGGTTGGCTGCACACTTGCCACGACTGGTGTGTTTAAATTCCGAGATTATTGCTGATGGATCACCTGTTGAGGTGTTGACGCCAGAGGTTTTGGAACAAACTTTTGGGGCGCCAATGGAAGTTCTCATTCATGGTGGAATGCCCGTCGTGGTCGATGGTGTCGGTGCTGATATTGCTGAACGAATGTCGCGGTTGGGCTAACTATGTCGTCTGTAGTTGCCGGAATTTTTACGCCATTTCACTATCAATTCTTTAATAACGGAATCATTGTGGCTACCATTGCTGGCGCTTTGTGTGGTTTGCTTGGCGTGTTTGTCGTGCTACGCGGCATGAGTTACATCGGTCATGGTTTGTCGCATGCAGTGTTTGGTGGTGCTGCGGCATCGGCAGTGATGAATATCAATTACTTCGTCGGCGCTGGGGTGTGGGGAGTTGCTTCCGGAGTGATTATTGGCCGCATTGCACGTCGTCGATTAATTGGAGCAGATGCTGCAATCGGAGTTGTGACTACGGCCTCGTTCGCTATAGGCCTTGCCTTATTGAATCGCTACGGCCAGGCCAAGAAGAGCATCGAAGCCGTTCTGTTCGGCAGTGTGTTGGGCGTGAAAACGATTGATATTTTCGCTGTCTCTGCTGTCGCAATTCTGAGCGTTGTCATCGTGGTGGTGCTGTACCGAGCATTCCTTTTTGCCACATTTGATCCTGAGGTGGCTCAAGTTTCTGGCGTGCGCGTGGCATGGATTGAGGTATTGCTGATGGGGCTCCTGTCGCTAACAATCCTTGTGACAATGCGAGTGATCGGAACTCTTCTCATTTCTGCACTCTTGGTTATTCCAGCTTCAGTTGCTCGAATGCTGACAAACTCTTTTGCGCGAATGTTGTGGATTTCACCAATTATTGGAGCCGTGTCATCCTTCACGGGCATGTACCTCTCGTACTTTTTGGATACATCGGCAAGTGCGACCATTATTCTCACGGGAACACTGATGTTTATCGTTGTATACGCAGTCACTGGACTTCGTGGACGCACCAGAATTTCCGGACTGCATCACATCTGATTTTATTCAGCTGGTAGAGACCACTCGACGCCTGTTGGCGTGTCGCGCACTTCAATATGCAGCGAAGCGAACACATCGCGAATGATGTCTGACAGATCAAAACGCTTCTCGGCTCGGACAGTGGCGCGCACGGAGAGCATGGCCTCAACAAAGGGAGCAACAACTTCGCGAGGGTCCCTCACGCCACCGACTGCAGCGTCGCCCAATTGACTAATCATCGACCGAAGCGCACTGCGTGCTCGAACAAGAACATCGCTTTGCAATGTATCGATTGACCAGTCCTGCATCGATTGTTCAAGAGCCAACACTGCACGAACGGCCGCCAGTGCATCACGCTGTTCCATTGCTTGGTCAAATTGTTTTATTGATTCTGTGAGTGCCGCATCAAGCGAATTTGCTTGTGGGGCGGGGGCGTTCGTTGCGATGGGCACGTTTGCGACGGAGTGATTGGAGGAAACTTCACCAGATCCTGTCAATAACGAAAAGGGGGATTGCAGAACTGAAAGTGGGATGACTGAACCAGTTGGGTACACAAATGATTCAGAGCGAAGCCGAATGGTGACATTGCTATTGCCAACAACGGTTGCCGTTTGTGCATCAATGTCAATAATCAAACCAGTGTGTTCATCAACTCCGAGAACGTACGTGTCTGCATCCAATAGAGATTCGAACATTTGTAAACGGGCCTCACCGAGGTAGCAGAATCTCGTGTCGTGGTTTGCGCCTTCAGTATTGTCATAGTGAGGAATAAGTGCGGCATTGATTCCAATTGACGCGAGAATGTCGAGGCCTTCAAGGGCCTGAACGTCTTGTCCTACTTTGTACACCTCGTACACTGGCACGGTTGCTTTTCCGAGTGTGAGTGCTGCAGCTGAAGCAAACGTAACGATTCCGCCATTAATGAGTTTGTCGATCATGATTCGGGCGACAGATGATCCGGCCCACTGACGCAATGCGTATGTTGGCGAGCCTGGCCCAGCAAAGATGTAGTCAGCATCGGCGAGTGCGCGAAGCCCGCGTTCGATTGCAACAGGATCTGCGGGTAGGTGTGTGTCGTGCAATCTGACTAACCCAGCTACAACAAGATCAACATTGATAGACGTATTGAAATACTCAACTGCCTTAGCGGCAAGTTCTGGGGCGTTTTCTTGAAACCCGTACGGAGTGTCAAGGACGACTGCTTTTACTGGTGATGGAAGAAGTGATGTCAAACGGCGGTGCGTTGTGACCATTGTGGGGGCGGTTTCGCCCGAGCCCATGATTGCGAGAATGCGGGGAAGGCTCACGAGAAGAATCCTGAAGTAATGGCGTCATCAACTACGCCGGCAAATTGCAGTGGAAACTGTGCATGCAAATCATGGTCGGCAGGTGTAAACCATTCGACGCGCCCATGAGAAAGAGTGTCGAGTGCGAATTGAATTTGTGCACGCTTCGTTTTCGTATGTTGATCTTCAGAGCGAGATGCTGGGGTAAACAAAACAGGAACCTTGATGTCTTTCCACAACATTGAAGGCGTGTGTTTCCACAGTCCGTGCAGAACATCGATGTGTCGATCAAAGGTGAGGTGTGGACGAATGGTGTTGTCTGCCATGCGCTCCATGTTGTGCATCTGGCCATCAATTGCCTCTTCACTCCAGTCCGTGTGTGCGGCGCGAATGTATGAACGAAGCTTGTCGTATTGCATTCCGGCAATTGCTGGAGGCGCCATCGTCGTTTTGCATTGCTCCCATTCTGGGAATGCTTGCGACAATTCAATAGTGCCGCCATCAACGGCAACGATGCCGCGAATTGTGTCGCCATGCCGATGTGCATATTCCACCACGATGTTTCCGCCCCATGATTGCCCGAGGACAAGAGGTCGTACCCAATTGCGTTGGCGGGCGCTGAGAGCGTTAACCACATCGAGAACATCCTCGGCAATGTTTGCCATGTCATATCCGGTGTCTGGTTTGTCGCTAAGGCCGTGTCCGCGAAGGTCAATGGCAGTTACTGCGTGGCCAAGTTCGGCGAGACGTCGCGCTGGCCCATCCCACAGGCGAGCGTTCGAGGCAAGACCGTGAATAAGAAGAATGGGAATGCCAGGGGACTCGTCGACTGACGACCATTGCAACATACGCAGGGAAAGACCGTCGCGAGTCGAAATATAGAATGAATTCGGTGTGATTGTCACGCTTGCATTGTCGCACCAGATCGGCAATTTGGCACCTAGATTCTCAGAACTCGCAAGAGTGAGTCTTGTCGTTCTAGTGTTACGGAACGTCTTCAAGGGAGAAACCATGAAATTGTCAATGGGAATCAGCTATTCAGATGGCTTCAAGCAAGCCGCCGATCGGGTCGTCGAACTTGAAAAGGCCGGCCTCGACCAAGTGTGGATCGCAGAGGCATACAGCTTTGACGCCATCTCACAAGTGGGCTACCTCGCCGCTAAAACAAGTCGCGTTGAAATCGGCACCGGAATTGTCAATGTGTACTCACGTACTGCTGCATTGATGGCGATGACTGCTGCCGGTTGTGACTACGTCAGCGAAGGCCGTTTCATTTTGGGTCTTGGCGCATCAGGTCCTCAAGTAATCGAGGGCTTCCACGGAGTTCCGTACGAAAAGCCAATGCAACGCATCAAGGAATACATCGAAGTGTGTCGCAATGTATGGGCACGTGAAGCACCACTTGAATATCACGGCAAGACAGTTGACATACCGCTTCCTGCAGGCCAGGGAACAGGCCTTGGTAAGGCACTCAAGATCATTAACCATCCAGTCCGTAAGGACATCCCCATCTGGTGGGCATCATTGAAAGACAGAAGTGTTGAAGCAACAGCCGAAATGGCAGATGGATGGCTTCCGATCATGTTCTACCCAGAGCGTTACCACAACGTATGGGGTGATCAGTTGAAGGCTGGACTTGCAAAGCGTGATCCATCACGTGGGCGTCTTGAAATTTCAGCTGGCGGAATGTTGGCAATTGATGACTCGCTCACTGGCGATGCACAGACAAAGATTCTTGACATGACACGCCCCAACATGGCGCTGTATGTCGGTGGCAT
>Ga0209357_1000030_pt1 | contig 45064 bp, 51 predicted proteins | sample LauGreFBDMM110SD_2_FD_187573 | JGI IMG/M metagenome (GOLD analysis project Ga0209357, IMG submission 187573) | Freshwater lake microbial communities from Lake Michigan, USA - Fa13.BD.MM110.SD (SPAdes) (version 3) | ecosystem: Environmental > Aquatic > Freshwater > Lake | place: Lake Michigan... | reverse complement strand
CTCCTCCCCCGTAACTGCTGCCTCCACCACCGCCTCCGCCAATTAAGCAAACTTCACAATTTCTGAAGCCAGCAGCACTGAATACTCCGCTAGTCGTAAATTTGTGATATGTATAGCCACCCTCCCTAGTCTCCGTCCCTCCGCTAGCAAGCCAGCAAACATAGGATCGCTTCCAAGCGTTCCCAGTCCTAATATGTATCTGATTTACCAGCTTCCAGAGATTGTTTTGCCTAATGTGGACAAACTTTACCTCTTTAAAAGTACCATCCTTGTGGGCGTAAATTTTTTCGGGCATATGCCAGACTGGAAACTAGCTGGCAACCTGATACCAAATGTCCCCTTCAGCCCCTCCTGCCGGATTCGCGGTTGATATATTCCTATTTCCGGCTCCATTGCCGGAAAGATTTGTAATTTGGCTGCCATTACCAACTAAAGTTCCCGCCACAAACTGCCCAGATATGGTCAGGCTTGTTGCAAGATTTTCGCTGGTAACACAATTTAATTGAAGCTCGGGCGTTCCGACAGAGGCAGCCCCCAGCTTGCCGGCCACAACAGCACCAGCGGCGATCTTGCCGGCCACAACGCTGTTGTCTGCTAGGTGGACTTGGTTGATCAGGTTTTCTTTGATCAAGGCAAAAGCACCGCCAACAACCTTTAAAACCTGTTCGTTATTTTCCGGAGTTACATTTGGTAAATTACCGGCCGCAATAGAGGCTGCATCAACATAGGCCTTGCTGGCCGCATCGTTTGCGGCGAGTGGGGTTGCAAGATTTTTTATGGCAAGCCCCTGACAATTAAATTTGTTGTCAGCACCCTTAGAAATAAACTGGCCGGCGTTAACCTTCCTGATTGATTCAACGCTAACATCAACAAGAGGAATCTGATCGCCGGCCGCAATCTCATCTGCCATTGCGGTAAGATCCGTAATTGCCTGTGCATTAATTGACGCATCGTCCACAAGTTGGTGGAGCTTTGCGTTTGTTACTTCTTCAGTTGCTGTAAACGACTTACCTCTTGTAAACCTTGGCATATGCGTACTTCTATGATCGCCTGTTAAGCAGTCAAGTATTAAGCGAGGCCAAGAAGCGACCAGCTTGGCTGCTCGCAATCAGACCGCCCTATAAAGAGAGTCTTTCTCCCCTTTATTTCATGTGATGGGATTATTATCCAAGAGGAAAACGGGTCTACATAGACGGCCACAAAGTCGATGGTTTGTTTTGTGTACACAGTCTTAGCCCATCGCCCTGCCGAAATTGTTACCCTGCATTTACTTGCAGATCTTTTGCCCTGCCTCACAACGCAGTGCCAAGTGCTTTTTACCTGAACCCGCCAGATATTCTTGCCGACATGAACAAGCCAGTCATACGGCGTGCTGTCGCCCAGTGGCTTACTAGGGACTCCCCCTCTTCGCATTATCTCCGCAGCAAATAATGTTTCAGCAAGCTCGCCACACTTTTTCGCGTCTTTCACTCGGCACTTCCGGCGGCCTGCGAATTACTAGGTAACATTGACGGCTTTCCCGCCCCTGAAGGCTGACTTGGTGTCGTGAGATCCCCACGCCCTGTCGAAATCCCGCTTGCTGGTCTTCATCTTCACGCCGCGCTCTTCAAGTTTTCTGTAGCCCTCTCGTATTCGATTGGCCGATATGGTGGGATCTTGGGTAGACCCTACAAAAACAATGCTTCTTGGGACGGTGACCCTATTTGGGTAAGTGTCTCTCTCTTCGACCGGAAGAACTCTTGTGGTAATCGAGCCGTTTGCCTCGAGATATTCATATACGGGCATGCATCTGCTTAGCAGTTACTACCTGTATTGCAATAAAATAGAAAACCCCAGCTTTTGGCTGGGGTTTTGCTACGGGGGACATACCCCTACAAACTAACTTAGGAGTTTGATGTGCGGGACTTGCTGCAAAGAATACGAGCCTTCTTTGCATTGAGAACCTGAACAGCCCAGTGTGCTTTCCATCCAGCGTAGATATTTTGATTGAGGATGTCGCTCTTGTCGGGCTTGTCCACAATAACTACGGAAGGGGCATACGGAGATTGTCCAGAATAGTTCACAGTTCCAAACGCGCCGCTCGTCATAACATAAGTCGAGTACACCAGCACTTCGCCCGAAGCGGCCGAAGTTGCATAGGTGTTCTCGCTGCCAGACGAGGCCTTGAAGGCGTTGGTGTGTTGCGAAACGCTCACACCATACAGGTCGCCAATTTGGCCTTTCGCGATGTCAGAGACTTTGGTCGCGACATTGCGATAAGCGATATTGAGAACTGTTTGATCCTTCAAGAGATCCGCAGCAACGGAAGGGTCGACGATTGCTGTGAAAGTTTCATTCAAGCTCACATTCTTTTCGTTTCGGATTGCCGTAGCGGCATCCAAAAGATCAGAAGGAGCAAGGAAACCATCAGCAGCAGCCACTAAGCCTGCCGCAGTCGTGGAAGCACCGGCATAGATTTTCGGGATTGTAGTCCCGTGAATGCCGGTTCCGCGAGCGGAGTCAACGGTTACACCCTGAGCGGTCGAGCCGCCATGCAGGGCGTTACGGACAACGGTGTCCAAATGCTGCGCAGCATCCAAAGTTAAAGCGCGAATCCCTTCCTGCAACGCATTGAAAAGCTGCGTGTAGTTCAGGATGTCGCTTAATTTTAGAGCCTCGCCCACTTGTGCAAGAGGAACTTGAATCTTACGGAGTCCGATATCACGATAAGTGCTAATCGTCGTTCCTTCAGTCAAGCTCTGCACATTGGATGCATTGGCCTCGGTGTCCCATTGGAACATGGTGATAGAATTGTTACCCGTGTTTGTCGGAAGATCGTACTTCTGTCCATAGGTGTTAAGAACCAAAGTCTCTTTGACTCCGTCCAACAACTTTTTCGAGAATACGCTCTGGAACTGATCCGCCAGTGAAGCGGGTACATTTGTTTTCATCATTGCCATTGTTATTACCTCTAAGACAGGTCGCCGTCAGTGGCCGCCACTAGGTTTTTGAGATAGTTCTCGGCTTCCGCCGTGTTCATATCAGAAATCCTTTTGTCGCCTGTGGGCGACATTGGAGTGGAAGTTCCTAACGAAAACTTCTGTCTATATTTTTGATTTTCAGCTTTTAACCGCTCAACTTCTTTAACGGCATCCGCAGCGGACTCCCCAGCGAGTTGCAATTTGGCAAGGGCTGTTGCCAAGACCAAGCCATCGGGGTGACGATTCAGGAAGTCCTTTACCAGCGGATCTCCGTGCGCCATGAAGCCTTGGGTTGTCTGGTAGAGGTCGGAACCCTGATCCTTTAGATCTGGATTCTCCTTTGTCAGATTGTCCCAATTTGACCTCACGCGAGACAGGAACTCTGCCTCGCGCTCTTTGGCTTTGACGGATCGACTGGCTTCGGTTTCCTCAATTTCGATTGCCTTTTTTCGGGCAGATTCGGCAAGGTCATCCCTTCCCTCTTCCTCCCATTCCTTGGCAAACTCTCTGAGTTCTTTTGGCGTATAGCCCTCGTTCCGGCTGGAACGAGCTTGCTCTGCTTCGCGCTCAAATTGAGCTCTCTGCTCGCCAAACTCCCGTTGCTTTTGATTGAACTGCTCCCACAACTGACCAAGCCGATTGCGGCTTTTTTCACGATCTTCACCAACATCGAGGGATTTAATCTCCTTCGTTACTGGATCTTCGCTTTCAGAGTTCGGTGTGGATGCCGTTTGTTGATCGGCTTTATCAGCCGACTGATTCTTGCTCGCGGACGGGACTCCGTCCGTATTACGAGGGGACTGAGCCTTGACATCAGGAGCGGAGAAACCATCGACCTGACCGGCTAGTCTCCCAAGCTCCTGCAACTCGGCTTCGATTCCCTGACCCTCTCCAGAGGCTTGCGCCACCGGTTCGGCTATTTGTTCATTGGACATATCGGAGTCCTTTCTTCCCGAAGTTTAGGGGACTAAATGACCGAGTTCCGCCAAGTCCCCTTCTTCGGCGGATTCGGAATCTTCTTCTGCGGCCGAGCCGCCCAAGAAAGCTAAATAAGCAACCATTTCCCTACAGCCAACGGCCTTGCCGGCCTCAAACCTGTCTCCGCCGGCAAGCACTGCCTTGGCATCCCGCAAAGAACAGAAAGCAAGCAAAAGCCGAAGAAAGCTCTTACCACTATCGGACTTTAAAAACTGCTGGGTCGCCATCCTGTCATCATTGCCATATTTAAAATTGGCGTAACTAGAGTACCGAAAAATACTTAGGGCTGTAGCAAACGCCCGAGCATAAATCCTTAGTTTTGTCACTCGCGCCTGTCTACAGGTAGTGGTTCAGCATGTCAACTACTTTATTCTGCGTATCACTACTTTGCGACTTTTAGCAGTCTTTTTCTCTGGGATTGCCCTGAATGTAACTGGCTCCTCTGATTGAGATATTGCCATATTTGCAGCCAGATCCCTCCAGTCTTTGTATTGTCCGTCCTGAAGGTGGGGTCTTTCCCACGACAGGGCGACCAGTGAGTATAATTTGCCGTTTTCTATGCCAACCCCATATGACTGCACATTCACCCAATCTGCTTCATATGAATCATTTGCGATCTTCTTTGCGGGCACCCAGTCTATCGCCCTGCCATAGCAATGGAATGATTGAGGGATGGGGTACCCCCTCGCGTTAGTTACAATCTTCCCAGACTTCGTCCTCCCCTGACGATACAACTCCTCCTGTTCCGCCGGCGTTCTCGCTCCGCAGTAAATGTACGGAATCACACCTGACGCAATAACCGCATCCCTCCACGCAGCCACCCGCGCGGCGAAGGAAGGATCTAAACCCTTCAGGATATTGCGGTAGATCTCGTCTATTTTCTTCCGAGTAATCACCTGTTGCGCTCGATCTCAAGCCTGTACTGAAGTTCATTAATTATTTCGAGCGTATCCCTCGCCCACCCCTTAACATCTTCATTGGACTGCATAACAGATTTAAATCTGTAGTCATTGGTCAAAAAGGTGACCGAGTCCGCCGGAGGCGTGAATCCCCTAGTGCTAGCGCAGCCACCAAGGAATGCCACTACGACCACTAAAAGTGCGGTCAATGTGTTCTTTGCGTTCATCGCGCCTTTCCCTCGACTCCTTATCCCTGCTATCCTTGGTTGTCGGCATCAACCTGATAACAAGGTCAACGACCGCACCCAAGAGGCGAATCATTAGTCCTTAATATGAAGTCCAACAGCCTTTAAGACTGAGACTATTTTATCAAGAATCGAATCGTCGCGAGGTGTCGGGGTTAGTTTAACTATGATTCTGGCCAATACAATTACAGCCCCAACAATGGCCATTATGCTGGGCAAGTTTTGGGTAATAAATTCCATGCCATCAGCTTGGCATGCAGACAAATGCTGTCAACTACTTTGTAGTTGCTTGGGGAGACTCGGATTGCGTGCGCTTAGACAATCCTGAAGAAAGTCAGGTATATATTTGCCCTAATTCCTCCGCCATTCTCAAGGCCAATATTAGTCGTTGCGACTGCACCAGAAAGATGCGTTGCTGGGGTTGTCCCTAATTGCCCTCGAAGCACTTGGGGTGAAGCCCCGCTTCCACTCCCCCAAGAGGTAATTAGCACAACTTCGTTGTCTATCCGAAAATAAGTACCTTCGTATGCGTTTGCGCCTGAGAAAGATCCTTGCGTAAAAAAGGTTTGGGTCGCGTCCATATTTGCGGTAAGCGTAAGGACTTGGTAAGTCACGGAGGTTGTAGACGAATTGATCCACAAGTCTCCCCCGCCATAGAGACTCCTCCCATAAGTTGCCGAAGATGTATTTAATTGTATTCTCTGAGTATTGCCCACCCACGGCCTAACGCCAATGGATACAGTGCCAGCATAATTATCGACATTAAAGCTGGTGACACCATTAACTGGGGTGAGAGTCCCCAGTTGGTTTTGAGAGCCAATCCGAAATGCGGGGCAAAATGAAGTGCTTGAAAAAAGCTGGCCTGTTCCAAGTCTATTTGTGAATTGCCATGCAATGCTGTCAATAACATAGGGCGTGCCAGCAGCTTGTGCGGCAGCAGCTTGTGCGGCAATATTGGTTGGCACCGTGACCTGCTGTGACCAGCCATTCGGATTGCTGATCAGAGTTCTCCCTAGATCCAAATTTTCATGGACTACGGTAAGCCATCTATTAAGTCTAGTATCATTCCCTTGGCAGTGCGATCCCGCCGTAGTCCCAAAAGAACCGGCGGTAATCGCCCCTCCGGTTGTAGTGATAACCGGACTATTGGCAGGAGCATTTTGAGTGGATTGAGTTACTATGACAAATCTGCTGCCGCCGGCAGTACCGGCGTAAGTGTCTGCATTTACAGTATTGACATATCCGGTGCCAGCACTTGTAACTGAGATTACTCCATTGAGTACCGTAATAACGCCACCAGATGCACTGCCCTGAAATAGCGGAAATGTGCCATCTGAAAGAGCGTCTACATTAGTTGCAGAAAGAATGCCCCCAAACGGAACCGAAATTGTTCCATTATTTTTAATGTTCCCGTGCGCGTGGGAGGCGACACCACCGCCGCCTGAAGATGAGGAGCCGGCTCTATAGAGGGGCATCCTAGTCTCCCAGACTTGTCACTTTTGCGCTTGATTCGAGATCACAACGGACATGGACAACGCCTGAATACATCATTAATTCATAAACATCGGCTTCACTAAGTTTGGATGCGTAATTGCTGGAGCTCAGGTCGGATCCATTGCCACCAAACTGGACATAACAAGTTCCGGAAGTGCATGTGACCATCACTCCCCTTCTCTTTGCATCTGCCGTAATGGTTGTTAAGCCGACCGGACAGTCAGTGATTGATGCAGTAGTTGCCTGATCAAGTCTTGCAAGTGCTTCTGATTGGCTGGGCATGCTTAGCTAATAAAATTGTCTGCTAACCCGTCAAGCAGAAATTACATTCCAGCCCCTATTAATAAGCGTCTGCTTATTTATGAGGCCAGCGGAGGATGGCTGTGCGTTTCCAGAAATGTCCAAAACTCTTGAAGTCCCGCTTCCACCGGCGAATTCCAACGCCGCAAGGACTTGGTCAACAGCCGAAACCGTAAGCTGATTATTCTGAAGATAGAGTTTCAATAAAGTTGAGAAAACCGCAAAATCGGGGCTAACCCCAGTCAAAAGGTTGTTTGAATAGTCAACCCTCTCTAATTTCGGCGCAAAAAGAAGTGACGGCACATTTCCGGTAAGCCGGTTGGTATTGTAGTCCACCACCTTGAGCTCTGTATTTGGGGTAATGCGCAAAAAATCTATCCTTGGCACTCCACTCACTCTGACAAGTCTTACATGCGTAACGGTTTCGTCATTTACCGTAAAGATCTGCCTTGTGGGTGTTAGCCCAAGGCTTATCTGCAAGCCGGTCTGGGTAAAGGTTACGCCACCGTTTGTAGATATATCGACCCTCATCGAGGCAGCCGCAGCAGAGGAAGCATAAAACTCAATAACCCCAACGCCATCCGGCAAGGTTGGCGACTGAAAGTAAGCCGCAGGGTCTGACTTGAGTTGAAGCGAAAAAGTTCCCGAAACTGCGCTAGCGTTTTGAGATCGAATCATCAAGGCCGGAGCCGTCCATGTCCCCGAGGGCAAAACAAACGAAGTGGCCGAACTATAGTCTGCCGGCAATCCTGTTTCAAAACTTTCCACAATTGTGTCCGAGTTAAGAGAAACAGGAGATCCGGAAAACAAATTATTGGAAAAGTTAACCGCTTGGATCAACTCGCTTCTCGGAAGGGTTGGCAGTGCTCCGGTAAACCTGTTGAAAGATACATTGATTTCTTGCAACGCCGTAAGCTGGGATATCGCCGGAAACTCGCCCGAAAACCCGTTGTTGGATATGTTCAGATCTATGAGTGCTGTATTTGTCGTGAGCGACGGGAAAGAGCCGCCAAGCTGATTGTCGCCAACATTAATGTGCGTAAGCAGCGTGCAGCTACTTACACTTGGGAAGCTGCCTCGAAATGCGTTTGATGGCATCTCGATTCTGCGAAGGTTCGTGTATTGCGAGAAATTACCCAAAGTTCCGCTGACTCTTGCCTGCGGATAGGTTGCCGTAATTTGCATTTGCAGCGGATTGACGGAACCAAGAAAGTTGTCGTTGCTGCCATCCGGAGAGGCAACAGTCCATCCGCTTGTGGGGAAGCTGTTTGGGTCTGTTCCCAAGGTATTCTGTAGGTAATTAATTCTCGGGTCAGACGCAAATGCAAGAGTCCACGCGGTCTTTGGGGACTCCGTCCCGACAATACTAAGGTTTAGCGGGGCACAAAAGTAAAAGGCACCATCTGGAATTGCCCCAGTCCCAACCCTGTAGTAGTTGAATGTCCCAGCCTGAGCAGCCCCAACGCTCCCAATCGATACGGCTGTCTTGATGTATGTGCCATTAATGTCTGCTGCACTTATTGCGCCGAGACGAGGATCTATCGAAGAGCCGTTAACTCGGGCTACAACAATACTGTCTGGCAGCGCGGTCGTCTGGATTCCGGATGGAATTTCGATCCGCTCGACATTCGCGACCGTAGTTCCAGTAATGTTCACATAATAGCTCATGTCTGACACTCCTTCCACCAGTCAGCCCCGCTCGCCTTCCTTTTGCTCTCTCTCGTTGCCATTGCTCTTAGAGTCTTATGGACTTCCGATAGATCTGTGGTGAGAAACAGCGCGGGCTCCCCGTGCAACTTGCCGCAAGTAATAAACCCTTCGTCCAAAAGGTACTGAAGCGCAACGATTACCTGATCATCCTTGGACTTCATTTTTCAATAAGATGATTTTTAACGATCTCCCAAGCGGCCGAGAAAACTATTCCGCCAATAGCCGCGAATAAAAAGAAGTGGGATTTTAACCGCTCCAAACTACTAATTCTTGCCGCATCGTTTGAGTGCAACAAACAAATGCCCTCTAAATTCCGATAAATTCCTATCTGCCTTTCTTCAATTCTTGCGAGCCTTTCCCCCTGCTCCACTAGCCTCGCCCGTATTTCCCCGATATCCTGATCGCTCATTACAATTCACCGCCACTAAAAAGAGTCTGCTCTGCGGCAGCAGTTTTCTCAGCCTCCTGTTTCATGGCCATCTGAAATTCGCTCGCTAGCTGCTTTGCAAGATTGGGGTTTGTCTGTCCAAGAAGCTGGATATGGGCTTGCATGTGCTGCGTGTAGGCATTGCCGGCGTTTTCATCGAGATTCTGCCTTGCGTTTGCCAATAGCTGTAGCCTGTCCATGTGAATCTGGACATGCACCTCATGCTCGTCCGTCGGCTCTGCCACAACGCCACCAAAACCCTGATCCAACAAGAGGTTTTCAGCCGCAGCGGCTTCCGCCTCTGTTTGCCCCTTCATGTTTGGATCAATCAACATTCTTGATACCAGTTGGGGGTCATCAATCTCAAGCAAGTCCTTGCGCAGTTCGGCCTGCTGTACGAATGGGTCGCCTCGAAGATTCTGGAATCGGACAAGTGCCTTCTGATATTGGGCTACTCTATTGATCCCGTCCGCGCTTCCCGAAGGACGAATCGCATAATCCATGACCAAGGCATCCAACGGCACTGCCTTAAACTGCTGTTGGTACTCATACATTAACTGGGAGTGCGCGTACTCGGTAAGGATCGACCAAGCCTGCCGGTAAACTTCAGACATGCTGAGCCTGAAAATCTTTATTCTCAAATCCGTGTTTGTGCCCATCAATTGCCCGATATTCTGGATCTCTGTCGCCGTTCTGGGCTTCTGACTTCCTTGTGATCCGGCGCGTTGTGACAAGCCGTAGTCGGGCATCGACACCATGTACTCGGCAATCGCGCGCATGGTCGTAACTTCCTGATCAAAAGAGATGGGCGGCTGTGGCATGACTACGGGCTTAACCCCCGTAGGCAAAAGCACGCCTGTTCCAAAACGAATATTGTTAATGTTTGGCATGTCCTGATCGGTGGCAAACATTGGTGCGTTATAAAGGCTCATAGCGTCCGACTTGGCGTTCATGGTCTTTGTGAGCGAGGCCTCAAAAGGCGCGACCATCTCGCAAATCCCCTTATTTGCGTAAACTCCCTTGTCGGCCGAGAATTCCATCACACATGGAACGAATGGGAAGTTGCCGTGTGAGTACGGCAGCTTAAATCTCGGGCGAATCGGCTCATCGGGGCACTGCGGGCTGATAGTATCAACCACAATCCCGTTGTTCCCGTCCCTGTGATAGCACTCCCAGACAATAATTGAGTCCCTCTTGGATGGCTCGGTAATGCCCTGCTTGGAAAGTTTGTGCTGATTGTAGGCCGTAACGCCCGCACCGGCTGAATTTCCGGTACCAAGTAGTCTTTTTACAAAATCATCGCCCTGCTTGTACTCTTCGTGCCTTCGGTACTGCTCTTCACTCATCTCGAGTATATGGCAGCAGCGATCACAAGTGCCCATGTCCACCGTTGAGGGCGGAACCACTAAGTACATCGGATTGACCGAATCAAATTTTACCGCCTGAGTCGGCTCATCCCAGTAAATCTTCATAAACGAAATTCCACAACGAAGCATTGCCGCTATGTGGACTTGTATCTCAACCTCAAAATTGGATCTCTCTCGAAGCTGATAGCTAAACCAGCTTTCAGCGGCATACCTGTACTGCTGCAAGGAGGGGTTTCTGGGTACAAAACTGGCCAGATTTTCAGCGGTGTAGATCTGGTTAATGTAGAATGGAACAAATTTTGATATAACGCTGTTTGCCAGAGGATAGTGAAGATCGGCCGCCCCAGCCCAAGGCTTCTTTTTGCGCCTTAGCCCGCCGTTGGTCATGGTGTACCAGACTTTTTGTCTCTCCTCCCATGAGGATCTGGCCTTTAGATCCTCGCAAATGGCCTGAAACAGCTTCTCTGTTGTCAATTAATCGCCGGCATCGTAGCCGCCTCTATCGTTTGCGTATGATTGCGTCTCATTACCAAATACATCCGTATGCATCCGACTACCATCCAGTGACTGCTTGGTCAAGCTCGGCCTATTCCGGAGCCATGCCCATATTGCCCCAGCCGCAGCGTCCGCCCTGTCTGGACTCGCTCCGGCAGTTCTCTTCTTATAGTCCGCCTTACTCTCCAGTTTTATGTCTCCACTGGAATTGCACGCAAATTTTCTGGTGCACAGTTGGCCGTCCAGAATGTCATCCTTGGGCAGGATGACTCCGCGATCCTCAATCAGCTTTGCGGCCATAAACAGCATTTCGGCGGCTTTTGTCGCATAGCCATGTCCGCCACTTGATCCAAAGTTAACCCTGTTTACCGAGTACCCCTGCTCGTCCATGCGCCTGATCATAGGAGATCCGATTCCGCCGTTATCCGCATAGACAAGTTTGCTGCTTATTCCGAGCCCGCGAAGCTCCCGAATGACTCTGCCAACCGTCCTCATCTCGTCCCTATCCTTTATGACGATAAGGGGCATCAGCCTGTTCCCATCCATGATTGCCACAACCGTTTCATCGACACCCGCTCCACCCCAATCAATAAACGCAACCTGTTGTGTTTTGATGTGCTCTGGCGGAGTGGCTCTGCATTCGCTCAGCTTGGTTTCCGTAATGACCGTCTCGTTATCCGATTCGTCTACAAACTCATTATAAACCATGCTCCGAATCAAGGGATGGTCTTTCCCGTAAAGTTCTTCGAGCCTAGCTATGGAATCCTTTGTAATATGGGGGCACTGCGTTACCGGAATTGTAAATGTCTTCCAAAACTTGGCGTGCTCCCTAAAGCACTTTGCAAAGAAACTATTGGCGGAGCCCGTGCTTGAAATAGCGAGCCAGCGGTTGGGCTGAGTCCTCTCCCCCGCATGCCAGATCTCGGACGGAATCGACTTGGCCTCGTCATACACAAGCATGAGATTGCCCTCGCCCGATGTGGTGCTGCCCTTGGGATGCCAACCCTCCATTCTCTGGGGCTCGTCCGTAGTGAAGGCGACCGCCCTGCCGTTAATTGGGCTGATAAGCTCGTTAGAGTTAACCGTCCAGCCCTTCAGCTTGGAGGCGTACTGGTGGACAGTCGCAAACAGTCCCGACTTAATCTGCCGACCAACATTTGATGTGACGATTACATAGCTGTTAGGGAATACGGCGCAATGCCAAATAATCGCCGGAACAACAAGAAAGCTGGATTTCCCCGAACCGTTGGGTGCCCTAACCGCAACTCTGCCACCCGCATCAATCGCATCCATGCACTGGATCTGCCAAGGGTAAAGACTGCCAAGCTCAAGACACTGGCTGGAAAAGCCGGCCAGCGAGGAAAGTATTTTTAGTTTTTGCGAATCATCCACGGCTACCGCCCGTAGATGTCGTTAAGCAATGGAGATGCTCGCTGAAGCACTAGGGTACATCCATTGTTTTTGGGTCTAATTGAAATAACCCTGTCAAGGTGCTGCCATCCCTCAAGAGCTTTTAACTGCTCCTGACATTCGGGTAGCTTTATGTCGTGGCAAAGCTCAGTTGTCCCGTCGAAATATGTAACAATATTTGTATCCGGATTTAAACTTTTATATTTGCAAAGAAACTTTGTTCTTTCAAAATCAGCGTAAGACTCATAACCCAAATCCCCCTCCAGATGAGTCCCGTACCACATTCCCTCGCTGCACATTCCCGCAGAGATACCCTCGGGGAGGTGCGAAATTGAGGGATCTTTCGCTCCCTCTAAATACATGCCGTAAATATGTCTACACGAATTCGACCTGAAAAGATGAAAAATAAATTGTCGCGTTTTCGTGTTTGCGGCAGTATTCCAATACAGCGGAAGATCGCTTATCGGGATAGTTCCCGAGCTTAGTCTCGAGTAAAAGATCCCAATATCCCCAAGTGGCTGGCAGCCCCTGTCCCTGCAAAGCACCTTATAGAGATCGTAGTATTTCTGCCTTATCGAAGCATCCATCACTAAACACTTCGCGCGTTGTAGAAATGCTCCAAAAGCTGAAGTGGGGTCTTAGTGCCAATAAAAGACTTTCCGGCCATGTCGTTAAAATATGCGATGTCCTCCTCGACGATGGCATCGTTACCCTGTTCGATCATAAGCACGCCCACGCCAAAATGGAAAAGCCAGTCTTTCGCGTCTTCCCTGTGTTTTGGTATGTTCGCCATTGGTATTGGGATTGGCGGTTTTGATCCGGCCGGCACCTTTGATTTCTCGGAAGAGAAAGATGCATATACAGTTTTTGTGTCTGCGTCGACTCGATGGACATACATGGTTACAGATTCAAATTTTGGGAATACCGGTTTCATGTGCCCACTTTATCGGAACCACAATTGAGGTCAAGCTGTTTTCGACTGCCATGCAGTTGACCTTGCTTTTGTCGCTTCCGCCTTTTTCGAGCCTGTATCCTGCGCTTGATCCGAAACTTCAGTGCGTAGACATCGTCGCTTGCTAACTTCTTTTTTAGCCATTTTCTGCATAGCCCATAAAAGCGGGTTTTGTACACCTCGTCGGCGTGCAGCCTAGACTTGTGTTCCGCATAGTCCCAAGGCATGGATTTTAGCCCACCCCGTGTAGCCCATAATGCGTATGGGGTGTGTGTTGCTTGAGTGTATTATATAAGTGTGAGGGGACGGGGGGTGCCGGCGGGCGGGTGGTGGGCTTGCGCCGAGAACGAGGAAGATGGCCAAGGCCTTGGGAATCAGCAATAAAAAGCATATAGGATTTCATGTGCTAATCTGGGGAGGTCTTAGCAAGTGACTCATCATCAGCGGGTAAGTCACCTCTAATCTTTTCGGAGGATAACACTGTGCACGGTATCGGCTGAGATCGCGCCTCGCTTAGCCTCTCGCACAATCCCTTCCCGAGATCTATGGCAAGTGTGGATGTCACTCCACCCGAGACTCTTAGCTCTGCCTTCGCAGAGAAGTCTTCCGGCCTTATCCTCTCGAGTAGCCACATCGCGGACTGTGGTGAAGTGTTGGCATGTTGGCGGAGCTTCTGGAGATTGTCAGACACAAAGCTCTCCCGCTCTCTTTCGATGGCATTCTGGAATTCCGGATTCTCATCGCGCAACTCGATCAACTTTCCAACCGACATGCCGATTGCTCCGGCGATCATTTTGTAGCTCATGCCAAGGCGCGCGAGTTTCAATATCTCATCGCGCCGGCGTTGTGAAAGCGCGTCTAAAGTTATGCGAGGCCTGCCCATTCTTCGCGGTCGTGATCGCGTGGCTTCCATGGTCGGAGTGACTTCGCCGTTTTCAATGGCGATGCTCAGACCTTCCGCCGGTTGCGTGCTTTTTCTTTTGGGCACCGGACGATTTATGTTGCCGTGAAGCTACAGGGCAATCTTATTAAGCGATTACTGATTGTGTCCTCTCGGCGGAAGACAGACTGAACAAGGCCGTGCGAGAGCGTATTCCCCGACGAGCGGAGACTAGTGAACTCCATCCGCTCTTAAAAAGATAGGCGAGATATCCGAGGCAATCGGACGCGAATGCTGGTAAGCACGGGCGCGAAAAGATTCTCACTGCGAGGGCGCATCCCAATGATGACCACCTCGAGGCCTTCCCGCATTTAGCGGGGAGGCTTCTGCTCAGATCACAAACCCAATAAATGAAAGTTTCTCAATGACCACTTCGAGTCTGCTTATTGAGTAAAGTCACCCGCTGTCACCATACTACCCAACAAAACAAAACCCTTTATAGGCCATCCTAGAGCGTTTTTTAGGCATGACTATGTTGTGTCATAAAGCATCTATAACATATACAAAGTAGTTGCGCGCCCACCGTTCCGGTGCATTCTGGTGTTACAGAAAGGACACATAGCACATGAACAAAAAAACAAAAACGGTGGTTAAATTGCGCGCTTGGCGCGTATTGCCTCGCAGTCGTTACATCGTCGTTTCCGAAGACGGTAAGCGTAACATCTGCAAGGTATACAACGCGCGAGGCGGAAGACTCGAATCAGAGGCTCGCGGGAATGCTTTGCTGATTGCAAATGCACCCCGAGCTTACAACGCACTCCTACTTCTTCTCAGTGCGCTCAAGCCAACCCTACGGGGATCAATCGGCTCGCTCGCGTTGGAGAATGAGGAGTGGCGCGCGCTTAGGCTCGCATGGGTCGACGCGCTGAAATTAGTTAGCGAAACAAAAACAGACCCTCTGGGTCAGAAGGAGCAGACAAAATGAACATCCAGATAACCGCAGAAAAGCTGAGCCAGTTTGCTCGGCTGGCTGATCTTAGCATCTCCCGCCTCGTAGGTGGCCGGCGAGATGACAAGGCAACCGAGGAAGTCGAAAAGAAGCACCACATCGAATCTGGCACCGGTGGCCAGTTCGTGAAGGCTTTGGTAAATCCGGCTTACCTCAAGGCAATTAACAAGGCCTCGAGCCGGATTCGGGAGAACTTTTACAAGTTCACCCTACCTTGGCACGGGGAACAGCGCGTACTGCCGGTGTCGGTATACGACCGGTTCAGCGAGGTGCACAATAAACTCGTAGCCGAGTTTGATAAGCTCGCTGACGAGTTGGCCAGTAAGTACGACGAGATATTGAGCGAGGCAAAACAACGGCTCAACGGGCTTTATAGGCCGGACGAGTACCCCGAGACATCGAACATCTTTCGGGACAAGTTCGCCGTAAACCTCGACCAATTCTCGTTCCCCCGCGAGACAGACCTCCGCGATCCGGAGCTACAGGCTCGCGCGTTGCAGGCGGTGAGTGGAAGGCTCGCCGTTTGCCATGCCAAGCTATTGGATCGCGTGATCGAAAGCCTCCAGAAGTTTGGAGCCACGCTGGCCAAGTCGGACGCGATATTCCGCGACTCACTCGTCGGCAATATCCGCGAGGCACTCGACGAGGCTGATGCCCTCAACTTCACCGGCGATAGCCGGATAGCCGAGGCCATCGCGACTGTGCGTGCGGGGCTCTCGGGGCACTTGGATGCCGATCTGCTCCGCGAGAATCAATACGCCCGTACTGATGCGGTCAAAAAGAGCGAGGAGGTGCTCAAGGCGATCTACTCGCTAAAAAGCACGCTTGGCGCATCTGCTTAGCAGAGGATCACAGTCAGCCTCACGGCACCCCCGTGAGGTTGAAGTGATCCCCGATTAACGGGGTGCACTAACAAAACATAAAAAACAGGAGGACAGACAACATGAACAAAATCAGTAACACAACCAACAGCGTAAAGGTCGGGAAGCTCGCGGAGGACTTGTACCTCGCGTTTAAATCCCGCATCTCAACGCTACTCATCGGACGGGCTGGAGTCGGCAAAACCGCTCTGGTTCAAAGCGCGTGGAAGAAACTCTGCTCAGAAGTCGGGGGCGATCCCATCGTGGTGGTCGACACTCCGGCCTGTAGCGATCCCACAGACTACAAGGGGCTCCCCGTGGTGCTCGAGGGCAAGGCAACCTTCGACCCCATCGGACTGCTCCGCCGGCTACTCAACGCAACCCAACCCACGCTGTGCTTCCTCGACGATCTCGGGCAAGCCAGCGAGGCCGTGCAAAAGGGGCTCCAGCATATTATCTGGGCTCGCGAGGTAGAGGGCAGGCGCATCCCAGATTGCGTGCAGTTTGTCGGCGCGACCAACGCGCGCACAGACCGCGCCGGTGTGGGTTGGCTCATCTCCCCGCTCATCGGGCGGTTTGATGCGACGATTGAAGTACTCCCAGACCTCGAGCACTGGAGCCAGTGGGCGGTTGGTGCCGGCATCTCTCCACAGGTGCTCTCGTTCTTGCAGTTCAGACCGGACAGGTTCGCGGAAGAACCTACCGCTGAGTTTGCCAAGAAGGTGGCGTGCCCCCGCTCATGGGAGGCCGTAGACAAGGTGGTCAAGGCCGGACTCGTTTCTCCGGCGTGGCTGTCCGGAGCGATAGGTCAGAGCGCGGGGCTCGACCTGTTCGGGTTCCTTAATGTCTACGATGGGCTCGCTGACCTACCGCATCGGGTGCTGAACGAGGGCGAGAAAGCTCCCCTGCCCCAAAAGCCGGAGGTTCGCTGGGCGTTGACTGGTGCTCTCGTCGCGAAGTTAAACGCGCTGAAACTGCATGGGCATGAGAAATGCGCGGAGAACTTCTTCGCCTACATCCCCCGCCTTGGCGGTGAGTTTGAGGCGTTTGCGGTGAAGAGCGCGACCAAGGCCGTGGAGAACTTCACGACTTGGGAAACCTATGGCAAGTGGGTCGAGGAGCGTGGGCAAGTGCTCATCCTCAAATAAGGAAAGGTGGTATTAAAGTGAAGACACTCAAAAAGAAATCCACATCCACACTCACCCCCGCCGAGGACAAGCTGTCCAAGGCGAGGATTCACCTAGTGTGCTCCGCCCCATTCTTTGGGTCGGTGGCACTAGGGGTTCCCTGCATCCTCGACGAGCGAGCGATAACAGCGTGCACTGATGGCCGGCAGATAAGGTTCGCGCCTAGCTTCCTCGCGAAGCTGGAAACGCGACAGGTTGTCGGGCTCATCGTGCATGAAGTCCTGCACATCATCCTAAAGCATTCACTGTTCCGCGAGGATCGTGATCGAAAGCTCTGGAACATCGCGTGCGACTACGCGATCAATCTGATTATTAAGGACGGGGGGTACTACCTTCCGCCCAACGGATTGGTTGACGAGCAGTACCGAGGCCTGTCGGCGTTTCAAATCTACGAGCTACTGGCACAGGAGGCCGGCAACTCAGTAAGACCGGACGAGGAGGAGGAGGAGCAGGAGGAGGGCGATGGTGATGAGGAGGCCGGAGAGGGTGGCGGTGCCGAGGATGGTGATGAGGAGCAGGACGGTAACACCGCTGCGGGCGGTAACAAGCCCGACAAGTCTCCGACAGGTTGGGGGGATGTTGAAGACCCCACCGACGAGCAGGGCAAGGCCTTGAGCGAGTCCGCCCTACAGGAGGTGTCCGACAAGATTGACGGGTCGGTGGCCGTGGCCGAGTCCACTGCGCGCCTTGCCGGCAATCTTCCGGCTGAACTTGACCGGATTCTCGGCGAAGCCAAGAAGCCACTGGTGAACTGGCGCGATGCGCTAAGAAGGCACCTCAGTGAGATCAGTCGGGATGACTGGTCGTGGCGCAGGCCTTCCCGCAGGCACCGCGATTTTGCGTTGCCCAGCCTTCACTCCGAGGGGCTGGCCACAATCTTGGTGACGGTGGACACCTCCGGCTCAATTGATAAGGATCAGTTCGAGCAGGCACTGGGCGAGGTTTGCGAGGTGGCGCAGTCGATTAAGGGGAAAGTATTCCTCGGATCGTGCGACACTCAGCACTACGGGTTCGAGGAGTACAGCTATGGCGATCCCCTGCCGGAACTAAAGGGAGGCGGGGGCACCGACTTTAGGGACTCAGACCGCGCGGTCGAAGAGATCATCGCCACCGGCGAGGAGGTGAAGGTGCACCTGTTTATCACAGACGGGCTGACATCATCTTGGGGGAGCGAGATCGTGCCGACAGTCTGGGCGATCCACAGCGACCCAACTCAAAGTATCGAGCCACCGTTTGGTGAGAGGCTCGACATACCCAGAGGTTCGCCATGAACACCGACCAGAAAAGTCTTGGCCGGCGAGAGATTCGCGCGGGGGTTGCCTTGTTAAAGGCAATCCACCGCACGGCTCCGGAGCGCAAGGCCGACACGACAAGACACCTCAAGTCGTTGAGCGATGCGAAGCTCATCAATTTCGCCACTGATCTACATAGGCAGTTTTATGTGGATCGTAGCGTACTCATTCCCCACGACACTCAGCACCGACTACAGTCCGCCAAGTCGGAGTTGGAGTCGCGGGGGTACAGGCAAGTAAACACAATCCAGTTCATCTACGATGAACGGGCGGACGCAAGGAGCAAATAACATGAACAGCACAGTCACAGTAAAAAGCAACGGCACGGTTGGCGTGGCGAGGGAGAAGAGATCCCCTCGCCCCGTTCCGGAATCCGTGTGGGTCAACAAGGCAAACATACAAAAGTACCTACCCCCCGCGAGGGCGAAACGAGTGTTGGTCGCGGGTGTGACGAGCACGCTCGAGGCTGACGCGCCAGCGATCACCTCGACTAGATCACGCTGGGATCACAGCGCGAACAGGCGGTGGGATGACTTCGAGGCGTGGGCTGAGAAGAAGTGCAACGCCTACCGAGTTGAGCACGGGGACACATCATCGGCGGGTGATCCTGCCGGCACCGCCCAAGTCGGAGACTCACTGCAACGCATTTTGAAACTGAACGGGGGGCATGGCTCGGCATTCTCCATCGAACAGGAATCATGCGGACAGGTACTGCGCGAGCATCTGAGCGTTCCAACACGATGGAGGTTCAACAACGACTCGAGGGCACTGGTGCCCTTCTTAGTCGAGGAGCTTCGGGGGCTTGTCCTCGAGGGCATTGCCGGACTGGAGCACACTGCGCACGGTTCCGAGAGGCGGAAGTCGCGCGCCACCGTTCTGGCGTTGCGCAAGCTCTTGGGGTTTGAGGACTCGCACAAGTACCCCGACAGCGTGCCCTTCCAGAAGGAGGCGAAAAGCTACGAGCAAACCCTGCAAGGCTCATGGAAGGACTATAAAGTCACGCGCAGTGGGAGTGCCGGCAATTCCTGTGAGTTAATATGCACTGGGAATAATAAGCAGGGGTTCCGCGCCTCGATCAGCTTTTCATTCCGGCTGGATGACAAGAGGTATCGCGGGAAGAATTCCCACAAGCTGGTGCAACTATTAGAGCTCGTCGATTCGTTTGTCGGTCGCGGGAGAAAGGAGCTACCCAGTGAGTAAGAAAGCGCAAAGCGAGGCGAGGCTCTCCATTACCCTGCCAAAAGAAGTGCTCGAGCAACTCGAGGACATCTGCAATTTGCAGGGCGGTCGAAGCGTTGCCAGCTTAATCCGTGAATGGGTCGGTAGTCGCTGTGGGTTCGCTCTGGAAGAGCTCCGGAAGTTGGGGGCAAAATGAGCGTGGTAAACTCAGCCTTTAGTTCGCGAACCGTGAGAAGGAGAGCGAAGAAGACCTACCGAGAAAGCAACCGCGACTGCCCCTCACTGGAGCAGTGGCAGTATCTACGGCACATGGCAAAGCGAGGGAGGGACGAGGTGCTGGCGAAATCCATCACCTCGCGCCACAAGCGTGATGCCCTAGAGGCCTTGGGATCGATTGATGCATGGCTTCAATCGCGTTTCGGGGTGAGGTTTGAGAGCCGGCTCGATGAGGTGCCACGATGAAGCACCTAGTTGAGCTCGATGAGGTAAGGACTCACACCCTTGTGGCGGTTGGTGTAGCCATTGGTCTGGCAATCTCGCTGGGTCTTGTGCTCATCTCATCTGCTACGCAGTTGGCTGAGCAGTCTATCCTAGAATCGAAAGTTAGAATCGGCGAATCGGCAAGACGCTAGGGGTCGGCGAGGGAGGTTCCATTCCTCCCCTGCCGTACTGTTTCTTGAGCAAAGCAAAATCCTGTAGCGCATTGTGGGGCACAAAATAGCAGGGCGGGGGCTCCCCGTAGTACCACTTGGATTGCTTAGCGTCCTCGGCCTTGATCCACCCAACAATCTTATATTCTGGGCACTGCCCAGTAACGCAAACGACTACGCCGGAATCGTCCGGCCTCACCTTTAAGTCGGCGCGGGAGCTCCATCTTACCTCTATGTCCGTAAGATGAATGTCGGGCACATGAAAGGTGTTTACCCCGCAACCCCAGTAAACCCCCAACGCCTTGCATACAGATAGCTCGGCGCAGGCGGACTCGATATGGTTTCCCCATAACTGGCCGACATATCTTTCGGGAAAACGGTTCTTGCGCTTGTTCAGGACTGCTTCGGCATTGCGCCGTAGGCCAACATGTCCGGCAGTCAAAACCTCGCTAGGGGTAAGAACCACACCGGTAGGCTTATGACACTCTCGCGCAAGGTCTATCATCTGTCAGACTCGTCGTTTGTGTGATCGCGCCGTTGCGCGCGCGGCGGCGGTAATGGGTTTGGTTTTCAATATGTCCGTAAATATCGGGGTAGCCTCGCCAACATAGGAGCCAAGGATATTGTAGTTGAAGTATTCCTCGGCCTCCTCGGGGTTCATCTGGTCATCCTCTATTAGTTTGGAAATTATTTTCGCCTTGTCGTAAACCACCAAGGGAGGAAGCCCGATCCTGTGCCCAATCCCAATAATGCAATCGTCGTAGTTAGTAACGAGCATCGCTCCCTCCGCAAGCTCATCGACCATCGCTCGAACTGATCTCACCGGAAGTCCTCTCCCAAAATCCAAGCCACCGCAACCCAACGCTCGCCCCACCAAGGAGCCCTCGCTCTGTGCATGAGAAAGCTAGGGAAAAACACGCCGGCACCCTGCTCCCGCATATACTTTTTATTATAGATCTTGTCGTACATTTGAAACCCTCCTCCGATATAATCAGTCGGCTTGGACAGGTTAAAAACTGCGGTGATTTTCCTTTTGCTCCCAACATATGTGTCCCAGTGCCACGCAAAACGCTGGAATGCTTTGTACCTTAGCACCTGTACCGACTGGATCTCGTTTAGACTGAACCGGTAGTTGGCATCGTTAACATTAAACACAGCGGTCAGTATCTTCTGGTACATCCATTCAAGTCGCTCGGTTCTGGGGAGCCAGACAGCCGAGCATGTTCTCGATAGGCTTGTCTGGGACTTGCCATCCTTGAGCACCGTGGCTCGCTCAAGCTGGGCAACGGTCGCGTCCAGAATAATGGACATGCACTGATTGGGCGTGAAAACATTCGGGAGACAAGTTCCGGCTGTGATGTCCTGCTCAGCAGTTATGCTGGGCGTAGAATTAGCGAAGGCTGGGTGTTTCACATGGTCAGTTAGCACTGAGGAACAGACAGATCGACCCGTTTGCGGATCTCCCGCAACTCCATGCCCAGCCTTCAAATCGGAAGGTATTACCCGTTGTTTACTTTGCAAATTATTTTTTTTATTCATTTGGTTTCTCCCGTTATTTGGGCAAGGGCTAGGCAAGACCGAGCCAATGCATTTCTTGCGTGTATGGCCACTGACTCTTGATCCTTTAATTCCACCCCATCCAAAATCATTAATGCTTGGAGGGCGTGTCTGGCCACTCTAGCTAGGTGCCATCGCGGGTCTGACTCTAGTCCTTGATTCCAAGATCCGGAGCCGTGCTTTCCATTGACAAGACTTTCGTCCATCACCTCGATCATTGCTGTGTACGCAATCTCCGCCAACTGCTCGGTGCTTGGAGTAGTCCTCTCTATGGGTGCGCGGATGCATGTGGTATGTGTCACAGGTGTTTCTCCAGAAGATCGAGAACCCCCAGCCAGTTCTCCTTTGTTTTGAAGTAGATCTCCATCGTTGCCGTGCCACCGCTACCACCCGAGCTCTCGATTAAATACACATCGATTCCGTAGAGACTGGTATCATCCTTGTAGCCGTAGTAACCCTTGAAATCTATTTGGTTGAAACAGAACATCACATATCCGTCCACATAGATCTTAACCCTGCCGTTGTGGATCTTTAGGTCGTAGTTATGTTTCATCTACAAAGCCTCCGGCGGGTCGTAGTGAAAGGACTGGTGCTTGGGATTAAACTTAAAGGGAATGTCTGCGGAGTTTGATCCACGACGAGACTTCCTTATTTTAACATACAACTTGCAGTCATTTAGCTTGGCGTTTCTTCGGTCAAGAATAAGGACTTCGTCCGCATTCTCTGCCAGCCCGTTGCTGTCCTTGAGGTGATGCAGTTCCGCCTGCTGGTCGTACACGCTTTGGCGGTTTAGCTGTACGCATCCAAGTATTGGTATCTCAAGCTCCTTGGCTAAGGCCTTGGTGTGCGCGGCAACCATCTCAAGCTCCCTTGCTCGGGAGTCTTGCTTCTTGCTGTCCACATGAACCTTGCCGAGTAGGTCTATTACCAGAAGATTGCACCCCTTCCGCACAAGTCGCCTCGCCTCCGCCCTGACCTCATGCATCGACCATGTAGGCCTGTCCATTATGGTGAGTGGCAGGGTTGTCATTTTTTCGGCAACTTCCTCTAGTTCCTGCATCTTGTTACCGGTCAGACCGCCCATCGTGCGCAGATCGTCGGTGCTAATTACTCCGGACAGGGCGATCATCCGCTCGGCAATATCGCTAGCCGATAGCTCCATGCTGATGTAGCCACATTGTGCCCCATGCTTCAGCGCGTTATTGCAAAGCTGAATGGCGAAAGCCGACTTGCCCATGTTGGTAAAACCAGCAAGCAAAACAAGATGCCCGTTGCACAAACCGCCGATATGGTGGTCAAGGTCTGGGTATCCGGTGGGAATGCCGGCAAATTTTAGGCCGGACTTCGCGAGGGTCTTTGCCCTCTCTGCGACTTTGACGGCAGCGTCACCCACAGCTACCCCCTTCTGCCGGCTATAACCGCCATTTGAATACTGCTCGAGGGTCGCAGCAATCTCGTCCGACTTGTGTCCTGCCTTAATAAGGCGGAGCCCCTCCTCTGCTGACTGATACATCGCCCGTATCCTCGCAAGCTCAACAAGGCGATCCTCAAATCCGGCCATATTATTCCGGACTGAAACCAGTGGCTGGCTCATCACGACCGACAGGAAGGTTTGCACCAAGGGTCGGTCTGCTTGCTTAATCTCGCCCAAGACTAGCAGTGGGTCAGCGGGGGCGTTACGGATGCTTAACTTTCTCAGCGCATCGTGCAGATACTTTGCCGCTGGGTTTCCGAATAGCTCAGAGCTCCAACCGCAAACCTCTTTATGCGCATCTGGGTCTGACATTGCCGTGGCAAGCACGGACTTTTCCAAGTCAAAATCAAATAGGACGGCATCGCTCATACGGCTGGGTTGTTTTTCCACTCAAGCGATGCTCGCGGGGGCTGGAGAAGTATCTTGTGCAAATCCTCGGCTCGCATGGCCACCATCCATCCGGTCTTGTTGCGCTTGAATGCGACCGCCGGAGTCTTGTCCTTGCCGGCATCTCGAACAGCCTGCTCAATTGCCTTCCAAATGTTCAAATTCTCAACCCACTTAACTTCCCAGTGGAATCCGTCATCGGAGACAACATCCGGAGAATCTGGGGAGCCGGAGTATTGTCTTCCTCGGCGGGCTGAGATGCCGTAAGTGCGCAGGAAATCTCTCCACAGTCTTTCCCCGCGCTTGCCCTTCTGGCAACCATTGATCGGCATCTCAACCCCCTCAGATCGTCTTAGAATATTTCCGAAGACGCGCCGGCTAGGCTAGATCCCTCGATCTCGGTGAGTGAGATCGAAAGCATCTTGTTGCCGTTCTTATCATCGCGAACCCAGCAAGCGGCTTTGTACTTGCCTGCCGGAATCTCGATACCCTCATCCACCCACTTGTCGCCGTCCTTCTTCCGTGGACTTGTGAACTTGGGTGCCTTGGGGTTTTCTTCAGCCCGTTTATTCCCAAACAGGTTGATCTTTACTGCTTTGACTTGCGTTTCCGTGGCCATGTGTTTCCTTTCGTGCGATCCTCTAGTTTTTTGTATTCAGAATGAAGGCGTAGGATCGCGTTCCACACCTCAGTCTGATGGGTAAGGTCTTCTATTTTCCGTTCCTCGATATCACCGTCTTTGCCGATTCTCAAAAGGACTGCCGATTGCACGGATTCGTCAAACGGCAACTGGTCTTCATACAACATCTTGTAAGCAGCAATCTGTACGGAGTATTCGGCATGTAGGCGCGAGCCCGTTTTGTAGTCGCAGATAAAGACCGTACCGTCCTGAGCCCTAGCAATTAGATCAACAGTTCCGCCGTACCCGAGGTTCTCGCTCGCGAATTGAACCTCAGAATAAATCTTTTCAAACTTCCCCTTAGACCACCATGACTTCCAAGTCTCAAATATGTTGGTGGCATCATTCACCTCGTCCTTGTTGCACTTTGAGAAGTCGCCCTGTTGCCCGTTAAGGAAGCAGTCAATCTGGAAGTGTACGATTGAGCCCACCCGCCTGCCCCTGCCCCCGTGCTCCTCAAGGCACTTTCCCTGCTTGCCGAGTCCGTGCGCCCAAGACACTAGGGCTGGCTTGGATATGTGCTTGCCAAGTATGGCGGTTACGGAGGGCAGATCGACCACCCTGCTTCCAATCTGAATCGAGTACTTCTGATGCGGGGCATCCAGATCGAGAACAACCTTATCGCTCACAAGGTAAGCCCTCCCCATTTTAAGCAGTAATAAACGCAGAAGAGCATAAGCATAATGCTGATAACCACGCCCAAGTTGTCTTCGTTATTTGGTCGTATCATCTGCTTAGCAGACGCTTTGGGCGTTTAGATTTGCGCTTTGCAAGTTCCGTATCCCTCACCATATCCCTAAGTATCTTGTGCCAAGGGATTTCCTCAACGATGACATCTCTCCAGCCATAGTCCTTGTGCTTGGACATGCGCCACTCGGTAAATTTTTTACTGCTGTAGCTCACGAAGTTTTTTCCTTACCGCAGTGGGGTGCCGGCCTATAACATCCAAAAGGCCAGTGTCCGCCACATCCATGAAGGGCTTATCCACTCCGTTGGCGGGCGGGACTGCCGGAAACTTAACCCCAATCTTTTTGCAGCTAGCCTCGCTTAGCGAGCGAGAGAACGCATAAAGATCTTCTTCGGTCAAATTGTGCGCGCTGCATGCCGCGATGAACCGATCCGCCACATCCACTACGGAGTTACTCCTTAAAGGTATCTTAACCACATTTTCCGGCACCTCTATTTTAGCGGGGTTAGCCTTGTACACCTCATCGGCCGAGCACATTGCGTCCTCAATTCCGATGCCCAGCATTCCCAGTGCCCTGCCAACCGCGCTTGTCTCGGCGTTTTCAAGTGCGCTCATTCCGTTAACCGTCCCCGTCCACTTGGCTTGGCTATGTCCGACAAAAAACCGTTCCGGCGTTTCGCAGTCCGGAGTAACAGTTGCTTTAATAAAAACATGCTCGGCTGGATTCCCGAAAATTTCCGTTACTATCTTCCCGTTTTTGTAGACCTTGTGAAACACTCCCACCCGAGTGTGAACCTGTACATATTGCGCCCCACCGCGAATGCTGATCGACTTCACTTCACCATGCGTTGTTTTCATGACTGATATTCCTCCTATTTTGTTTTAGTTTTTCTTCATCAAGGCCGAGTCAACCCAGCACTTGTTTGTCAAACGGCGGTCATTGGGACATTTGCGCAGGCCGACCTTGCTCGACCAGTTGCGCGCGCTCCCGTAAGTTCGGTTTAAATAAATTGCGACATCCCGTAAAGTCCACCAAGGCTTCGCCAGTACATCGGTAATTTCCTGCGAAGAATATTTCGTAAACCTTGTTGCCATGAAATGTAGTTACTTTCTGGATAATATCTGTCAACAGATTTTTAATATTTGAATAAAATATTTAGTATATGATAATATATACTTGACATCTGTCATTTCCTGTCACAGGTTGTCAGCAATGAAAACCAAAATAACTAAAAACATATCGGGTCACTTGTCCGGTGGTGCGCTGGCGCACAACATTGGGTTGCGTTGCCCGAAAGACCTCAAGCTGGCCGTCGAGCGGATGGCCAGATTGTTGGACAGGTCGGAGAACTCGATCATATGTGAATGCGTCATGGCCATAGATGAGATGTCCCGCGCATTGACAGATAGAGATGCAGGGCACATGCCAAAGATGGTCTACCTACTAAGAAGCGCGACCCAGTACATGGCTTCAAAGGGATAGTCATATGGCAAGCCTTCATAAGGTAAGAGGCAAGTGGTATGTCTTTTACCGGCTATCCGGACAGCAAAAGTGTTTATCTACTAAGCAGATAGGCAGAACACCAAACGCCGTAGCCCGCTCCATTCTGGATAAGTACATCCAGATGGAGGGCGCGGCAAAGCACGGCGTGCCATGGGTAGACTCTTCCCAGCCTGTGTCTGCATTGATTGATATGTACTGGCAATCAGCACCTTCCATGGCTCTTTGTACCAATATCAAGAAGGGCGCGCTATTAAATAAATTACGCAAATTCATGGGAAAACAGAGCGCAAGTTCTGTAACGGTAATAGATGCCGAGCGGTTTATGAACTTAGGGCTAAATCCCTCACTGGGCGATAGCACGAAAGATACATATAAAAACTTCATAGCTTCCCTGTGGGCTTGGGGGATTACCCGAAAGCTCGTTTGTGAGAATCCTTGGAAGGAATTAAAGTACCGCAGGACTCCAAAGGTTCCTCGCAGATGCTTAACCCAAGAGGAACTAGTAACCCTCTTGACCGGCACCAAGGGGTACATTTTGTTGGCAATATGCTTGGGCTTTTATCAGGGCGCGCGGATTGGCGACTGCATCGCGCTACATGCCGAGGACATTGATTTTAATAACCGGTTAATAACTTTTCGCCAGCGCAAGGGCAGCAGGGTCAATGCCCCAAAGTCCCAGACCATGCCGTTACATCCCAAGCTGCAAGAAATCTTGGGAGCTATTCCGCTGGTTTCCGGCAAGAGAGTAATTCCGCTCACAGCGTCCGACCTTGGAACTAGGGTTTCCAATGCAATGAGGAAGGTCGGGATAAACGCAACGCATCATTATCTGCGCCACACCTTCATCACCTCGATCATTAACAGGCGACAAGGGCTCGCGCAGGCATCAGAGCTTGCCGGACATTCAAGCTGGAACATTACGCGCAAGTACACCCACTTGGCGGTCGAGGAGCTAAGGCCTGCAATCGAGGCTCACAATAACAATAGCATAACAAGGCCGGTGCCAACCGCTGATCTGTAGTGACATTTATAGCTGAAAGCAGATACCGCAAGTGGCTGATGCGTCGAATGTTTGTTACCCACAGAGATAACTACTGCGCCGTAGAGGATTTGAACCTCATACCTAGATCTATCGAGTCTTCAACAACTTGCATAAGAGTGCTTAACTTATCAATAACAAAGTATCCGTGTATAAAATCAAGGCCTATTCCCCTGCTTGTTAGGTTGTCGTATAGCCTCTGGTTAATGTTGATCTCACGCCGACAATTACCGTCGGCTAGAAACAGGCCAAACATCCCACCGCTGAGTCTGGCAATTGGTATCTCAATATCCTTTTCCTTTCTTATGACACAGTGTGAGTTGGCGATCTTTGCCAACTTAATGTAAATAGGATTTATGAAATATAAATTATTCTTAGCCATTGCCATTGCGTCTCTCTCTCCCTGCGCAGGAGAAGAGATCATACCCGATAATCATGGTGGGTATCTTTCGATTGATCAAGACAGGTCAGTCTTTATATCGAACCCAAGGAACACATACATCGGCGAAATTGACGATGACGGCGACTTCATTGCGCTGGGTCGGAGGGGTGGCACATCAGCCTTTGGCACTCGGGTGGGCAGAAATGCTGTTATCGTGCTGGAATCGCCCGTCGAATAGCTTCGACATCTGATCTTACCGCCCTGTCTCTGGGATTGTAGGGGGCTACTGTTCCGCTTAATAGAGCCAGCGCGCTTTGCTGGCTTACCCCTTGCTCGCGGAGGATCTTGAGCACCTCGCCCCTGCTTACGCCAAGTCGCATGGCAGCATTAACTATCCGGCCTGTCTCAAGGAAGATGTCCTTCCGAGAATCCATCATGCCCTTGTAGGCATTCAATTTGCCCTCTTCAGTGATCTTACTCCTGTCGTAGTAGGTCGCAGTAAATACTCCGGTAGAGTCATTGATCCGGTTGTTGAATCGTCTGGCCGTAAAGGAGAGCCCCTGCCTTGGATCGAGCGTAACAACCCGCTGACCCGTAACTACGGCAAGCGTTTCCAAGGCCGGATCATAAGCTCGTCCGGTCTGGGTAACCTCCCCGCGAAGCCCTTTGTAGATGCGCAATCCGGAGGTAACTGTCCCGATGTTGAATGCGTCGAACATATGGGCGGAAATTGCTGCCGACCGATCAAACAGGCTACCCTCTGGGTTGTATACTCGCCCGCCCGTGGTGCCCTTCTTGTTTCTGGTGATGTCGAGTATCTTGCCGGTGAGAATTTGCTCTCCGTAAAGTGGCTCAAACCCTGTCTTAACAGCCTCAAGCAATCTCTGTTCCCAGCTACCGTCAGCCTTTGCCAGAGCAATTAACGGGTCGCGGAAGTAGTTGTATGGGTCGACATACGAAAGGTTGACCTGTTGCACATTGCCCTTGTCATCCCTGCCAAGATACAGCTTCGTCGAATACTTGTCCCATGGCGCATCTAGCTGCCGGATCGCTCTGTCCTCTTCATCGTCGATGCCCATTGCGGTAGCGATTGCAGAGGCCGCAGCAGTAAATCCTACTGTTGCGACAAGAGATCCAACAAGCCTGTAGGCACCGGTCTTGCGGATCTCTGGGTTCTCAGATCTGAGCTCCTCGTTAATGGTGCCAATCAGATTATATCCGGTACGCACCACCTCCAAGGGGAAGCTGATAAACGACCCCAAGAAGGGTTGCGATCTGAGCGTATTGCCAAGTCTGGGGATGCGGCTGTATGTGGGAAGAAGGTTGAGAACTTTATCTGCGGCCATGACCTCGAGCCTTGAGGCCGGAGTACTGGGGAAAGCCCTGCGCAATCTGGCGAGCTCCACCTCAAAGGCGATGACCTTTGGGATCTGATCACCTAGCTGGTAGGCACTAGTCGCAACCTTGCCCACGGTTTTAACCGCTCGCATGAGGTAGTTGTCGTAGAAATTGATGGCCGTGTTGACATTCGCGTCCTTGAAGTAGGACTGCATTTCATTGGCAAAGAATCCCTGCCCAACGATCCCGAGCCTCGACAGCTTCGCGGCGTAGTCCCGCATGGCCTTGTCCCTGCTGATGCCGAGCGTTGTGCCAGCCACAGGCAGGGCAAGCTCTCTGAGTTTTTGCAGGGCAATCGCCCCGTCCGGCGAGAAGATGTAGCCGTTTGCAACTAAGAACTGCGCGTTGCCAAGGACATTGCGCACCTGTGTTTGAACCGATAGCACGGTCTTGGCGAACTTGGATATGCCGTTGGCCTTTAGATAGAACTCGCCCAGCTTCTGGATGGCACTCTCGGGGCGCGATCTTCCGCCAAAGGTGTAGCGGAGAGCGTCAGCAATCTCCTCGCTTGTGTAGATTTCGTTGCGCATCCCCTCAACAAACATGTTCAATGGGCTCGCTGTTCTGCTGCCATCTGTAACGATGCGGGTAGAGAAGCCCTGTCTTGGCGTGCTAAAGAAAATTTTATTCATGCCAGCGTCCTTCATGTCTCGCAGCATTTGGTGAGTCTCCAAGAATGCAGCCATCCTCTGAACCGAATTAAGGATGTTTACCCGTGGGTCTTTGATCTCGCCCCATAGTTGCCGGATCTCGGCGGGGATCTCTTTTCTCGGCGTAACTATAGACAGGTCTTTGGTCAGGCCACTTCCCAATAGCCCAAAAGGGCTATCTTCCGGAGAGGCCAGATAGTCTATGTACCCCCTGATCTCGCTCTTGGTTATACCGCTATTCTTGGCCTTGCTCAGGCCGGCCTGAAAGTCTGCCATAAACGCCGGCGACTTGGGGTCGATCCCGCTCTCGCCTCTGGCTAGGCTCTGCTCTTTTGCGTATGCATTTGCGTACTTAGTCTCCATCCAGCTTTTGACGGTAGACTCAATCTTGTTCTTCACCTCCTTGGGCAGGGTGTCGAATGGGTTCTTATAGTTTGGGTTCTCCCACTTCTCATATGCGCGCGTAACATAGACCCCCTTGTTGGCCTCAAAAACTGGTATCAAATGTTCCGGCACTGCGCCGATCCTGACCATCTCGGATGTCAGGCTATCAATTAAATTCCTCGCGTTGCCCACGGCTGCCGCGATCTGTGGAGCCATCCGGACACGAACCGCAGGATTCGAGAGGGCTTCATTCAGCCTCTGAACCTCCTTGTCATCCAGCTTGGACATCGGCTTTCCGGTCGCTGCCTTCACAGCGGCCTCGAGATCTGTAACCGCATTGTTCGCCCTCATCATCTTCTCGTTAATTCTAAACCCACGCTGCTCTCCGATCCTAAAGATGTCGTTGGGGAGGGCTCCGCCAGTCCTCAGTTGCTGCCTGCCAAATGAAATTAAGGGCTCCAGAAGGCGTTGGGCTTGCTCGCCTCGAGTGGATGCAGCTACCGATGGATCAAGATTTATTGAGCTCTCGCCCCGAGTTGAGGCCTGCACCTCTGGTAGGGCGCGAGAACCACCCTGCCCCGTTGCCTCGTCCATGCTTGGACGCTGGTCAGAAACATCCACGATGGTGGCAGCCTTCCAGTTGGACAACTCACCTATTTCAAATGTGGCATCCATTATGCTAAACATCATTGTTGTGTCAGTTATGCCAAGTAAGTTTGCGATGGCCTCGACAAGATCCCTCCATAAGCTGCTCTTTTGATCGCCATCTAGGGTTTCCAATACATCTTGAAATGATCCATTTGAGAATGCTTCAGCAATAAACTCGTCCAGATTCCCAAAGGCATAGTCTCCTCCAGCGCGAGTAGTTCTATCTGGGTTGCTATTACTGATTGGATTAACTTTTCCACGACCACCGCCAACCTCTACCTCGGCTATTGCGCTGCTAGATATTGCAAACCCTCCCCCGTTAAGCATTGCTTCCTTAACACGATCAAAAACGCTGGTTTCGGTTATAGTTTCCACACCGATTATCGCACTAATAGCAGACGCAAGATTTACATTTTCTGGAATATATAACGCAACATCACCAAGCTCAGACCAGCCCTTTGATACATCCGTAGACCTCATGTTCGGGAACAATGCCCTGTGATTCTTGAGGATCGCCTTTTTCAATGCAGCACTGCTTCGCCCGTCAGTGCTATTAAGGGTAAGGGAAATCTTTAGTCCACTTGGAAGATCTAAGTCGCTCCTTGCTCTCTGGCTGCTTCTGGATACAGCCATTTTTACATACACGGGGTTTGGATCTCTTTTATATTTTATTCCATCAAGATACTGATCTGTTAGGTTTAGTTGTCTGAGGGTGCTTTGGTAGAGCCTGATAATTCTCTTGATGGGTTCTGGGGTTTCCTTGTTTTCCAGTGCTGATTTTATTTGTTTGGCGTATGAGCCACTGTCCATTGTGGACGGACGCTTTGTATACTTGCGAATCTGATCTGCCGTAATTGTGTGGGCTACCTCATGCACAAGCACCCCAAGATTTATTCCATTGTAACCGATCCCAATATAACCCATCTCGCTTCTATAAGCCCTGTCCCCAAGTCTCCCACTCCTCATCTTATCCGAATCCAAGTTATCAAACTCAGATCGAGAAAGCATTTTTGCTATGGAAAGAGTTCTCTCGTACTGCTTATTCCATTTCTTAAAATCGATATTTACCTTAGCAAGCCCGCGAAGCCGATTCGGTTTGCTCCTATTTTCCGCTTCTTTTGAAATTATATATAAAAGTGCTTCCCTTGCCGTCTTCCCCACTAGCTCCCACTGACTAAAGTTTCTTCCTATATTATTGTAGTGGTAAAGGATCTGGTCATCCTGATTTAGAATGGATCTTGTCTGACCCCCGCCTCTCCTGCTTAATTCAACGCCGCCCTCGGGGGCGGTGGATGGACTTGCTACATCATCGGCTGTCGGAACTGAATCGGAAGGGACGCTTGGTACTCTGCGCTCAACTCGTCCTCCCGCTTCCTGTCCGGCCAATCCAGATCCAAATAGTTCTCCCGTGTTAGCGGAATTTTGTTGAGGATCATATACTCCAGAGTCGGAAACTGCCCAGCTAGGCCTTTCAATTCCTCCAGCGATGCTGGAGATTCGCCGCCTTGTGTTGTCTGCGGTTGCTTCACCCTTTGAATACTCCTTCCATGTATTGTTTATTAAAGCCTTATTTTTCGCATTTTTAAATGCGGGCTTGAACAGACCCCTGACCGCCTCCCAAGTAATGCTCTGCATCTCTCGGGGCAAGACCCCTCGCTCGGCAGCCGCATTCCTGTAGGCATCCGCATAAACTCCATACATACCAGACACCCCAGTCAGGCTTGAGGATGGAGCACCAACCCCAAGAGCCTGCCCAACCTCGAAGTCATTGCCGGAAAGGGGGCGCAATAAGCCTGCTGCTACTGCGTGCGTGTCGATTGTTACATCCCCGAAGTCAGATAGGTTGGGGAGAAGGATGTTGTTGTAGAAATTTCTTACCTTGTGCTCGCCACCAAGAATCTTGCTGATGTTCTCTCTGCTCCCATTCTCGAGCACGCTCACACCCTTGGCGATAAATCCAAACGAAGTCCAAGCTGTCTTTGCGTCCTCTCCGGCTTTGGTCTTAAACTTTCCTAGCCTGCTGCCTTCCGGAGAGTAGGCGTAGTAGGATCTGTCATTGTTGGTTTGGTCATAAACCCTGATGAAGATAGCTTTTTCAAAGTTGCTGGTTAGCTGCGCGTAGGTCTTGCCAAGAGAATTTTTTACAGTCCGATACTGGAATGGCTTTAAGATTTTTCTGGCCTCCTTCATCATCGCTTCGGTAAACGGCTTGTCCTTCGCCTTGGTGTGTATGTCAATCAGACGCTCGGCCATTGTCAGATTAACAAACCAGTTGGCTCTTGGAGATAGGGACGCGATAACGGCCGCTACTTGCGGAGTCGTATAGCCATACTTAGAAGCCCACTCATCGGCAATCTTTCTGCCACCCTGATACCACTGCTTAGCCCGCTCCCTTAGATTAGGGTCGTAAGAATCATATAGGTACAGGAGGTTGGCCTTAATGTGATTCGAGAAGTCTTTAATTACATCCTCGTCTGTCTTGGCCTCCGTCTTCCAGCCTATGTATCTTCTAAAATAGTCCGCCTGTTTGGCGGCTAGATTCTTGTCTGACAGGATGGCATCCAAGCCGATAACGAGATCAGAGTTAAGGCCGTCCTCAGATTTCTTTACGGCATTGGGAATTCGCTGACTTACCCAGAAGCCAAGATCCCCACGCTCTTTGGGGCTAAGATTGAGGGATCTGGAACCCCTCGCGGAAGCTGCTACTTCTGGCGACCCCTCTTGCGGTACGCTTTGCGCCCGATTGTCTTCTGCTGCTTGGTTGTTAGCTGGTCGGATGGTTCGTCCAATGCGGTCTGCCGCTGCCCGAAAACTCCCTTTTCGTCCAGCGATGTAATCAATTTGTCCACCCAACTCTTGTAGTCTTCCCCTGTCGTTGGGCGAGTAAACGCCACCGGCTCGTAGTTGGCTGATGCCTTCTGCTGTGTCGATTGCGACCCCAGCGGAGATGTCGAAAATTGCTTCCTGCTCTCCATTTTCAGCAAGGTACAAAGCGTCCTCTTTTTTGTCGAGAATAAAGGACATGTCTATGACAAGCGGCTGCTGGTCTTGCGGGATGGCCACCCCATTGGCCTCGGTCTTTCTCCACCCACCAAAGAAGGCTCCACGGCCATCCACCCCCACAAGCTCTTTCCCAAAACCAAACCCCTTGATTAGATCCTCTTGAGACAGAAGATAGGAGCGAAGAGCCTTGATCATGCCTTCCCTGCCGAGTCCGGCCTCGATCTCGTATACAAGGCTATCCTCTGTTTTCTTGGACGGGGCTACAACAAATCCGCTTTGCGGCATTCTAAATTGCACTGGGTCTACGGTAAACCCGCCCTCGTTAGATTTTACGAAGTCATAGATCTTGCCGAAATCCAGCATCCCTCTGACCGAGGCAGAGATTTCCCGCTTGAGCCCTGTGTCAAATCCAGACTGAGCCCCCTCGGCCGCAAACGAGGCAACAGATCTATCTCTCGATGCGGCAAACCTGTCTCCCTGATTTAGGAATGTTTTAAACTCAAGATTTAGTCGTTCTCCGTGGCCGGTGTATCTTAGGAATCTGTCCAGCATGCTCCGGAAACCGTTGCCGGTTTTCTGCATGATGCCACTTGCCTCAGTCCTGCCCTTCGCCCAGTTGTCGTTAGTCCACGACAACCTTTCAGAGAAAAACTCTTGGGGGCTTGTCATAACATACGGGCTTACCTCTGGCTTGAGCGCGCCGCCCTCCTCAAACAAGACCCCAGTCCTCGATCCGGTTTCGGCCTTCCAAAGCTGGATAACCTTAGACTGGATGCCGGCAGGCAGCGTGTGCCAAAAGGAATGCCCAAGCTCATGCAGCATCTCTCTGGTGACTGTTTGATTTGTGGCCAACTTGTCAGACAGGAAGATCATTTCCTTGCGCCCCTGAATAGCCTTCCGGTAGTAGGCGACTGCGCCCAAGGGCAGATTCATAGAGGCTGCGGCCTCATCAATGTTGCCCACCTCCATATCAATCTGCTTTCTTAATTGAGGGGATGTGATGCTGTTCCAGAGCCTCTCATAACCCTGCACTAGAGCAGCCCTTTGCGAATAGCTTGGGGGCTGATTCCTGACCGATGCATATATGTAGGATTCGGGTCTGGCCTTCAGGCCTCGCAACTCCCTTTCCCTAGCTGCTATCATGGTGTTTAGACGAGAGACTAATTGAGTGGGCTTGGCTTTTGGCTGCACAACTCTGCCGTTGTTGTCGTATTTGATCACCTCGACGGCCGTGTTTGGATTGCCATCTCCCACAGATCCCGCATCGGGGCTTTGCCCTGTTAAAATTTGCTTAGCCAGCGAGGAGTCGCGCAGCCTGTACAGGCGGTCGATTTCCCGAGCCAACTGCTCTTGTCTTGCAACGCCGGCATCGTCGCGCTCGGGCACTCTCGGTGTCTCAAGCTGATTGATTGGTGTCGCCTCCTTGCCGATCCCCTCTCTTCCTGATTGCATCCGCCTTGTGGCCTCATCGATCAGTCGCCGATCCATCTCGCCCTCAGTCTCAAGTCCGAACTCCTCTTTTAGGCCACGGCCTAGAGCCCTAGCAGTAGCTGGGTCTTGGGGCTCCCTAAGTGGCTGTAGGGTTGGACTTGTATCGGTAACATCGCGAACCGCAATCGGCTGGCCGCTCTTAAACTCCGCCTCCCAAAGCAGCCCCATCGGAGTGTGGTAAGTGATCGTCTCGATATTCGTGCCGTCCTTGTCCTGTCTGATATCCCTGCCTATCGGCACGCTATTCAGGGCTGGGTTTTCTCCGATGTCCGGCACATCACCGCCAAGCCTGTCGCCAAACACTGTCTTTGATTTCTCTGTAGAAGTCTCCTCGCCGGTTTCTAGGTCGACCTTACTCTCGCTTGTCCGGTATGCATTTCTGGCTGCATATAAAATCTGCTCCCGCCTCTCATCGACGGCCGCACTTGCTAGCGCAGTCTTTTCTTCAATATCCTTGCCAAGCTCATCTGCGTAGAAGGACTCGTTGTCTCTGACAATCGCGTTGACTCCCCCGCCTATGGTTCCTCCAACAAGACCACCCAATGCCATTGCCGTCCCGACACCCTCAAGCGTGCCTCGGTTGGGGTCGTAAAGATTTTGGGCAATGATGTTTCCGCCAAGCTGCTGAAAGCCTTCTTGCAATGACTCTTCCGCTGCCGTCTTAGCTACCCCTTGTAAAATTCCGTCCTTACCAAAGGTCTTAAACACAGATCGCAGGGCACCTCCAGAAAGACCCCCCGCAAATTTGCCTGCCAGCTTTACGCCCTGAGAGGCAAATGGGATAGCCTCAGTCGCGCCAAGGGGCGCGTTAATAAGGGCGGACAATCTGGCGGTTCCCTCGTCGGCTCCGTACTGCTTGGCCTCCTCGTACCCTTGCTGCCCCTGCTGCAATGTTCCGAGTGCTCCGGTGGCAAGACTCGCTGCTGCTGTTGCGCCGGTTAGGCCAAGGCCAATTGGGGCGGCTGCCGCCGCAGGCGCGGCCACAGCAAGTGTGCCTGCCGCGATGCCTCCAGCGGTTGCAAATCCGAGGGCAGTTCCGATTGCCTCGGGGAACAGCGTGTTTAGAAAATCGTTGCGAAGCCTTGGATCTTCCAAGCCAAACGCTGACTTGGCGAATTCGTCGAGATCTCGGCCAATCTGGTAGGCATCCCTTTCCGTGACGGGATCATTGTCGGCATAAGCTCCCGTCTTCTCGCCAATCATTTGCTGGGCTAAAGCAACGCCCTTGATGCTGCTGCTGGCGGAATCAAACAGCCCCCTGCCGATGCCGGCAAAGAACTGGGCACCCCTCCGGACTGGATTTAAAGAGCCTAGCTCGTCATCCGAGTTTTTATAAATAAAGGAACTTGCCGCCTCGTCTACGGCCTGAGCGTCTTGTGGCTCTACCTCTGTATAGTACTTCCGGAAATAGTCGGCATACTTATCCGAGGCAATCAGCCTGTCTTCAGTTGATAAATCTTCGTACCCAATCTGGGCTTTAATTTCATCCCAAGTGGCCAGAGCCATATTCCTAGCCCCTGCCTATTACTCGGAAAGAATGGCCTCGAGCTCCGCCATCCGTCTTTGTTTTTCGGCTGCGGCTTTCTTACCCAACGCTGAATCTCTGCCGCCCACCTGATACCTTCCCGAAGACCTTAAATTCTCCAGATCTTTCTTGGCTTTCGCCTTTTTTATTGAACTGCTTGTTTTTTCTAAATTGCTTTGAATCGTTTCTCTTTTCCCTGCGCGAGTGTCTATTACTTCATCGACATCATCAGGGACTTGGCCTCGGGGTGTCGTGGATTGCGATGACTCAGACTCTGTACCGAAACCAAAAGGATCGGCACCAGTTCTAGGCATGACGGATTGCGTGGGTGGCGGGGCTGTTTGATATGAAGAGCGAGGCGACTTCGGCATGGAGTCGTATGCGCTCTTGAGCAAATCCTGCGATGTGGCCTTTGGCTGAGCCTGAAAGCCTTCAACCCCCCTGCCCAAGTGTGTCCGCATGGAAAGGATGTCATTCAGTGAAACCTGATCGGACACGATTTTTTCTGAGCCGGTGGCAGTATCCACCTCGAGCTTGTACTTCGCGCCAAATAGAGAGCCCCCCTTTCTCGACATATATGCGCCGAGAGCATCCTTTTGAGCCAACAAGCCAATCATGTACACGCTGTCTTGGGGTTCCCCTTGAGCCATCGCCTTGCTGATTGCGGCCTCATTGACCCGCATCTTTGTGGCTAGCTCAGTAAACGCGCCAATCGTGTAATCAGCGTCTGCCCTAAAGTTGGCCGGATCATTGCGCTGGAATGTTGCCTCCTCAATATCGACTCTTCGCTTGTCGGAGTTTGCTCTAAGGCTGTCATTATCAATCTTCTGCTGGTCAAGGCCTCGCTCATTTGCGAGCTCCGTAGATTTAAAATCCCTGTCTTTCTGAGCCTCCGCACTCGCCGATTGCAGCTTACGCTCAAGAAGCATTTTCTCTGCCTCGGACATGTCTGTGTTGAGGGCTCTCTTGCTCGCCCGATCTAATTCATTTTCGCGGGATGAGGCCTGTCTTGTCCTTTCGGCTTGCTCAGCCCTAAATGCCCTGTCTCTCTCCTGCTCCTCTTGGTTGATCTGCATCTGCCTTCGCTGGCTCATCGCGTCCAGCCCAGCGTTCATCATGTATGCCCCAGCTTGGGCTACGCTGCCGAATTGATCAGCCATGTGACTAAGCCTGTTGGGGCGTAAATCCGTAAGGGGCTAGTCTTAACTTCATCTCGCCAACCTTGGTATCCATAAATTTACGGATAATGCCCTTCAGCATTGGCTTGCCCGACACGAACTTAGCCAGCCACATTCCGTGCTTGCAGTAGAGCTTGAACAGCCATTCAGGCGCAAAGCTCAGCATCCACTCGCGGAAATAGACCCAATTGTTGTCGCTCTCGCCGTAAACTTCGCGAGCCAACCAGCAAAGCAGTCCGCCAATACCCATGCCGATACCAACGATTCCTTGAGCCGCGCCAATTCCGGCAGCAAGGGGATTCTGGTATGTGGCTGCATTAGCTGCCGTTTGAGCACCATAAGTGCTGGATAGATAGTTAAGCTGCGAGCCGTAGTTCTGCGCGTTGATTCCTGCCCCCTGCAACATCTGCTGACCACCCATGAATGGCGAGTTTGCCATTGGCAGCGGGATCGTTGGCTGGAAGGCCTGACCTGAAGGAGTGGCAGAGGGGATTTGACCGGCAATCGGAGCAAGCCCCAGATAGCTCTGGGCGTTAGCCAGACGCTGCTGGCGAAGCTGTTGGCCAACATTAAATTTTGCCAAGACCTCAGTGGCCGTAGGGGCATTCCCGTAAAGATTGCCGCGAGATGCTTGGGCAGAGCGAATGTCCTGCTCGGCAGCGCGCGCCTCGGACGGGCTGGCCTTAGAGCCTTGCGCAAGATCTGAATTAATGGAATCTCCGTATCTTTCGGCAGTTTCAAACCTTTGCGGGTCTGATCTCCGCATCAGCGTGCGAGACAGGTTGGCAGCATCGCCACCATAACGCCGTGCAAGCGTTAGCTGATTCTCGACCGATGCGTCAGATGTTTTACGATATATATCAAGATCTGTCCCCAAGGAGGACATTTTGCCCTGACGAAGTGCCTCTAAAATTAGGGGATATCCGGTAGTTGCGTAATACTCCATTGCCTCCTTGTTCGCGATTGAGATGTCCGCTCCGGTTGTCGACGGAGGCGCGGGGGGCGGTGGAGGGGCTGCCGGAATTGATGGTGATCCCATATGTTATATACCTTTTATAACTGCTTAGCAGTTGGTTGCAGCATGGTCAAGCCCTTAAATGATGCCCTAGCCATCAGCTTGAACGGGAAGTTCAAAATCCTGCTATGCCTACGGCCATGGTGAAAGGCCACCCTCTCTCGCACCCCCCAAACACTTATTAGGAGCCCGATGAGGGCTGCCAGTGATTTTGGGTCGCTCGAGCAGATCATCTCGACCCAGCAAATCTTGCCGTTTGGATGTGTGTAGTATGCCTCGTTACCTAACTGCTCCTGATCGTCGCCGAATCTAACCATCCCGACCCCCGTTATAACCCCATCAAGCCTTATAACGCCCAACAGCTTTTGCTCGTAGTACCACTTGAGCCAAGGCTTCATATCCCCCCAGCCTATGGCTAGCGTGTACTTTTCTCGGATATAATCAGCGACAGACTCGTAGTCGCTGTCAGTCATCAGGCTGCTGGTTTTTTAGTATACACCGTTACCGGAGTGTTCCTGTACTGGTTTGTGTCCTTGTAGTACTGGTCAATCATACTATAGAAGTTATCTACCTCTGCATTCTTTTGGGCGAGCATTGCATTTGTCCTTGGAATGTAGATCTCTTGCCGCTCCTTCTCGTATCTCTCCCTCGCAAGAGCCTGCTGCCTACGCTCTTCGGCGTAAGGATCAGGGGGAGGAGGAGGATTCCCGCCGCCACCACCACCACCCATGCTATTTAGACCTCATTTGCGTATCGTATGCTTAGCAGTTGCTTGTGTCAATTTGATATTGAGAAGTTGGTATTGTACGGCTGAACATAGCCAGTAAGCGTAACGCCCTTTATGGACATCTTTCCTGCCGGAGCCGAGCATTTGACAATCGCCTCTCTAAACCTTGGGGCATCGATTATGCTGACAGTCTCAGTCGGAATTCCGGCACGACCAGAGATGACATTCGGGAGATTGGCGGGCAGCCTCAAGAAATTGTCTCCGGTATCGATGTCGGCCAAGTATATTTCCGCATCTTCAGTGTCGTACTTAGCACTAACATTTATCTGGGCATCCCTAGAGCCCTCGAACTCTATCTCAACGGTATTGCCTATTTTCTCGGAAACGGCCTCGCCGAATGTGAACCCCCTGCTTGAATAGCTGGTCTGGATGGGCTGCAATAAATCAAGCGGGTCTTCAACATCGTCGTTATATGTAACCCTGTCTGAGGCATTATATTTATGACCCTTCCTCCAAAGGAATACTTGCCCAGCTTCTGACCCGAATACAAAGGCAGCCTTTCTGTTTATTCTTCCGCTAAGGGTAAACGGAAGGACTGCGTCGAGCCACGAAGGAAGTGTGGCTGCATCAATGGCCATGCACCACGCTGTCGGATAGAATGAGCCGGTGAACTCGCCGACCCAAACCCCTATTGCCGTATCAAACACGATGGTCTGCCTGTTCTTGACGGGGTCATCGGCCACAAGGCCTGAGACAAAAAGGGTGTTCTCGGCAAAAGCTGTTATGATCTTCTCCGGCTCAGACTTAACAAACTTGTCGAACAAGGAGTAAACCGGCCTACTGGCAGATATGGAGACAGCTTGTTCGCTGCCCTGAAGGGTTCTTGAAAGCGTCCTAATTCCGTCCGAAGCCACGAAGACAATGTCTGCCCCAACGCGAGAACAGCTTCTCTGGTTTATGGCACCCACAACACTATCAACAGCAGATATGGTAAAGCTGGCCGCATTCTTTTGGGTTATTCCGGTAACCACATAAACGCCAGTTTCCTTAAAAACAACAAGCCTGTCGCCAGTCCAAGGAACGATGGAGGTTATCCTTCCGCCATCCCCACCGACCCTGATTGTGTTGGTAATTAGATCAAAGTTTTCAGAAAGGAAGTCGCTGACAAGAAGCGTGTCGGCAGCCATTTCGCCGCCAATCAGGCAGCTTGCAAACATCCTGCCGTTAGCCACGCACAGATTCGTCATGCCCTTGGGGGCGGTTGGTATTTCTTTCGTAATCTTTATATCAGAATTTACGAATGCCTCCTTTGGGCAGACACTGAGCTCGATCATAAAGGAATTGGCGGTTAGCTGTGTTGACATAACCTCCCATGTCCCGTTGAGAGGCTCGTTTAGCCCCTTCTGCCCATCAATGGTTATCTTGTCGCCGGCAACAAAACCGTGGTTTGTTTTCGAGATTTTGACCCTGTTTGTGTAAAGGGTAGTATTGGCAAGCAAAGACCTCGGGGTTATGTTGATTCTAAATGTAACAGTCGAGTTTGTTGGGGTTGAGGCGACAGTCCATATCCCATTTAAAACATCCTGATCATCTTCTCCGCCCGCAATGGCAACTGTTTGACCGACGGTTAACAGGGGCGGATACGAAGAAAAAAGAAAGGTTATTGTCTTCATTGCCTCGGCCTCTCCAAATTTAAGAGGCACAGTCAACGCTCCCGCCGGAACTGTATTAATAAAGAACGCGAGCGTATTGAGGGTTGCTTCTGCTATTGGAAACTCGCCATTTAAAGGAACATTGTTCCCCGTCTGGCCGAAAATAACTACAGTTTGCCCAATGCTCAGCCCATGGTCAGATGCGGTAGTAAGAGTTATTTTTTTTGTGGCAGCATCGTAGGTGGCGGCTGTCGCGGAAAACTGGGGAAATGTGAAGCCAGCATTTACAAACTTAGCAAAAGAAGCAGTGTATCCGGATGTTTCGGTGTTTTGGGTTGAGGACAGAATTGTGGACACCACGCCCGTGGACGAGTCGTACTTCTTTAAATTTGATGACGGAAGCCCATCGGTATAGTAGATGAAATTAGAAAGATTGCATTGGTATATGACCTTGCCCGCCGCATAAGAGTTAGTTGCAATTTTCTTCCAGCCTCTGTCCCACCCGTTAAATTGATATATGTTTCCGCTCCTAAACACATGGAGTGCCTCGTCGTTTTTGCTTGGAACAAAAACGGAGAACATGCCGTCGACAGTTGTGGGGGGCGGCACTTGATAGGAAATTGAAGCGATTGCAGCGGGAAGAGTATTATATGTAGTCCATCCGGTTTTGGGTATTGTTGTGGCGTTTCCCTCTGCATATGCCACAAGCGTTCTATAAGATGCGTTGCTTGAAATAGCCCTAGTATATTCCCACCTATTGAAGTCAAGAGAAGGGGGCGCATATGCCGCTAGGGTGTACTGCCTAGTAAGCTGCGTTGTCGCTGCGGGTATTACGGACGAAGCTAAGTCCCCCCAGTCAAGAGAACCCGTTCCGGCTGTTAATTTAATAGTAATTTTTAGGTTACTCCCGCGATCTACCCTCAATATGAAATTATCGTTGTTTGAGAGCGTGGAACCTGCCGGAATATATCTTACAAAATGATTCTGGCCTAAAGAGGCGTACCCACCCCCAAAATACGAGGAGCTATAGGACAGAGGAACCGCAGTTGACACTTGCCCATCAGTTACGGTGGCAACTACGCCCAAAAGCTCGGTCTGGGGATCAAACACATCGGGAAGCCTTACAACCCCCTGCCTTGTTGATACTCGACCGTAGTTATCTAACTCTACATTTAAAAGATTGGAGCACTGATTTTCTTTTAGAAGCCGAGGCTGGGACAGCTTGTCAACGCCGCCCTCAAAAGAGGCCTGCCTGTCAAACGACAATTCGGAATTTAAGGCCGTGTCTGATATTAAGGGCATTTAAGATTCTCTTGTTGTGATATTTGTTTTTTGTGGCCATCGCCCATTGTGCCGCCATACCAATCAGCACTTACGGTAGTGGGCAAGGAGCCATTCAACCATCTTTGTATAGACAAAAATGAGCCACCCCGTTCAGATGACATTCCGCCATGCATATGATGGGGCTTAACTCTTATTACGGTATAAGAATGAGCGGGCTTGCCATCCTTTTCCTCCAAGGCCTCCCGAAAGCCTAACCTAACAGCCCCGCTATGCGTAAACTTAACTCCATGTAGGGCAACTTCAAAGCTATCTACATTTGGGTGAAGATGCTGCGGAACAATGGTATTAGGCTTCGCTATAAATAGTTCTACTTGAAAGTTTTCTTTCCTATAGATTGTGATGCCAGTTACACCTTCAAGCTCAAAATTATAGGTATTTTCGAGTGGTGGATAAATCCTAATTGCCTCGGGATCGCCAGAGGTTAAATACCAGTGTGCAAAACGACACAACTCATCTTCATTTGGATTAATATTGATCATTGCAGTTCGCTGATGGCGTTGAAACCAGCGGTAGAGGAGGGGAATTCTCACAGATTATTTCCCAAGCATTCTTGCCGCATAGGCTTTTCTTGATTCTCGATCCGAAAAGCCGCCCCTCTTTTCTTTCATTTTGCGATATGTGCTGGGGTCAATTGTGCTTTCGCTTTTTGGCCTGCTAGTCCCAGCCCTCTTCCTTGCATTGATATTTGCATACAGCCCCTGCTTCATGTTGCCTCCTTTTCTCTAGATCCCTCCTGCGGAATCCCAATCATCTCTAGTCCATTCTCCAAGGCTTTCTGCGGATATCTCAAATCTTGATGCGGCCTGTGATCGCTCCGAGTTTCTTGCAACCCCAAGCAATGTCAGGGCTTCGCTCTGCTTGGCCTGTGCCTTGGCATATGCCTGCTTATATTCGAGCATATCCGCCTCAACCAGTGCGGTAAGAGCTAAGTCTGCGGCCGGTATTACGCTTTCATCGCCGTCATCAACAAGAGTGGAAAAAATGCTCTGCCCTTGCCTAATAACTCGTATCTTTGATTTATAAAGAACATGCAGCGTAGTTGCGGCAGAGGGCGGGCTCAAGAGTCGCAACCTTGAAAGACCAGAGTTGGTTCTGGAAACGGCTACAAACGCAACCGTTTGGCCGGAAACATTGAACGCCTCTCTGGCAGAAATGAATGTAGTTTCAAAATTTGCCGGCGTTATTCCTTGGTCGCCAATCGCCACTGCCACTATTAAGTCAACCGTGGGCTCCTGCAAGGTGACAACCTGAGTTCCCGCTGGCACCGCCTGAGATGTCATTGCCAATGAGTCCCTCCATAGCTGGGTGTCCCAAACCATTTTATAGCGCAATGCGGCAAAAGTTTTTGCAGCAGCGGCAGCCCCCGAACTGGTGTCGTGGATCTTGGTTTTAACTGTATTAACAATCTCGTCTAAGTTCATGTAAGTGTAATATACCTAATCACAACTATTCCATTAGTGCCCGCTTTGCCTGTAGAGTCGCCCCCCCCTCCCGCACCGTAGCCGGCACCGGATGCGCCGGCCGAGCTATCTACGCCGCCGTAACCGTAAACATATGCAGTGCAATTGCCGTTTTTGTCTGTCGTCGAGCATGTTGTGCCGACAGCACCGTATCCTTGCAGTCCGCCTTGACCGCCGGCGGCTTGGGCATCGGTTCCGAATATTGATGGCGGGACAATCACCGTGCCGCCACCGCCACTCCCCTTCGTCTGTTGCGAGCCGTTGGCGTTCCCGCCCTGTGCGGCATATCCGCCCCCGCCACCTGAGACATAGCCGGTTACAGCAGAGTCTCCGTTGCTTCTTGAGGTAGCCCAAGTTTCTCCCGCTCCGCCAGCTTTACCGCTCCCGCTGGCTCCGCCTCTTTGGCCTGTACCACCTCCCCCGCTGCCGCCGCCGGCCGACTTTATGGTTGTGGAATTAAGCACAATGCTAGACGCGCCCCCAGCAGACCCACCACCCGCACCACCATTCCCGACTGTTATGACATATTCTCCAGTAGTTAAGTTAACGCTTTCATAATTCACAATCCCGCCCCCACCCCCTCCT
>Ga0209357_1000029_pt1 | contig 45280 bp, 58 predicted proteins | sample LauGreFBDMM110SD_2_FD_187573 | JGI IMG/M metagenome (GOLD analysis project Ga0209357, IMG submission 187573) | Freshwater lake microbial communities from Lake Michigan, USA - Fa13.BD.MM110.SD (SPAdes) (version 3) | ecosystem: Environmental > Aquatic > Freshwater > Lake | place: Lake Michigan... | reverse complement strand
CAGTGGAAAGGGACACCACACCGTTGATGTGGCCATAGGGATCGGTCAGATGGAGCTGCACCTCTCCAAGGGGGCTTTGCCAGACAGAGAGCTGGCGGGTAATCTGAGTCATGTGGCAGCAGTGCCAGTGGCACACAAAGGGATTTTGAGCATGTGCTGCTGGACCCAGCCATCCCTACCCACACAGAAGGGGATGGGAGGATCTAGCAACTATAGTACTATATAGTCATGTTAACTGGGATGATGAGGAGATAAAGAGAAAAGAAGCTGAATAAAGCTATAGAGGTTTTTTCTAGTCTCATCCCCATCTACCAGGCTGAATCCAGGGGGCGCGGTTTCGCGTTGTCCCTCTTGTAACTGGAAAGCTCTGAAAACGTAGAGCATGACTGGCTTGGTGTCGAATCAGTCCAGGGGTCACCAAAGCACCCCGCAGGGTGTGCTAGGATCAAGGAGTCATTCTCTAGATGCCATGCCTTCCTTCGACATTGCCGAGACCACCGTTCAGATCGACCACACCCACCACACGGTCAGCTTTTACACCACCAAGCGGTCGATCTTCCTGGGGCTGGTTCACCGGAACCCTCATTTCACCAAGGCATTGGAGCTCAACCCAGGCTACCAGGTGGACTACCCCTTGGACCAGGCCCGTGGGGTCGACAAGCTCCTTGTCCTCTCCGATGGATCGGCAAGGAATATCTTTCTAACCGACGAGGAGATAGCCAACCGTGCAGCCGCAGGGGAACGCTTAGCCGCAGTGAGAGCATCTACTGGGAAATAGCCAGTAAAGCGTGACCGGGAAGGCCTCTCCAAGGTCGATCGGGTACATTTCCCCATTCGACCTCTTTTGAGGACCTTCCTCAGTTCCGTCCACTGGCCTTCCGAGTCCGCTCCGACACATTGCCCCCCATCCTCGGCCGATCTCGAGCCTGTTCTTCCCGCTTCGCCCGATCCGCCAGCTTCTGCCTGGTGTCCCCCAGGACCAGCTCGTCAGCAAAGGCCACGCCGTCCTTTTCGGCCCGGGTTAGCATGGCCATGAAGGCCTCGTTCCTGATGTGCTTGGATTCCTCGAACTGGCTCACGTTGAGCCGATCGGTGAAGTAGGCGACCCCCATAGCCAGGGCGTCGACCCTGTCATCATGCTTGAGGGCACCCTTGTCCCGGCTAAGGCGGGTCAGCTGGTAGGCCAGGGTCTTCTGGAGGCGCTCCTCCAGGGGTAGGTCCTGGTTACTCTGGAGGTCGTACTCGACTACCCCACGGTCGACGACGAGCCTGTGCTGCGTGGTCACCGGCTCCAGGGCATCTAGGATCCGCTCCTCCTTCCTGACGAAGGCCCGGGTCTCCTCGAAGGTCATGGGGATCTGTAGCTCCCTCGCATGTTTTTGAAGGAGAGCGATGACTGTCCCGTCCCCGAAGTTGGACTCGACCAGGCACATCGTAGCCTTGTGCTGCAGGCCCAGCTTCAAGATGGCCGTCAGGGTCGCATCGGAGTAGCCCTCCCGGAAGCCTCTCAGGGCCCGTAGGTAGATGTTGCCAGCCACCTGGCTGAGGATCACCACGCCGGTCTCGTCCTTGCCGCGTCCACTCGGGTCGACAGCGATGATCGTATCGCCTGGCCAGTCTAGCCAGTCGTCACCAAGACGTGCCGGCCGGAACCAGTGGTCTCCGGGTAGGCTGATGGCCTCGAGATCCGAGATGCGGTTGGCTGGGTCCTGGGACCAGATCACCGTGCCAGGGCACTTGCGGGGATCCAGGCTGACCACCGGGATGTCACCGAGGCGCAGTGGATATCGGAGGAGGTCGGACATCGAGGTGTCCAGCTGGAATTGAAGCTGGAAGTTCGCCTTGCCCATGACGATCTCCCGCTCCCGCAGAAGGGCATCACTGAATCGGGTGTCGGTGGGCTGGCCGGCTACTGCAGCCAGAGTCGACTCCCTGATGTCGGTCTCGAGTTCCTCAGCCAGCCGCCCGTCGTAGCTGGAGATGGTCTCCTCAGTCGGATACCGGCTGGGCCACACGAGGGCCTTGTAGCCCCGGACCTCGAGCTTGGAGTATACGGTGAAGAGGCTCTGGGGTGTGCCGAGGTAGATGATGCGCGAGGAAGGCTTCGGCACCAGGATCGACTCGAACTCGGTCGTCAGCTGGAGCAGCTTCTCCCGTTGGATGTCGGTTGCTGAGTTGCCGGGGTTTTCGATGTCGTCGGGTACGATCAGGTCAGCCCTGGAGCCGGTCATGGCCGACGTGATACCAACACTCTTGACGCTTGGACTTTGGGAAGGTTCGGCTCCCCTTACATCAAAGGCAACCCGGCTCCACCGGTTGTCCTTGCCAGAGTTGTCGAGGTGTTGCAGGAATGGGAAGTCTACGATGCAGCGTTGGACGAATAGGCTGAAGTCGTCGGCCCGCTGCTTGGATGCGGAGACGACCAGGACCTTCTTGTTCACGTCGCAGTAGAGGGTCCAGATCACGAAGGCGGCCGTCACCCAGGACTTGCCGCAGCCTCGAAACATCTGGAGCTGGATCCTTGGTCCTCCATGCTGGAGATACCGGGCCATTGCTAGCTGTGCCCGGGTGGGCTCCGGTAGACCCAGGTGTCTCCATAGGATCCGTAAGAAGAAAGAAAAATCCGAGAGTAGCCGCGTCTGAAGCTGTTCTGGAGATAGAGCCATAGGAGTAAAAAAAAGGGCCCGAAGGCCCTGATGCTGGAAAAACGGAGGATCCGATGCGTTATTCGCCGGCTTTCTTGGTCGTGTACTTCTTGCCTTTCCACGAGAAGGTTTTCTTCCCGGCGGCACGGCTAGCCTTGAAGGCGCTGTTGAAGGAGCCCTTGTCCATGCCTCCTTGCGTCAGGCGCGAAGGGACACTGGGTCCTTGGCGCGGTTTGTAGTCGCCACGCTTGAGGGCTGACGTGAGGGTACCCGCGGCCGTGGGGCGAGCTTTGAGGGTCTCCGCTGCAACAGCTGCGGGGCCAAAGCTCTTGGCCGCTCCAGCCACCCTGGCCACGGCTGCCCCAGCTCTGCCAGCAGCAGTCGTGCGCAGCGTCCCACGCATACGCGCAGAGGCAGTGTTGCTAGCTGCCGTCCGAGTAACCGGACGAGCGTTGGCTGTGGCATTGGCAGTGCCGGGGGCGGTAGACCGCGCTCCTGCAGTTGTCACACGAGCCATGCTAGTGCGTTGGCGGTCTGCCCGCTCGAAGTTACCACTCCCGGTTACCTTGGCCGTCGACACCGACGCCCGGTTGGCCCGGTTGGATGGCTTGGAACCTGACACGGTCGCCTTGGACCGAGCAGCCCGCTTGGAGCGATCGGAGCTGGATGTAACCTTGGGCTTTTGTGGTGCCACGATTCAGCCCTCTGTCAAGGTAGCAACCGTGACGCTAAAGCCTGTACCCGCACCTATGGTTCCGGCCTGTGCGGTCAGAGTATCGCCCACTGCGTAGCCTTCACCGGTTCGAGTGGATACTAGGGTGCAGACGGTCACGATGCCGCCAGCCACGGTAATGTTGGCAGCTGCGCCACCACGGTAGCCTTCATTAGAAGACACCCTTCGTAGGGGAACGTTGGTGTAGGTTCCATTGGTGTAGCCGGTGCCACCCACCAGGGTGCCGATGGTGCCGATGGACGTCTGGGTGACGCTGCGGACACGGCCGGTGCGCTTGCCGTTTACCAGGGTGCTAGGAACCCGGTCAGCCAGGCGAACGGTGTTGATGGCATCCGTGGCGACGGCCACAGAAGCGTTGACGACAGCCACAGTAGCTGTGCCCTGGATGGTGCGGTTGAGGCGATGCTTGTCGAGCCGTGTCTTGCGGAAAGCAAAGCCGGTGGATACCTGGTTGGAGAAGGGGGTCTGAACTGTGGTACGGCTGGCGGCAGCCACAGTGGTGCTAGGAAAGGCACCGTAGGCGGATTCGCCTGCAGGAAGAGTAGACATGGGTTTAAGAGGAAATGAGAAAAGGAAAAAAATTACTAGGCAAACACCTGGTTACTGGGCGTGAGCGTAAAGGCGTAAGGCGAGGGTTTTGTAGTCGGGGGTTGGCATGGTGTTACTGGGTTATGGATTGCAGCGTGGAGTTGGGAAGGCGTTGGGGCCAGAAGCAAATACGCCTTAAGGTTCCACAAGCACCACTTCCTCCACCCTGAAAGGCGCCAATATTTAGCTGGCTTGCTGATGAACTTACTAATCCAGAAGTGTCAGATGCCGTTAGCGACCCATTTACTGCACCAATAAAGTCATTCGTTTTATATGTGTAAGCAGCCCTGCTGGTAGTCCCAATAATATGCGTTAGACCAGTGTTGTTTGCCTGAATAACACCACCCGTAATGTTGTAAAAATCGTGTACTAAGGTTGCGCCTAGTCCCATTTGGGGTTGGCGTTCGTTAAATGAATTGTTATTAGCGACCAGTAAAACTTGCCTTGCATCGTGGCTCACAAAGAAACTGCCCTCATCCTGCCGATACCACGAACTAAACGCACTGCCCGTGATGATGACCACATCTGCGGCGCGGGTGGCAGTGGCTCCGGCGGTGGCGATGTAGGAGGTCCGAAACGCTCCGGCCTCTAGCTGGGCATTAGTAACAGTGCCGCTCACTGTCAGCGCCAGGCTGCCTGCGGTTGGGGTAAACGTCAGGCTGACCCGGTTAGCCTCGCCAGTGCCGGTGCCAACCAGCGGGCCGGCAGTGCTGGCGCCTGTCAGCGTGATTGTGCCGGTGCCGGTGAAATGCAGCGTATGGGCGACAGCGGTAACAGTGGCGCTCTGAGTTGACAGGGTGCCGCTGTTCAGCAGTAAATTAGTCCTCGCCTCCTCCACCAACAGCCCCAGGCTCTCGCCGGTCGTGGGGTTGTGGTCGAACCTAGGCACATTAGTGGCTGCCGTCTGCAGCGTCCCAGCACTATCCGTAAACGTGCCAGAGCCGACGCGGGTGTGCGTGACCAACTGCTGCCCAGTGACCGCGTCGATCAGGCTCTTGTCGTCAGCAAAGCGCAGGTCCAGTGATGGCACTGCTCCAGCTTTGGCCCACAACGCTGGGTATCTTCGCCTTTCTCTCAAAAGGGTGTATCGTTTTTTGTCTCGTTTGATGTACCCCAAACGGTTAGGGTTTTGGATGACGACCGCAGTCATAGGGGTAGACTTTGCAGGATGGACGGGTGGAAGAAGGGCTGGCTCAGGAACCAGTCGAGGACGTCTCTCGAACCCTTGCTTCGGTTGCACGACACACAGGCGGCTACGAGGTTGGAGGCAACATCTTGCCCACCGTTAACCTTGGCCTTAACATGATCGAGCGTAAGATTGTCGGGAGACCCACAGTAGACACATCTGTGGTTGTAGTGAGCCTTAATGGATTCGCGCCACAGGCGTTTCGCTTCGGAGCTGGTCATGGCCTGGAGATCCTGGAGAAGGTGGTCCGGGGGTCAAACTTGGCATGAGGTGGTTTAGCGTTTCCGTTTGATAGGCTTGCGTACCGCGTTATCACCATGCCCATTCCTGGCTCGATTCTTTGCCGGCGACTCGAGGACCATCTTCCCGTCCGTACGGTGGCTAAGATCCTTTCCGCCTTTCCCAGCAATCCCTCGCCGCTTGCGCTCTGCCCAGCGTTCCTCAGAGGCTGCCTTTACAGCCGGTTTCTTGTTGAGGACTCGCTGGTAGGCTGCTTTCTTGGCTGCGGCTTTTGGGTTCTTAGCGTAATACTTTGCAGATTTACTTGCGGCCATAAAACTCCTCGATAAGGCTTCGAAGCTCGTTAAGCTCGTCTCGTAGTTTGTCCTCCAGGCGATGATCTCGCTCGGAGTTCTGCTGCTGCGACTCCTTCAGGGCGGTGGTGGTGGCCTGGAGGGTGGACACCTGAATGAGAAGTCCAACCGATGTAATGGCAAGCCACCCCATCACCGACGCAATGGCGGCAAGGATGGCGCCCCGGAGCTGCTCGTTCATTGGACCAGGCCTTCCACAAACTCCTGATCGGCCTCAGTCAGGCCTTCCATGAGGGAGTGCAGGGGGCTGCCCTGGGCAACGACCCCGGTGATGTTGTTTTTGGCCAGCCAGTCTACGGCTGTCCTGAGGTCTGCGGTGGAACAAGCAGCGCCCTTGTTGATTCGGTTGGTGAGCTCAGTGGTGAGGAGCCCATGAAGAACGTTAAAGTCCTTTTCGGTGGCCTTTGCCATGGTTCAGATTACGTCGAGGGTCTTGCGATAGAGTGCCTCCCGCTCACGGAGACCGTTGGAGCCGCCATTGACCACCAGGGTGACGTTCTTGACGGTGGATCCAGCGTCGCAGAGGGCAATGAGCTTGCCTACCTCCTTCCACCACCAGGCTGCCGAGGTCACTGGGTACGTCTCGGCAACGTACGGGCAGCCCAGTTGGAGGATTTTGGGGGCATTCAGGGCCTTGGCAAGGCGGGCGTAGTTGTCTCGACCCGTCACCTGGAGGTAGCCAGCCCCTTTGAACTTGACACCGTCCCCAGGTTGGACGTTTCCGAGGTCTGTACGTCCCTCATAGGCCGTCCCGGAGGCCAGCTCCTCCATCCAGCGGCCTCCGCCACTCTCGTGAGCGGTCTGGGCCAGGAAGTGACGCACGTTGGCCTTGGAGGTGATGCCAAACTTGGTCATCCCGGCATTTAGCTCGGAGATCTCCGAGGGTCTGATCTGATCAGGCCGGCATCCCCAGATGTGAGCAAGGGTTGCAGCTGAGATTGGCAGCGGAGACTCAGCTTTAGGTGCATCGGGGGCTTTATCAGCCTCGACCAGCTCGAAGGTGGTATAGAACCCAGGACCAATGGAAGGGCTGGCCCACCTGGGCAGAAAGTTCTTCCAGCTGTAGCGGACGGCCTTGCCTCCTGAGCCGATCTGGGCGTAGCCGCCGTTGACGTTGTCCAGCTCCCCGTAGGGATCGTGGAAGATGCCGTGGGTTTCGGTGGCTCCGATCAGAAGGACCCAGTGGCCCCCTCCACGGGGGGCTGTGACAGGTCCGTGGTGTAGGAAGCCCACACCTACCGGACCCCTCTGTAAGGCCTCCAGCAGGGCTGTGAAGGTACCGTTGGTGTAGTTTGTGGCCTTGACCCCGTATTCGAGGCAGGCCTTCTCGTGGGGGGCTGGGTAGATGGTGTCGCCGTACTTCAGGACCGTCTTCAGGTAGAAATCGTCGGCGTTAGCACCCTTGAGGGATTCGGGTCGCAGAAACTTGATGGCCATCGCGCAGGTGCTGGCGCGGCACATCCGGCTTCCGTGGCGGGTGACTGAATCCCCCTGGAGAAAGTATTGAGGCACCTTCCAGAGGATGTCAGTCATCGCAGACCCTGACGATCGAAGGTCTTCTTGATGGCTTCCAGCTCAGCCTTCAACTGGGCCACGGCCTCATCTTCCCTACGGAAGGGTTTGGCCAGGGAGAGCAGGCGCAGAAGGCCCTGGGTGATGCCGTTGAACTTCTTGAATCGCCCGCCTAGGAATGGGAGGATTTCCCCAACAGCGAATGCAATCAGGAGAACCAGACCCGTACCGTCGGTGGGCAGGGGGATGCTGACGGTTTGGACAGGAGTGTCGGAAGGGACGCCGACGAGAGATTTAAGGGACATGAGTTAGCAGGAAACAGAGGATGGTTAGACGTCTTTGGCGCCTTCAAACTCAGGCAGAGTCTTGAATAGCCACAGCTGTTTTAGACGATTGCTGGAATCATAATGTCATTACGGGTGGTGCCAGTGTTAAGACACTCAAAGCTCCATTGGAACGCAGATGAGATTTGCGTAGCTGGTGTAACGCCTGCAAACGTTATTGCTACTGTGGCGCTAGTGTTAGTATAACCAGAGGCAAGTGTGGCACTTACTCCACCAACTAATGAAGTTGAGCTAATGGTGGTAATGCTGACATCAATAACACCAACTCCAACGGATTGAAAAACTAAACGGTAGATGCCAGTATGACTATTAGGAAAGCCGCCAGCTTCTATCGCATAAAGGTTCGTTGTCAGAATGCCCGTGAGCATGTTAAGGTTGGTGAGTGCTCCGTCAGTTACCAGTTTGGTAATTCCTATCAAGTTCCTTGTAAGGTTTGGACACGGAATTACTGGTGACACGATGTTGTACGCAGACCTAGTGGCAGTCAGGTAGATAGTGCTGTCCTTGCTGCCCAACATCTTTGTAGGGTCAGCGATGGAGTTATTAATGCCAGTGACAAGCATCTTTGCGGGGCCGTCACTTGGCACCTCTCCCCACCTGTTGCCACCAAACTCAACTACGCCATCACTTGTAAAGGTGTAGGGCTGCCAACCAGGGCCTCCACCTGATCCGGTGAAGTGGTTACCCTCAAATCTGACAGAGTTGAAGGAGCCCGTTTCCTGGAGCAGGATTCTATTAGTTGCCTCAAAGTAGCAACCAGTAAAGTTTAGGGCTTTGGCTTGGAAAACCTTGATTGTAGGCTTACCAGCCACGCCACCACCCTCGAACCTACAGCTGATGAAGTTGTTTACTTCCGAAATGTAAAGATCAACACAGGCTTCGGTATTGACGAGGAATCCACAATTTACGAACGTGTTCGCATTGGATGTAAACGCAGGAACCCTTAACCCATACTTGCTAGTGCTGAAGTTGACGTTAGTAAATGTACTTGTTTGCAGCAGCTTGTTGCAATAGAAACTAGCTTCGGTGTGGCTAAAAAATTCGACATTTTGAAACCTAAGGCCCGCTACCTCTGCGGTTACATCAATCTTAACCCCGTAGGTGCCGTACAGAAACGACAAGTCTTCAATCGCTGCAAAGAGTAAAGCGTCAGGGTATTTGTTGACCACATGTGGCACATTAAGCGGCGCACCCTGGTTGGTGATCCAGCAGCCTTCCTTCGTTTCTCCGCGGAGGGTAACGAAACTTGGCAGCTGTAGAGATGCGCTGATTCGATACAAGCCACGGGGAAAGAGAACAACTCCCCGATAGGCGGCTTCTGCTGCATTGATACATGCTTGGATGGCGGCGGTGTCATCGGTACTGTTGTCGCCTTTGGCCCCAAAGTCTTTGACGTTGAAAATGTCCTTAAGTTTGGAATCAATGGTCCTGGTAACCGCACCTGTGCCACTTTGGGTGAAGGCTAGCTTGGTGGCATTGATATTAGCAGCAGCATTTACTTCTTCATCAGTAATGGTGCCATTCGGTATCTGACCAGCAACAGCGTTGGCTACATTCTCATTAGTTTCTTGGTTGTAGTACAGGCTCTGCCGGAAGTTGTTGTTGAGTCCAGGAATTGGAAGAGGACCCCCAGCTTGGAACACCGCAACAAGGGCGTCCCCTGGAGTTTCCCGGAAGATTCGCACCACAGCCCCGTTTGCAGGGGCCGTGGTGAATCGCAGAATACTGGAGCTGAAGAAGGTGAAGGCTGTTGTCAGCGCACCGTTAATCGAGGCCTTGATGTGGGCCCGGGCGATATACGGAAAGGTGAACGTGAAGTCCACCTGGGTTCCGTTTCCTGTGGCTGTAGCTGGGCTGTAGGGGTTAATTGTCATCGTTGAGTGCCTCAAGTGCTTTGAAGGTCTGGGTGGCCGCGTTGATGTCGCCTCGGCCGGCCTCGGCTTTGCGCCTGATTACCAGGTCGTTTCTCGTTCTCCACTTCTCGGACGAGTTGAGCATCATGGCTCGGGCCTCCTTCTTGACGTCGGAGATCTCATCGTTAATCAGGTCGCTGTGTTCTGACTCTTCAGCCTTGAGACCCACAGTGCGGGCTTTGTAGCTCGATAGGGCCTGCTGGTATCGGGGAGAATCGAATAGCTCCTTTAGCCGTGGAGCCAGTTTGGCTGCATATAGGGCCTTAGCGAAGGCGGCCCGCTCATCTGCTGCAATCTCCTCACCCTGGTCGAACTTGGTGGTGAGGGTGCTGGAATCCCAGTTGGCTTCAGTCAGCCCTGCTGCAACCTCCTGACCTATGGCCTCATCGGTGCCTTCCGGGAAGTCCTTGTCGTAGATCCTGAATGGGGAGATGGCATTATACCAACCACCCGACAGGGAGGTAAATGGTTTGTTGGTGAAGGGGTCAATTTTGGTAGGGGAGTTTAGAGCATAGCCAGGCACTGCCACAGCCAGCATCTTGTTGAGTTCGCCATCAATCTCCCGTAGGTAGGGATTCAGGGTATTTGACATGGCTCGACGAGCACCAGCCATAGGCAGCAGGTTGTTTGCTGTCGACACCAGGCCTCGAGTAAGTGGTTTACCTGAGGTATAGGTCTTAGGATCAAGAAAGCCGGCGACAACAGTGAGGCCACTTAGGTAGCTTTTGTCGACTACAGAAACAGCAAAGGCGAACAGCAGCTGCTGGCCTATGCGCTCGGCGGCGTCCTGGTAACCCATGCGGGCCAGTAGGGCAACGTCGGCACCTAAGGCCATAAAGTTGTTGATGGGCTCGATTGTCTCATAGGAGACCCATCTACCCATCACCTTTACTGCTTTGGCAGGACCTTCTTGCAGCCACAGCTCGCGGGCCGGACCTGGCGGTGGGCCATTGCCTCGGATGTTCCCTTGAAGGGCTCCCAAGGCTATGGCGCCGAAGACCGTGGCACCAATGGCTTGCCGACCCTGCATAATGGACTTGGCTACTGGGTCAAAACCAGGGTCACCTGGCATCGAACTGAGCACGGCTCGAGCTCTGGAGCTCGCCAAGTTGAGTAGCGGGAAATGCTGGGCACTGTAGACCATGAGGTTGTAGGGCGTCCGCACGAATGGCATTGCCAGACGTAGGATAGGGGCTTCTTCTAAAAGGTTAGAGAGGCGGTTGATGAAGCCACCAGGGTTATCCTGGAAGGTACTAGCATCAGTCCAGTCCAGCAAGGCTTCGTCCTTGATCTGTAGATCGTCGTGGAAGCTGGAGGTGAACTTTTGGGTGTAGATATCGGCATAGCGAGCGTCCAGCTCCTTTGGTGAAAGGCCGGCACTATGGGCCGCATAGGCGGAATCCATGGCAATCTTCATCCGACTGTTGATGATCTTGAAGAAGTCATCTGCAGCCGTTAGGGCACGACTGGACCAGTTGAAGAGTGAGTTGTTGCGGACCCTATACAGGGTATCTACTACCCCCAGTGCGGCGTTCTCAGCCACAGCCCTGGAGTAGGCTTTGGGATCCATCCCCGGCTTGATTTCACCGGTGGTGAGTCGGATGGCTTCGAGCTTAGCTAGAGCATCTGCCTCTTGGAGGACAAAGCGTCGGTTGACCTGCAAGGGTTCGCCAGTTTGAAAGGAGATTCTCATCACCTCAAAGGCGTCACTGAGGGATTCAGAAAGACCCCGATAGGCAGCAACAGCAGCATAACGTGCGGCTGCATCATTCCTAAACACACCCGCAAGGCCCAGGCTCAGGGGTTTTTCGACTGTCGAGTAGAAGTTACCAGTGGCATTTCTTAGCTGAGTGATAGGTCCCGAGAGGATCGAATTATAGATGTTGTCCATCGCTAACTGAGCGCCGACTCGGGTGAGGAGGGTAAACTGACGGACGGTGCCGCCTGGGTCTCCACCATTGAGCACCAGCACCTTGACCAAGGCCTGAAGTTTTTCCTGAGCGGCGGCATCTTGGCCTGCACGGGATAGCTTCTTGACGTCCGTGGCCCAATCCTTGAGGAACTTGGTTTGCTGTGCCTTTGCAGCACTAGGGGTCATGTCAGGGGCCACTTTGCCAGTTTGGCCTCCAATGATTTCCCGGAACATGCGGAGGCTGTAGCCGCTGGCTGCACCCGTAAGTTTGTGAAGCTCCGAGATGGCGACCAGGCGATCCACCAAGCGATCCATCTGGTTCCCTGGGTTGCGGCCGGCGGTATAGAGCTCGTCAATGCTCTGGGCTAGTTGGTAGATCTGGTTGGCCGTGTCCGTGATGATGGTCTTGGCGGCCACGATCCCCTGGGCATTCAGCAGCTCCTTGGAGTTGCCATCCTCCGTCACGGTCTTGGTGAACTTTTGCTCCCGCAGGGTTTGGATCAGGTCGTCGCCACTGGCTACGGCGTCCCCTGCAGAAGCATTAGCCTGCCTGAAGGCGTCGATGAAGCGAGTAGCATCTGCCACCACCTCGTTGATGGGACGTCCAGCAGCCTTGGAAATGGCCCGGAGGTCCATGTCAGAGGCCGTTTGCCGGATCACCTTGATGGTGGCCTCGGTGACGTCTGGGGCGGTCTGCAGGATCTTGTAGAAGGCGTCGGTGAATACACTGGGGCTTTTACCCATTGTAGGGCTTGTGGCGCCTTTGAGGATGGTTGGGTCGACATCAGCGCGTCGGGCGATCCGAGGCACGGAGGTTTCGAGTCGGATCTGATCTGCAGCGGCTTGGCTGGGGGTAGTGGACTCGTCGAAAGTGGCCTGATCCTCGGCTCGGAGGCTGGCAGGATCTGACGAGAGATCCATCTCTAGCTGAGCCTTCTCGTCGTTGATGTCGGCCAGCTGGCGGTTGATATCCTCCATCCGCTTGGCTTCCTGCTGGACAGCTCCATCCTCGAGAGGAGGTACATCAGGTTCAGCCTTGGCGGCTTGCTCTGCGGTCAGTCGGTCGACTTCGGCAGCAGCTGCCTCAAACTCGGTCGTATCAGGGTCAGGTTTTGAGGTAATCTCCTTGAGCCGCTGTTCGGCTGCTTGCAGCTCGGGGGAGGTTTCAGGTGCAGCCTCTGGCGTCTTCAGCGAGGGATCGGTAGGCTGGAGGTTATCCAGCTCCTGCTTCAGCTCTGGTGTAAGAGGCTTGCCGATGGCCCGGAGGTCCAGTTCAGCCAGCTCGGCTTCCAGCTCGACTCGTTTGGTCTCCAGTTCCCGGAGGCGTCCGGTGGTGGCAACGGGCCACTGCTTGTCGGCTAGGCCGGTACTGGCTGCTTTGGCTGCTTTAGCTTCTTCGGCGCCGGCGGCGACACCGCGAGCCATGGCCTCATCGGGGGGCATACCCTGTTTTGCAAAGCCCAGGCTCCATTTGCGAGACGCTATCAGGAAGGTAAGGGCATCACCTACGGCGCTTGGGAGGCTACCGCTTACGCCTGCTTTGAGCTTAGACCAGAAAGCGTTGTCGGTACGACTGGATGCCAGACCCAGGCTCACCACGTCTTCAATCTCTGGACTGACGAATGGCAGGTCCCGGACCATGCTGGCGAAGTTGGGATCACCGGGCTTGGTCAGGAGGAAGTCAGCGACAAAGCTGGCAGGGAGGCCGGTTACAGCCTGAACTGCCGTCTTTGCCAGCTTCCCTTTTCCAGCGGTTTGTGCCACCAATCCAATCTTAGGCAGCATCGCGGCCACTTTGGTGGTGGCGGTGGCAAAGCTCAGGACATCAGCGCCCATGTTGCCTACCCAACTGGAGGGCCGGTTGTCCTTACTCATCGAGTTGATAAGCGTGTACCGGTATTCCTTTTCCAGTGGGTCCCAAGATTTGGGTAGTGCCGGTAGAGGACCACCTGCGATTTTAGCTATCAGACTTTTGTTGGTGTTTTTTTGAATGAAACTGTAGGCTGAAGTAGCCCCCCATAGGGCAGTCTCAGCTACACCTTCAACCATTTGGGTTATAGCCGCATCGGCTACTCTTGCCGTCTCTTTGATTAGGCCCAGGGCTCCTTCCTTTCCGTCATCCTTTAGAGCTTTTCGTGCCCAGGAAATAGGAAGCCACGGGGCTTTATCCTCGAGGTTATCCGGTAGAAGTTTTCTTGGTGGGGTTGGGGCCGCAGGCTGGGGCTTGTCTTTGGCCTTTAGCTTGCGTCCGCTGGGAGACAGACCCTTGACCTTGTTGGCCTGTGCTTTCTGGGCAAGCGCGGCTTTGGCCCTGAGTTCCCGTTCCTTGCGCTTCCGCTCCTCTTCGGCGGCGATGTCTTCGGGACCTGGATTGGTTACAGAAGGCAGGAGTAGGTTGGCGGGCTCGTCGTAGATGGACTTGGGAGCGGGCATGGGTGTAGGAGCAGGTGATACCGAAAACCCCACCGGACGCATCCAGCGGGGCTATGTGATCGGATGGTGAGGGGCAGGGGTGCCTACATCACCGGATGAGGGTGCCCAGGAGCTCCTTGAGGACAGCTGGGCGGATATATGGGACCTGGGCACGGCTGCCACGGGGGGCAGGCATGATGGGGTCGATGGAGGCGATGCCTCCGGCGGAGGTGGTGCCGGTGCTTCCCTGGCGGCCCAGGACGGTGCCGGTCTGGAGGGTCTGTCCTTCCTTGACGTGGATGGCATCCAGGTGGGCATTGATCAGCTGGAAAGGTTGGCCTGTCTTGGGATCTTCATGTTCAGTTACGACCCAGAGGCCGTAGCCTCCTTTCTGCTCACCGATCTCGATGACTTTGCCTGGAAGAAGGGCAGGGAATTGCTTGTCCTGGAAGTTAATGTCGACCCCTCCTGGTTGGTAGGAGTCACCGCGACCCTTGCGCTCGTAGTCAATAGAGGTGACGTTGGCCTTGCTGAAGTTCCCAGCCTGACCCACTGCCCCTGCGCCACGAACCTGATAGGCGGCTCGCATCTTTCGGAGGTATGGTCGAGCGTTGAAGGTCAATTTGCCGGCTTCCCACTCGTTGTTGAAGTCCGCTACAGCTTGCTCGAGGTTGCCGCCGCCCTTGAGGTAGGCCGTGAGAGCAGGACGCTTCCAGCCACCCCAGATCAGTTCGGCAGCCATGCGGTCCTGGAGCTCAGGGGTAAACTTCTCGTTGCCGGTGAGGCCCAAGCGAGTCGTGAGTTCGGCAAGAGCCTGACCCTGACCCAGCTTGAACTGGTACTTGCCAACGTGACGTGCCCCGGAGGCTTGAACCTGCTTGATGGTCATGCTGGTGAGGCCTGGGATGCCGTTGGGCAGATCCATGGCGGCTCCTCTGTTGGCCGCTTCGTAGGCCCGGGCGCCTCCTTCCTTCTTGCCGAGATCTCTAAGGAGGTCTGCGGTCTCAGGAGCGAGGGCGCCAGGAGCTACCTGTTGGTTTTGCAGGAGCAGCTGTTTCCGTTGGATCTGCAGCTGGGCGTAGACACGCTCGATAGGTGTCGACCGGGGGTTGTCCAGGATGGCCTCCTGTAGGCCCTGGGATGCCCGGGCTTCTAAGCCAGCAAGGCCTCGAGGGGCTTTAATCTGGTCTCTACTGAACTCGGTCTGCGTGAGACCCGTGGCCCGCACAGCAGGCAGCATATTGTCAGGGAGTGAGCCGGTTTTTTTGAGGGCTGCAGTAGCTTCCTTGAGGGCGCTCTCCTCGACAAGACGATCTTTTGGTCGTATGGGTAGAGTCTTGTAGTCGATCGGCTGCAACGGAAATCCCCTGTAATCGGTCACGGTGGACCTACCGTTGGCGCCAATGTTGACGCTTATTCGATTGGGTTCCAGGGGCTCCTTGAAGTCAACAGGGAATCCAGGTGTTTTAGATCTGGTGGGGTTAATCTGGTACCAAGGCCTCTTCGAGAACTCTTTCATCATGTCCTCAATGGCCCGGTCTGGATTGAGGTTGGGATCCTGAGCAAGGCCCTTCCGTAATCCTAGCATCAATTCATCAACTAGGTGGTTTGTCCTGGTGGCTATTTTTGCACCTCCAACGTCATTGATATTGAAGTTCTTTTCCAGTAGGAGATTAAGAAAGTAACCCTTAGCCGCTGCATTGGCTCGTTTTTCCCAGCCCTGTAGAGTCGGTGCAAGGACATCACTAGGGAATGTCATCCGATTGTCAAACCCAGGGGGAAGGACACCATCAGCGATCTCTTTTTGGATCTGCTCCTTGCTGTAGAAGCCTGGCGTGTCAATCTGCTTTTGAATAATAGCATCTAGGTAGGGCTGGCCGGCTCGGCGGCGAGGTTTGGCGCTGTGCTCCACCTCAGCCTCACTTGCTCCCTCTAGTCCTTGTTTTCTTGCTTCTGCCAAAGCTGCAGCCGTCGTATCGTATGCCCTGGCTGCCTCATCGGGGGATGCCTTTAGTATGCTAGCATTGTAGGCATTAACGATATTTTCTACCGTGACTTTTTGCTCGGCCTTAAGTCTTGCAGCGTCGGCATCTTTCTGGGCGAGGATGGCATTTCTAGCTGCTTGAGCTTTCTCCGGGAAGCGGGTACCTAGAGTGCCCTTGGAGTCACTACCGTCCTCAGCTATCGGAGTATTCTCGACTGCTGTGACGTCGTCGACCCTTCCTTTGCCTTTGGCCGCTTGCAGAAGGCGATCATAGACTAGCTCGTTGGCCTTTCCACGAGTCATCCCTGGCACGTTATCAACAAACGCCTGAGCACCGTCCTGGAAGAGACCGTGGAGGGCCACAGGGTTGTTAAAATCAGTCCGAGCAATGGCCGCAGCCATTACAGTTAGGGTGTGATCTTCAGCTTTGGCGGCTTGATCTTTGGCTATTCGATTATATTGTTCTTCAAAAATGACACCTTTGATCCTCATGATCGCAGGTGCAACCAACTCAGAAACAAGCAATGGATTGATAGCACCGTTGGGTCCATCCAACCCACTGGTGCCAATGAAGCGTTGAAGCGCCACAGCCCACACGGCATTCAACTCAGAAGGTGTGCTGGCGCTTGAGGGGGCAATCATCCGGGTGTTGCCCTGGGCGTCCGTTACTTCTACGGTTGCATCGGTCGAACCCATAGTCTGCCGGAGGAGGGCTTCAGCACTGCCGGCGGCCTGCATGGCTATGCCCTGGGCCTGTCCATAGGACCGCCACGCATTGACCACTGGATCGTTGGCACGGATCTCAAGTGCCTGGACAGGCTGGGTCTCCTGGAGGGTATTCAGGGCCCTCTGCTCGCCCTGGGCTGCCGTTTTAAGCTGCTCGGCATTCTCTCGGTAGGTCTGCAAGGCCTCTGCCTTGGGCTGCCTGTCTCCGTTGAGGATGTCAGCAATGCCTAGCTTCCGGTCATTCTCGTTGATGCCCTTCTGACGATCAACCAGAAACGTGGTGGCAGTCTTGGATAGCTGGGCAAGTGCCTCCAGATCCTTGGCTGAGTTGGTAAGGGTGGCTTCCTGGGCTTTGGCGAAGCTGTCCAAGGCCATCTGTCCCTGCCTCAGGACGTTCTGCGAGTTGTCTGCAGCTTGGACAGGGCTGAATTCACGGGATCCAGGTCCGCCCAGAGCCACACGGCGACCCTGCGGTTTGTAGTCGATGGCCATGGTTTGCTCAGGGGGAGTTTCGAGTGGGGATCAGCCGAAGCCAGTTCGGGTCTGGCCCTTGGGTTGGGTTTTAGGGATCGTCCCTTTAGGCGCCTTGAGGGAGCTGAAGGTGTCATAGCCGGAGAGCGCCGCTCCACCCAGACCAGCAATCAGCCCCAGCGAGCTAGGCCCTTTGACCTTCGTGGGCGTACTTGGAGCTGGGCTGCGTTGCGAAGCTACTTGGGCATTGGCTGAGGTTGCCTGGTCGAAGATACTGTCGATCGACTGGTAGTAGTCGTCCCGGGCGTAGCCTAGGTTCAAGCCTAGAACAGCCAGGTCTCGCCCATATTCCCGATCCGGGTCCATGGCTAAGATGCCGATGCTGCGGCCAGATTTGCCGCTGGCTTGGATGTCAGCAGCCTGGCGCATAGCCTGCAGCCTCATGTTGTCAGCCTGGATGGCACTCTTCTTGTATTCGTTCTGGATCTGGAGCTGTGACGAGATATAGGCCTTGGATGCAGCTTCTCGGTTCAGCTTTTCTTGCCGATTCAAGGCTGCTTCTTGCTGGTTCCAGGCCTGGGTCTGCAGTTCAAACTGCCGCTGCTGGTACTGGTTCTGGGCTGCGGCTTCCTGAGAGGCCTGGCTGTAGCTGGCGATGGAGCCAACTGCACTGGTGGCGAAGGAGGCAACGCCTAGGGCTAGGGCTATGGGTACACACATCGTTCAAAGGGGAGGAATAGGTGGGAGTGGTTTTTGGGTTCTCCGACCTTGAACCCTAGGAGCTTGAGGAGGCGGATATGATCGTGGTTGTAGCGGTAGACTCGATGGGCCAGACGCTCGTAGACTGTAAGCTGCTGGTCTACCCATTCTCGAGCCTGCCGCACGAACGCCAGGGGCTCCGTCTTGGTTGCATCCGTGGAGAGCATCCAGGGGGCCCCTAGGACGTCTGACACATGCACGACCCCCGCAATGGCCGCGATGCTGCCGTGCTTGTCTAGGATGGTCACAGGGGCCACGGAGTCGAAGATTCCACGCATGACAGCACCCAGAGGTTGGGTCGAGCTGGCCCACAGCTCCCTCCGATCGTCCTCGCAGAGGGAGACGTTTAGGAGGATGCCGTGATCAGTGGTGGCTGGGATGAGGGTGTAGGTCATAGTCGCTGCTGTCCGGGGGTGTCATATGTACCTTCCCACAGGATGCTGTCAATGGCAACAGGGAAGAGGTAGGGGGCCACAATCTTGACGGCAGTAGCATCGCCTTTAGCCATGACAGGCACGGTGTTGGTGCGATTGCGTACCATTGGGATGGCTCCTGGGATGTAGGCTCCTGCGACCTTCTGCTCGAGGGTTGCCACAAATAGGTCACGGCCAAGGCTATTGACCTCTACCTGGAAGGATCCCGAGTTGAAGCTCGAGAAGGTGACCCGGTGGATAATGGGGATGTTCCTGGTGTCGCGCTTCTCGTTCCGATCCTTAACGTAGAAGGCTGGGAGCGTGGCCTCTGAGCGGATACAGGCGCCGATGGCAAAGGTGTTAGCACTGAGATCCCCTGGGACCTGGAGGTGCCACCTACGGCCGGCTGGATTGGATGCCGTGTTGACCAGGGGACCGGTAAAGGTGATCCCAGGATTGGTGGTGCTGGTTGTCACGCACTCCCACGTTAGGCCCTGGTAATCAGCTAGGTGGTCGGCAATGCCTACCTCGGTGGTGTCGTTAGTGGCATTGTAGAAGATCGAGGGATTGTAGGTGTGGATGTCTAGCCTCACGTCCACTTGGTTTCCTTCGAAGACCAGGGGGCTGTTGGAGTTGTTGTTGTCGATGGTGACGCTAGCCAGGCTTAGGGTTGCTGGGTTGGTCTTGGATCGTAGTACCAACGTGAGGACGTTGCCAGAAAAGGACTGGTGCTCGATGACCCCAGGGACGATCCACCTGAACCATGCCGCCTGCTTTCGCTCGCCGTTTACGTCGTAGAACTTGAAACAGAACAGTTGGCCCTCTGCCTGCTTGCTACGGAAGGTCACCATCGAGGCCGTGGTTGTGGCCTGCATGTCCTGAATATCAGCAGGCAGATACCTGGGGACGGCCCTGGTTAGCTCTGCAACTCGTGTACGGCTCTGGCCTTCAGCTGTGAATTGAGCCTCGAACACAGAGGTGGAGCGGGCGCCTTGACTGGCAAGGAGGATGCTTGGACCGATGTCAACCGGAGCCAGATTTGACAACATGTCGTAGGAACCCACTTCCACCATTTCAGCTGTCTGGGTGCTGAAGGCTTCAGTATTGGTTTCAAGGCTGTATTGTCCATTGTCTGAAAAACAGAGAAGTCCACGTTGGTATGGGAGCATACGCCGGAATCTCAGAGGACGGGTTGATCCTGCAGAGCGGTCGACTGGGTCCGACGATAGAAGAGTGGTAACAGTGGTTTGGAAGAAGTTGAAGTAGTCGCCTGCAACGCTGGTGATGACGTTGTCCTGGCTGGATAGGACCAGCCTGTTCTTGAAGAACGAGATACCATCAATCGTAGCATCCTTGAAGGTTGCCCAGCTGTTGGTGGTGATGTCCCCAGCTTGACGGTCTACCCAGTATAGCTTGGCAAACGGATCGACAGTGGTTGTGGCTGTGACAGCCGACGTGATGGTGAAGGTATCCCCGAACTCATTGGTTACCACATTAGCTGCGGTGAACCCTGATCCAGGTCGACTGACGGTAACGGTGAGGATATTCCCAGAGACGTCGGTGGTCTCCACCCTGAGCCTGAGGTTGGTCCCTGTGCCTCCTCGGGTCCAGAAAGTTTGACCTGCCAGGTACCGGCCCCTGGTGGAGCTGAGAACGGTAACCGCACTGACAATGCCTGTAGTCGATACACTAGGCAAGGTGGCCAGGGCTTCAGCCAGGCCCAGCCTGCGTAGGGTGAAGGTACCATTAGCCTCTCGGATGAGGGCATGAGGCAGCGTGTCGACGTTGAAGCCGTTGTTGACTCCAGGACCAATCGTCTCCTCCCATACACCAACGCCTGCGTTGACTCCGTTGTCAGTCTTAAAGGTGACCCAGTAATCCTCACCATCAGAGCCTTCTCCACTGAGGACCTGGATCCGGGCGTTGTTAATGAACTGCCTGGGTAATTCTGCGGGGCTGGAGACCTTTCCCTTGGCAATGGCGATTGCCGCACCTCCCGTGCCGCCCTGAACCGTGGCGTCAAAGTTTGCACCATCGACCCGCCTCACATAGAGATAAGGACCCACCACCTTCGCGGTCAGGATGCCGCCGGCGTTGATCACCGTAGCTAGGCCATCGGTGACGTCCCTGAGGCTCAGATAGGTGCTCCCTGCAGTGTGAGAGGTCGTAAAGGTGTAGAGGGTCGATGGAGATAGAGTGAACTCGTAGCGGCTGCTGTATCCGATCGCGTTGATGCTGACGATCGCATAGGGCACATCTGTCGGGCTAGAAAGGCTTCCTTGCGTGACCGTCACCTTACGGTTCAGCACCATGGTGTAGTCACCCACGGTGAGCAGCTCTAGGTCGTCATCGGTTTTATGTGCCAGGTAACCCTGGGCCCCTGCGGATATGGCGTTGACGGTTTGGGTCTCGCCACTCTGGGCATCCCACACCTTGAGCATCGAAGCTCCTGCGGTGCGACCGATCTGGACTAGGTACTTTTCCTCGTCGTCCCGATCAAGTATACCCCACCTCGATGGCCCGCTCAGGGCCCCACTGAGCTGAGAGATGTGCTTGAGGCCAGGGCGCTTGATCAGGCCAAAGGCCGGCTCGGGTAGAAAGTTATCACAGGTGACAAAGGTGCCCTCCAGCTTCAGGGAATCAGGCTGCTGGGATACCCCTCCTATCAGGTTGTCGATCTGCTGAGAAACGGCGGGCATGTCTACCTAGCAATGATGGAAAGTGCGGTCTGCGTGGGGGCCATGAAGTACCGGCCCTTGTCGCCCTGCACGAGGACGTTGTGCCGGCCGGTGGTGCAGTCGTAGGCCAGGCAAGAAGCCCGTAGCAGTGCCTCGTCCTGGGCATTGAATAGGACCATCTTATCTGATCCAATGGTTCGGCCCGCAAAGACCCTGGCGGCTCGCTGAACGATGTAGCTCTGGAAGACAGTGGGAAGGTCCTCGAAGTCATAGTTCCACACGACGTCCAGGCTGATGGAGGTATTGGCTCCCCAGTCGAAACTATGGCTGAGGGTATTGTATAGCTTGCCATTCTTCTGGACAGCGCGAACCCTGAATTTGTTGTCTTCCTGGTTGACGGAGAGGTTGAGGATGCCCGGAGGAACGACGAGATCACCACTGCCATCAGCGAGCAGGGTGTAGCCCTTTTCGGAGTTGAAGTTCCAGCCCTCTCCTAGCACCTCCTCTCGGACGTTGCTTAGGATTAGAGTAGCTGTGGCAATCTCAGGGTTGGCCTGATCTAGGCTGGTGATGGGTGCCTGACCAATAGCGGTCAGCATCGAGTTGATGGCCTGAAGCTCGGTGGTCATGGCAAAGATGGTAGTGCCGTTCTGGGCACAAGAGGGAAAAAGGCCCAGGCAAGAAGCCCAGGCCATATAAAACACGTTTAGGCTAGGTTTTGGAGCTCGCCAGCCACGGATACGCGGACAGGGCCAGCACCTAGGGCCAGGCGGCCGACAATCACGTCACCTTGGTAGATGACCTTGGTGTCGGCACCAGTGGTCTGGATGGAGGGCCCGATGCCCTCGAGCACAGCAGCAGCGTCCCGGTGGTAGATCAGGCCGCAGCTGTTGGTGAAGGAGGCCGCAGTGCCGTAGCTGTTGCGGGCGCCGTAGGTACCAGAACCGCCAGCGGTGTCGGTCTCAATGACCGCACCAGTCGGGGAACCGTAACGACCCAGGAAGGGCACGTTGTTGGAGCGGCGGATGCCGATACCTGCGATGCTGTAGAGGCCGTCGCCGGTGTTCAGGTTCCCCTGGCTGCCACCATACTCCCGGTTGAGGATGTTGGTGTCGACCTGGGAGATCAGGGCGTAGTACTGACGAGGAGACAGCACAGCAAAGCGACCGTCCTTGGGAGCGGACACTTCGTCCAGGCGGGCAGCAGCTTCGAAGAAGCCGTCGACCAGAGCCTGAGCATTGTACTCCTGGTTGGCACCGATGTTGATGCGGAAGCCGCCGGGTTCGCCGGTCACAGGGGCAGCAAGGCTGGCCGCCCGGGACAGGGTCCGACCGATGCGACGGTCGTAGAACTCAGCCAGGGATTGGCCGATCTGGCGGGCAATGGGGCCACGCACATCATAGTGGGAGATCACCTCATCCAGCGAGTACACGAAGGCACTGGCGACCAGGAGGTCATCCAGCTCGATCGTGGTTTCGGCGGACGGGGGATCACCGGAGCCTAGGATGGCGGTACCAGGGGTGTGGTACGCGGCGGTGATGCGACCAGTGTGGATGAACTGGTGGGAGCGACCGTTGGAGATCTGCTTGTTGAGAACAGTCTCCTTGAAGATCGTGGCGTTGCGAAATGCCTCGTACACCTCACCGCTGAACAGCTTAAGGAAGAGGGCCCGCTGGTCACCGGCCTTGTTAATGCGGCCGGGTTGGGTTACAGAAAAAGTCACAGAATTAAAGTCGAAGGGATGTGAACCGATCGACTGAGCTCAGTCAAATATGAAGCGCAAAGAATCAACGGGTATGGATTATCCTCCGCAGAGGGTCCAACCGAACGTTCGGTTATTAATGGGAACCACCCAATACCAGCCCCGGGAGTCGAACCCGGGGTACACCATCTGGCGTTATGGGCTTAGAGCAGGTCGCCTGAGACGGCTAGGCGATCTTCCACGTCAAGGCGGAACGCTGGATCCTGCTGGTAGCGAGGGTTGGACAGGTCGCGGCGCAGCTCGGCATCAGATCGGTAGGGCTTGACCCCAGAGGTCTTGGCTCGACCACCTGACACGACTTCACCGTCGAAGCCTACGGCCGCCTTGTAGCGGTTGGTGAGGGCCTCCACGGCAAACCGTGTGGCGGCCTTGTTGCCGGAGGTGATGACCTGGTCGTAGGAGGCCCGATCCTCAGGGGATAGGTTCTCGGCTGCCCAAGCCAGGGCCTGGTTGTAGGCCTCTTGGCCACCTACTGCGGTGACGATTTCCTGAGCCTCGGCATCCGAGATAGGAGCCTGGATCTCAGTCTGGGACTGGAGCTGCTGCCAGGCCTTGATTAGGTCGGCACTAGGTAAGGCCTCGAGCTTGGCCACGGTGGCCTCATCGAGTTTGCCTTCGTTCTTGTAGAACTCCTCAGAGGCCTCCTTGAGGGCCGTGACGGCCTCCGAATCCTCCTCTGCAGGGGTTTCTTCAGGAGCAGCCTCAGGGGTCTCTTCCTGGTCATCCTCGGAGGACTCACCCTTGGCAGCCTGCTCTGCCTTGTAAGCCAGCTCCTTCTGCATCAGGGCGTAGACCTCGGCGGCCGACTTGCCCTGGTACTTCTCGGGAAGGGAGCCGATCTCAGCCTCCTGGGCTTCGCGGGCACGGCTGAAGAGGCCTTCCTCCTGGCGGGCTTCCTCCTCGGCGAGGCGGGTGCCTACCTCGAGGGCCTGCTGCTCGGCAGCGACCCGCATAGATTCCTGGATGTCGTTGTCGATGCTCATGATTCAGAGGTGAGTGGTTCTGCTATGATAAGAGGAAGTTGGTTGAAGGCTGGGGTCCGAACAAGAGATCGCGCCCCGATTTGGGGCTTGCCCACCTTGTTCTTGACCGTAGGCTTGCCCACAATGGGGCGAGTAGTAGAACGGATCGACAGCTCGATGGTCTCGGAATTAAGGGGCTCCGGCTGGGGCTCCTGGGGGCGCTGCGGCTGGATTGCCAGCGGGGGCGGCGCCTGCTTCGGGGTTGACGTAGGCACTGAGCGCGTCGATCGCTTCGGGGTTGGCACGGGGATCCATCATGGGGGCTTTGACCAGCTGACCTGCCTGGTCGACCAGGGACTGCTGGATTTGGGCGGCTTGGGCTTCCTGTTTGGCCTTGGTCTGGTCCTCTTGGGTGATGAGCAGGCCGACAGGGTCGATGCCATCTGAGGTGAATAGGCGCTTAATGAACTCGTCAACGTTCACCCGCTGGGCGAAGACCTCAGGACCGAGTGCCTGCTGAATGGTGGTGGCCACCCGCAGCAGAGCCTCTCGATCTTGGCCGCGGCCGATGCCGTCGAGGCCAGCTACCACAGTGGGCAGCACCAGGCCCTTGGGCAGCTTGGGCAGCTGACCCTTGCGCTGGAGCACCGACAGGCGGCGCTTCAGGAAGGGAACAGCCACCTCAGTGGTAAGGGTGCCCACGATCCCAGACATCTGCTCCATGACCTCCTGCTGGACCGTACGGACCTCTTCGGCCGTGGTGCGTTCCGACTGGCGGACAGACAGGATCAGGAAGGCCTCGGATAGGGACTTGTTCAGGGACTGGGCCATCTGGAAGGCGGTGGCCAAATCGGCCTGCTTTCCGGTGACCACGGCAACCAGATCCTCAGGGCGTCCCACCAGGATGTCGCCGTTCTCAGCCTGAGCAAACTCGGCCGGCTTGGTGATGGCTCCTGGGTTGAGTAGATAGAGGATCTTGGCAGCCACAGCTGATCCCTCGACCAGAGACTTGGTAAGACCTTCGAGGCTGATCAGGTCCCCAATGAACTCCTCCAGGCGACCACGGCCGTAGTTCTCGCCGTCGACAATGTTGAAGCGAAGCGGGATCCAGGCGGGAGCATCGACAGGGCACTGTCCTTCAGACCCGGCCAGCTTGACGCCATCGATCTCCTGATACCAGCGCCACTGGCCGTCCTTGACCTTGGCCCAGGTGTAGACCAGGACCTCGCCTTCCTCGAGTGTGACCTCGGTGACCGATGAGGGGCCAGCAGAATCCTTCTGGACTCCATTGGGTTTCTGCTCGTCGGTCTGGTATTTAGGAGGCAGGGTGTCGCGGTCGACTCCTTCAACGGTGACGATCTCGACAGGACGACTGTTGCCATCTCGGACGCAGACGTACCGATCGAGTGGGTAGAACTTGAGACCTTCTTTGCTGTCGAACAGCAGGCCATTGCCTGTGGCAACCGAGTGGCGAATGCCCTGGGTCAGCACGACCCGGTCTAAGCCGCCTGTAATGCTCTGGTTGACAATCCGCTCCATCTTGGCCAGACTGGCGTCAACTTCGGAACGAATCTTGGCATTCAGCTCAGGGTTGGCGACGAACTCACCATCTGACACCTGGAGCTTAAAAAATGACGTGTTCACAGGGAACAACGCCATCATAATCTTGGAGGTGAGGACGTTACAGCCCCGAGCTCCCATGGACTGCCAGGGAGTAGGCAAGTCGCTTCCAGCACTATGACCCGAAGGTGGCAGCAGGTATGGAAGAGACAGAGCGGTAGCCTTGCGAGCGGCTGCCAGGGGATCTGTGCGGTCTGATGTCAGAAACTCGTAACGTGATGCTGCGGTGCGGTTTCTCATGGCTTACTCCCAGCTAGAGGGATAAGCAGCCGTGATGGACCCTTGGCCGCTCGCTTGGGTGCAGTGCGCTGGTCTTCGGTCCTTCGAATGATTCCAGCGCCTGTAGGTGTGGAAGCCATCCACGACGGAAGCACAGGCGGCGGGGGTGCGGGTTCCGGCTCCTTAGGCGGTGGTGGAAGCGGTGGAAGCGGTGGAAGCGGTGGCGCTTTCCGTCTACTGAGACACATGGGCTACATTGCAATGGAGAGGCGAGACTTGGCCCGCTGCACCCTCTGACTATATAAACCAAACGGGCTTTCCAATGTGAGGTTCTCAGCAGATCGGGCTGATGCCTGGATGGATTCGATGGTTCCTATGCCACCGGCAAGTTGCATGGTTTTCTCAATGGTATTGCCTGCGGCAGTTAATCCGAGATCAGGTTTTTCAGGTGCAGCAATGGCTGGTGCTTGAGTGACTGGTGCTTTATTTACTCTCCCCTTTAAGAGGATGATAGAGGCGTTGCTGCCACCCTTTGAGAGGGCGGAGGTGCGGCTGATATAGGTGCCAGACTTGCCTCCTATGGACTGACTCGGCTTTGCAGGCCTACTAGGGATACACATAACTACAGTGACAGAGTATCATGTCAGATCTTGGTCTAGGTTGAAATTTTCCTTGGCTGTCTTCAGGCGCCGGCAGATGTCTACCTGGCCGGCTCGGAAGGCAAATTCCTTATCGGTCAGGCTGATAGGAGGATAGGCATCTGGAAAGGCCTCGATGAGCTGCTCAACAAGGACGCGAAGGGGGTCAGCCATAGGAGGGTAGATCGACGTTGGAAGCCTCGAAGAAGGCAGGCATCCGAGCAGAGCGTGTGGTCCTGAGCTCGGGGGCCTTGCCTCTTTCGAAAAGGTTGTCAGAGGCTTGGAGCCAGAAGGTGCTGCTCAGCTGTGGGTTGCCGATGGTGGCCATGGGGAGCCGGTCGAAGACCCAGTCTACGGTAGCCTTCCGAAGAGAATTGAGACTTGGTGAGGGCTTGAGTCCCAGCTCGGATGCAACCATGTGGTGCACCGCGACGTGGACCTGCTCGTCACGGCTGATGTCAGCAGCGACGGTTCGGATCCCGACGTCCCCGGCGAACCGGAGGAATGGCAGCAACACGAAGAAGACAGACCGCTCTAGGATGGCCGCCTTCAGGATGGGATGGTCGGGGTGATTGACCCAGGCGTCCCTGATGTTCAATCCTGTGGCCTCGTCTTTGACGTGGGTGCCATGGGCATCGACCACGAACTGGAGGGCTTGGTCATGGCGTTCCTCGTCAGCCATGTTGGATTCTAGGGCAGCCACCACACCTTCAGTGGGTGGGAGATCCCGAGCAAGTCCGGCCTCAAGAAGGTCACGGACAGGCAACTCGAGATGCCGTAGAGCCAGGCAGCGGCTAAGGGTTTCAGAGGTCTCAATCTTGACTGAGCCTTTGGAGACTTGGGTAGGTGTCCATTTTCGCTTGCGGGTAAGAACGGAGACATAGGGGCTGGTCATTGAAGGGGTCGGCAGGTGTTCACTTTCGCCAGATATCACAATCACAATTACTTAAGGAGAGCACCACCTTTATGTAGGCAAAAGAGCAGAGAGCAAAGAAGATCAGCAGAGCGATTCCAGCGAGCTTTTCCATCATTCCGAGCATCCACCAGCTGCACTGCTGCAGAAGGATTTGCCAAAGGCGTACCACTCGGCGAACTCCTCATCGAGAGCTCCCAGGGCGTCATCTTTGGCTTGTGTATCTGGGGCTACCTGGAGGGCGTAGTAGAGGCTGGTCTGGGGGCTGTCGAGCCAGTCCTGCAGGAAGTCCCGGTCGTAGGTGACCCGGTCGCTCCAGGAGTTGAAGCTGTAGCCGTGGAAGAGGCCGGTGTCCTGGAAGATACCAACGATACCATCGGCCACGGACTTGTAGTCGTTCCAGCCAACTTCAGATGCAATCTCCACAGTGGGGGGATACTCGAAGGTCTGGACCCCGAAGGTGCCGGAGTCCCGATCGACGCTGCGGCTGATCGGAGGAGCCAGCTCTGGTGTGCAGGCGTAACCGTTCAGGTCGATGCTGCGGTAGGAGCAGGAGGCAGTAGGAGCAATGGCGAAGGCGCGGTGGAAGCCAGCCATGCTAGCGATGTAGGCGGCCCCGTGGATGGCAGTGTGTAGACGACAATAGAGGTCTATAGCCTTAGAACTTGCATCCTGCCTGTCTTGGAATACCGCAGCCAGATCAGCATAGGTCACACCTTCCTGAGCCAGGAAGTTGGCCAGACCTAGGATACCCAGGGCAATTTGCTTATCCACTGCTGGACTGAGGTAGACCCCATCAGCGTCTACCCCTGTCTTGGGGTGCATAGCCATCAGGGAGGTCATACCCTCGATAAAGGCCTGCTTCAGGGTGTAGGTGGTGCATTTGCCCAGGTTGACGTGCTGGAGGAGGCAGGTCCCTCGGTGAGGAAGGTAGACCTCGAGGCAGACGTTGCCGTAGATCCGCCTGTCTTGGTCGTCGTACCGGATCTTGTTGAGCCAGAGGTCCCCAGAGGCGATGGCCTGGAGCACGACATCGATCAGTTCTGGCGAGGCGTCTTCCAAGAAGCGGTCGTCCACATCCAGGCACCGCTTGACCCACGGGAGCTCCCGGCGATCGGCCTGGACGAACTCGAGGGCATCAGGGTGGGTGTAGTCGAGGTGGAGCGTGATGGCTCCATTCTTGAAGGTGCCACCCCGGCGAAGGATTTCGTTGAGGGTGCTGTAGATCTTGGCAAAGGACACGGGGCCGGAAGCGGTCAGGCCACGACCGTTATCGGATCCTCTGGGACGGAGGTTGGAGAGGTGAATCGAGACGCCGGCACCGTTGCGCAGGGCGTAGGAGGTGAACCGCCAAGAGTCTTCGATGCCATCAGGGCCTTCCATCTTATCCTGCACCACGAAAACGGTACAGGAGACAGGCAGCCGCCCCAGGTCGGACAGAGCGGCTGTAGCAGGATCAAGCTGCTTAAGGGTCTCTAGGGCATCCAGCCAGGACTGAACCCGACCGGTGCGGGAGATGAGGTTGGAGACGTCCTGGGTCATGAGGTGAGAGTTTGCTTTTCAGGGAAGCAGTGAGGGTGGAAAAAGAGACGGGCGAACTTGTTAGAATGCCGTGTGGTGAGGAGGATGGCATCCTGCCCTTTTGGGATCTCCTGGTTGCAGACTCGGCACAGAGCGGACTGCCCGGGGGCCTCCCGAGTGAAGCCCCAATTATAGTAGCTCATGTGAGGTTTTTGGTGACGATGGGGGTTTTCGGTTTGTGCTCGCCGCACCAACTGGAATCCATCAAGACTCGCGCTTGGCCGTAATCTCTATCAATAAAATCAGGATACCGGCGGCATTCCCCGCGGGGATCGTTAATAGGCTGGAAGAAGCGGCAGGTTTTACAGACAGGCTTGGTCATGGGATCAGATCGGACAGCTGGGGTTCAAAGTAGCCTGGACCCTTCAATACCTTACCACGCTCATTCAGGATCGGTTTCCCGTCGATGTCGAGCTTGCTCATGTTGCTCTCGTAGACCCTGGTCAGGGCCAGGTCGAGGTTCCATCCCTTGGCCGCGGCGAACTGGTAGGCAGTGAACACCAGGTCAGCTAGCTCCTTGAGGGTGTGGGCCTCGTCATCCGTGCCATTGGCTTCAAGGAACTCGGTGTATTCCTCGTCGATCAGGGTCAGCTGGAAGCCGGCTGTGTCGGGGGCAGGCGTTGGAACCCCAAACGCACTCCGCCACTTGAGGGCTTCGTGGGTGTGGGTCATGTCGGGGGTGGAGTTAGAGCGAGTCATACCGAGGAATCTCTGGATGGGCTGTGTATATGCGTTCAAGGTGCGCTGCTTGACGTTCCTCCAGGAGGCGCTTTTCTCTGATGCTTTGCTGGAGCACGTCGTCGAAGCCTCGAACCTCTTTTTGCAGAGCTGTGATCTGCTCCGTCAGCTGACGGAGAAGGTCGTTCTTGACGGCTAGCTTCTGGTTGGCTTCAGTGAGACTGTCCTGGAGGTTGAGAACCCTCTCAATGACTCCGAAGGCGTTGGGTCGGTTCATGGCTGGTAGTGCTCTAGTTCGTTCTGCAGGTAGTGGATGGCTTTCTCCAGGTCGTCAACCTTGCTGTCCTTGAAGCCAGCACGGCAGATGTATTTGATGGCATTGCCCAGATGGTAGTTGAGGCCTTGGTCTCGGATGAAGTCCCAGACCTCAATCTTCCCCCTCTTGTAGTGCCTGGGGCCTCGAATTGAAGAGCTTACGGTAGGCAGGGTTTCCTCGGACGGCTTCGAGGTCGGCCGGCAGGGAATCAGTGAGGGGTCGGAATGGTCGTGACGGTCGAATGACATTGCTTAAATTGTTTTGAAGAACGAAGTTTTGAGAGATGAGGCTTTTGATCGCTTCAACTAGCTCGTGTTTGGTGTTGTTGGGCAGCTCCAGCTCCATCCTGGAGAGTGCAAGGCGCTGCTCCAGAGTTATCTCAAAAGTTAGAGGTGGGGGGATGGTGTCCATAGGATGGGTGTGCGGGCTTTCCAATCATACTCCCCCGGACGGAGGATGCGCGCCAGCTGGGCATTTTGTAAAGCGTCTGCTTCCGTGAGCCCAGCCTTGACAAAGGCATTGACCACTGCTTCCCACCAGAGCTCCCTAGAGGTCTTGTCGAGAATGGCCTTGGCCTTGACCGCTCCGATGCCGGGGCAGCCCTTGTAGCCGTCCACAGCGTCACCTGTGAGGATCTGCTGGAAGAAGAAGTAGTCGCACTCCAGAAGGGTCGGGGTGACCTCTTCGGATCCGTTCCACTGGCGGCACTGGATCTGGCGAAGATCCTTGTCAGCGGAGATGAGCACGATGTTAATCTCGGTCTGGTGGCAGCGCATCCCCAGGAGGTCGTCGGCCTCGAGGCCTTCTTCCAACTGAGCAGGATACTCACTGCAGGCCCACTTGACCAGGCGGTGGAAGCCTAGGGGCTTACGCTTGAGGCGGTGGCCCTTGTATTCAGGGTCGACGGTTTTACGGAAGTTGTTCCGGCCGGTGAAGAACAGCTCAACAGCATCACACTGGAAGTGCTTCTTCCAGAGATCCAGGGTGTCAACAAAGCGGCGCTTGGCCTGTTTGAAGTCCGACGCGACCATGTGCCAATCACCATGCTCGACCTCCACTTCGGAGGATTGGCAGGCGGTGTAGGCCGGGGTGTCGGCGTCGATGAGAAGTAGGTCTGGGCGTTTGGTCATGCTGCTTCGATCAGGATACATTGGGGTTGGGTACCATCAGCGTCGTCTGGGTGTACCAGGCTGGCCATGTACTCTTCCTTTACCAGGAGCTCCACCCCCACGCCAGAGGCGACCATGGCAAATTCACCATGATCGGCGCAGACTCTTACAGGAAGGAGAAGCTCTTCAGGTGTGAGCTGTTGAAGTCTAGTAAGCAGTTCGGTTCCAATCATTGTTCTTGTTAGTGGCAATCTGCCCAGTTGGGACCGTGCTTGGCCTCGGAGGCCAGGGGCACGTTGAGTTTGAAGGATTTGCCGACCGTGACGATCGACTCGGTGAGGATCCGCTCGACGGTGTCCACCTCCACAGGAGAAACGGCCACCTGGATTTCATCGTGGATGAAGCCGAGAGGAGTATAGTCGATGCCGAGTCGCAGCTCGCCATCAATGTTCCGGTAGCTCTCCACCACCCAGTTCTTACAGACGATGGCGCCGGCAGACTGGAGCAGGTAGTTGAGAGCGGCGTGTTGCTTGCCCTGGAGGTAGAGGATCCGGCCGTCGAGGGCCTTAAGGGTGCCGTCCTTGGAGCGAGCCTTGACGGACTCCAGGAGGGGCCCAAGGCCAGGGATGGCGGCCACGAAGGCCACCCGGACCTCCTTGCCTAAGGCAGAGGCCTGCCGGCCCTTCAGGAGAGGGTTGACGGTGCGGCCGAGTTTCTCGTCGCCTGCCCCGTAGAGGAAGGCGTAGGTGATTGTTTTGACGGCCTTGCGGGTGATCTCGATGCCTAGGGCCTTGGTGACCCCGTCGGCGTTGATCTGGTGAATGTCGCCGTTGACGACGATGTCAGCGAAGCGGCCCGAGTCGAAGAAGGCGAGGTAGTGGCCAAGCATCCTAAGTTCAAGCCCCGAAGCATCAGCGCCCACTTCCACAAAACCGCTGCCAGGCCCGAATAGAGCACGACAGCGAGGGTCAGAGGATACCTGACCAAGGTTGGGGGAACGATGAGCATTGCGTCCGGTGTTGGTGGCGAGGGAGCAGGAGTGGTGGATCCGGCCCTCCCTGGTGACCGACTTGAGCCAGGAGTTCTTGCCCTCCGAGAGCTGACCGAGGCCCTTCTGAAGCTCGAGCATCCTGGCAAAGGCGGGCGCTTCGGGGGCGACCAGGGCCAGGAGGACCGACTCGTCGATCTTGGGCTTGCCGGTGTCGGTAAACTCTTCGGGTTGCCAGTCGCGCCAGGTTTGGAAGACCCAGGCAATGTGGTCACGACTGGTCGGGTTGAAGTCAGTCAGCTTGGTGAAGGGCGCTCCCTCGACGTACCCCAGGGTGCGGTTGTTCCGCTTGGGAGTCATGGGCTTGCCGGCCACATAGGGGAAAGCATCACGGAGTTGGGCGGCCAGTTCCTCAGACTCAGAGCGGAGAACGCTTTCTAGCTGTTCTCCTGCCTTGACGTCGAATGGCCAGCCGTAGCGTTCCTGAACAGCCATGATGCGGGCACAGTCGTGCTCCATCTTGACCGAACGAGCGAAGGCTTCGGCTTTGGGTTGGAGGCGTTTCCAGAGGAGGCTTGTGACCTCCACGTCTCGGACGCAGTAATCCTGCATTTCCTGTGACCAAACAGACCAGTCGGCATGATCCTTGTAGTCGCCTTTGTGGTAGTCGAGGCGCCAACCCCAGGCCTCCAGGCTATGGCGGCCGTAGAGTTTAAGGGGCATTCCCTTTTTGCGGATCTTGTAGTCGATCCCAAGGACGTGGGGGAAGAACTGCCGGGAAAGGATCAGGGTGTCGCAGAGTTCGATCTCCTTGGCGTCGAACCAGGGGAACATCTCGTGGAGCACCTCGATGTCGTAGCCGATGATGTTGTGGCCAACCAGAAGGTCAGCTTCAGCCAGGTAGCTTACGCCGGTCGAGATCGACTCGTGTGTGCCCTGGTCGTTGTAGACATGGACCTCGTTGGTGTCTAGGTCACGGGTTACGAGGCAGTGGATCGTGTCGAACCCCTGCCGCATGAAGCCGTTGGTTTCTAGGTCGAAGGCAAGTCTCATTGGAACCTCTGAGGGAAAGCCGGAGGAGTATGATGATCCCACCACTCAGATCCGTCGTATTCACCCCTGGTGGCCCAGGATCCATCGGCAAACCAGATGGTGCCATAGAGATTCTGGCTGCCGAAGCCTGAGTCGTAGTCAAAGCACAGGAGAGGCAGGATCTCCTCAAGGGTTCCTGTGCTGTAGGGCCCCTCCCTGTAGTTGATGTCCCGGGCAAAGGTCAGGCAGATCACCTCAGGCTTGTCAGCCAGAAAGTTCTGTAGTTCTTGTGCTGCTGATGTCAAAATGGGGATTCCTCCTCAGATGGTGGGAAGTACCCGGAGAGATCTTCGAGCATCCTTCCGGTCTCTGAATTGTAGCAGACTTTCCCAGCAGGGCCGGTGCGTCCGTTGTGCCGGGACTTAAGGACCCGGACAGTTGTTCCATTCTCACCCTCCTCGAGGTCTCGCTCTAGGGCGATGACGCAATCGGAGAGCTGGCCAATGGACCTGCTGCCGCGAAGCTGGTTGAGGTGGGCTCGACCACCACTCTCGTGGGACTTGCCGCCGCCCTGGACACCGGTGAGGTGGCTGATCAGGAACATGCCGCAGTTGGTCTCCTCCACGAACTGCCTGAGGCGGGTCATGGTGACGTCGATCAGCTTGCGCTCGTCGCCGTCGTCGTTGCCTGATACCAGGATCGAAAGGTGGTCAACAAAGAGCCAGTGGCACTCCTCAGCCATGACCATGAAACGGAGCTCGTTCAGGAGTTCCACAGGGTCAACAGCCCGGAAGCCTGAGTTGAAGACCACCCGACCAGAGCCAACGGAGTTGTCGAAGGCCTTTCGGAGATCTTCAGCGGGGATGCTGTTGTCTATGTGAAGAGGCCTGTTTGCCTCCACGGTCATGAGCCTGAGGGCACACCGTTGGAGTGATTCCTCGAGGGCCACATAGCCGATCTTCTCGCCCTGCTGGACAAGGTGCTGGGCTACTTCACCGCAGAACGTTGATTTGCCGACGCCGGTTCCGGCCGTAAGAGTAACGAGCTCGCCACGTCGGAGACCGCCGGTAAGGTCATTGAGATCGCTGTAAGGCCACAGAGCATCCCGACCACGAAGTGGGGCAGAAACGAGCGCAAAGAGTGATTCACCGGACACAACGGCCGCAGGACGCCAGGGTTTCTTGTTCCAGATGGCTTGACGAACATGCTCAGGAGCGGATAGGAGGGCTTCGTTGGCGTCCTTGAGGGGCGCCGCGGTGGCGATAAACGTCCGAGCACCGGGCAGCAGGGGGGCGCATTCTTGCGCTGCTACTTGTCCGGCCTCGTCGTTATCGAAGAACAGGATGATCTCCTCGAAGTTGAGGAGGTACTTGAGGTTGACCTTGATTGCCTTCTTGGCAGCCTTGGCTCCCAGGGGGACCGATACGACAGGCCAGTTGGGTCGGCACTGCCAGACGGCTAGGGCATCCAGCTCGCCTTCGGTGATCACGATCGACTTGCCTCCTCCGAAGAGGTGCTGGCCGAAGAGGGTGCCAGGGAGGTCACCGGTAACCGGGTGGGTCTTGTCTTGGTATTTGGACTTGTAGGCTACGAGTCGGCCGGATTCGTCGTGGTAGGGGAGGATGATGCGTTTCTTGGCGACGTCGAGGCGGACGCCGAACTTACGGCAGGTCTCCGCAGAGAGCCCACGGGAACGGAGAGCAGTGACCTCCCCTGGAAGATCGACTGCAGGAGCCTGTGTTGCTCCTCCGCAGACCTCTCCGTCAGGGCCTGTGTGTCTTTCACAGACGAAACAATGCTCATGACCATCAGTGTAGAGGGAATTGGCATCCGATGACCCGCAAGTGGGGCAGGGGATGTGTCGGACGAACTCCGAGTCCTGATCGTTGTGGTTTATCGGAGCCATTCAGGTGGGATGGAGAGGTAGTGACACCAGGGGAAGCCGTGCTTGTCGCACCACTCCCCGTGGTTTGTCTTGGATCGAGGCGCGGCGGGAATGCCCGGGCTTTGCAGGACGAAGCGGATGTCGAGATCCGGGTAGGCCTGCTTGACTGCCAGCATCTTAGGCCGACAGTCGTGGCCCTTAACGATGAACCGCCCCTTCACCTCCAGGATCACCCCGTTAGGCAGGATGATGTCTGGGGTATAGGTATGGGTCAGGGTGTAGGGAAGCTTCAGGCTTTCGAACTGAGCGTCCGGTTGCACCGCCTCGATCTTGCCCCAGACTGCTGACTCGAGCTTTGAGCGGAAGCGGTGCGAGGCCATCAGAACGGAATGTCGTCGTCCTCTTCGGCGGCAGCCACAGGGCCAGCACCGAATAGATCCGCAGCTTCCTCAGCAGAGACGGGCTCAGGAGCCTGACCTTGGGAGACCACCGAAAGGATCTTGCCGGCGACCACCCGTAGGGATAGGCCGCATTTGGTGCCGAAGACGTATGGCTTCAAGCGGACGGCCAGCTGCACCTTGGTGCCTTCGCGTACCGTCTCGGTCAGGTCGAAGGGGAGATTGTCCGGACCATGGACCCACAGGAAGTCAGGCTTCTTGCTGTCGTCAGGGCCGGGATCGGGGTTGCCGTAGCTGTACTTGATGCAGCCATCCTCACCCCAAGGTTGAGGATCGTGACCGATGCGGCCCTTGCCGGCCAGCTTGGTGGCGCCCCACTCTAGGGCTTTTGCGTATTCAGCCTCAAAGGTTGCAAACTCCTCGTCGGAAAGGTTGAAACCGATGCGGCAGTTGTTGAACTTACCAGAAGGCTTGAGGGAGATGAAGCCCTCGAGCTTGGTGGTGATGATGTGGAGATCCTTGTTGCTCATGACGATTGAAGTTGTTCTGTGAAGGAGAAGGGTTCCAGGAACGTGGCCACATCCTCGGCATTGGTGCAATCACCGTCGAGGGTATCGTCCCAGTAGCGGGCGATCAGTGAGTCCTGATGGAGACCAGTCTCGTAAAATGCGGGTCCAGGGAAGCTCATTCCGCAACCCCCAGTGTTTCGGCGGTCTGGGCCACCTCGCCCTCGAGCGTCTCGATGTCTTCGCCGTCTTGAGCGATGAGGAAGGCGTCTGCCAGGAGGATGAAGCCGTGAACCTGCTCAGCAATCTCGCCAATCGGGACCTCGGTGAAGGGAGTCTCCTCGTCCTCGATGAAGGTCTCAATCAGGTAGACCAGGGTATCCGGCTGGATCTTGGTGTCAAGTTTGGTGTTGATGTCGGATGCCAGTTCGGCTATTTCTTCGTAGGTTGCCATGGGAGGAGGTGCAATAGGGGAAGCCGAAGCCTCCTCAAGAATTTGGTGAACGGAATCAGGCCGCAACCTTCTGGCGACCACGGGGGCGGCCGTTGGAGATGCTGATCACAGGAGAGTCAACATCGAGGGTGCCGGCGTTGAGGGCCTTGACGGTCTTCTTGGCCACCTTGACGGCTTCGTCGGTCTGGGCCCGCTCGAAGCGAATCTTGAAGTCAGTACCGATGCGCTTGAGGCCGTCTTCGGCGGCATTGCGGCCGTACCGGAAAATAGTGATCACACCGATAGACCTAGGGTCGTACAGGTGAGCAGGTTGAGGGGCGTGGAAGTCGTAGGTGTCTACCTTGGCTTCGTCGCGCTTGTTGAGTGCCATGAGGCTTGTGAAAGGAGGTGGAGGTGAGTCTTGGATCCAGTGGTCGGAATGACCTTGGGTGGGGCGGCTGGTCAGCCCCGGGTGTTAGCTACTTAGGCTTTGACTGAACCGACGCTCGAGGTCATCGTGAGCCTCATCTATGGCTTCTAATTGTCTGAGAGCAGCTGAGAGACGGGTATCGACCTCTTTTACGAACTCAGTGAGTCGGAGCAGTAGACTGACGGCTTCTTCATGCTTGGTGGCCAGTTGCGCCAGTTTAGCAGCATCTTGGGATCGGGAGGACATCAGCAGAACAGGTAGTTGGATTGTCGAATCTCATCAGGATTGAGGGTGTTGATCATGACCTCGGGATCCACAGGGACCCCCAGCTGATCGGCCCATCGACCCAGTTGATCCGTCTCGTACATCGTAGCAAAGGTTTCCCGAATGTGCTCCATGGTCCAGCCCACGTCGCAGCTCAGCGTGGAGATGCAGTCGTGGACTAGGGCAAGGGGGCGCTCCCAGGCCTCGAAGGCTAAGTGGAGCAGGGCAGCATCGAAGCTGTGGATCAGGTTCGGAACCGACCCAATGGTGACCTTGCGTTGGTTGAGAGGAGCGGTGGCGGAGTCGAAGTCAGCCACCGTTAGCCGGATGCGTCTCCCCAGGAGCTTGGTGTCGACCAGCTCGGTGGGGTAGATCCGCTTGTCGAGGATCACCGGGAAGCCTGAGGGGCTTGTGAAGGCCACTGGCTGGCCTGTGTCGTGGGCGACCTGATTGACTGCCTCCTGGATCCACGCACGGGCCTTCATCGGCCCAGGAAGGACCTCAGGGATGGCCTTACGGTAGACGGCGTCGACCAGGTCATTCAGGGGGACCCCAAAGGACTTGGGCAGGGCCTGTCGTAAGTAGTCCCGAGCAGAGCTTTGGGTCAACCCGTAAGGAAGACACATCACGACCCGCTTGGTGACCTTGCGGGTGATCAGAGGGTGGAACTCCTCAGGGAGGTACTTCTTGGCCGCCTCAGCCACGGTCTTGTAGGCGTCGGCCGGCTTAGGCGTGGGGGCCACGTTGACCAGCTCAGCAGCGCCGCGGTCCCGGGTGAGGGCAGAAAGGTGTTGGAGGCCAGAGCAGGTAGCATCGAAGCCTACCAGGAGGTTTGACCAGGTGCGAGTGCAGGCGATGAAGCACTCGAAATACTCGATGCAGGCAGCAAGAAACTGCCACGGCTCATCAGCCCCCTGCCAGTTGGAGATAGTGAGCAAAGGCTCAGTGGCAACTGCTGTGATCAGGTCCCAATTGGAATCGACCCACTTCTGCCTCTCCTCCATGGTCTCCTTGCCGAAGCCAAAGGTGGTGGCGACCTGGAAGCCAAGCCATTCCCGATCGGCAGGCCCTGAGTAGGCCGACACCAGCAGGGAGCGAGCAAAGTCGGTGCCCTGTGGATTGAGGTGGTTAGCCAGGGGATAGACCCGACCCCGGAAGTCAAATGACCACGGGAAGAAGAAGGACTCCTCGTTCAGGTACATCTTGGCGATGTGAACTGTCTCAGCAGTCTGGTAGTTGCGTTGGAGCAGTAAGCTGTTCTCCTCCTCGACCAAGACCCTGCCCCTCTTGTAGGTGATCTTCTCCTCTTCGGTGGCCTCTTCCCATGGATCTGGCTTGTGAGGCAGGGGCAGTGGGTCAGACTGTCGGAAGGATCCGATCGACACCCGGGCATCCTGACACCTGAGAGCAACCTCCAAGATGGATTGATTGATCTGATAGGCGACCCCTTGGATGGTGTTCAGGAAGCTGACTGGGACCTCGAGAGAAGGAGACCCAGGATTCGTGACATGCTCAACAGCTATAGCTGGATTAACTGGGATGGAGAGAGGATTTCCCATCTCATCCCCAGGAATCAGGGGGTCGCGGTTTCGCGTTTCCCCTTTAACTGGAAAGCTCTGAGAAACCTTGGCATGACTGACGCCTCGAATCAGCCAGGAACGGGTCCCAGATCGAAGCTCGGAGGTCAGATAACCACCGGGCGAGGCCGTCAGATTGGGTGTCCAGTCGTTGGGCTCACAGAGCATAGGCCAGCAGCAGGCCGAGACAGCCTCAGCAGCCAGGAGCATAGCCTCGATGGTCTTGGATACCACGGGGTCAGGCCGCAGCACGATGAGCTTCTTGCGGCCGTTGAGTTGGGTCTGCTCTGAGTGGAACCAGTTGGTGGCAGAGCAGAGTCGATCAAGCAGCCAGGCCCCGATCTTGACCCGGTGCCCGTGGGGCCACTTAAGGGCCTCGTGGGAGATGCGCCGCATGGTTGCCCGATATTTGGCCACCCGGTAGCCATAGCCCTTGGAGCGGTGGATGCGGGTGCTTTTGTAGGCATCAGGCTGGGCTTGTGAGAATTGACTTAGGAGACATTCGTCGAAGACCCGCCCGCCTATGGCTGACACCACGCTGGCATAGGGGACACCTTTAGAGCGGCCTTCGCGCTTCTCGAACACCAGGTCGATGGTGGTCTTGAGGGTGATGAGGGCCAGGGTCGACGATTGGACACCCTCGAGGAGGGCGACGTGGGCCGCATATTCACCGGTGGATCCAGTGGCAATCCTGGAGCGTTTCGACTCGATGGCCTTGATGGTGGCCCCCAGGCCCTGGTCGACGAGTTTCTGCCCGTAGATGGAGCTGGAGGCATACTGTCGTGCTTCGGCCGTGGTTGTGGCCAGGCGCAGGCGTTGGACGCCTTCCTGGTGGGCCTGAAGCTCTCGCTGGAACTGGCGTTGGATTTGGGCGGGGGTTGCCATTCAGGTAGTCAGGGTCAGAGTAATAAATGCGACCTGTAGAGAAACTATCACTACAGAAGGCCAAAACGTTCCTGCACCTAAAGCAATGCCAGCAGCAGTTGAGTAGGCGACAGAGATTATAAGTTCAGAGGGGGTGATCATGATTTGGATTGGTGGCGGGTGATGAGCTCAATGAGTTCTTCGACCCATTCAAGTGGGATGTATTGGAGGCCGCCGCCGACACGGGGTGCTAAAGCGCGTCCTAAGGCTTCGTGGACCTCCATAGCCCGGATATGGTCGGCAACGATCCGAGGACGTAGGCCAAGCGGTGGCTTGATGGGGAAATCAGGATTCATGGATTCAAGAGCAGGGGGCAGATCTCTGGGTCCTGGATCAGTTTAGTGGCTGTGGTCCAGATTGGCAAGACAGTGGAGGGGTGGATGGGAGGCAAACCAACGGAGACCAGGGCCCGATCGGCTGCAGCCTGGACCGCAGGGAAGTCACGGGGTAGCTGACCATCGAGGACTAGGCAGAGGCTTGTGGCTGCGGCGAGGATGGAGAGTTCCGTGGGGGACGGAGGAGGCGGGAGGGAGTGGTTCATAATTAGCTGCTGGTGTCACTAGGAGGGCTGGGAGGTGGCCCAAAACGGCTTCCAGGGGACAATGCCAACCCGACAGCACCGTAGATCCCAAGTAAAAATAAGGGAACAATGATAGCGATGATCATGCCACCCCACTATAGCATAGATTAGTTGATCGGATCGCTTCGATAGGAATGTTGAATGTGGACCCGAAGCAGTCCAAAAGGGCAATCAGCTCAGCGCACAGGGCGCGGAAGGTGTCAGTCATTGGGCAGGGCCTCCAGGGCGCGGCGGATGGTGGCAATTCCAGCCCCGTAACGAGGCTCGTCGCTCTCTAGTTCTGCCAGCCTGGCAAGCGCCTGCTCCTTCAAGCTCGGCGACTTGGGGCGGCCGGCGGCGTAGGCGGCGCGACCGAATCGTCTCGCCTCCGCGTATAAAGCGAAATACTCCGCTTTTTCGTCCCACAGTTCGTCCCATTCCTCATCAGTCGGCGCCACTGGAGCCACCGGCTCGGGCTGGGGCTGGGCTTGGGCGGCGCCCATCTGGTAGATCTGCTCAGCAATCCACGACTGCGGATCTGTGCAGTCTAGCGGTGGTATCAAAGGCACACCACGAAAGTGCATTACCCGCTCAGTGTACAGGGCGCGGAAGGTGTCAGTCATGGGTTGATTTCCTCTTCGATGATGTACAGACCTGAGCGGCGAGAGACAGCCACGTTGATGAGCAGGTTGAGGACGGCTCCAGTGGATTGAAACTCGGCCCGTTCGGCCGGGGTGAAGTTGGCTTGTGAGCGAAGGACATTGATGAAACCTGTGGCTTCTGAGTCTGGATCTTCAGGGTCAGCTGGGAGGCTGTCGTTTTCCTCAGAGGTGTCGGCCTTGGCTCCCAGCTCGATGACCCGATCTACGACACTGTGGAGTGCCTTGTAGATCAGCTTATCGTAGGCTTCAGGGTCGACCATGTTTTCCAAGGCGATGCTCATTTGGCGGCATTCAGGGTTAGCTGGAACTCGAGGTGAGCGGTTTGGATGTTCTTGACCAGCTGCTTGGCGGTCGTGTCGTTCTTGACATTGGCGCGGTAGGAGAGTTGGGCAATGAAGATCTTCTCTTCATCAGACAGGCCACGTTGACCTGCGGCCTTGATTTTGGCAGCAATCCATCGAGCTTTTTGGATGATGGGGTTGACAGAGGAGGTGTCCAAGGCGGAGGCAGGCATCAGTAGACGTCGTTGGGTTGGAAGATGTCGATTGAAGGCTCAGGCTCGGTGTCACCGATGTCGGGACCTGAGGATAGTAGCACGGGGTAGGCGTGTTGGAGGTCTTCGAGGAAGTCAGGTAGGGGACGTTGGATGGTTTGGGGCTGGGTCATAGAGGGTTACCGTTGCTGTCGAGGTAGGCGATGGTGGGACAATTTACGTTACAGAGGGCGCGCACCCAGGCATCCCCTAAGGCAGTGAGTTGCCATAGTTGACCGGCACAACGCTCAATGGCACCGAGGTTTTCTAACTTTTCAAGGGCCTCACAGTGGGCTGGGCTGTTGTGAAATAGGATATGAGGTGATACATAGATGAGTAGTAGAACTTTAATCTCGCAGGGGCTCATAAGAAGGCTTGTGAGTGGGACCAAATGGGAAGGGCTTCAGCAGTATTGATCGTAGAGCGTGTCAGAGATGGTGTAGCCTGCCTTTAGCAGTTCGTGGCTGATAAAGAGCTTTTTGATTGCATAATATGTGTGTCCGGGAGCGAGATAACTTATGCATGCGCGTTGCCATGCGCCTTTGGCTGCTGTGTATGCTTCGCGTGCGGGATTGGGTTTTTCGGGCAGCTTTAGTAGATTGTGGTCGTTGAGAAACTTAGCCGCGTCGTTTGCATCGACATAGAGCCGCCTATTGTCATTAGATGCTTTCTTTTGGATGTAATCGCTGTCGGATGAGTGGGCACTGGGGTGGCTGGCTAAATTATCACAATCAAATTGCCGGAATACTATCAGGGTTCGGATGGGGTAAGGAGAAGGACGATCATCGGAAAGGGAGTGGAGCTTTAGCTTTGGAGTGGTCATGGAGATAGATGCAGTGGGATGGCTTGTGAGGAGTTTAGAAGCCGCAGCAGCAGTTGGTATACAGAGCGTCTGAGAAGGTATAGCCTGCTTGTTCGACGTGGAACTTGAAGAAGGCTTTCCGCAAGGAGTGGTAGTAGGGCGTATTGCAGGTGCGAGAGTCGAGGGCAGCGATCCAGGCTGTTAAGGTATTATGGTAGACCCGCTGTTCTTTGGATACGGGCAGCTCTACTAGGTTGTGTGTAGTGAGAAAAGCAGCTATCTCATTTGTTGATACATAGAAACGATTAGAGTCGTGTATGCTTCGACATTGGATGTAATCGCTGTTAATCCGTTTGAAACCGACGCAAGATAAGGAAGCGTCCTTACTTTGTACGAATGTAAGCAGTTCCGTGCAGGCGTCGGGGGCAGGACGCTCATCGGAAAGGGAGTGGAGCTTTAGCTTGGGAGTGGCCATGAGCCGTGATGTCTGTGGGACCTCTTAATGGTAGCACAGGATCGAGGCATTTGCCCAGGCCCCAGTCGGTTTGTGACAGCTTTTGAATCGTCCGGGCCCCAGTCGGCTTGTGATTTTTTCTAGAGGGACCCCCCCCCCTGGTGGTCTGGTGGGTTGAATGCTTATGATTATCATTCTCAGGCGATGGGGCAAAGAAAGGGCCTACCTTAGAAAGGCAGGCCAGAATGTTTGGGCTCATGTGATGGGGGTGTTTCAGGGGGGCTAAGACCTGATGGCCTGCCTAGTCGGTCAGACTCTGTAGCTAGGCGCTGTGCCCAGATCGATTCTCTCCATGCTTGGAGCTGTTTGTCAAGCTGTGAGAGGTTGATCAGGTAGTATCGGGTCACCTAGCGCTGATCCGTCTATGGGTGAGCCATGTGATTGCCTGAAGCTCTGCAGGGGTTACGGGTCGGCTGGTGGTTGATACGATCCGGGCAGCTGCTCGATAATCCGCGCTGATCTGTTCGTATAGGCGGGGGCTAATTTTGGGGGTTTTATAGGTAGTGACGCGGTGTCCAATCCAGATGGAATAGGCGTGACCATCGACGCAGACGGTTTGCGAGTCCCCCAGGATGCAGCGATAGAAAGCGCTGATCTTTAGGCCGTTTAGCACGGTTGCCACGTCGTCAACGGTGGGGGATTGCAACTTGAGAATGGCTAGGGCTTTCGCCTTGTTGTTGTCAAAGGTGCAGACTCCAATCTGAGAGGCCGCGTGGGCTCCGTCAAGCATGTATGCGTTTAGTAGGCGCTGCGCGTCTATCAAGTTGCGCTTCCATTTGTTGTTGGGGCTGAGTGCGGCAATGACACCGGCAGAGGTGATGACGCCACACTTAAATGGGCCTGATAATGCGATAGCGGTTCGGTGTGCTGATGGGTACCAATCACTTCCATGGACGATGTCGTCAAGGTTGGCCTGGTGGTAAGTGCCGATGATGCTTGTTGTTCGGCTTGTGAGTGGTTGGCGAATCATGGCAAGGAGAGGGTTACAGTGACTTGAGGTTCGCCCCAAATGTAATTAATAGGCAACGCCACTCTAGTGGAAGGGTGGCGGCGATTGAATGATACAACTAATTTATCTATGGCTAGCTGTAAGTCAATCTTTTCTAAACGTAGTTCATCGATTGTCATTTTTCCCGCTGCTAGAATGGTATCGTGTGGGTGTGTGGGTGTGTGGGTGTGTGGGTTTGATTCATTGGATTAGATGAGGGTGAGGATGTCACGGGCGATGATTTGAACCGGGAAAGCTCCGGTTGAAGATGCTATGGTGGTTGCTGCTTGTCCAATGATTTCAGAGGCGAGAAAGCGGGCAAGGGCGTCGTTTTGCCGTAGTGCTGGGATCAGTATGTGGCGCGTAACTGCGAGCTCTCCGTTAAAGGTGGCATCGGCACCAATGAGCCAGTGGTGATAGTCGTGCACGAATCGAAAGAGAAGATTTTCAAGGGGTGTCCAAACGAGGTGTGGGTCGTTGTGCAGGTTGGTGATGGGGACTTGAACTAGGGCGTTGGGACTATGGGGCTGGTTGAATGCTGCGAGTGCTTCAGCTAGGGAGCTCTCCGTATTGGTGAATACGGGCCAGAATCCTAGGCTTGTGATCTTGGACAATTCAGCTTGTAACCAGTTGCGGGCATCAGTGCGTAACTGGGCTGTGACGGCCAGACGTGCGTCTTCATTATCTAGGGCCCATTGGTATTCAGCGGCAATAGCTTCACAGTGCTCATCAGGGTGTGTGTCCCACCGCAGGCGGTATGACACCGGCGGGGCGAGCGGCAAAACGAGACCATAGGATCGCATCAGAGGCGTTCTGGCCGTGCTGACATGGCATTGGTCAGCGTTGGCGTAGCTGGCGCGTGTTGAGGTGTTCACGGTGTTTGTGGGGGGTGGGTTTGGCTTGTGGTGTGGTGTGGTGTGGTGATTAGGTCAGAATCCAAACAATGAGAAGAGCCGGCGAAGGCTATCGCGGTTGCGGTGGGAAGCGCGGGTGACGCGGGTGGGTTGTGGGTCGGTTGGGCTCCAGATCTTAAGTTTGCTTTTGCCGGTGGGACAGGGCACGAGTTCAAGGGTGACAAGTCCACGGGCCTGCAGGCTGCGCAGTCCGGTAAATGTGAGCCAGTTGTTGTGGTCTCCGGGGAGCTTCAGCGCGTCGCTTATTTCAAACTGGCGAGAGAATGGACGGCGATGCAGGAACGCGAGGATTGCGGTCTCGTGGCTTGCGAGGGGCTCAGCTGCGGTGGGGCGGTTCATGGCGTTGGCTGGTTGAACTGAGGTAACCATACTGGTCAGCCAGGTCAGGCTGAAGAATCCCCTACATCTCTTAACATTCTCAATAAGGGGTGCTTGTTGAGAAAAACGCACAGATCACAATAATGAGAACACACGCGAATAGATACCATATGCTGATCATCTAACCTTAACCTGCAACACTCTGTCGCATTAACCCTGATCAAACCCTGCATCACTGTCTATTCAGCAGGTACGCGAGGCTGGCCAACCCAGTGATAGCAAGGGGTTGTGGGCGCGGCTGACTTGATTGGACAGGATAAGCGCCTGGTTGGACAGGATGAGGCTTGTGATGCGGCCCCGGCGGCGAGAATAACAATCATTTTCAAAAAGAAGGGGGCCATGGGGGGTTTTTGGCCAGCCACCACTAGGCGTACCCCCCACGGATTTTTCTACTAAAACTTTTCGGGGACCCTGAGACCCCCGCCTCCAGCCTTCTCCAGCACCTTCCGGGCCATCTCGGCATAGACCGATCCAGTCGGCGCAGCTGCTAGGACCTTCCGTGCCTGCTCAGGCGTCATTGGCCTGGGATTCGAGGTCCTCTGCGGCAGCGATCAGCACCGACTTACGGGCATCGATATCCAGGTGAGCATCAAACCGCTCCTCAACCGTGGCCACAATCTCAGCCTTGGTCAGGGCTTCCCAGTCGGTCGCCACCTCTTCGGCCTTGACGTCGACCACAGTGATAGGTAGGTAGGAGGCAAGCACCTGGCTCAGGGCCTGGCACTCGTCAGTGGAAAGGGACACCACACCGTTGATGTGGCCATAGGGATCGGTCAGATGGAGCTGCACCTCTCCAAGGGGGCTTTGCCAGACAGAGAGCTGGCGGG
>Ga0209357_1000028_pt1 | contig 45702 bp, 47 predicted proteins | sample LauGreFBDMM110SD_2_FD_187573 | JGI IMG/M metagenome (GOLD analysis project Ga0209357, IMG submission 187573) | Freshwater lake microbial communities from Lake Michigan, USA - Fa13.BD.MM110.SD (SPAdes) (version 3) | ecosystem: Environmental > Aquatic > Freshwater > Lake | place: Lake Michigan... | reverse complement strand
GACCTCAGCACCTTGCAGCCCGGCGACCTCATTCGCTCATCAATTGTTTCCACCACGAACGATTTCACTGCATTTACTGTTCTCTACGCCTCACGTTCAGTTTCCGATGAGCCAATTGCAGTCAGTGGCATGGTGTGGGTTCCCAACGCCCCCACAGCAGGCAACCCGTTAGTTTCCTACGCACATGGCACCACCGGCATTGCCGATGAATGTGCACCCAGCAAGAGCAATGGCTCAGGAGAGACCGGCGTCATTGCCAATATTTTGGTTTCGAACGGGTACATCTTTGCTGCAACCGACTACGAGGGCCTCGGCACCGCAGGTGTGCACCCGTATGTTGTGGGCGTCAGCGAAGCGCGCAGCATGCTCGACATCATTCGCGCAGCACGTCTACTCACGGAATCGAGTGGCAAGTCGGTTGTGTGGGGTCATTCACAAGGTGGTGGTGCTGCATTAATGGCAAGTGAAGTTGCACCGAAGTATGCACCCGATGCGCAAGTTGTTGGCGCAATTGGCGGTGCCCCCGTTGTTGAACTCGACAAATTAAGTGGGGTCTTTACCACCACCGACTCATTTGGTTTCATGTTCATGGTGGCCGCAGGCTTTCACGCTGCCTACCCCGACATCGACCTTTCACAAGTGATGACCCAAAAAGGTCTCGACATGGTTGCCCTTGCAGAAAGCACATGCACCGACGTCATTACGAAAGCACGCGGCACCGATGTGAAGACATACCTCACTGTCGACTCCCTCAATACCGAACCGCTGCTGTCGTATCTTGTCGAAAACACGCCAGGAAATACGCCAACAAATGTTCCCATTTTTGTATACCACGGTGAAAATGATGAACTCATTCCCGTTGCTACATCACTTCAATACTTCCAACGCGCATGCAAAACTGGCGGGTACAACATTCAACGCAAGACATACCCTGGTGCTTCACATGTTGATGTTCTGTTCAGTGCGTCAACCGATATCCAACAGTGGATCGCCGATCGCTTCAGCACAACTGCACCCGCCCCGACTCCCTGCACGTAGTACCACATCGGCAATGATGTTGAAATGGAATTCATTGCCAACCTCATGACCGCCGAAGAGGACCCCGTTGTTTGGGCCCAAACTCGCGAGGCGGAAGGTTGGAACGTACTTGGCTGTGCAGACCACTTCTTTAGCCCCAACAAGAGCTACCCCCATGTGTGGGTCACGCTTGCCACCATGGCGGCCGCCACAAAGAAAGTAAAGCTCACTACTTCGTTTGCGAATAATTTATTTCGCTCGCCAGTTGAATTCGCACAAGCATCTCTGCAAATGCAGTCGGTCTCACACGGCAGGTTCGAAGCAGGTCTCGGTGCTGGTTGGGAAAAAGCAGAGGCAGAAGGCTCGAGCATTCGGTATCCAAGCCCTAGTGAGCGCGCCGGAATGTACATCGAGGCGGCACATATTGTGCGCGAACTTTTCGATACGGGTGGTTGTACTTTTTCTGGCAAGTACTACAACATGAATGTTCCCAAAATTGGACCCATGCCTGCCGCTGGCCCTCCTCCACTCGTGGCATCTTTAGGCGGCCCCCGCACCATTAAAGGCATTGCCCCCATTGCCGACCGCGTGGAAATTAAACTCATCTCTGGCATTACACGCAACGGAACTGTTGACCTTCCGGCAATGACCACGGTTCCCGAGTCGCATTTATATGACCTCGTGCAACAGGTGCGCGCAGTGAACCCCACGGTTCCGCTCAGCGTGTTTATTTTGTGCAGTGTTGGCGACGACCCACGCACCAAAGCAGTAGAGAATATGTTGGGCGATTCGTTTCTTGGCGGGTTTTACGGCTCGGCAGCGAAAGTGTCGGAGTCGATGTTTCGCCTTGCTGAGGCCGGCATAGACCGTGTGGAAGTGAGCCCGTTTACCGAGAGCAGTTTCGCCACGTTGGCGACGAAACTTTTTGCCTAGAGCGATGCAGTAGTGCCCGGGATGGGACTTGAACCCATACGGCTATTTCTAGCCAGGGGGGTTTAAGCCCCCCGCGTCTGCCTATTCCGCCACCCGGACGCCGCCTTTAGGCTACGCGCTGAGGAGCCGAGATTGCACGAGAAAAAGCAACGGGTGTTGCAGAGGACTGCAAAAGTTGCTCTACTTCTTCCCATAATGCTGTTCGCAACGTGCATGACTCGACAAGCGAGAGGTCGTTGAGCACCACGATGCCTTCAATCATGTCGGCAAGAACCCCGGCGAGTGGACGACCCTTAACAGCCACGGCAACAACACCGCCACCTTGGCGACGGCGAATAGTGCGCTGAACCCCAACAACACGTGGCGGGCTACGAAAACCTGGAGCAATAAGGCCGTACCGCCCGGCCACAGCACCAAGCAACTGAGCTGCAGTGGTGAAAGTGGCGGTATCGGACATACATGCATCATGACAGCAGGGTGTCACAGCAATTCTCTAGTGTTGCGCCGTGAGCGACGCACCACATAACCCCATTCAGACCATGGTGCTCAATGTGCTTGCCAAACGCGGCGACTTTATACCCAGTTCTCCCGAGTTAGCAACAGAAGTAGAAGAGCATCTCTGCGATGGGCTCTCCCCCATTGCAGAGCACTACAGCTCAAGCAACCCGCTGTGGGTCACTAAGCATGCCCTCAGCACCGTGCACGGGTGCGAAGCACACCACGTTGCCTCGCGCGGCGCTTTTGCCTGGACCATTGCATCGGTCCGCGGCACAGTTACACACAAGGCCATTGAAATTCTCATTAATTCACGTACATCTCGCAGCCCTGGTGAATACGTCGACGATGCACTCGATCGTATTGTTGAATCAGAACGCGGAACAGCGTCTGACTTCATTGCTTCATTGTCACCGGGCGAACAAGCAGACCTGCGTTCACAAGTAGTTGACCTCGTTACCAAGTACGAAGACTCGTTTCCCAAGTTAGAAATGCGTTGGCGCCCTGTGGTGGAAAGCAATGCAAAAGTAGAGCTCTTCGGTGGTGCAGTTGTTATGAGCACACGCGCCGACTTAGTAATTGGCGCACCAGGCAGCAAGGTCATCATCGACATCAAGTCGAGCCGCATTATGGCTTCACATCGTGAAGACTTGCGCTTCTACTCACTGGTCGAAACACTGCGCTCACGCCAATCTCCACGGCTCACGGCAACATTTTCCTTAGAGACACAACGCATCGATGCTGAAGACGTGTCGCTATCTACTCTCAGCGTTGCCGTGCATCGCTTGGTTCAAGGTGCACAACTCTTGCACGAACTCGACCAAGAAAAGCGTGCCCCTACTCGTCGTAGTGGAAGCACGTGCTATTGGTGTCCACTCGCCGCCAACTGCAGCGAAGGCCAAGATTTTTTAAATGGTGACGGTGAGGCTTAACGCGACTCGCCTGAGTCCATGACGGCAAAAGGAACACCAAGCGCCGCACCACTGCGGGCACTAGCAATTCTTCTTCCTGGTTGTGTTGCAGGTTTTGGTGTTCCCAAAATATCTGGGCCGAGAAATGCACTCAATGCATCTACATCGCTCACATTCACCACGAAACCCCAGAGATGTGTTTTTTCTACTTGCTCTGTTGCGCTCACCACCTCCACAACAACTGAACCCAGCTTGTGAAAAGCCTGTTGCATTCCGGAACCTGCGTCGCGAATGCGTTTTACGGGCGCACCGGTTGCCGCTTCAATTGCAGCACACGTCACATCGAGTGAGTTTGTACGCACCACCACGTGGTCGACTCCTAAGCAACCAACGTTGCCGGGTTTAAGTGGCAACTCAAGGTCGTTGGCACTGCGGGCAGTAAGAACGCCGTCAATGGTTTCGGTATTCACCTCGGTCATTTCCCATGACACCATTCCGGCTGGCAGAGTGCTGTCAACGACAAGCACTACATCGCCGAGCGAGAATCGTGATTCAGATGGGGTCGCCGACAAAAGATGGAAGCCAAAAACTTCCCAAGGTTCCGGGGCACCGCCCACCACCAACGCGGTGATGAGGCTCATTGAAACAGACTCGAGTTAGCCGCGGCCCATGTTGGGACGCTTGCCGTGGTTTGCTTTTGAACGGCGGAGCTTTGCTTTGCGCTTTTTGGTCTTCTTTGACATAGGTTCGCAGACTATCGGTGAAATTAGCCTTTTCGCCACCGGGCCCGGCCATCGGCATAGGCAGCCCCCGTGGCGCTCGTGGTGGCACAGAGGTAAGAAACTTTGCTTTCCGCAATTCCTTGAGCGCCAATGGGGGTACAAAAGGCACCTGGGCTCACGTATTTCACCGTGCTTGGAACGGAGGTTGTCACACTCGAAACAGTGCTCGGTATCGACGTGGCTACTGAGGATCCTCCACAACCCTCAACAATTTTTTTAACCCGACCATATTCACTTTGATCCATCGATAATTTCCAACGGGCCTTTACAGAAACCCAATCGGAAATATACGTGCAGTGATACGACGCAAGTGGCGGCAACCAATTGCTGGGGTCTTTATCAGACTTCGACTGGTTCACCGAGTCGGTGACCGCAAGCAGAGTGCGTGCATCACTGAGGTCGTTGGCGAACAACGTGCGTTGCGCAGTGGTCCAGGCCCATGCGCCAGAGTCCCATGCTTCTTTGAGCGCAACAACATGGTCAATATCTATATTGCTCTTGTCACTCCACCGTGCTCCGTCGTATGGCGACAACCAATCGCCAGCAACAACCTCGCAACCAAACGGATCAACCTGCACCTTTGTCAGACTGTCGCGAATGAGAACTTCTTCGCGAGTATCGCAACTATCGCCATCGAGATCTTTCCAATGTGGGAACAGTTCGCGCACATAGCCACTGGTGTGCTCATTTTCCACAACGATGCTCGCTAATAACGCAGCCGTTGAGCCGTCTACTACTGGCGCTACTCCACCTGTGGTGGTTGATGTGCTTGAACGCGGCAGCGAAACGGAAGTAGTCGACGAAGTGGATGTTGTTGAAGTAGTTCCGCAACCTTGCAAGAGCTTTTTAATACGACCGTATTCACTTTGGTCCATGGAAAGCTTCCATTGCACTTTTACTGCTACCCAGTTTGCGAGGTAGGCGCAGCGGTAAGAAACAAGTGGTGGCAAGTAGTTGCTGGGGTCATTGTCGCTCTTTTTGACATTTTCACTTTTGGTCGCCACATTCAATGTGATGCGATTTCCCAGATCGTTTGCATAGTCACTGCGTTGTGCAGCGCTCCATGCCCAACCACCGGAGTCCCATACTTCTTTCAAGGAAACCAAATGATCAATTTGCACATCGCGGCCGAGCAACCATGTGCGACCGTCATAAGCAGACAACCATTTGCCAGAAGCTACCGTGCAACGAGTGCCCGATTTCTTCACCGGCAGCAAACTGTCACGTTCTAAAACTTCTGCACGGGTGTTACAACCATCTTTATCGAGGTCTTTGTTTTCACTAAACAATGAGCGGCTGTAACCGCCTTTATGTTCATTTGCAACAACAACTTGGGTGAGGCCCTCTAAAGGAGGAACCGTTACTACAGGCTGCGAGCTTGCACTTACATTTTCCGAAGTAGAGGAGCACGACAACACCACAATTGCTGCTACCCCATGTACAACAACACGCCATTTCATTTATGCAACAGCAGTTTCTCTCATTTCAATGAAAATACACTCTCCCGGGCACATCTCGGCCGACTCCACCACTACTTGGTGATGTTTGAGCGGCACCCACGCCAAACTTCCTCCGCTCCCCGGATCATTGAGCGGATGTGACTCTTCTGCAACATAGGCAATGCCATCTTCAAGTTGCACAAAAACATCTGGGCAGTGGTCGACACACAGCCCATCGCCGGTACAAAGGTCTTGATCAATCCACACGTGCACGAAGCAATAAACTACACGTAATACACACGTGACGCTCTACCCTGTTGACGTGAAACTCAACGTACCCATAGCCCCCCGCCAGGAACACGTTTGGAAGCGCCCCACTGGCGATATTCAAGACCCGTGGGCTTGGTTGCGCAATAAAAATGACCCAAACACCATTGCCTACCTTGAAGAAGAAAATGCATATGCAAACCAGTGGTTTGCACAAAGTGAGCCAAGCATCAACACTCTCTTTGAGGAAATTAAAAGTCGTGTTCAAGAAACCGATATGTCGGTGCCCACCCAACACGGACCATGGTGGTACGTCTCAAAAACTATTGAGGGCATGGCATATGCCGTACATTGCCGCGGCCTCACAAAAGAAACTGCCGCAGAGCACATTATTCTCGATGAGAACCTAGAAGCTGGCGAAGAAGAATACTTTTCACTCGGGGTAGCTGAAATGAGTTCAGACCATTCGCTCTTGGCATGGTCGTACGACACCGATGGCAGCGAGCAATACACCATGCGCATTCGTCATCTTGCTGACGGCACAGAACTTCCCGACACCTTGCACGGCACGTCTTATGGTGGTGCCGCTTTTAGCGCCAATAATAAATACCTGTTTTATGTAGTGAACGATGAAGCACTGCGACCCTTTCGCGTCATGCGTCACCGTATGGGCGAACCACAAAGCACAGATGTAGTTGTGTACGAAGACCTAGACGAACGATTCTTTGTGGGCCTTGGCCTCACGCGTTCCAGTAACTACATCATCATCGAGTCATCGTGTCGCACCACGAGTGAAACACACATCATTGATGCACAAAACCCACTCTCTGAACCAACATGTGCACGCCCTCGTGAAGAAGGCCTTGAATACAGCATCGACGACTGGGGAACTTCATTTGTTGTTCTCACAAACCTCGATGCCGAAGACTTTTGCGTGTATACCGCGCCTCACATTGCCCCGGGGAACTGGTCATTACTCATTGAACATATTTCTGGGCGGCGCATTACCGATATTGACCCATTTCAAAAGTTTCTTGTTGTATATGAATGGCAAGATGCACAGCCTCATATTCGCCTCGTCTTTCCCGACACTTCACAGCACGTCATGGCCGTTCTCAATGAGCCACACGATGTTGAACTCGACAGCAACCCAGAGTGGACCACGCATACTTTGCGCATTCAATATCAGTCGCTCATTGCGCCCAATACGGTTGCTGAATACGATGTTTTAGAGAAGTCTTTACGTACTTTGAAACAAACTGTGGTGCCCAATGTTGACTTATCGCAATACGTGGCAACACGCGAATGGGCAACCTCACACGACGGAACACGCGTGCCGGTTGACATCGTGCGCCATCGCAACACACTTCAAGATGGTTCTGCGCCTGCGGTTCTCTATGGCTACGGAAGCTATGAAATTTCCATTGCACCGCGTTTCTCTGTTACACGCTTTTCACTGCTCGACAGAGGTTGGGTGTGGGCCATTACCCACCCACGCGGAGGCGGCGAAATGGGGCGACGCTGGTATCTCGGTGGTCAATTGCTCACTAAGCGCAATACATTTCTCGACACCGTTGCGAGCGCCGAGCATTTAGTCACGAATCAGTGGGCACGCACAGGTGGCATCGCACTATACGGAGGCAGTGCAGGTGGTCTACTTGTTGGCGCATGCATCAATATGGCGCCCACCGTGTTTGGGGCGGCAGTTGCTGCGGTTCCATTTGTTGATGTGGTGAGCACCATGAGTGACCCCACGCTTCCGCTCACTGTTACTGAATGGGAAGAATGGGGCGATCCGCGCAGCGAACCATGGGCTTCATACATGTTGTCGTACTCGCCTTACGACAATGTTGAAAATAAAAAGTATCCGCCGCTCTACGTAACAGCGGGGTTAAATGACCCTCGCGTGAGTTACCACGAACCAGCCAAGTGGGTTGCAAAATTACGGTCAATGCAAAACAATACGAGCGATATCTTTTTCCGTTGCGAGATGGGTGCTGGTCACGGTGGACCATCGGGGCGTTACGAGCATTGGCGAGATGAAGCACACACCATTGCATTCATGCTGCAACAACTACCAACACACTCAAAATAAGAAAAACCACATTTCTCCACACGTGATTCATTGACAACGGCGCACGCGATACCGCGCCAAAACACCTGCATGCTGGCCGCTCGCCACGGCGCAACAATTGAATAATGCGCACCGTGAAGCCGCCCAGCAATACGCACGCAACTACCCCTGTGACAACAAGAGCCACTTGTGCAATAAGCAAAGCCCCGAGCGCCACTTCACACCAAGGTAAAGCCCATTTCACCGCAGCATCTATAAATGTACGACCAGTAGAAAATGGCGTGCTGGCAATGCTCCACTCTTTCCCCTGTGCAAGCTTGCTCACACCAGCCCATACAAACATGAGCCCAAGGGCCACGCTCACGAGCACGCGCAGTGCATTCACTCGGGGAATGCAACCTCTACAACTTTGCCTCGGTAAAACGCCATGGCATGCGGCGAGACATCCGTCGGAGTGTGGAGATGCGTTACATGCCCCACAACGAAGTAATGGTCACCGTAAAGAACATCGGAATGGAGATCGCAGTCAATATGCGCAAGCGAACCTGCAATAGCTGGTGCACCATTCAGCGAAGGTGCCCATTCAATACCAGCAAAGCGGTCGTCAGACTCTTTCGCGAATCTCCAGCACACATCTGCTTGGTTCTCTGCCAACACATTGACGCAGAACTTTCCTGTTCCTTTGAGTGAGTTCCAGGTTTTCGACTGAGTACCAGGAAGAAAACCAACCAATGGTGGTTCGAGAGAAACCGAAACAAATGAGCCAATGGTGATTCCCTGCGGAATACCGTCGGAGTCAATACCTGTTACTACAACAACACTTGTTGGAACATGGCCAAGTACGTCACGGAATTGTCGAGAGTCAAAAGCAGTCACAGCAACATCGTAACAATTTCGCCAAGCCAAAGATCTATATATGAAAGTTCAAGCCCTCAGATGCAATGAATACGTTGCATCCAGCCGACTCGCCAACGGCTGCCAAACATGCAGCCGACGCGTCGAGAGCGTCATCAGATCGCGAAGGGTCGTGGTGGAAGAGCGCCAGGTTCTTCACTCCATGAGTGGTTGCCACCCACACTGCGTATTCGGCTGTGCAGTGACCCCAATTTGATTTCACAGCAAACTCTTGTGGTGTGAACTGTGAATCGTGAATGAGAAGATCTGCACCCTCGACCAACTCACGTGCACCATCACTAATGCCGTGTGAACCATCGGTGGGTTGTTGATGATCAGATAAATAGGCAATGGACTTACCATTGAGTTCAATGCGAAAACCTAATGTTGCCCCCACGTGAGGAATGGCGCGAGCCTTCACATGAACATCATCAATCATGAAATCGGAATTGGGTGTATCAACAAAAGAAATGGTTCCAGGAATATGAGACAACCCCACGGGGAAAAGTGGAGGGCTAACCAATTTGTCGAATACTGCTCTCAAGGACATGCCGTCGTCTTGAACCGGCCCTCGAACAGTGAGAACTGTTTCTTCATTCAACAGGGGTGCAAAAAAAGGAAGGCCTTGTGTGTGGTCGAAGTGCGAATGCGTTAAAAGGCATGTGCCCACAAACTTGGTGTCGCGCGTAAGACATTCTTTTCCGAAATAGCGCAAGCCCGTACCGAGGTCAAACAAGATGGGTTGGCTGCTGGGGGTGAGCACCGAAACACACGAAGTATTGCCGCCATAGCGAATGATGTCGTTGCCATGGCAAGGCGTTGAGCCACGAACGCCATGAAATGTGACCGAGAACGTCGTCTCAGAACCTGTGTTGTGCCCCCGCATAAGTGATGACGCTACGCCTCTTTACGCACTGGTGTAAATATTGATGAGCGTGACGTTAGTCGCAAGGCCTCGCGCAGCGACTACCGTTCACGTATGGGCAACATCACACCTCGCACTCAAGAGGTCTCGGCCAACGGCATCGACTTCCACTATCTGACCCTCGGCAGTGGTCCTTTAGCCCTTTGCCTACACGGCTTCCCCGATACAGCTCACTCATGGATTCCCACAATGAACCACATCGCCGATGCAGGATTTACTGCAGTGGCTCCATTTATGCGCGGCTACGCCCCCTCTTCGCTCGCCTCCGATGGTTGTTACCAAACTGCCGCGCTAGCTCACGATGCTGTTGCACTTCATGAAGCACTCGGTGGCTCAGATGATGCGGTCATCATTGGCCACGACTGGGGTGCCCCAGCAACTTATGGTGCAGCGCTACTCGCACCTGAGCGTTGGAAAAAAGTTGTGGGCATGGCAGTGCCACCTGGGCCAGCACTTGCTTTGGCGTTTCTCAACAATTTAGAACAGGTGCAAAAAAGTTGGTACATGTTCTTTTTCCAACACGGTCTGTCCGACATTGTGGTGGCGGCAAATAATTATGCGTTCATCGACAAAATCTGGGCCGACTGGTCGCCAACCTTTAATTCAGGTGATGCAGCTCAACATGTTAAAGATGCATTAGGAACTCCCGAGAATCTGTCGGCAGCACTTGGTTACTACCGGGCAGCATTGGGCGACGGATACAGAAACCCCGCATACAGCGAACTTCAATCGCGAATGGGTGGCGAAGTTCCTGCACAACCGCTTCTTTACCTACATGGCGAAAACGATGGTTGCATTGGTACGGAAGTAGTGGAATCGGCGCGCAGCATGTCGGGAAACAATGTTGTTTATGAAATGGTGAAGAACGCAGGACACTTTTTACAACGCGAGCAACCACAAGTTGTTGGTACACGCATCGCAGATTGGATTACCTCATGAAACCTCAGCTCCCCGATGGCTTCGTAGCAATTGTGAAACGCGAATGCGCAACTTGTGTCATGGTCGACCCGTTGTTTGCCCACATTGCAGCAAGCGGAGCTTCGCTCACCGTTTACACACAAGACGACCCAACCTTTCCTACGTCTGTTGCCGCGCTGCACGATGCAGATCTTTCGGTGTCGTGGCACTACGACATTGAAACTGTTCCCACACTGCTACGCATTGAAAATGGCGTGGAAGTAGACCGCACCTTTGGCTGGAGTAAAGATGCATGGCAAAAATTCACGGGCATTGCAGATCTGGGTGCAGATCTTCCCGTCATGCGGCCCGGTTGTGGTTCGCTCAGCGTTGACCCCAACTTAGAAGATGAGTTGCGTGTTCGTTTCACTAGTTCCACATTGCATTCACGACACGTTGAACTTGCGAGTGCCGAAGACGAATTCGAATCGATGTTTATACGCGGCTGGACCGATGGCTTGCCCGTTATTCCGCCCACACCCGAGCGCGTGTTGCGCATGCTCACCGGAACAACACGCAACCCGCAAGACGTGGTTGCCATTGCCCCACCCAATTTGGTGCAACTCACCGTGGAAAAAATTGCTATTAACGCAGTAATGGCTGGTGCACTACCAGAATATTTACCTTGGATCATTACCGCTCTTGAAGCAGTGTGCAATGACGAATTCAATATGCATGGCGTACTTGCCACCACCATGCCAGTTGGCCCCGTCATTATTTGCAATGGCCCCGGCACCAAAGCAATTGGCATGAACAGTGGCGTCAATGTTTTTGGTCAAGGCAACCGCGCGAATCTCACCATTGGGCGCGCCGTACAACTCACCATTCGCAATGTCGGCGGTGGCAAGCCCGGCGAAGTAGACCGCGCTACGCACGGCAACCCCGGAAAACTCAGTTTCTGTTTTGCGGAAGATGAAGCAGGCTCACCGTTTGGAACTTTGGCCGAAGAACGCGGTATTGCACCTCAGCAGAATGCCGTCACAGTGTTTGCTGGTGAAGGCCCGCGTTGTGTTGTCGACCAAGCAGCACGCACGCCAGAGCAACTCACCAATTCTTTTGCTGTCTGCTTACGAGCAACACATCACCCCAAGTCAGTGCTCTCTTTCGATGCAATTCTTGTAGTGAGCCCCGACCATTCGCGGGTCTTTGCCGAAGCAGGTTGGGGTCGCGAGCGGTTGCTCAGTGAACTTCATGCTCGCCTCCAAATTCCTGGTGCCGAACTCGTGCGCGGCGCACTCGACATAGCCGAAGGCTTGCCCCCCAAGTTTGCCGACCGCATCGTGCCCAAATTCAAGGCCGGAGGAATCCTTCTTGCCCATGCTGGTGGCGGTGCTGGGCTCTTTTCTTCGGTCATTGGTGGTTGGGCAAATGGCGCCATGGGCAGTACACCTGTGACACGACCCGTCCTTTCATGACAGACTGATCAACATGAGCGCATCCATTATTCTCGACCCCACCAATGAGTCCCGGCCTGCGCAACGCGAGCAGCTCGCACGACCAGCATCGGTAAAAGGTCTCACGGTTGGGTTACTCGACATAGTGAAGGCACGCGGCGACATTTACCTCAATCGCCTCGAAGAACTTTTTGTTGCAGAAGGTGCAAAGGTTTTGAGATTCCGCAAACCCACTTTCACCAAACCTGCGCCGCCCGACCTGCGCCACGAAATCTCCATTCAATGCAATGTGGTCATTGAAGCACTAGCCGATTGAGGCAGTTGTACGTCGTGCAGTGTGCACGACATCGCAGATCTAGAACTACGCGGAGTGCCCTCACTCTTCATTGCCTCAAGTGAGTTCATAGATGCCGCATCTGCACAAGCCGAGGCACTGGGTTTCCCCGACATCGCGCGCGTCTTTGTGGGCCACCCCATTCAAGATCGCACCGATGAGGAAATGCGTCAACTCGCAGAACTTTCCTTTCCGGAAATTCTGCGCAAAATCACCTCTGCATAGTTGTCTGCATAGTTGATGGCAGTTGATACACCTGCGACGAGTATTCAACGAGCCCTTCTTTCACTAGTGCTTGAGCAAGCCGAACGGCGCGTTCCGCGTCGGCAATTTCCATTACTGCTGCAAGTCGCTCTTGAGTTACACCGCTCACCGTGAGTGCTTTCATTAATTTGCCTCGTGCCTGGCGATCGGAGCCAGCAAACTTTGCCTGCGGTTTGCTGGTGAATGCCGACGTTTTTGCGGGGTCCATTTCATTGCCAACTCCGCCCTTCCAAACACACTGAGCAAAAACTGGACAACCCTCGCAATGTGCCTTACGTGCCGTACACACCGTTGCACCGAAATCCATTATCACTTGGTTCCAATCGCGTGAGAAACCAATGGGCAGCCAAGCATCTGCCATCTCTTGAGACGCACGTGCGTTCAGTACCTTGCCTGAAATGCGCGCTAACACTCGCGCCACATTGGTGTCGACGACGGCAACATCTGCATCGAGGGCAAAGGTCAATACGGCTCGTGCGGTGTACGGCCCTACCCCCGGCAGTTCCAGCAACTCATTCAATGTGCGAGGCACTTCACCATCAAAGCGATCAACCATCATTTGTGCTGCAAGTTGCAAGTTTTTACAGCGCCTCGGGTAACCCATCCCCTGCCATTCCACCAGCATGTCGGCGAGTGGCGCTGCAGCACATGCACGGGGCGTGGGAAAGAGTGAAACAAATCGCTCAAAGCGTGGAAGCACCCGTGGCACATGAGTTTGTTGAAGCATTACCTCAGACACCAACACATGCCATGGGTCTTGTGTTTCACGCCACGGCATATTGCGCAGTTGAGGAAGCCCCCACTGCAACAGAAGTTCAGGAACGTTGTTTATGCGTTCCAAGCAGCATTGACGTCGTAAGGCCGCGTGCGCTCGGGCGCATTTGCGCGCTTCCACACCATGACACGGCGTCGGAAGTAACACACTTCCTTGCCATCTTGGTTAAAGCCTTTGGTTTCTACCGTCACAATGCCACGATCATTTTTTGATTTCGATTCAGCTATTTCCAGCACACGCGTTTCTGCATGAATGGTGTCGCCATGAAATGTAGGGGACTTGTGCTGCAGTGTTTCCACTTCGAGGTTTGCAATGGCGGCACCGCTGACATCGGGAACGCTCATGCCCAAGACCAGCGAATACACCAAGTTGCCCACCACTACGTTGCGACCCTGCACGCTTTGCGAGGCGAACCAGTCATTGGTATGCAAAGGGTGATGGTTCATGGTGATCATGCAAAATAAATGATCGTCGTACTCGGTAATGGTTTTTCCTGGCCAATGGCGATACACATCGCCCACAGTGAAGTCTTCCAAACAGCGGCCAAAGGGACGTTCATGAGTTGTCATACCGAAACGCTAACCCACTCGAGGCATCTCACAAAAGTGAAGCGCCTCAGAACGACTACATCTTGCGCATCGGGCCAGAGTCGTCGTCGGGCAATGCGGGCAGCGGGTATTGCCCCGTGCGGTCGCGTGGAGCATGGCGCTCCACCCAGTCGATGTTGCTTTCGCCTCTGCTCACTGCATCTTCAGCCACTTGACGCAATGGCTTCAAGCGATCTTTCTTCTCAAGCGACCATGGGCCAACACGCAAAGACAAATAGCATGCTGCGCCAACAAGTATGGGCAACCAAAACTGTGCAAGGCGGTAGGTAAGAACACCCACAGTTGCCGAACTACGTGACAAACCAAAGCCCACGATGGTGGGAATATAAATACCTTCCACAATGCCAAGACCACCTGGTGTCAAAGGCACCACAGCCATTACGTTCGCTAATCCGAATGCCACAATGAGTCCGTCGACGGCAAGGTGCCCGCCAAAAGCGCGCAAGAAAACAAATAGTGCAGCCATGTCGAACAGCCAGTTTGCTAACGCCCATCCGGCAACACGCCATAACAACTGTCGGTCGGCAATGAGGCCTTCTAGGCGGTTACCTAAGTGTCGAATGACTTCACATGCGTGGTCGGCATCAATACGCACGTGTTGCGCAAGCCAACGTACCGCGCGTTCGGCGCGACCTTGGCCCTCCACCAAGCCAAAAATGAGACCAGCAGCAACGAGCATGAGCACAATGCCCACTATGGCTGCGCCTCCGTATAACGCATTCACGCCTCGAACTGGAATGGAAATAATGAGCCCCACCCACAAGATGAGGTTCAGCATTACAGCAGAACCAATTCCTGCAGTTGCTAATGCAAAGCCTGCATCGGGCCCTTGAATGCCCGACAACGTGAGCAGGCGATAACCGAGCGCCGACGATGCTGCGCTACCACCAGGCATGATGCTGCCGAGCGACTTCGTGCTGAGTTGAATGCGAAATAGTCGCACTGCTGGCATTTTGTGACCTTCACTGCCTAACGCAGCACGCGTGAGTAATGAGTAACAAAAAAGCCCGATGAATTCAAGAAGTACACCAAAGGCAAGCATGGTCTTGTCAACCCGAAATAAATCGCTAAAGGCCTGACGAAACCCCGGAACTAATGGAAGCACAAAAAAGTAGATAACGGCAGCAAAGCCCAACGTTTTGAGAGTACGTATGCCTACTTTGCGCTTGTTCGCCGCTGCCTCTAACGAGACCCCTGCAGAATTGCTTGGCTGGTCGCCGCTCGGCTGCATTGTCATATATTAGTTACCTTCTGCGCAATGCGCTGTAACTGCTGCTGTACTGCCGACCGTAAAGATGTATCGGTTTTGCCCAATCGCACCATCACTAACTCTTTTTCGGGAATAATCGCCAGGTATTGACCCTCGTACCCTGTAGCAACGAGCGAGTTTTCACATTGCGGCCATACCCACCAGTGTGCTCCATATTGGGTGCCCGTTACCTCATCGTTAGCTACAACTGTTCGTGCATGGTTCACCCAATTGTTAGGAAGAAGTTGCCTGCGCGCGCCATCAGATGCAACTGAACCACCATTCATATATAGCTCTCCAAACTTCAAGAAATCGCGAGCAGTTGCGTACACATATGAAGAGCCGACAAAGTTTCCTGCATCGTCGCACTTTGCAACTGCGCTTGTCATGCCAAGTGGTTCAAAGAGTCGAGTCGAAAGAAAATGCAAGAAACGTTCTGCCCGCTCTTGTGCAGTTGTATCAACAAGGTCTCGACACAAAATGTCCCCAATGCAACGACACAAAATATTGGTGGTGCCCGAGGAATAATTCCATGCAGTTCGAACAGGCGTGGCAAGCGGTAACGCCGCAGCGTACGCACCATGATCGGCAACACCCTTGCCAAACAACATGTCGATGACATGCGAGTTGTCACCATCTACGTAGTCTTCAACCCACTCCAACCCAGAGTGCATATCTAAGAGGTCTTGCCACGTAATGGCCGCGCGTGGCGAACCTTGCCACTCAGGTACAGGCGCAGGCGCAGTAACGTCAACGAGCCCATCTTTCACGAGCATCCCCACCAAGGCATGCGTCATGCTCTTTGCCATTGACCAAGAGATGAACGTATTCCCTGGCCCACATGGTGTGGCGTATCCCGACCCATACGCTTCGTACAGCATCTCGCCCTTGTGCTGCACGAGCAATGCATGGGTTTCGCCGTGAGTTTCCACCGGAGCGATGAGCGGCTCCCCAAAAGCCTTCGTTTCACCCATCAGCACAGTCTAGGCACTGTGACATTGGGCAGAAATCCTCTGTGCAGTGAGACACGGCAGCATTTTCCTCACTAGCGTTTATTCCCATGACAAGTACGACCACATCTCTCCCCACCCCCGATCTGCAAACCGCCGCCGCCATCATTGAAACTGCGCGCGCCATGGTGGGCAAAGGTGTTCGCACACTCGCAGCAACTGGTGGCCCAGACGTGCAACAAGTTCTTGCTTACGACCTTGCCCATGCTGCATCTGCAGTTGAAACGGCACGCTCCATGCTCGACTACGGCGCCAAAGGAAATACCGAAGGTCTGCTTGCATGTGCCTTTACCGCCGACATGGTGCACGAGCTCATCTCACGCCTCTTTGGTCGTGAAAAACTGTGGGGCGTCAACTCAGACGACCTTGCACTCGCACACGATTTCGTTGCAACGTTTCGCGACCCAGAGTTTTTAGCATCGCTGGCTAGTACGCAAGGACCACGTCACCTCGATTCAGATTTTGAAATGGTGCAAGACACTTTCCGTGCCTTTTCCAACAAAGAAATAACACCACGGGCAGAACACGTACACCGCTTCAACGAAGATGTTCCGGAAGTAATCATTTCGGGTCTTGCCGACATGGGTGCGTTCGGATTGTCAATTCCTGCCGAATACGGTGGCTACAGCGAAGGTGGCGACGGCGAATACATGGGAAACGTCATTGCCACTGAAGAACTTTCTCGTGGTTCACTCGGCATTGGCGGTTCGCTCATTACCCGCCCAGAAATTCTTGCTCGCGCTCTCATGAAGGGCGGCACAGAAGAACAAAAGATGGAATGGCTTCCCAAGCTCGCAAGTGCAGAAGTTCTCGCCGCTGTTGCTGTCACCGAACCCGACTTTGGTAGCGACGTAGCAGGTGTAAAAACCACTGCTACCCCAGGTGAAGCACCTGATGGCCGCAAAGGCTGGCGCATCAACGGTGTAAAAACTTGGTGTACCTTCGGGGCACGCGCCGACGTGCTCATGTTGCTTGCACGCACCAGCACCGACCGCAGCCTCGGCCACAAAGGTCTCAGCTTGTTCATTGTGCCGAAGCCGCACGGCGATTCACACGGCTTCATGTTCTCGCAAGACGAGGGTGGGAAAATGGAAGGTCGCCCCATCGACACCATTGGCTACCGCGGTATGCACTCATATGAAATTGCCCTCGATAACTGGTTTGTGCCTGCAGAAAACCTCATTGGTCTTGAGGGTGGTCTTGGTAAGGGTTTCTATTACCAAATGGCAGGTTTTGAAAATGGCCGTTTGCAAACTGCTGCTCGCGCCGTTGGTCTCATGCAAGCCGCTTACGAAGCTGCTTACGACTACGCCAACAACCGCGTGGTCTTTGGCAAGAATGTTGCCGAGTACCAACTCACACAGGTGAAGCTGGGTCGCATGACCGCCATCATTCAGGCAAGTCGCCAGTTCAGTTACGAAGTTGCCAAGCTCATGGCAAAGGGTGAAGGCACCATGGAAGCAAGCATGGTGAAGGCTTACGTATGCAAGGCCGCCGAATGGGTGTCACGCGAAGCAATGCAAATTCATGGCGGCTTTGGCTATGCCGAAGAATACTCAGTTAGCCGTCTCTTTGTAGATGCTCGAGTGCTCTCTATTTTTGAAGGCGCCGACGAAACGTTGTGCTTGAAAGTCATTGCGCGTCAACTCATTGACGCTTCGCAAAAATAAAAGCTAAAAAGCAAGCAGTAGTTCAGTGAGCGCAGTGATGCGAAGCACGTCGTGACCTTCTGCAAAACCGTATGGGTCTACTAAACATGGAACAAGACCGGCTCCGCGCGCGCCTCCAACGTCCATAATGAGCGAGTCGCCGACGTACAAAATGCGGGCAGGGTCGATGTCGGGCAATTTCTGCAGTGCAATGTAGAAGATGCGAGGATCCGGCTTTTGAATTCCCACGATGTGACTATCGATGATGAAGCGCACTGGGGCGAGTTCGCCTTCGCCCACCTGACAAATTCCACTCTGGAAAAGCGTTGCCTCAATTTGGCCACTTGCATTACTCACAATTCCAATAGGTACCGATTTGTCGTGCAGTGACTGCAGCACCGAACGCGCATGCGTAGTGGGATGACGCCACAAGTTGGCGACACCTTTCACTTTTCCAAAGACCTCAAGAGCTTCTTCTCGTACCGCATCTTTCACTCCAACAGTTTCCAAATAGGTCTGGTCGTAGTGGGTCCAATCGTTCTCGCCTGCAGTGCTGGCCGATTTTGCCGCCATGCCGGCATAGTGCGCACGAGCGTGCACTTCGTGGTCTTGCGAACCGCCGTAGTAGTGAAGCAGTGGCCCCAGAACTGTTGGGTCGGGCAGAACTAGTACACCGCCTGCATCGAAGAGGACTGCATCAAAATTTCCGCTGGCAAGGTGAGGGTGTGGCACACCGTCACAATAGGCGTATCAGCCCGCTCGCCTCATAATTCGTGTTGTTCGGTGCAAAGCCCTACCATTAGGTCGTGCGTAGTGCTAAGGACTTCTTCAAACCTCTCGCCGCCGGTGCTCCTGAGCCCGTGCGCGAGATCCCGTTCCGCCCAAGTCGTGTCATTCACTTCTTCCCTCCACAAATTGAAAAAATGGTGGCAAAGCTTCCCGACACCATTCCTACGGTCGATATTTTGCTCGGCAACTTGGAAGATGCCATTCCAATGGCCGATAAGGCAGCCGCTCGCGCCGGGTTCATTCATGTTGCCAAAACCATGCCCATGGGCGACACACAATTGTGGACCCGAGTCAACAGTCTCGACTCCCCCTGGTTCTTAGACGACGTCACCGACATTGTTACTCAGGCCGGCGACAAAGTTGATGTCATCATGATTCCTAAAGTGGAAGGCCCGGAAGATATTCACTATGTCGACCGCTTGCTTGCACAACTAGAAGCACGCGCTGGGTTGAAGCGGCCCATTTTGGTGCACGCACTTTTAGAAACCGCTCGTGGTGTGGCAAACGTAGAAGAAATTTGTGGCGCTTCACCGCGCATGCAAGGTCTTTCACTGGGGCCAGCAGACCTCGCGGCAAACCGACGCATGAAAACCACACGTGTTGGTGGTGGACACCCCGACTACATCGTGCGCAAAGACCCCAACCCCGATGCACCCGATGCACCGCGTGAAGTCTTTCAACAAGACCTGTGGCACTACACCATTGCTCGTATGGTCGATGCCTGTGCAATGCACGGCATTTTGCCGTTCTATGGCCCGTTCGGCGATATCAAAGATGTTGTTGCTTGCGAAGATCAATTCCGCAATGCATACTTGCTCGGTTGCGTTGGTGCGTGGAGTTTGCACCCCGTACAAATTGAAATTGCAAAGCGCGTCTTTAGCCCACGGCCCCAAGATGTACTGCAAGCTCAACGCGTGATTGACGCAATGGGCGACGGAACTGGTGCCATCATGCTCGATGGAAAAATGGAAGACGATGCTTCTGTTAAACAATGCAAAGTAGTTGTTGAACTCGCTAAACAGCTTGCTGTGCGTGACCCACATCTTGCTTCGCTCTACGGTTTCTAAAATTTCACGATAAAAGGATTACTGCAATGTCTGCTCTTCGCCCACGCCGCTCTGTTCTCTATATGCCTGCCGCAAACGAGCGCGCTCTAGAAAAAGCAAAAGGCATTGCCGCCGATGCGCTGATTTTCGACCTCGAAGATGCTGTGTCACCCGACTCAAAAGATGCCGCGCGCGAGAACGCGATGAAAGCTGCCACTTCTGGTGAATACGGCAAGCGTGAAATCACTATTCGTTGCAATGGTCTCGACACCCCATGGGGCGCAGCCGATATTGCCGCTGCCGCCAAAGCATGCGTGTCTGCAATTGTGATTCCGAAAGTAAGCGACGTAAAAACTCTCGACGAAGTATCGCGACACTTAGACGCCGCCAGTGCACCAAAAGAAATGCTCATTTGGGCAATGATTGAAACACCAACCGCCATTCTCGATGTACGTGCCATTGCTGCTCACCCACGAGTTGCCGTACTCGTGATGGGCACAAACGACCTTGCTAAAGAACTTCGCGCTGCTCAAATACCAGGCCGCGCCCCGCTCTATTCACATCTGGCCACCGCTCTTCTTGCAGCACGCGAAGCAGGCAAGCCCATCGTTGACGGAGTGTTTAACAACATCAAAGATGCCGATGCTTTCCGCGCTGAGTGTGTTCAGGGAATGGAAATGGGCTTCGATGGAAAGACCCTTATTCACCCCGATCAAGTTGCCATTGCAAACGACGTATGGGCACCAAGCGAAGCCGAAGTAGAACATGCCCGCAAGGTCATTGCAGCTTTCGATGAAGCACTCGCCGCCGGCAAAGGCGTTGTTCAACTAGATGGCAAGATGATTGAGAACCTGCATGTAGCAAATGCGCAACGTGCCATTGCAATTGCCGATGCAATTGCCGCGTTGAACTAACGCAGTTACAAATTCGCGCGGAAGAGTGCGAGCGTGCGTGTCCATGCTGTATTTGCAGCAGCGGAGTTGTACACATCGGGTCGCTCGTCGTTAAAAAATGCGTGGTCGGTTCCGTTATACACATGAAACGTGGCGTTCTTTCCACGTTTGCGCAGATCTTCTTCAAGAGCTTTTGCCATTTCAGGTGATGCAAAAGCATCATTTTCTGCATAGTGCCCTTCTACAACTGCAGCGAGTGCATCCCAATTCGGTTGGGCTTCTGGCCAAGGAATGACCCCGTAAAAAGGTGCGGCTGCAGCGACAGCGTCGGGGCGTTGGCAAGCCAAAGCCAAGGTGAGGCCCCCGCCCATGCAGAACCCCACAACACCAACTTTTGTACGGCCAGTTTTTTCTTGAAGGAAGTCAACTGCTCCGCTCATGTCTTTTGCTGCATGTTGGAGGTTTAAACCCATCATCAACTTGCCAGCTTCATCGGGTTCAGTACTTGACTCGCCGTTATAGAGGTCGGGTGCAAGCACCGTGAAACCCTCGGCGGCCAAACGGTTGGCAACATCACAAATATGGGGAACGAGCCCCCACCACTCTTGAATGAGCACAACACCAGGAGCAGATGCATCTGTGGCATTACTCGCTAGGTAACCGCTACAGGTTCCGCCATTACTTTTAAATGAAACGTTCTCGCCCATGTGCTCCTCTTTCAGTCTCTCATAACCATCTTAAATTGCTGACCGTGTGAGCAGTTCTATTGCAGGAGGGCACTGCGCCAACAAGCCCTGCGCAGGCAATGCCTCAACATCGTGTACTCCATCGCTGCTCACAATTGCTCTACAGAGCCCGAAAGGAACTTCACTTGCCTCGCGATGCCACGCACGCACCACACTTCGTTGAGATATTTGGCGGTCGAGATCTTTCACAATGCCCGCAAATAAAACATCGGGCAATCTTGCCCCCACACTTGCCGACAACAACACCGGGCGCTCGGCGCAATATGCAGCGCTTGCCAACGCCAACGAGCCCGCACTGCTCCACGCACTCATTGAGCCAGTTGCATATGCAGACAACAAGACAACATCCGCATTTGCCGCGGCAATGGCACCATGCGATGCACTCACTAAATGCGAAGGAATCTCTAGGCGTTCTAATACGCGAATCATGTGATTGGCGCCGTTGTCGCCATCGACAACGCACACTTCGATACCACTGGTGGATCCGGCAATGGCAAGTGCGTGTGCAACATCAAAAGACCAACCATCAACACAGATCAATGCACTCTCTGCTATTTCGGCAGCAAGATGTTCGGCGGTCTTATCGTCGTGAACCTGTTCAACACAGTTGTGCAACGCTTCATACGGCTCACTTGCGGTCACCACGTGCGCACACAGCCACCACAGGGGCCCACACAGGGGATGGCGCTCCACAATACGACGAGTGGTGACCACCACGCTTGCGGGGTCGAGGACGAGCCCAGAGAGGGCTGAAGCGGTTTCCAAAACAAGGTCGGGGGCGTCAACATTTCCGGTACGTGCCAAATACCTCAGGTGTTCTATGGGATGCACTTACACCAAGGTAGTGCCAACTTGCTACCGTTTCACCTGTGGCAACTACTCCTTCCCCAGATCTTGCTCTCACCACCGTCGCTGGAGACAGCCAGACCCTGAACGAATGGCTAACAACCTTCCATATGGCAACAGTGGTCATCGACCCCTACACCAATGAAAGTTCGTGGATTCTCGATACCGCAGCTCGCATTTTACGGAGTTTTATGGGTGCCGCAGTGCGCGTGAATTTCATTGTTACTGCTCACGCAGACGAGGCAAAACAATTCCTCGGACCACTTGCCACAGAGTTCCTTACCTTTGCCGACCCCACTCGCGAAGCAGTGCGTCAACTTGGTCTTGTACAACTTCCCGCATTTGTTTTCATTCAAAGTGACCTTTCCATCGGCGCTGCTGCTGAAGGTTGGCGCCCCGTGCAGTGGCGTGAAGTGGCAACAAAAATTGCCACCACCACTTCGTGGTCACAGCCCACCATTCCTGGTCCGAAAGACCCCAGTCCGTACGCTGGCACGCCAGCTCTTGTGTGACACTTCCACTCACCGACCTTCCCGTCGAAGAGTGTGTCTCTCAACTTTCATCTGCGCTCTTTAACGCACGACGCGCCGTACTTGTAGCGCCACCTGGTTCGGGCAAAACAACACTTGCCCCGCTGCGTCTTTTAGAAACCTCGTGGCTTTTACCGAACGAACGCATTGTGATGCTCGAGCCTCGCAAACTTGCCGCACGTGCTGCCGCACGACGCATGGCGCACATGCTGGGTGAAAAAGTTGGCGACACCGTTGGATACCAAACACGCGACGAACGTATTATTGGGCCAAGTACTCGCATTGAAGTACTCACCGAGGGTGTGCTTACTCGTCGTTTGCAGAGCGACCCCGATCTTCCCAATGTTGGCATTGTCATTTTCGATGAAGTACACGAGCGCAACCTGCCAGGCGACCTCGGGCTTGCACTGTTACTTCACGCCCAAGAGTCTTTGGGTTCTCAACAACGCATCTTGCTCATGTCGGCAACACCCGACACCGACAGGTGGTGTACATATTTAGGAAACGCAGCGGGCGAACCTGCTCCTGTTGTGTCATCTAGTGGTACTCTCTTTCCCATTGAAGTTCACTGGTGGAGCTCGCCAACTGTGCGCAAAGGTCAACGACGCGACGACGAGCGGCTTGAAAATAAAGTTGCGACAACTGTGGTTCGCGCACTACGTGAAACCGAAGGCGATATTTTGGTTTTCTTGCCAGGCATCGGCGAAATTCGTCGCGCCATTACCGCAACCGAAAGCGTTACCGAAGGTGCAGTTGACCTCTTTCCTCTTGCTGGTGCTCTTTCCCAAGAAGAACAAGACGCCGCACTTGCCCCCAGCCGTCCGGGCCGACGGCGCATTGTGTTTTCTACCGATATCGCCGAGAGTTCGCTCACTGTCGATGGTGTTCGCGTGGTCATTGACTCGGGCATTGCTCGCGCCCCTCGCTTCGACCCGCGCACCGGCATGACCCGACTCACCACCGTCAATATCAGCCAAGCAAGTGCCCACCAACGCGCAGGGCGTTCTGGGCGACTTGGTAATGGCACGGCGTATCGGCTCTGGCCACAAGCAGAACACGGCTCACGTCGCACACAAGTAGAGCCCGAAATTTTGCAAGTAGACCTTGCACAAGTGGCTCTTGAACTTGCGGCATGGGGAGTAGATGTTCAAGAACTTGCCTTTCTCGACACTCCTCCTTCTGCAGCATTTGAAAAAGGCCGCACGCTGCTCACTCTCATTGGCGCGCTTGACAGCGAAGGCTCAATTACCGAACTCGGCAAGAAAATGCTCTCGCTTCCTTTGCACCCTCGCCTTGGAGCAATGGTGATGAGTGCAGCGCCACAGGAATTATGGACCGCATGTCTGCTTGCATGTTTGCTTGAAGAGCGCGACATTGTACGAGGAATACGCGACAACATTCCTGAAGATCTGGCATGGCGTATTGAATGTGTGGACGGCGCAAGTAGCGACGACCGCATTGACCGTCGCGCAAGCGCACGCGTGCGCGACCAGGCACGCGATTTACTCAGCAGAGCCAACCGAGTGCACGGGTCGCATGGCTCTAGTGAATCGGTTGTGGTTCACGAAACTGGCAAACTTCTCTTGCGTGCGTATCCCGATTGGCTCGCAGTACGCAAAACTGCAGGCGGACAATTTCAATTGCGTAGTGGAGCTGCAGCATGGATGCCAAAAAATGCGCATTTAGCCGACGAGCAGTTTCTTGTTGCTGCAGATCTCGACGGTGACCGCAAGAACAGCCGCATTCGCCTTGCTGCAGCGCTCTCACAGGAAGACATCACCGACCAACTTGCAGAATTCATGACCGTCAGCAACGAACTCGTATGGGATCGTGAAAAAAACGACCTCATTCGCCACATTGAATGGAAGCTTGATGGCATGCGGCTACGTACTGTGCGTCAAAAGCCAGAGCCCAGTGAGCAAACAACTGCCGCACTCATTGAGCGTATTCATGCAACAAGCTTGCAGGCGCTTACTTGGAACGACAATGCCATCTCGCTGCGTCAACGTGTTGCTTTTCTTCATTCGCGTAATAGCGAATGGCCCGACTGGAGCAACAAAAACTTGCTGAACAGTCTCGGCGAATGGCTCAAGCCATATCTTGCCGGGTGCACTTCACGCAACGACCTTGAAGCTCTTAACGTGGCTCTCATTTTGCGCAGCGGCTTACCCATGCACCTCGGCAGCGAACTCGATGCACTCGCCCCCGAGCGCGTCACACTGAACAACGGCGCCGAGTTCACCATTGCCTACCGAGGTGACGAACCCCCTCGCATCTCTGCACGCGTTCAGGCCTTCTATGGAGTCACCATTCACCCTTGTATTGGCGCTGGTGGCGTTCCCCTTGTGGTGGAACTGCTTTCACCTGCCCATCGCCCAGTGCAAGTCACAAGTGACCTCCCTGCTTTTTGGGAGGGCTCATGGGCAGAAGTGCGCAAAGAAATGGCTGGTCGCTACCCCAAACACTCGTGGCCGGCCAATCCAAGCGTGCGCGAGTAGACCTCTAGCCCCTACCGTAGAGGTATGGCTGATTTTGACTTCACCGAGATCTTCCCCCTCGGCCCCGACACCACCACTTATCGCTCTCTCGGAAATGAGGGTGTCTCTACCTTCGATTCGCCTGCAGGCACATTTTTGCGCGTCGAGCCAAGTGCCATCACGATGCTCACCGGTACCGCAATGCGCGATATTGCACACCTCTTGCGCGCCAGCCACCTCCAACAACTCGCCAACATATTGGATGACCCCGAGGCAAGTGACAACGACCGCTTTGTTGCTCTCGACCTCTTGAAAAATGCAAGCATCGCAGCCGGTGGAATTTTGCCCATGTGTCAAGACACCGGTACCGCAATTGTGAAAGGCAAGAAGGGCCAATTCGTTTTCACTGGTGGTGGCGATGAAGAAGCAATTGCCCGCGGTGTTTACAACACATATCTCACCAGCAACTTGCGCTACAGCCAGATGGCTCCGCTCAATATGTACGACGAAGTCAACACAGGCAACAACCTTCCTGCTGAAATTAAAATTTCGGCAGTCGATGGCGATGCGTACAAGTTTCTCTTCATGGCAAAAGGTGGAGGCTCCGCCAACAAGAGCTACCTCTTCCAGGAAACAAAAGCTTTGCTGAATGAAAAGGCCCTCTTGCCGTGGCTCTTCGACAAAATGAAAACACTCGGTACTTCAGCGTGCCCGCCGTATCACTTAGCAGTCGTTATAGGCGGCACCTCTGCAGAAAGTGCAGTGGAAACTGCAAAGCTTGCTAGCGCTCATTACCTCGATTCGCTCCCCACTGCAGGTAGTGCACTTGGTCATGCGTTTCGCGATATCGACCTTGAACAAAAAGTGTTGAAACTTGCTCAGCAAACAGGTATTGGCGCCCAATTTGGAGGCAAATATTTCTGTCACGACGTACGCGTTGTTCGCCTTCCTCGCCATGGTGCAAGTTGCCCCGTGGCATTTGCTGTGTCGTGCAGTGCCGACCGACAAGCGTTAGGGAAAATTACTGCCAAAGGTATTTTCCTCGAAGAACTTGAAACCGACCCCGCACGTTTCTTGCCCCAGGTCACCGAAGATCAACTTGCCAGCGAAGTAGCGCACATCGATCTCTCGCAACCCATGAGCGACATTCGCAAAAAGTTGTCGCAGTACCCTGTGAAAACCCGCGTCATGTTGACTGGCCCCATGGTGGTGGCACGCGACATTGCTCATGCAAAAATTAAAGAGCGCATCGACGCCGGCGGTGGCATGCCGCAGTACATGAAAGATTTCTGCGTGTATTACGCCGGCCCTGCTAAAACTCCTACGGGTATGGCTTCGGGTTCATTTGGCCCTACAACTGCCGGACGCATGGACTCCTATGTCGACGAGTTCCAAGCACAGGGTGGAAGTTTCATCATGCTTGCTAAGGGCAACCGTTCTGCGCAGGTAACAAATGCTTGCAAAACACATGGTGGTTTTTACCTTGGCTCAATAGGTGGCCCTGCCGCTCGCCTTGCTCAAGATTGCATTACCAAAGTGGAAGTGTTGGAGTACGCAGAACTAGGCATGGAAGCGGTATGGAAAATTGAAGTGAAAGATTTTCCTGCATTCATCGTGATTGACGACAAAGGAAACGACTTCTACGACCTGGTGAACAAGCCATATCAGCCAAGCCCTGTTTCAATTACCAAACACTAGAGCTGGGCGCTTAGCCCAATTCGCCAGCGAGTTCGCCTAAACGCTTTTCACCTTCGCTTGTTTGGCCACCACGTGCCATGAAATTGCGCATTGCTTGTTGTGCTTGCGGGTCGGCGAGCAACTTATTAAAGCCAATGGCTTCTTGTAGTAATTCATCGTGAATATTATGGTCGCTGCGCAAAATTGCAGCCTTCGCTTCCTGCACTGCAGCGGGCGGAAATGATGCAATGCGTTGCGCCATGCGTTGCACGAAGGGCCACAACTCGCCTTCATCTAATGTGCGATTCACCCAACCCCATTTTTCGGCAGTGTCGGCATCAATATCGTCGCAACCAAGCACCACTTCCAGTGCGCGCGAACGCCCCACTAAACGCGAAAGGCGCACGGTGCCACTTCCACCAGGAATGATGCCGAGTGCAACTTCTGGTTGATTAAAAACAGCCTTGCCACGCAACGCAAAACGCATGTCGCAGCTCAGAGCCAGCTCACTGCCCCCGCCACCAATGCGGCCTTCAATAACAGCAATCGTTGCTTTGGGCATTTCGCGAAATGATTCACACATTTTGGTGAAGGTGTTGAGTTCACTAGGTGTCGGCGAGTTTTGCGGTATTTGCAAAATGAGACCCACATCGAAATGTGGAATAAAGAAGTCGGGGTTGGCAGAACTTAAAACCACCACACGTACTTCATTGTCGCTGGCAAGTTCACCAGCAAGTTTTGCCATTTCACCATAGAGCGGAAGGTCAAAAATGTTGATGGGTGGATTATTGATGACTACCGACGCCACTGCGTCGACTACTTGTACACGTGCTAATTGGTATCCGGAATAGTCCATTGCATCTCCTACAAAAGTGATTTCATTGCGGCACGAGTTGCCGCAACTTCATCGGGGTTGCCACCAAATTCCACTGCACCAAAATCGGTGACACCAATATCGCACAGCGCATTTACTCGCTCGCACACTTCTGCAGCACTTCCCACAATGGCAATATCGGCTGGCCCCGCAGCACCTTCTAGGTCGAGCATGGCGCGGTAGCTAGGGAGTTGACCATAAATGGCAAAGGTTTGCGCTGCGCGAGCCAAGGCCGCGTCGCGGTCTTTTGTAACGCACACCGGTAGTGCAGCAATAACGCGTGGTGTTGGCTTTCCTGCTTCATCGGCAGCGCGGTTGAGAGTAGGAATGGTGTGTGACGACAAAGTTGCCGGCCCTGTGCACCAGGTAAGAGTGCCATCGGCAAGTGCCCCAGTGACGCGCAACATTTGCTCACCTAGTGCTGCCACGACCACCGAAAATGGCTGAGAGCCGGCAACGGAAACATCGACATGAGCCGAATACACCTCACCGCTAAATGACACTTTCGATGTTTGTGCAAGCTGAGTGAGAATGGTGAGGTATTCGCGCATGTGGCGCACTGGCTTGTCGAACGACATGCCCATCATATTTTCAATAACAATTTTGTGGCTCAGCCCAATGCCCAGGCACAACCGGCCGCTCGCTGCCGCATTCACCGTGAGGCACTGCTGCGCCAGCATCATGGGGTGGCGCGGGTACGTTGGCACCACTGCCGTACCCAGCTCAATGCGTGGCACTTCTCGCCCAACAATTGCAAGAACCGTGAGGGTGTCGTGGCCAAATATTTGTGGAGCCCAATAGCTGGAAAAACCATCTTGTTCTGCCGCGCGTGCCTCGGCCACAATGACATCGAGGGTTCCGCTAGTAACTGCTCCACCAAAAATTCCTATTTTCATGAGCGAAACCGTATCACTCACAGAGCAACGAATATCTCTAGGCGAGGCTCACCAGGTCGAGCCACGACTTATTGAAATAGTCCACTTCGCCGTCGGGAAGTAACAGCACCTTGGTTGGTGCAAGCCGTTCAACAAATTCAGGGTCGTGGCTCACGAAAATAATGGCGCCTTTCCAATCGGAAAGTGAGTTGGCAATAGATTCGCGACTCGCTGGGTCGAGGTTGTTCGTTGGTTCGTCAAGCAACAGCAAGTTGTTGCGGCCCACCATCAACATGGCAAGAGCCAACTTTGTTTTTTCTCCACCCGAGAGAGTGCCCGACTCTTGGAACACTTTGGTTCCAGAAAGCCCAAACATTCCTAAATAGCCGCGCAGTTGAGTTTCTGTAAGTGCCAACTGCGGTGGCGCCTCTTTGCGCATGTGGTCAATGAGGTTGGCATGTGGGTCAAGGTTGTCGTGCTCTTGTGCGTAGTAACCCATTTGCACTTTGTACCCAAACTCAAAGTTGCCAAGGTTCGCATCTGTTTCGCCAGCCAAAATGCGCAACAAGCTGGTTTTACCCGCACCGTTCAGGCCCAATATGAGCATTCGCTCACCTCGGCCCAAATCGAAGGAAACATCTTCAAAAATAGCTGGGCCAGCATAAGCCTTCGACAAATGGCTTACCGTGATGACCGTTTCACCAGCTTGTGGTGGGTCGGGAAACTTCACTTTCATTACACGATCTTTTGCACCGGCCTTCGTGCGAGTTGACTCCATGCGGTCAATGCGCTTTTCAATGCTGTGCGCCATGCTTGCTTTTGTTGCTTTTGCACCAAAGCGGTCGACCAATGTTTGTAAGCGGTCAATTTCTTTCGACTCCATTGCGGCTTTCTTTGCCGTCCTGCGTTCGTCGTCGGCACGCGAAGTTTTGTACTGCGTATAGGTGCCCTTGTACTCCACCAAGGTTCCTACTTCGTCTTCGCCTGGCCTATCGAGGTGCAGCACTCGAGTAATTGCTTCATCGAGCAGTTCGAGGTCGTGGCTAATGACCAACAAAGCACCACGATATTGTCGCAAAAAGTTCAGCAACCAGGTTTTTGCATCAACGTCGAGGTGGTTGGTGGGCTCATCGAGCAACAACATGTCGCTCCCCGCAAATAAAATTCGTGACAGTTCTACTCGGCGACGCTCTCCACCAGACAGAACACCTAGCTGCAAATCGAGCCGGTCGGGCTTCAGCCCCAAACCTGCCGCAATTGAACGTGCCTCGCTATCGGCCGAATAGCCACCTTTGTCGCGAAACTGCTCTTCGGCCTTGGTGTACTTGCGAATATTTGCTTCACTCGCATTTTCTTCCATGCCAATGCGCAATTTTTCTAACCGAATGAGATCTTCGTCAATGTTGCGGCCCGACAAAATATGGTTCACTGCGAGTCGTCCGTCGAACTGACCAGCTGCTCGTGGGTCTTGCGACAAATAGCCGTAGCCACCTTTACGCAAAATGTTGCCCTTTGTGGGGTCATTGTCGCCACCGAGAGTTTTGAAGAGTGTGGTCTTACCTGCACCATTGCGACCAACAAGGCCTACCTTGTCGCGCGGCATCACTGTGAAGGTTGCGTCTTCAACAATGGTCTTGCCGCCTATTTCAACGGTGATGGCATTGACTTGAAGCACCGACCTATCGTGTCACCACTCGCGCCCAGTAACAACCACCATTCCAAATAGGCAGCGTGACTTTCGTTCTAACCTGCAGGCGCAGCGCTACTTGGCGTGGGAATAGTTGTTGCAGGTGCAGCAGTTGTAGCAACCGGAACCGTTGTGGCAACCGGAACCGTTGTTGCAGGCACTGTTGCCACAGTTGTTGCTACAGCAGGACTCGTGGTTGCCACAGGCGCAGGTGCAGAGGTCGAATTGCTCACCAATGTTGTAGAAGCACCAGCACCCAGGGTCGTTGTAGTGGGCATCACGCCTTTGAGCACCCGAGAATCATCTTGGAAATTGACCTTCATACAATCACCCGGAGCACTTGGTGCAATGCCAACAGCCCGGGCAATAGCAGTAGCGAGCACGACCCGACCATCGGGGCTGGGGTGAATACCATCGTTTGATCGCAATGAGCGTGTCGCTGAAATAGTACGCCAGTCGAGCAACGTAATATTTTCGTTCGCGTCAACAAGTTCTTCAATGATGGCGTTTACTTCTGCCTGCTTACTACGAAACTCTGTGGTGTTCACAAGAAGAATGGGCAACGGAGACACGCGAGCAATGGCTTTTTCCATTGCAGTGCGGTAACGATCTTTATTTCCGTCGTAGTTAGAACCGAGTCCAATCACTACTGCGTCCCAGCCTTCACTCCAACGCAGGTCGAGCACCTTGCCAGCGAACTCAGCGAATTGACCAGCTTCTGCTTCAAGAGCAACATTCCAACCTTGTGGAACCATGAGGCCACATGCTTCGTTGCCATACCGCTTAGAGATTGACGCTATGATGGAGTCGCCAATCATGAGCAAGCGATTTCCCTGCGCAACAGAACCTAAAACTGCGCCTTCAAGTTTGGGGAACTTCACATCAGATGCAAGGTTTGGCGGCAATGTAGCGACGCCAACAAAATCATTTCCCGGAATGCGACCCACGCCGTCGAGCTCTCCCCCGTTGCCATCACTCGCTACAAGGGAACACGCCGACACTCCAACAGCAAGAAATGCGGTTGCGAGAAAAATGGGCAAGGTCTTGCGGTTCAACATAAGAGTTCTAGTCCACCGCCAAAAGTTCCGAAAAGCAAGTCAACTACAGGTGACTAGTGCCATTATTTTTGCGCAATTCGTCACGAATCTCCGCTAAAAGATCATTTGTTGTAGGAACTGCAGCTGCTGAACGGAACTTGTTGTACACCTTCACAATAGAAAACATCACAAAAGCAACGAGCAAAAAGTTGATGACCGCCGACAACAAAGTTCCAAATGGCAAGAAACTGCCGTTGAGAGTAAGACCCTTATTATTGAAATTCGGCTGCTCCCCACCAAAAATTGCACCGAGAATTCCACCCAATATGCCTTGATTGTCTTTGCCGTCACCAGCAAAGGCATCAATAATGGTTTTGAAAGTTGCGCCCATCACAAAGGCAACACCTAGTTCCACCACATTGCCACGATCAATGAACTCGCGGAACTCTTTCACCACTTTGCTGGGTTTATCAATAGCTTTTGGCATGCACCCAATGTAGGTCACGCTGGCTGTTCAGAAATGTCATCACTCTGAAGGTCACTGAACCTGTCAATTTTCCGCAATGAAGGAAACATGAACCAGAAGAGACCAACAATGCCAACAGTGGCAACTCCACCACCCACAACCGCAGCAGGTGCACCGAATGCTTGCGAAGCGACTCCCGACTCAAATGCACCAAGTTCGTTGGAAGCACCAATAAACACATTCTCGACCGCCATTACGCGACCGCGCTTATCGTCGGGTGTCACGAGAGGGACGATGGAACCACGAATAAACACACTCACCATGTCGGCACCGCTTGCCACAATGACCGCAATAAATGCAACGAGGTAACTATGTGTGAGACCTAGCACGATTGTTGCGATACCAAATGTTCCTACGACGAAAAACAAGAGCCGCCCTATACGGCGCCGAGCAGGTCGAAAAGCCAGGAAGATTGCAACACTTGCTGCGCCAATGCCGGCCGCAGCCCGAAGCCAGCCGTATGCAACATCGCCAACGTTCAAACGCTCTTCAGCAATAACGGGAAGCAGTGCTATTGCTCCACCAAACAGAACTGCAAAAAGATCGAGAGAAATTGCAGCAAGCAAAATAGGAGTGCGTCGAACAAACTGAAGACCTTCAAGAGCGTGCTTCAATGTTGGTCGTTCGCGGTTTTCTTCTGTTGCCGCTTGCCCTGTTTTCACACGAGTCAGCACCACCATGCTCAATGTAATAAGACACGATGCCACTGCGTACGCCACCCACGGGTCAACGCTGTACAACAACCCCGACGATGCGGGACCAAGAATGGCTGCTCCGGTCCATGTTGCAGATGACAGTGCCACAACCGCTGGCATTCCGCCCAGCGGCGCCACCATTGGCCAAATGGAACGTGCCGCAGGCGCAATGAAAGCACGAGATACGCCGTAAAGAAAAGCGATGAAGAAAATTGGAGCAACCGCGGTGGGGTGTGTTCGCGCATAAAACATGAGCGCAAGTGCAGAAGCAAGTTCCCCGGCCATTCCAATCATGGCTACTTTTTTGCGTTGGAATCTGTCGGCCACCATTCCCGTTACCAAAACAAGAAATGCCGCTGGCAAAAACTCAACAAGACCAATCCAGCCAATATCAATTTCGCGCCCCGTAATGTCGTATACCTGCTTGCCAAGTGCAGCAGCTTGCAGCATGAGCCCCGTATACAACAGGGTGGAATAGATGAGCATGTTACGCACGGCGGGTATGCGAACAACATCGCGAGTAGTTAACTCTGGAGGCGTCGATGGAGAAGCAGCATTTGACACAGCCTTGGCAGACTAGCGGGTAGGCCCAACGTGCTAGAACCTTTCAATGGGGAACATTGCTCAAGAAACACGCTGGCTCGATGCAACTACACAAGCAGCACTGGTACGAAATAAAGAAGTCCTCGCAAGCGAACTTGCTGAAGCCGCCATCACTCGCATTGAAGAACTGAACCCTGCAATCAACGCACTCAATATTCCGTGGTTCAACCATGGCCGCGAACTTGCCAAGCACGTAGATGCGACAAACCCCACTACTCCATTTGCTGGTGTTCCCTTTTTGCTCAAAGACCTCCACACCATGTACGAGGGTCAACATATTTCGCAAGGCAACAAAGCACTCAAGGAAGCAAAATACATTGCAACCTCAGACACCACGTTGGTATCTCGCTTCAAACAACAGCATCTCGTTTTTCTTGGCCGCACCAACTCACCCGAGTTCGGCAGCTTGCCCGTTACCGAACCAGAAGCTTGGGGCGCAACACGTAACCCTTGGAACACCAACTTCACTCCTGGTGGTTCGAGTGGCGGAGCAGCCGCGGCAGTTGCATCGGGCATGGTTCCTATTGCTCATGCCAGCGACGGTGGTGGCTCCATTCGTGTTCCTGCTTCATGTTCTGGTCTCGTTGGGTTAAAAGTTTCACAAGGTCGTATCTCGGTTGGCCCTTCACGATTGGAAACCAACCTCGGCGTAGAACTTGCTGTTTCACGCAGCGTTCGCGATATTGCAGCACTGCTCGATGCGGTGCACGGCCCCGGCGTGGGCGACACGGTTATTGCTCCACCGCCACTTCGCCCCTACGTCGACGAGCTCACCACACACCCCGGCAAATTGCGCATTGGGTTTGTGCAGTCACATTTCAATGGCAACCCCATTCACCCAGAGTGCGTAACTGCCGTCAACGATGCTGCACATTTGCTTGAATCACTTGGGCACCACGTTGAGCTTGCTTTCCCTGCTGCAATTAATGACCCCAAAGCAAGTAGTCGCTTCATGACCCTGTGGTCAACAAACATGGCAACAAGCCGGCAAAGTATTTCTGCCATGTTGGGCCGTGAAGTGACAACCAACGATATTGAGTTAGTGAACTGGGCGATGGCGGAACACTCATCGAAGGTAAGCGCACTCGACTACGCACTTGCCATTAATGAAAGTGGAGTGTACAGGCGTGCCGTACAGCAATGGTGGGAAGATGGATGGGATATTTTGCTCACGCCAACACTCGCGGCCCCGCCACTTGCTATTGGTGTTTCAGCAAACAACCCCAATGACCCCATGGCACCTCTCAAAATTGCCGGTGAATGGATGGGCTTCACCGCCCAGTTCAATACCACTGGCCAACCCGCCATCAGTTTGCCGCTGCACATGACCGCCGACGGTTTACCTGTTGGTGTTCAACTCGTCGGCGCTTATGGCCGCGAAGACATTCTCATTCAACTTGCTGCTCAAATTGAAGCTGCTGCGCCGTGGGCAGACCTCACACCAAATATTTAACGCGCGGTCCAGCCACCGTCTACAACAACATTTTGACCCGTCATAAAACTCGATGCTTCGCTCGCTAAAAAGAGCAACGCACCATCGAGTTCATGAGCAAAACCCATTCGTGGCATCGGCGAGTTTGTAGTGATGTAGCGCTGGCTGCCTTCATCGCTTTCCATTCCCGCAGTCATTTCCGTTTCAAACCAACCAGGGCACAGAGAATTCACACGAATGCCTTTACGTGCCCACTGCAAAGCAAGTTCGCGCGTCATGTTGATAACCGCACCTTTACTTGCCGAATAGTTTGCTTGCTTAATTGGGGTTGCGCCTACAAGACCAAGCATGGAGGCCACGTTGACCACGCATCCACTTTTACGTTCCACCATGCCTACACCTGCCAACTTGCACAAATGCCACACAGCAACTGTGTTCACCTGCATCACGTCTTCAAAAGTTTCTAAGGTCTCTACTTCAATTCCACCAGTACGTGAAATGCCTGCGTTGTTCACCAACACGTCAATGCGACCAAAATGCTTTTCTACCGTGGCAACAAGATGCTCACGGTCTTTTGCAATGCCCACATCGCCAGGTACTGCAAGTACACCAGGCAACTCGGCAGCAAGTGCTTCAAGCCGGTCGGCGCGCCGCGCAGAAATGGCTACCTGTGCTCCTACCGAGTGAAGCACTTTGGCAAAGCGCATACCGAGACCCGAGGAGGCCCCAGTTACTAAGGCAACTTTGCCGTCGAGGCGAAATTGTGAGAGTGGGTCAAGGGCACGGGGGTCAAACTGGTCTGGCACGGTTACTACGATGACAGATATGGAAACCTCTGACACAGTTTTACGACCGTTGGTGCTTCTCGTGCATGGTGCATGGCACGGCGCATGGTGCTGGGCCGCGCTGCAAAGCGAGCTCGATCAGCGCGGTATTGCCTCTTTAGCCATTGATTTACCTGGTCACGGGGCTTCCACGTTGCCACTTTCCGATATGCATGGCGACGCCCAACATGTTGCCGACGTTGCTTCCAAAATTGGCAGGCCCGTGGTACTTGTGGGTCACTCATATGGCGGTGGGGTCATAGGTGAAGCCGCACACATTTTGCGCGAGTCAACAACTGCACCCGTGCAACACCTGTTGTATCTCACCGCATTTTGCCTCGACGAAGGCGAAAGTGTGGGCGGCCTCGCTGCTTCTCTTCCTGCTGAAAACGCATTGCTCAATGCTGCGATTTTGCCCGGCCCCGATGGTGCAAGTGGCGGCACTTTGGTGCTTGACTGCACGAAAGCTCACGATGCTTTATACGGGTGCTGCCCAACCAACGTCAGTGACGCAGCAATTGCCCGACTCTCGCCACAGCCCATGGCCACTCTTGGCCAACCAACAAGTGCTGCACCTTGGAAAACAATTCCCAGCACATACGTGGTGTGCGAGCAAGACAAAGCGATTCACCCTAACCATCAACGCATGATGGCCAAGCGGTGCACAAATGTGCTCAGCCTCAACACCGATCATTCGCCATTCATTTCCATGACAACTAGCACCGCAGACATCATCACGAATATTGTGCTCTCATGAAAGTTCGTATTGGTTACGGCCTCGGTGTACGTACGCACCTCAACGACACTTCATTTTTCGATGTTGTCGATGCGCTTGAAGACTTGAAGTTCGACAGTCTGTGGGTCAGTGAACGCATTGGCGCAGAGGCACCCGACCCAGTAGTGGCAATGTCGGTTGCTGCTGCACGCACGAAGAAATTAAAAATTGGCATGAGCGTTATGGTGCTGCCTGGTCGCAACCCTGTTCTTCTTGCCAAGCAACTCGCCACGCTCGACCGCATGTCGAATGGTCGCCTGCTCCCCGCCTTTGGTTTAGGAGTTGCCGATGTTGCCGAGCAACAAGCATTCGGAGTAGAGCGCACCACCCGCGCAAAACTGTTCAATGAAACTCTTGAAGTGGTGCGCAAATGCTGGAGCGATGACGTGGTCAATCACAGCGGAGAATTTTTTCAACTCGATAACTTGCGCGTTCTACCAAAGCCCCAGCAACAACTACCCGAGGTATGGCTCGGCGGAATTGCTCCGAGCGAGTTAAAGCGCGTTGGGCGCACTGCCGATGGTTGGCTTCCTTCATTTATTACCCCAAGTGATGGGGCATCTGGTTGGGCCACCGTTACCGAACATGCAAAAGAGCACGACCGCACCATTGACCCCGAACATTTTGGCGTGCTGATTCCCTACGCCTTAGGCGAAGTTCCCAACGCACTCATAGCGGGGTTGGCTGCACGCCGGCCCGATTTAGCCGACCCCAGCGTGCTTGTTCCAAATAGTTGGGACGCACTCACCAAAATGATTCAAGAATTCATTTCAGTTGGCGCAAGCAAGTTTGTTGTATTGCCTATTGTGGAACCCACCAGCGCTACACATTGGATCAGCCACCTTGAAGAAGCCTCTCGCATACTTTTACCGCTACAAAACTAGTTTTCTTTCCGGCGTTGCCGTTCTCACCTGCATCAGCCTCGGTATCGGTGTGGTGTCGGTTGGCGCAAGTAACTCTGTGGCGAAGAAAGGTGCGCGACCCGAAGCTCTCATTGTGGGTGACTCGATGATGGCCGTGCTCGGTGTTTTTGACGCAGCTCTCAAGGAGCTCGACAAGAAACATCCAGTGATATATGCGGCCCAGCCATGCCAATTGCTAACACGTTCAGGGTGTATTCCCGAGACAAAAGAAAGCGCCCTTGAACGATTCAAAAATGCACGAGGAAAATTCAGTGATGTCATCATCGTTGCTACTGGCTACAACGAATTCAGCGACGAAGTTTTCTTCAATGCCATCAAAAAGTTTCGTGATGAAGCCAAAAAACAAAAGGTCTCCATCATTTGGCTTACTTACCGCGAAAATGGCAATGTCACCGAAAAAGCTAAACGGTTCAATAAAATCTTGCGCCGAGTTGCCAAATCTGACCCAAAGTTTTTCCTTTATGACTGGAACGAATTCTCGCTGGGAAAATTGAGCTGGTTTAGTGGCGATCGCATTCACATGAGTCGTGGGGGTGGCACAAACTTGGCACGCTACTTAAGTAAGGCAATTGGTGAAGTCATTGATATTCGTCGTTCACGTGGCACAACAACCACCACTTCAACCACCACAACGGTGGTGGCAGAGACCACCACTACTTCCCTACTGGCGGGGTGATTGAACGAAACGGTCGGGAGCAAATGCTGGCTCCACCATCAACTTCTGGTTCCAGTCGTGGGTGAGGCGACGATGCGCAATACGCCAATCGCCATTGCGCAATTCAAAAGTGTCGAAATACCGGCCTGCAAAATTTTCTAGGTACTCGCCACCGTCGTTACTGCACCGGTGCCATGCCAGCACTTGCGTTTCTGCCTCTGCTGTTGTGAGCGACGTAAAACTGAACACAGTGTCGGAGGGAAAATGCTTTGTTGCAATGGCATACCCACGCAAACTTGTTGTTGCATGCTTGGCAAAGTCGGCGCCTAAGCCCTTGAATGAGCCGTAATCTGCAGTGCCGTCGGCGTGAAATGCAGATGCAACAAGCTCTGGGTCGCAACGGTCAATGCCCAGGCAATAATTCAAAATACAACGGCGCATCGCGCGCTCTGCCGCAATAGCTGCTTCCGGAGAAAGTGGGCCGTTGAGTTCTTGAGGTGTCGTCATAGAAGCGAACTGTAGTTCACCCAATTGTGTTGCTGATTATCAGCACTGCAGTGACCGACGCAGCTGCCAGGCGATACCACCCAAACCGCGCAAGTGGGCGAGCCGACAAGTAGCTCACAAGCCATTTCACTGCAATGACCGCAGTTATAAAGGCCACCACCGCACCCAAAATGGGCGTTCCCCAACCATAGGCATTTACTAATTCGTCTCCATTTTTTGCCAGGTCAAGTGCAGTTGCTGCCGACAATGTTGCAAGGCCCAACAAGAAACTGAACTCCAAAGCAGCCGCCATTGAGCACCCCACCAGCAGTGCCGCAACAATGGTGACAAGGCTTCTACTGACCCCGGGCCACATTGCTAAAGACTGTACGACTCCGATGATGAATGCATTCTTCAGAGTGATGTCGGAAATGCTGCGGTCTCCATGCGATGGCTTCCACCACAAAAGAAAAACGCCACCCACTGCCCACGCTGCAACTATTGCCCAAGGTGTAAACAACTTGTCTTTAATGCTGTCGCCAAAGGCAACACCAATGACCGCCGCCGGAAGAAAAGCACAGGCAAGAAGCATCAAAACGCTGCGACCCTCTGCATCTTTGCCAACAATGCCTTTCGCCATGCTCACAATGCGCAGGCGATACAAGGCGACAACCGCCAAAATGGCACCAAGTTGAATGGCAATGGCATAGGTATCGGCCGCCACTTTGCCAGCTTCATCACCTAGACCCAGCAAGTGCTGGGTGACTAGAAGATGCCCCGTTGAAGAGATGGGCAAGAACTCCGTGATGCCCTCGACGATGCCGAGCACAACAGCATCTAAAACTGAAAGAGGCGCCATAACTGTTAACGACAGTACCAACTCTGACCCGACGTGACGGGAACATGAATTTTATTTACCAATTGCCAAAAAGATTCATGATTTTAAGCGATTTTGGTAACATAGCCACTGTTTATACCCCCCAACAGAAGGACTGAAATGAAAAAAATTACCGTCATGCTCGCATTGTCACTCGGCATCGCCGGAATGGCACCAAATGCCGCGAGTGCAATGTCGTCAATGTGCAAAACGGAGTGGACCAAAGCGTTAGCTCAGGCGTTGACCGCAGATCAGGTGGAGCAGCAAAGTGAATGTTTCACGAGCGTCGTGACCGCAAACTTAACTGCAACTCAAATTGTAAAGTTGACTGGACCCGGCATGGAATACTTAAGTGCAGACGCCACAAAAGGCTGGACATCAGCACTTTTAAAGAAAATGACTGCAGACCAACTCAAAGGTCTCATTGAATCAAACGAGCTAACTACGACGCAATTGAGCGTTGCTCAAACCAGGTACACCAAGCTCACCGGCACAAAAACTTCCCCTTCAACCACTGTGAAAAAGACAACACCGACGACCGTTGTCAAAAAGTCGCCGACAACAACCGCTGTTAAGAAGACACCACCGACAACCGTTGTCAAAAAGACACCACCAACAACTGCCGTTAAAACTCCACCAACAACAGCTGTTAAAACAACACCGTCCACAACAGCAAAAACACCACCGACAACTGCAGTCAAAAAGACACCACCAACAACTGCCGTTAAAACTCCACCAACAACTGCTGTAAAAACCTCACCGACAACAACTTCGGGGTACTGAGGAAGAAAAGCCGATCGGGCTTTCTGAAATACCTTTGTGAGGCCCATTCGAATGCGTATAACGCGTGTTCGAATGGGTCACATAACTTTTAACTCAGTCTTTTTCTTGGTATGCCTTCATTGACGCCATTCCAAACAAAATGGCACCGGTGAAAACAACGAAGAAGATGACAGCACCGAACCCGAACAGTGTGGCTTCAGACATTTATTCGCTCCTTTGTCCAGCAAGAATGAATGCGCCAAGCGCGAGAATTGATGGGACCCACACTCCAACGTATATGCCGTTGAGCTTGTCGCTTTGATCATCGCCTGCAAAATACAGTGAAATGCTTAAGGCCAAGCTCGCCGCGGCTGACACTAGAACGGAGACTTGCAGAATGAGTTTTGGCTTCATGTTCTTATTTTAACCCATCTAAGAAAAAAAGGGGTGGACGTGCGACACATTGCCGCACGTCCACCCCTTGAAAACTATTTCTAGTGTGAATCGCCCGAACGAGCCTTAGCAATGTTCAGAATCATCAAACCATACAAGCCCTTAGCCGTAATGTCGGCCACGGTGTAAGCAAGTTGACGTGCAGTCTCGGCGCCCTCGTTGCCAGCATCGAAGATCACTGGGAACAGGTAGCCAATTGGGTAAACCAACCAGGTGAGCAAAAGAATCGTTGTTGCATTCTTAATTGAAGATGCAACCGCACCCTTTTCACGTGATCCGGCAGCCTTGAGCTCACCTGACAAGGTGAACAAAATATAGATGAACGGCAACATTGCGAGGATCCAGAAGGTCCACTTTGTGCCATCACTTGTTGCAGTTTCACCTGGGTAGCCAAGTCCAATCATGAGCACAGTTGCTGGCACCAAAGTCGTCATCAATTTCTTGCGACGGTCTGCAGTAACACCCAAAACAATGAGCAATTCAATAACTAGCAATGGCACTGTAATGAGCCAGTCTGCGTAGCGATATCCCTCATTGACAGTGCCGCTTCCCCAGTCACTCCACATTCTGTAGTAGTGGTAACCGGCGATACCCACAACAACTGCTGACACGGCAACACCTGATTGGTACTGCTTTGCAACACTCTTAATTTGCGTCAGAAAATAAACGAACGCACCGAGCATTACAGCGGTTCCAAAAGAAAGCGCGTTATACACCAGCTGATTCAAAGTACTATCTTCAAAAACCATCTTCATGTTTTCTACCCCCACTTAATATTTAATGAACACGGAACTTGTGCTCCGACATAGCCCACCATAGTAAAAATGAGGAGTCCATTTGTGCATCTCATTGATCGAGGGCTCCGGGGGAAATAAGAGCAATTGGCAGCCCCAACGGGATTCGAACCCGTGCCGCCACCTTGAGAGGGTGGTGTCCTAGGCCACTAGACGATGGGGCCAAGTAGCGGTGGTTAGGTTACCAGTGGGGGAAAACAAAAGGCCCGAGCGCTCAGGCGCAGGGGCCAAGTTTGTTGAGTATTTGCTGGGGAGCAAGGAATCGAACCCTGAATAACAGAACCAGAATCTGCTGTGTTGCCAGTTACACCACTCCCCAATGGAGCACCCTGATTGTATCGCCACGAAGGGAAATGAAAACCGCTCGCTAGCCAGTGATCTTCCAGAGGTTGCCAAAGCCAATGATGCGTGCAATGGCAATTCCCGCGCCTTCTTTCACGTGCTTCTTGAAGGCGCCATTTCCCGCAATAGGGCTATTCGGCGTTGATGACGTAGAGGCGTCAAAACCCCACTCATGGGCGGTGAGGCGTGAGCGCAGCTCGTGATACGGGTCGGTCACAATCACTATTTGTTCAATTCCTATGAAATTGGAGTCATTCTTCACGAGGTTTCTCAGATTTCGCAGCGCTTCATAAGTGGAACGCGATGCCGACTCTTGCAGTAGATCCTCTTGAGGAACTCCTTGTTGTCGCAAAAATATTGCCGATGCGGATGCTTCGGTGAAGCGGTCGCCGGGTCTGTTGCCGCCGGTGAGAACAATGCGTGGCGCTACTTTTTGCTTCCACAAATCTAAAGCGTGCATGAGCCGCGCTTCGAGAAGCGGAGAGGGAACGCCGTCGTATTGTGCAGCACCCATGACCACGATGGCATCAACCTGTGCGGTTGATTGGTTGTGCCCCACACGCCACACTTCGAACACCGTCAGACCAACATACAAGGAACCAACACACATGAGCATTGCAAAAACTTGTGCGGTGCGTTTCATAGCAAAGGTGTGATTACTTTGCGAGCCGCTGCGATGCTGCTGCTAAACGCGCAAGGGTTGTTTCGCGACCCAAAAGCTCGAGTGATTCAAAAAGTGGTGGCCCTACTGTGCGACCCGTAATTGCAACACGAATAGGAGCTTGCACTTTTCCCAGCTTGAGACCGTACTTTTCGCCAACTTGCTCAATGACTGCTTTGAGCGAATCGTGATTCCACTCTGCAGTTGCATATGCAGCAGTTGTTTCGCTGAGAACCGCACTCGCCCACTCATCTTTTGTTGCCTTGGCCCACGAGGCATCGTCAATTGCTGGCTCGTCGAGAAAGAAGAAGTCGATCATTGCAGGAACTTCGGTGAGTGCAGTTACTCGAGTTTGCACAAGCTCGGCCATACCGCGGAAAATATCTTGTTTGAAATTACCCGCCGGCCACGGCATGATTTCACCAGTGAGGAACGGTTCACACTGCGCAATGAAAACTTCCAGTGGCATTTTGCGAATGTATTCACCATTAAACGCCTGCAATTTTTGAATATCAAAAAATGCTGGTGAATGGTTCACATCTTCCAAGCGGAAAGTGTCAACAATGTGCTGCCACGGAACAATTTCTGTGTCGCCGGCGGGCGCCCAACCCAGGGTCATAAGGTAGTTCACCATTGCTTCAGGAAGAATTCCCTCTTCGCGATATTGCTCTACTGCAACTTTGTCGCGACGCTTCGACAACTTTTTGCGCTGTTCATTAACGAGCACAGGAACGTGTGCCCAAGTTGGTGGAGCAACATTGAGCGCATCCCAAATCATTTGTTGCTTTGGAGTGTTTGGCAAGTGCTCTTCTGCACGCACCACATGAGTGATGTTCATTATTTGGTCATCAACAACGTTGGCAAGAAGGAACATTGGCGTTCCGTTACCGCGCAAGAGTACAAAGTCTTCAATGGTGGCGTTGTCGAATTTCACTTCACCGCGCACGAGGTCGTGCACCACTGTTTCACCGGCCGGCACGCGGAAGCGCAAGACACGGCCAGGTCCAGCCTCTAAACCACGGTCGCGGCTGTAGCCGTCGTATCCGGGCTTGCCCGATGCTTTGGCGCGCTCCTGCACTTGTTCACCAGTGAGGTCACAGAAATACGCCTTGCCCTCTGAAAAGAGCTTCATAGCGGCCTCTATATGAGCCTGCGCATTAGCCGACTGAAAGTACGGCCCCTCAAATTGCGGATGGTCGTTATTAATGCCAAGCCATGCCAGTGCGTCAATAATTCCTTGAGTCCACTGGGGTTCGTTACGCGATTCGTCGGTGTCTTCAATGCGCAAAACGAAAGTGCCACCTTCACGCAAAGTGAGTGCCCAGTTATATAGAGCAGTACGGGCACCACCCACATGGAAAAAGCCGGTGGGCGATGGAGCGAAGCGATAGCGAGGAGGTGTTGTCATGACCCTTGCAGATTACCGACCCCACCCCACCAAGAGTGTTCTCGGCGCGGTATGGCCCGGTTTTCGCGACAATTCGCGCCGAGAAACAACCTTTAGAGCGCAAACTTTTGGAGGTCGCTCAATTCGACGAACTCCAAGGTATGCAAATGCGTTGCGTGCAAGTTCACCTGTGGTGCATGACCCGCTTCAAAGGCTTCTTGCCAGCGCATGGCGCACAAGCACCAATGGTCGCCTGCTTTCAAACCAGCGAATCCGTATTGCGGCATGGGTGTAGAAAGATCATTTCCGGCAGCTTTGGAAAACGCGAGAAATTCATCGGTCATCACTGCACATACGGTGTGCACACCTTGGTCGTCGCCGCCTGTTTCACAGCAACCCGTGCGGTAAAAACCCGTCATCGGTTCGGTGCAACAAGTGGCAATGGGTTCACCAAAAACGTTCGGCTGAGTTGTCATGGCATATGTCTAGCGTGAAGTGGTAGATCTCGGCGCGAATTGTCGCGAAAACCGGGCCATACCGCGCCGAGAACACTCAATTGGGGTTGAGAGTGAGGAGATCTTCGTAGGTTTCGCGGCGGCGCACCACGCGGGCCTGACCATCTTTCACAAAAACAACCGCAGGCTTGGTGACCATGTTGTAGTTCGACGCCATGGAGTAGCCGTATGCGCCGGTCACCGGAGTGGCGAGCAAGCTTCCCACTTCAAGTTCAGCCGGAACCTGCGCCTCTTCAATAACAATGTCGCCACTTTCACAGTGCTTGCCTACTACTCGCACGTTGCGGGGGCGCAATGCACTGGGCAACGTTGGCATGAATGCTTCATAACCACTGCCGTACATCATGGGGCGAGGGTTGTCGCTCATGCCGCCATCTACAGCAACGTACGAACGCACACCAGGAATATCTTTTTGCGTTCCTACCGTGTACACCGTCATTGCCGACGAAGCCACAATGGCTCGACCCGGCTCTACGCGCACAACAACATCTTTTGGAAGTGACGCAGTTGCACGGCGCACCACGGTTCCCCATTGCTCCATGGTGGGCGCGTGTTCACTTGCAACATAGGCAACGCCTAATCCGCCGCCAACAGTGAGATCACTGAGTCCAAGTGGCGCAAAAAAACTCACCATTACGTCAATTGCTTTACCCAGGTGCTCAATGTCGAGAACGTTGGAGCCAATGTGGAAGTGCAAGCCAATGAGGTTGAGGCGTGACGACCTGCGCACTGTTTCCACTGCTTGCATGGCATCGCCATTACCCATGTTGAAGCCGAACTTGGAATCGTCTTGACCGGTAGAAACGAATTCGTGTGTGTGGGCATGCACGCCTGGTGTAATGCGAAGTTGCACATTTACTTGTGCGCCATGAAAGCCGGCAACGTGTTCAAGGCGTTCAAGTTCATCAAAACTGTCGACCACAATGTGATGCACGCCCTCGCGAATGGCGTAATGCAATTCATCGGCAGACTTGTTATTACCATGCAGCACACAACGATTGGCAGGAACACCGGCACTTAGGGCAACGAAGAGTTCCCCACCAGTTGCCACGTCGAGCATGAGGCCTTCTTCATGCACCAATTTCGCCATTTCTGTACACAGAAAAGCTTTGGTGGCATACACCACGTTTCCTGCGCCAAAAGATTCGGCGGCTTCACGGCAGCGATTACGAATGTGCTGCTCATCGTAAATAAACAAAGGTGTGCCAAATTGCGCCGCAAGGCTTGACACCAAGCAACCACCAATGGAGAGTTCCCCTGCAGGCTCAATGAGAGCAGTGTCGGGTAACAGACGAAGTTCTATGGGATCCATTGCTACATCGCTTCCGGTGCTTCAATACCCAATAAACCTAGACCACAATTCAGCACTCGCGCTGTTGCATCGCACAATGCAAGGCGCTCGGTACGTTGCGGCTCGTCAGACTTCAGCACTGGGCAATTTTCGTAGAAGCCAGTGAAAACCGTGGCGAGTTCATACAAATAAGTACACATGCGGTGCGGACTGGCCTTGGCCAATGAGTCCCACACCACTGCATCGA
>Ga0209357_1000026_pt1 | contig 49732 bp, 48 predicted proteins | sample LauGreFBDMM110SD_2_FD_187573 | JGI IMG/M metagenome (GOLD analysis project Ga0209357, IMG submission 187573) | Freshwater lake microbial communities from Lake Michigan, USA - Fa13.BD.MM110.SD (SPAdes) (version 3) | ecosystem: Environmental > Aquatic > Freshwater > Lake | place: Lake Michigan... | reverse complement strand
TGGTGCCGCGGCTGTATCAATCATCTCGACCAACTGAGTAATGCAATGCTGGCGGTTTCTCCATTGGCTACGACTGGTCTGTTGTGTGACGCGAATGGTCTCTGGGTAGGCGGCAAGCACCCGGGCAAGGGCGGCGCGAGGGCCTGTGATGAATGGCGTTGAAACGGTGAGTGAAGCCTTGCTCGAGGTTTTATTCACGTTTTGGCCCCCGGCACCAGCGGAACGGGCGAATGTCCAGGAAAGGGCGGTCTCGGGGATACAGAGTCCGCGTGGGGTGCGAATGTTGCCGTCCGAGTCCATGTCTCATTATGTCTCTTGGGTACTCTTACAACAGATCATTCATATAGGGGTAAGGGGCACATATGACGCACACTGCACGCAACGAGGTTTCTACAACCCGTACAGGAATCAATATTTTTATTGGAGAAGGCATTGCGCCGGTCGTTTCCGACACCTGGAGTGTTGGCGGCTGGAACATTCAGTTTGTGCGTCTCGATGCCGGACAAAGTTTCGCTTTGAATCACTCTGCAGGCGCTGTGCACATCAAAGTGGTCACAGGGCGCCTTGCCAACATCAACCGCGGCGCATATGCGCAAGACAAAGTGGTGCGTAATACCAAAGTCACCGAAGCTGAAGTGGTGGCTGGCCCCGATGGAGCAGTTTTCACCGTCTTCACAGGAACTGCACAGGTGCCAAAGAAGGTCACTTCAATGAGTCAACTTGCTTACAGTGGTCCGCTCGCAAATGAATTGTCGTGGATCACGTTTGAAGAGCGCTATCACGACGTCATCCCTTTCTTCGATGGTCTCGATTGCTATTTGTCGCCAGGCTTCCATTTGCTCGACGCCGATGGTGAAGAAATTACCTACATGTTCGTTTGGACTGCAGGTAAGGGTGTCGACTTGTCAACGCACAACCATGGTCATGACCCAGCACCAACACGTCCGGCGTTTGCCGAAGTTCACTGGGTGTTGCAAAACGGCACCGGCACCGGCGGCATGTTTGAAACATCAAAGCCGGGCGCCGAAGACCGAGTACGCACACCACTGCAACAAGGTGATGAGCATGGGCCATTCTTTATGTGGGACAAAAAAACCGGCCGCCCTACCTTGCGCGAAAATGGTGCAGTGGAGTACCCATGGCACGGCTGGCAAGGCGGCACCGATACAGAACCAGGGCAGTCGTACGACGTTGTTGCTGCCTTTGAAATTACTGCGCCGTACGCAATTATCGCGCCGTAACTGTGGCTCACTCTTCGGCAACAGCAAAGTTGCGCTTCGGCTGGCTTTCGCCTGTCATTGGTAATAAGTGGAGCAACCATCAACCCATTGTGGTTTTTCAAGAGAAGCACATTTTGCCAACGGCATTACCGCATTTCGATTCACTCTGGGTTGCCGATCACTTCTATGGCATGGACACTCACACCGACCCTTTCATGGAAGCGTGGACAACGCTCACGTGGCTTGCCGCAAAATTCCCTGATGTCATGTTGTGTCATCACGTGCTGGGTCAGGGTTATCGCAACCCAGCATTAACGGCAAAGATGGCCGCCACTTTGCAGGTCTTGTCGGGAAACAGATTCATTTTGGGCATTGGTGCGGGCTGGCGCGAAGAGGAGTACCGCGCATACGGCTATGAGTTTCCACGACCTGCAGTGCGCTTCCAAGAACTTGAAGAACTCGTGCACATTTGTCGCTTGATGTGGACCGAAGAAGCACCGAGTTTTGCAGGCAAACATTTCAGCATTCAACGTGCAGCGGCCCCACCATTGCCCGAAGTTGTTCCACCGGTGTGCATTGGTGCATTTGGTGAACAAATTGGTTTGCCAATGGCGGGCCGCATTGCCGATATATGGAACTCGCCCATATTTGGCAGCGATGAAAAGTGGTTGAAGAAACGCGACATCGTGTTTGCTTCCGCAGTGAAAGCTGGGCGGGCAACGAGCGATGTTGAAGTGTCTCTGACTGTTGAGCGAGCATTGCCCAACACTGGTACTGACTCACAGCAACTACTAGATGAGTTATCTCATTTGGCTGAGTTAGGTGTGCAACATTTTGTAATGGACTTCGGGCACCCACAAACTACCGAGCCAGTTTTGCGGTTTGTGGAAGAAGTAATGACGCCGCTTCGGCGTGGTTAAAGCACTATTTTTCTTGGAGTAAAGTTTTGCTATGTCTGGACTTACGCACGAAATTGACCCACGAGAGTTTGATTCACCCGAGTTTCAAAGTAATCCGTTTCCGTTGTATCAACGGCTCCGCGATCACCATCCTTTATTCCGTGATCGTTTTCATAATCGTTGGATCATCAGTCGCTATGAAGATGTCAATGCCGCATTTCAAAACAATGAGAGCTTTGATCGCGCGATGTATCAGCCCGACGGGCCGTATGTGTTTGGGTCATCGCATGTTTTCGGTCCCAATATTCTGGAATACGGAAATAGTGACCGCCACCGCTGGCTGCGCAACGTAGTTGCAGGTCAGTTTGTAGGCCAGGGCCTCGTTTCTTTCATTCCATTCGTTGAGCAAATTGCTGGGGAACTTGTTGAGCGTTGTTCGGGTGAAGGTGAAGTGGAGCTCGTGCAGCAGTTCTCGAATCAATTCCCTATTCGAGTCATTTCAAACATTCTCGGACTACCGCGAGCCGATGAAGAAAAGTTTGTTGTGTGGTATCAAGCTCTTATTGCTGGCTTAGGTTTTGGTGGCGAACACTTAGCTCGCGGCATTGCTGCACGAAATGAGATGTGGCAGTACCTAGAACCACTTGTTGCAGATCGTTTAGCGCATCCCAAAGACGACCTGTTATCAAAATTGTGTTTGGCCGAGCTCGATGGCGTGCGTATGAACATGGACGAAGTGAAAGGCTTTATTGCTCTTCTCCTTGCTGCAGGTGGCGATACCACTGATAAGGCAATTGCCAACATGTGGTACCACATGCTGTACACGCGCCCCGATCAGTTTGAAGATGTGAAGAAAGACCCGGAACTATGGGACAACGTGTTTTCAGAAATGATGCGCTTTGACCCAGTGGTGCATGTTCAGTCACGTTTCACTACACGTGAAGTTGAAATGCATGGACGCGTCATTCCCGAGCGTGCTCAAGTCATTTTGTCGCTTGGTGCCGGCAACCGTGATGAGCGTGTATTCAAGAACCCCGATGTGTTTGATATTCATCGCGAGGACTTGCACATGGGTCGCGAAAATCGTTCAGCTCGTTATAAGTCTGACAAACAGGGCCACTTAGGTTTCGGTGTTGGTCAGCACTTTTGCATGGGTTATGCAATGGCACGCCAAGAAGCAGTAATCGCCTGTACGCGCATGATGGAAGTCATGAAGAACCCGCGTCCAAAATTCGCAACCCATGAAGGGATCACTTCACCAAATATCGACTCGGGTGGTTTTAGGTCGCCGCGTGAACTGTGGATCCAGTTCGACAAGTAGGCACCAGATGAAAGTAGTGATTGATAGAGAACGCTGCATGATGTCAGGCGAGTGTTGCTACAACCATCCATGGCTGTTTTCTTTCGGGGAGGACGATTTCCCAGAGGTGCTGGTGAGTGAATTGACGACCGAACAGCAACGCAAAGAGGCGCGCCAGTCAATCCAAGTCTGCCCAAGTGGAGCAATCTCAATTATTGAGTAGTGCCAGAGGAAATATGGAGCGGGTGACGGGAATCGAACCCGCATAGCCAGCTTGGAAGGCTGGGACTCTAGCCATTGAGCTACACCCGCGTGTAGCGCTTTATTGCCTCATGAGCATACCGAAAAGCCATGGAGTCCGGCAATGCATTCAGTTTGAGCGCAGTGAATTAAAGGATCTTTCGGAAAATCTTTGCTTTACGCGCGGTGTAAGGCGGGTAGGCAATGGAAGGGTCAAGTTTGGTTCCGCGGCTGAGAACAGGCTTCATGTGTTGGAACAAGCGAACTCCAGAAATGCCGTGGTAACCACCCATACCGCTTTCGCCAACACCACCGAAGGGAAGATGCGGGCTGGTGAGATGCAAGATGGTGCCATTCACCGTGACGCCACCTGCAGTGGTGCGCGATAACACGTCGTTAATGACCGCTTGTTTTTCAGCAAAAACGTAGAGAGCAAGTGGATGGTCATGTGCAGTGACGTAGCGAATGGCTTCGTCGCTGTTGCTGACGCTGATGACGGGCAGAATGGGCCCAAAAATTTCTTCTTGCATAATGGGCGAGTCGAGTGAAACATCGGTGAGAACGGTTGGGGCTATGAATTTGTCTGAAGCATCGCTTTCTCCACCAATGACTGCAGTGCCGCTTTTCATGAGCCCTGTGAGCCGAGAGAAATGACGGTCGCTCACGATGCGTGCATAGCTGTCGCTGGCGTGCGGGTCTGAACCATAGAAATCGTTGAGAGCAATTTTGAGTTGTTCAATAAAAGGTTGCTCAACTGTTTTATCGACAAGCACATAGTCGGGGGCGACACAGGTTTGCCCCGCATTGAGCCACTTGCCCCACGCCACGCGGCGCGCTGCAACTTTAATGTTGGCTGACGCATCGACAATGACGGGGCTCTTGCCACCAAGTTCGAGTGTGACCGGTGTGAGATTTTTTGCAGCAGCGGCCATGACAATGCGACCAACCGTGCCGTTGCCGGTGTAGAAAATGTGGTTGAAGTGCTGTTCCAAAAGCGCAGTTGTTTCAGGAACGCTTCCTTCTACAAGTGCCACAGCAGCGGTGTCGAGATACTTGGGAACAAGTTCAGCAAGAAGCGCCGATGTTGCAGCAGATACTTCCGATGGTTTCATGACAACTGTATTGCCCGCTGCAATTGCGCCAGCAGCGGGTACGAGCAAGAGCTGAATGGGGTAATTCCATGGTGCGATGATGAGCACAACGCCGAGTGGCTCGGGGATGAGTTGTGATTTTGCTGGCATGGCAACTAGTGGAGTGGGAACGCGTTGAGGCTTGTTCCACTTCGTTAAGTTCTTGATCATTGCTTTCACTTCAGAAGTAACAAATGCAATGTCGGTAATGAAGCCTTCAACGTCGGGTTTGCCAAGGTCGGCTTTCAAAGCGGCACTGAAGGATGCTTCGTTGTCTTCCATCATGCGAACAAGAGCCTCTAGCTGTTGTTTACGCCAGGCGAGAGGGCGAGTTTTGCCCGAGTTGTAGGTGGTGCGTAGAGAAGAAACGGTGTCGGCAATGTTGTTCAGATTTGTCACATCTGAACGCTAGCCAAGTTCATCATTTGAGTCATCATCGTCATCGTCAATAACGTACAGCTCGTTGCTTTCCTCAAGTTCTGGAATATTGCGACGCTGGCGAAGTTCATCAATTTTCTTTGTTTCACGATTGAGGCCCTTAAAACGTGTGCCAACGGTGAGCGACTCGAGGTCGTCTTGCACGGAGTCGAAGCCCTTCTTAACTTTTTCCAGCGACTTAACGTAAAGCTCCCATTGCTTTTTAAACTTGTTGACCAGCTGCATCATTTGCTCGGCTGTTTCTTCAGTATGGAAACTGTCGGCTGCTTGGCGCACGACAACGAGTAATGAATACAACGAGAGGGGCGAGCACAATACAACCTTGCGTTCAAGGGCCCAGTCGATGAGGGTGGAATCGGCTTCATGAATGAAACTGCTAATGCCTTCGTTGGGAACAAACAGCAGCACGTAGTCGAGCGAAATTTCGTTGGTTTTGGTGGCGTAGTCGCGCTTCTCTAATTCGGTGACACGTGCACGAACAGCTTTTAAGAATTCGGCTTTCAACACATTGCGCGAAGCCTGCTCGGTAGCTGCAACATATTTCGCGTATGAGTCGAGGGGAAACTTGACGTCCATATAAAGAACACGGTTAGGTGGAAGCAGGAATGTGTAGTCGGGGCGACCACGGCCTTCAATGGTGTCTTGCTTTTCGTAGTTAATACCTTCGGCAAGCCCGGCGGCGCGCAAAAGGTCTTCGGCCATGCGTTCGCCCCATTGGCCGCGAGCTTGTGAACTGGAAAGCACATTATTGAGATCAGTGGTTTGTTTTGCAAGATCTGAAACTGCTTGGTCGACACCTTTGAACTTTTCCGTGTTCATATCGCGCAGTGACTTGAGCTCGGTGTTCAACTCGGCGAGACGCTGAGTGACGTTGTCTTGTACTGCTTTCAACGTGTTGTCGATGATGTCGGCACGCTTGCCTAACTGTTCATCGCCTTTTTCCACCACTTGTGCAGAAGCTAATTTGATGGATTCTTCGCGGTCTTGGGTGGCGTTTGTTCGCATTGTCGTGAGTGCTTCAGCTAAAGCGCTCTGAACTGCCTTACCGACTTCTGTATTTACAGTGGCCGAAACGGTTGCAGATATTTGCTCATTGGTCATGAGCGGTGCAACGGGAATGTTCTCTATAGGTGCCTGCAGGTTGCCAAGTGCAGTGCGCTGGCGAAGTATGAGGAAAGCGAGTGAAGCGATGAGGAGGCCAATGATGAGCCCAAAAATGGTTTGCACGGTTCCATAGTACAAATGGGCTGTCACATGGCAGGGATGTAGGGTGTTTTTGTGGTTGACAGCGCCTTTACGACACCCGGTGAGCATGTAGACGTTCTTGTTGTAGGTGCGGGTATCTCGGGTATTGGGGCGGGTTATCACCTCAACACCATGTGCCCGTCGCGGACCTATGCAATTCTCGAAGGTCGTGCCGACATTGGTGGTACTTGGGACCTCTTTCGATACCCGGGAGTGCGTTCTGACTCTGACATGCACACATTGGGCTTTCGCTTTAAACCGTGGACCGAAGCAAAAGCCATTGCCGATGGGCCAGACATTTTGCGGTACCTCCACAACACAATGAACGAATTCGATATTGCTCGCCATATTCGTTTCGGGCATTTGGTGAAAACTGCTCAGTGGTCAAGTGAGACCTCGCAGTGGACTGTGCATGTTGAGCAGGTGGGCACTGGTGACGTAGTTACATTCACTTGCGGCTTTTTGTTTATGTGCTCTGGCTATTACCGGTACAGCGAGGGCTTTACTCCTGAATTCCCAGGAAGAGAGCGCTTTCAAGGCCAAATCATTCATCCGCAAAAATGGACCAGTGATATTTCTTATGCTGGGAAACGTGTCGTGGTGGTTGGTTCGGGTGCAACAGCAATCACTTTGGTGCCTGCAATGGCAAAAGATGCTGAGCATGTCACCATGTTGCAGCGCTCTCCAACGTACATTGCAGCACGCCCCGACGTAGACGAATTTGCAAATAAGTTACGCAAGTATCTGCCATCAAAATTGGCTTATGCAATCACCCGTTGGAAAAATACAAAATACCAACAGATGGTGTATCAGCGTTCGCGAACGCATCCAGACAAAGTAAAAGAAATTTTGCTCACTGCGGTGCGAGAGCAGCTTGGCCCCGACTACAACATAGAAAAAGATTTCACCCCTACGTATAACCCATGGGACCAACGTTTATGTTTGGTTCCAAATGGTGATTTATTTCAGGCAATGCGCGAAGGCAAGGCATCAGTCGTCACCGACACCATTGACACCTTTGATGAAACCGGAATTCTTCTGTCGTCTGGGCAGCATCTCGAAGCAGATGTCATTGTGACGGCGACAGGTTTGCAATTAGTCACTTTGGGCGAAGTGCAGTTCGAAGTCGATGGCAAGACAATCAATTTTGCCGACACGTGGACCTATAAGGGTGTCGCATATTCGGGAGTACCCAATTTGGCGTCGTCGTTTGGCTATATCAATGCCTCATGGACTCTGCGCTCAGATCTCACCTGCGAGTACGTATGCCGGTTGCTGAATCACATGGCGAAAACGAGCACCGCACAGTGCACTCCCCAATTGCGTGACGAAGACCTCAACATGCCAGAACGACCCTGGATCGACTCCTTTAGTGCTGGTTATATGAGCCGCGTCATGCACATGTTTCCGCGGCAGGGGAACCATGCCCCGTGGGTCAACCCGCAGAACTTTGCCCGAGATAAGAAAATGTTCAGGCGCGCTCCGCTTGACGATGGGGCAATGCAGTTCACGAAAGCACCAGCGAAACAGAAATAACAATGGGTGTACGCATTACGTTCATTGGGGCGGGAAGCACCGTGTTTGCAAGAAACCTGATGGGTGACATTTTGAGTTTTCCTGAACTCTCAGATGCCACCATTGTTCTGCATGATATTGATGAAGAGCGTCTGGCTGTATCTGAAGCAGTCGGTAGAAAAATAGTTGCAACTCTCGGTGTGCAAGCAAAAATTGAATCGACAACCGATCGCCTCGTTGCTCTCAATCAAGCAAACTATGTCATCACCATGTTCCAAGTGGGTGGCTATGAACCATCTACCGTCATTGATTTCGCGATACCGCACAAATTTGGCTTACAGCAAACGATTGCCGACACATTGGGAATTGGCGGCATTATGCGGGGTTTGCGCACCATTCCTGTGCTTCTAGATATCTGTCGCGACATGGAAAAAGTGTGTCCAGATGCATTGCTCTTGAACTACGTCAACCCAATGTCAATATTGTGTTGGGCCGTCTCGCAGTCATCACCAATACGTACCATTGGTTTATGTCATAGCGTGCAGCACACGGCTCAGCAGTTGGCAGGTGATGTAGATGTTCCGTATGAAGAGGTGCGCTACGAGTGTGCGGGCATTAATCACATGTCGTTTTATCTTTCTTTCGTTCATGCAACAGAGATGGGAGACGTTGATCTTTACCCTGCAATACGTCGCCGTGGTGAACGGATTCCGTTGCCTATGCGTGGCGAGAAAAACCGTAGTGATGGTGGCACTTCAGGATTATCCGATGCCGTGCGTTATGAAATGCTGAAACGACTTGGTTATTTTGTGACGGAGTCAAGTGAACATTTCGCTGAATACGTCCCTTGGTTCATTAAGTCGCATCAACCTCACCTCATTGAGGAATTCGGTATTCCTATCAATGAGTATCTGCAGCGTTGTCAAACCCAAATTGCTGGTTGGGAGAGTTTGCAAACAAGACTTTTGGATCCAGAAGCACAGCTCAAGGTGCACCGCAGCATGGAGTACGGTGCAGGAATTATTCACAGTTTGGAAACCGGTGAGCAACGAGTGGTGTATGGCAATGTGCCCAATAGAGGTCTCATATCGAATCTCCCGCACGATTGTTGTGTAGAAGTTGCCTGCTCGGTAGATGCTCAAGGAATTGTTCCGCAGCCGGTGGGAAAACTTCCTCCACAATTGGCTGCATTGATACAAACAAATATCAATGTGCAGGCGCTCACAGTTGAAGCCGCATTAACTGGTTGTCGCGACCATATCTACCACGCTGCAATGCTCGATCCACGTACTGCTAGTGAACTCAACCTTCAACAAATTTGGGAATTGGTAGATGAGCTTCTCTTGGCTCATAGAGATGTACTGCCAGAAAACTTTTATGCCTAAGTCGCGTACGTATAGAGCAGTTGCCCCAGGGCGAGTGAACCTCATTGGAGATCACACCGACTACACCGGTGGGCTGGTGTTGCCCATGGCCATCAAAATGTTCACGTCAATAGAGTTTTCATTGCAGGAAAACTATGTAGATCTGAGATCTGAATCTGAGGATGGCATTTACCGACGTGCATTGTCGGATAGAAGTGATCCCGAAACTGGTTTGTTGTGGGGGCGTTATGTTGACGCTGTTCTATCGCTCATTGAAGAACCGCAGGGGCTCACAGGTGTCATCCGCAGCACTCTTCCGATAGGTGCAGGTCTGTCGTCGTCGGCGTCATTGGAAGTGGCGCTCGCGCTCGCCTTGGGCTTTCAAGGAGATGAGTTGTCTTTAGCGCTACTCGGGCAACGTGCCGAGCACATGGCCACCCAAGTGCCGTGTGGGATTATGGATCAATTGTGTATTACCTCTGCCGTCGCAGGAACCGCAAGCCTCATTAACTGCTCTACGTATGAAGTAACACATATTCCCATTCCAGATGATGTGAAGGTGGTGGTGCGTTTCGTTACGGCTCGTCAACTAGAAGGTTCGGCGTACGCACAACGTGTTGATGAGTGCCGACTCGCTGAACATTTTGTAGGGCCTTTGAGCGTTGCAGACATGAGCGATGTAACGAAGATCCCCGACGCAATTGTGCGATCACGAGCCACGCATGTCATTTCTGAAAATGCCAGAGTGTCTGCCTTTGCGACAGCGCTGTCAGCGGGTGATTTCTCGCAAGCGGGCGAACTGATGCTGGAGAGTCACAAAAGTTTGGCGGAGAATTTTGCCGTATCGGTGCCAGAGATGGATCAAGCCGTCGCTCAACTCGCGGCGACTCCAGGCGTTTACGGCGCACGCATGACAGGAGGGGGCTTTGGGGGCTGCATGGTTGCACTGTGTGAGCCCAATGCACAGGTCGAGGGGTGGGTCGTTGAGCCCGTTGGCGCGGCAAGTCTCCAGTAATTTCCGTGTCTGTGAAGATCGCTAAGGTGAACAAAACAGCCAAGGGGGATTCATGGGCATTTTGGGAAACTATCCGCTATTTCAGCAAGCATATTTAGTCAACAACATTGAGGAGTCAATTCAGAAATGGTACGACCTTTTCGGTGCGGGTCCGTTCTCTGTGACCGACCACCACAAGTGCGACACTTTTGATTACCGTGGCACGCCACAAGAGGCCGATGTGTCTTATGCGTTTGGCTACTTGGGCGACACGATGATTCAGTTCATTGTGCAGCACAACGAGACGCCATCGATTTATCGCGACATGTACAAAAATGGCGAAGAGGGCTTCCATCACATTGCATACCTCGTGACCGATTTCCAAGCAGAGCGTCAGCGTTTGCTCGACATGGGTTTTGCGCCTGCATGTGAATTGTTTGCCGATGGCGTGAATGCCTCATACTTCGACACACGTGAAGTAACAGGTGGATTCACCGAAATTCACGGTGACCCACCGCATATTCTTGGCATCTTCGCCGAGTGGCGTCGTGCTCATGAAATTATGAAGCCAGGCGACCCACTCATCTGGCGCCGTAAAGAAGGCCGTCGTTCCACCGACAAATAACCCAAGTGTTCTCGGCGCCGTATGTATCGTTTTTCGTTACGTTCTGCGCCGAGAAATCTCACCACTCATATGAATCGGGGGATTATGAAACGTGAAGTGAAAGAAGTAGTCGGCGGACTGTATTTCGGCGAAGCGCCGCGTTGGCATGAAGATCGACTGTGGTTCAGTGACTTTTACGAACATGCGGTACTTTCCGTCAGTGCAGACGGAGATCTGCGCACCGAGTTGTCAATTGATGATCAGCCATCGGGTCTCGGGTGGATGCCAGATGGTTCATTGCTCGTAGTCAGCATGACCAAGCGACAGGTGCTGCGTAGAGACACCAACGGCAATGTGAGCGTTTGGGCCGACTTGTCAGACATTGCGACGTATCACTGCAACGACATGGTGGTAGATGCCCAGGGCCGAGCCTACGTAGGCAACTTTGGGCTCAACCTCGACGAAGAAGTTGCCACTCGCCCAATAGAGGAAGTGCTCGCCAATCCAAAGTTGGCCGACCTTGCCTGTATTTCACCAGAGGGAAAAGTGCGTGTTGCTGCAAGTGATTTATGTTTCCCTAACGGTTCAGTTATTACGCCAGATGGAAAAACTCTCATAGTTGCTGAAACCCTTGGGTACAGACTCGCCGCATTCACCATTAACGCAGATGGTTCGCTGTCTGACCGCAGAGTGTGGGCCGCTACGGAAGGGCGCATGCCCGATGGCATTTGTCTCGATGCTGAAGGTGCGGTGTGGTTTGCCAACCCGATGTCTACTGAATGCGTGCGCATTGCCGAAGGTGGCAAAGTGCTTGAAGTAATTGATACGGGTCAGCTGTGTTTTGCCTGCATGCTTGGTGGCGTCGACGGAAAGACCCTCTTCATGCTCACAGGCGATTCAGCTGAAGCGCATATTGCATCTTCAGCACGAACAGGACGCGTACTTTCTGCAAGTGTCGATGTTGCTCGCGCCGGCCGACCTTAAGCAAACCAGCCCTTTCTCGGCGCGAATTGTTGCGATATGCGGGACATACCGCGCCGAGAACACTTAGGGGCGGGGCCAGTGGCAGGCCACGTAATGGCCAGCTGAAACTTCATGCAACTGTGGTTCTTCTTGTGCGCAGAGGTCGGTAGCCCCAGGGCAACGTGTACGAAAGCGGCAACCCGATGGCGGATCCATGGGTGATGGCGGTTCGCCTTCCAGCGTTGTGCGACGGGCCGCAACATTGGGGTCGGGGATAGGTACAGAACTCACCAGTGCATGCGTGTAGTGATGGCGTGGACGCGAGTACAGCTCGTCTGGCGCTGAGATTTCACATACCTTGCCGAGATACATCACCATGATGCGTGTGCTGACGGCCTTTACTACTGCGAGGTCGTGTGAAATGAAGATGAGCGTGAGGCCGTATCGCTCTTTCATATCTTGCAGCAAGTTGAGAATTTGGGCCTGAACGCTTACATCGAGGGCCGATACTGGCTCGTCGCAAATGAGTAGCAGGGGTTCAAGAGCGAGAGAGCGCGCAATACTGATGCGCTGACACTGGCCGCCAGAAAACTCATAGGAACGGCGATCGCGTACGAGTGCGGGGTCGAGACCTACCGCATTGAGCAGTTCGTCTACTTTGTTACTGCGCCACATCTCATCGCCACGATCCCAAATTTTAAGTGGTTCGTCAACAATTTTTGCTACAGAAAGACGTGGGTCAAGTGAACTCACTGGGTCTTGAAAGATCATTTGCATCGCTGGGCGAATATCGCGCAATGCATCTTTGTTGAGTGTGGTGAGTTCTTCACCTTGGAAATTCACAGAACCAGAAGTTGGTTTGGGTAACTGCAAAATGGCTTTGCCTAATGTGGATTTGCCACAACCCGATTCGCCCACAATGGCTAATGTCTCCCCGCGTTCAATGTCGAAGGAAATGCCCGACACTGCACGGACGAATTTTTTGCCTCCCGCTGGAAACTCCATGGTGAGATCTTCAACGCGCAAAATAATTTCTTCGCTATTGCGTAAGTGTGCTTTACCCGACCCAGCCATTAGCGCGAACCTCCGATAGGGAACCAGCAACGATATGAGTGCCCTGGTGAAATTTCAACAAGGGGTGGTGCCTCTGCGCGACACTTGTCGGTGACGTAGGGGCAACGCGAAGCAAAGGAGCATCCTGTTTCGGGCTGCGTTGGGTCGGGAAGTCGGCCACTAATGACCGGCAAACGTAGGCCACTCGGGGCGTCAAGTCGAGGAATCGACTTCATGAGTGCTTCGGTGTAGGGCATTTGCATATTGGCGAAGAGTTGCTTTGTGGGGGCAATTTCTACTACTTCGCCGGCGTACATCACTGCAATGCGGTCGGTGTGGCCTGCAACAACTCCGAGGTCGTGGGTGACAATAACCATCGACATGCCCATTTCGTGACGTAATTCGCTGAGGAGCTGCATTACCTGTGCCTGAACGGTGACGTCGAGGGCTGTGGTCGGTTCGTCTGCAAAGAGCAGCCGAGGTTTACATGCCAACGCGATTGCAATCATCACGCGCTGACGCATGCCGCCAGAGAGTTGAAATGGATATTTCTCCATTACTGCTTCAGGGTCAGGAATGCGCACGCGGGTGAGAAGTTCAATGCCACGTGCCTGAGCGTCGGTCTTGCTCATTTGGAGTCGAATACGCAAACCTTCGGTGAGTTGTGAGCCAATTTTGCGGACAGGGTTGAGTGCGGTCATTGGGTCTTGGAAGATCATCGCCATTCCGGTGCCCCAATATTCACGCAACTCCTTACGTGGTACTTGCGACAAATCGTGGTCATCGTAAACAACTGTGCCAGAACGATGTGCAGCGCGTTTGGGAAGAAGGCCCATCGCGCCACGAGAGAGAACAGTTTTTCCAGAGCCAGATTCACCAACGATGCCAAGGCTCTCGCCGTCGGCCACATCGATATTTACATTGCGAACTGCGTACAACGGTCCGCGGGCAGTATCGAACGATACAGAGAAGTCGCGTAGCGACAACATTGGCGCAAGATTGCTCATATGCGTGCCTCACGTTTGTCGAGGCTCTGGCGAATAACATCACCAATTTGGTTGCAAGAAATAACAGTGAGAGCAATGCAGATGATGGGGAAGTAAATGACGTGCGGGGTGTATTCCATGTCGTTGCGCCCAGCCGCCAAAATTGCACCCCAACTGTTTCCATCGGGAATGCCGACGCCAAGCAGCGAAAGTGAACCCTCGGCCACGATAACCACACCAACCGCTAAGAAGGCGATTGCCATAACAGCGGGGAGAACGTTAGGCACGATGTGCTTCCACAATATGGTGGAGTTTTTCGCCCCCATCGATTTTGCGGCGGTAACGAATTCGCGATTCGACCACGACAGAGTTGCTCCGCGTGCAATGCGCCCCAAGATGGGAATGATGACAATGGTGAGAGACAAAATAACCACAAATACCTGTCTCCAACTAGAAACTGTGGAGTTCACATCGGGGGCAGTGGCAAGTACTGCTACTAAACCAAGTGCTAGTACCAAGTTGGGAATTGAGAGAATCGCGCTGAAAACTACGTTGACGACTGCGTCAATTTTGCCACGCACGTAACCGGAAAAGATGCCGATAAGGCTGCCGATGGCCCCACCAACGCCGACGGCAATAACAGCTACCAGCAGGGTGAGGCGCGTTCCATGAAGAAGTTCCTGAAAAATATCGTAACCATTGGTATCTGTACCAAAGAGGTGCCCGTTAGTAAATGGTCCAACTGCTAAATCATCTTCGTATATAGCTTTCGGATCAACCGATGAAATGAGCGGATACAAGACCGCAGTAAGAGCGATGATGACGAGCCAACCCATGGACAAAAGAGTGGGAATGGAATACTTGCGCAGAGATTTGAAGATGCCAAGTTTCATCGTGAACCTCTTGTGCGTGGATCCACTATGCCAATGAGTAAGTCGGCTGCGACGTTGAAGATGACGTAACCAATTGCAGTAATGGCAATGAACGACTGCAACGCAACAAATTCTTTTGTGCCAAGCGCATAGGCAATTTCGAAGCCAAAACCAGGAATGGCGAAAATATTCTCGATCACGAGAGTTCCTCCAATAAGGGCTCCCATGTTCAATGCTGCGGCTGTGAGCAGGGTGACGCTTGCTGGGCGAAATACATGTGTTAACAAGATGCGTGAGTCGGACAGGCCTTTTGACGCAGCCATAGTGACGTAGTCGTCTTTCAGTGCGGCGATGACGTCGGTACGCAAGAGCCGGGTATAAGAAGCAGCTAAACCGAGCCCCAAACTGAAACATGGAAGAATCATGTGTTTGAAGTGTTGCAGGGGGCTTTCTTTAAAGCCGACGTATTCAAGTGTGGGAAGCCATTGCAGCTTGACGCCCACCACGATGATGAGGAGAAATGCGAGCGCAAAGTTAGGAACCGAAGAAGCAGTGAAGAGTGTATTGGAGATGATGCGGTCAGACTTTTTGCCCTCGCGGTATGCGGTAAAAATGCCGAGTGGGATGGCTACCAACAGCGCAAAGATTTGCGTGTACAACATGATGAGTAACGAAATAGGAAGACTTCGCGTGACGTGGCTCCACACAGATTCGCCTCCGCCCGTGCCATAAAAAATGCCCATGTCGCCACGAATAAAATCTTTGAACCACATGAAATAAGAAGTGAATACGTCGCGGTCTAGATACAAGGTGTGTCGCAGGGCATCTTTTTCCTCTGGTGTACCCAAGGTGAGAATCATGTCGACAAGGTCTGTAGGCAAGAGGCGCAAAAGACACGACAAGAAAAAAGTAGAGAGCACAATAACTGCGAGCAAGGTGCCCAGCCTGCGCAATATGGGAAGAGCACGTGTCATAAGTCTTATTTATCCTTACATAAAAAGGGACCCCGGAAGAATTCTTCCGGGGCCCCTGAGAGTGAAACTTCATTCGCAATAAAACAAGTATTATTTCTTCCAGACGCTGGTCCAGTTAGTTCCCCAGTTGAGAACTGCAGGAGATGCACCACCGGTAGCCAATTTGGTTTCGCCTACACCATTAATTTTCTTGGTGGTTGCCATTGCATATGACTGATAAGTGATGTTGGCAATGTATGCCTGATCTTGAATACGCTCGGTGACCAATTTGTAGTCAGCTGCTTTGCCAGAGGCGCGAGCTGCTTGCAAAAGTGTATTGAGTTGCGCATCTGTGTGCTTTGTGATGTTGAGCAGGGTGTCAATTTTTCCAATACGAGCAAGGCCGGCCATCGGGTTTGTTGTTCCTGCTTCAAACATGTTGGGCGACAAGAAGATGTAGTTGAACGCAGCGTCGAGGCCTTCCAGAGTGAGCAAAGTTGCAGCCTGGTATTTAAGCCCAGTACCGGCTTCAAAGAAGCCCTTGTTGACAATGTCGCTGACGGTTTCCTCATTGAACGATGCTGTAATTCCTGCAGTCTTCATGAGAGCAACAAGTGCCTTGGAGTTTGCCCGACTGGTGGCATCTTTAGACGACGGGAAGACAAACTCGAGGTCTTTTCCGGTTTCGGTCTTGTAAGCCGCAGCGTACTCATTGGATTTTTTCAAGTTGAAGGTAGGAAAGTTCTTTGTGGAGAACATGACGTTATTTCTGCCCACAATGCTTGTGGCGGCAAAGTTGATGCCATTGCCACGAGTCTTTGCCCAGAGGTCACGGTTCAAAGCATATGAAACAGCTCTGCGTGCATTCAGGTTGTTGAACGGAGCAATGGAAGTGTTGAACCACAACGATGGGTAATACTCTGCACCGGTTTTGAAATAGGTCACAGCAGAAGATGTGCTGAGGTCTTTCATTTGGGTGGTTTCAGAAGCAGAACTGAACTGGGCAGCATCAAGTGAACCTGACTTCACGCCAGCAACACGAGAAGCAGATTCAACAACATATTTGAAGGTGATCTGGTCGAGGTAAGGCAATTTGTTGCCTGCTGCATCTTTGCGCCAGTAGTTTTTGTTCTTCTCTACAACAAGCTTCGTTTCCGTTGCTGACTTCTGCTTGAACGGGCCAGTTCCAATAAGGGTGCTGGCGCACGTGGCTGAGTCGACGAACTGGCCTGGCGAGCGCATGATGAAACGGCCAGAGGCGTACATCAATTCGCGCAAGTCGGCCTGAGCCGAGTTAAGTGTGACCTTGACGTTGTAGTCGTCAACCTTGGTGGTGCTGACAATGTTGCCTACTGCGACCGCTGTTGAGCCAAGGAAGTTCTTCTCAGTATCTTTGGTGATGTTGGCTACATAGGTAAGGCCACGAATTGCATTGAAGTTGGCAAGAAGTGCGTCGGCATTCCATGCAACACCATCATGGAACTGAATGTCTGTGCCATCGGCTTTTTTGCGAATTTCTAGGTTCCATGTTTTGAAGTCGGCGCTAGGAGTGGCGTCTTTCAACAAGAACGGCACAACTTTGCCTTTGGTGTTGCGCTCAAAGAGTGTTTCCGCAATGCTGCGAGCCCCACCAAGAGCTGAGTTGGCAAGAATTTGCTTCATGCAGAATCCGGGGAAGGTGTCGAAGACGCCAACGGTAATTTTTCCACCAGATACTGGTTTGGCGGCGCTAGCCGGAGATTGTTTAGCCGCATTGGCTGCCATTGGCACGGTGGAAGCAAGAAGAGCAAGCGCAAGACCGGCTCCTACCTTCTTCATCACTCGTGGACGTGTGGTCGAACGCTGGAACATGTGGTACCCCTCATTGGTTTGAGCTGCTTATTCAACTCGCCGTGGATGGCGTGCTATTAGTCACAATAGAGGGGAATTGTTGCACTGGCAACTGCTGCTCGATGCGCGGTACTTATTTCCGATGAGTTGTCGGGGTGGGGGGACTCGAACCCCCGGCCTCCTGGTCCCAAACCAGGCACGCTACCAACTGCGCCACACCCCGGAAAAGATGACCTTATCGGCGCGCGGCCTTAATAAGACGTTTCGCCGTGCGACCAGTGGGTGCGATGTGTCGCTGGTCGAGGTCACCCATTTCCACTCCATTTGCAAAAAGAACGCGGTAGCGCTGCCAATTGAACCCATTCGATAAAATCACTTTGCCGGCGGTTCCCGATGCAACCGTGCCGTCTTCGGTGCGCATATCGACAATAGAAACGACCTTGTCTCCATTGCGCAAGTCAATTTGGTTGGGGTGCGGAGTGGCAAGGGCGTGAGGCTTCCAGTACGTCATGCCCCTATTCTTGCTCATAGAGGGTGGTAAACCCCACATCCATGCTTCCCGATACACTCAGTAGCCTGTGAAAAGCACTCTTGAAACCCTCGAAGACAATAAAGTCAAACTCTCTGTCGAGTTAGAGCAGTCGGAACTCGACCGCGGTATCGACATGGCCTTTAAGAAAATTGCCAAGGAAGTCCGCATGCCGGGCTTTCGCGATGGCAAGGCGCCGCGCAAATTGCTTGAGGCCCGCATCGGCATTTCCGCTGCCCGCCAGCAAGCAATTCAAGACTCCGTGCCGGTGTACTTGGCTCAAGCAGTGCGTGAGCACGGAATAGATCTCATTGCAACTCCCGATGTCTCACTCATTTCTGGTGAAGAAGACGGTGTTGTTGCTTTCGACGCAACTTGTGAAGTGCGCCCTGTCGTGACGGTTCCTGGTTACCAGGGTCTGCGTGTCGAGTTGCCAGCAATTGTTGCTGCAGAAGAAGACATCACTGAAGCAATGTCTTCTGAGCGTCGTCGTCACGGTGAACTTGCCGACGTCGATCGTCCGGCACAAGCAGGCGACTACATCACAGTCGATCTTTCAGGTGTACGCGATGGCAACCCTGTTCCAGGGCTCAATACCGACGATTGGGTATATGAAATTGGTCGCGGCTGGGTTGCTCCAACTTTCGATGAAGAAGTAACTGGTTCAGTGAAAGGTGCAACACTCACTTTCACCGCCACACCAAATGGTACAGAACAAGCTGCCGATTTCACAGTCACTGTGCAGCGCGTGCAAGTGCTTGAACTTGCTGAACTCACCGACGAGTGGGTGTCGGAACACGTTGCAGAACACGACACGGTCGATGCGTGGCGTGCAGGTATTACAGAACGCATTAGCGGTATTAAGTTGAACCAGGCACGTAATTTGTTGGTTGAGCGAATTACCGACGCGCTTGCTGAACTGGTCGACATTGATGCGCCGGAAATAATGGTGGCGAGCGATTTACAAAATCGTGTACAAAATACCATTCAACAATTTCAGGCTCAAGGCATTGCCCTCGACCAGTGGTTGTCGGCAACAGGTCAAGACACCAATGCGTTCATCGAGTCAATGCGTGGCCAGTCACAAAAAGCCGCGAAGGCCGACCTTGCCTTGCGCGCAGTGGCTGTGGCGGAAGATCTTGAAGTCACCTCCGACGATCTCGACCTCGAGTTCCAGCGCGTAGCAATGCAAGTGGGTCAAAAAGTTGCGCAGGTGCGTAAGGCCTATGAGAAAAATGACGCAATTCCCGATTTGTCGGCTCAAATTGCCAAATCGAAAGCCCTCGACTGGCTATTGCACAATGTGACAATGGTTGACCCCGACGGAAATGCTCTCGACCGTGACACCGTGCTCGGACATTCTGACCACGATCACGACCATGATCATGATCACGACCACGATCACGACTAGTTTTTGTACCAGCAACGTCAACTAAAAAAGCACTGAGGCTCCATGAACAGCATTACGAACTATTACGTTCCCAACGTCACGGAAACAACAAGCCGTGGCGAGCGTGTTTATGACCTCTACAGTCGCTTGCTGAAAGAGAACATCATCTTCCTTGGTACCCCCATTGACGACACCATTGCCAACCTCATTTGCGCACAACTCATTCACCTTGAGAGCGAAAACCCCGATAAAGACATCAACATCTACATCAACAGCCCGGGTGGCGATATCACCGCGCTTTTTGCCATTTACGACACCATGCAGTTCATAAAGAACGACATTGCCACTATTTGCCTCGGGCAAGCAGCATCGGCAGCTGCGGTGCTTTTGGCCGCTGGAACGAAGGGGAAGCGCCTAGCTTTGCCCCATGCTCGAGTTCTTTTGCATCAGCCATATGCTCAGGTTGGCTATTCGCAGGTGACCGATTTAGAGATCGCAGCCCGTGAAATCATGAGAATGCGCGACATTTTGGAAGAAATATTGGCTGATCACACGGGGCAGCCCATTGAAAGAATTCATGCCGATACCGACCGTGACTTCGTAATGGAAGCACAAGAGGCACTCGCGTATGGCATTATCGATGGAGTGATATCTAGTCGTCAGCTGACCGACCGTTCTGGGCCGATCCGCTGACCAACGTATTGGGAGGGCCTCGTGGCAAAATTCGGTGATTCAGGTGAATTGCTGAAGTGCTCGTTTTGCGGTAAATCGCAAAAACAAGTGAAGAAGCTCATCGCTGGCCCTGGCGTGTACGTATGCGACGAGTGCATTGAACTCTGCAACGAAATTATTGAAGAGGAATTTGCTGAAACGGGCGACGTTCGTTTTGAAGAACTGCCGACACCTCGTGAAATCCGAGCCTTTCTCGATGAATACGTAGTTGGTCAGGAACAGGCAAAAAAAGTTCTTGCTGTTGCCGTGTTCAACCACTACCGACGCATCCAGCACCAAATTTCTTCGGCGGCCACACGACGTGACGACGTAGAACTTCAAAAGAGCAATATTTTAATGCTTGGGCCAACGGGCTGCGGTAAAACGCACTTGGCACAAACTCTGGCGCGCATGCTCAATGTCCCTTTTGCTATTGCCGATGCCACTGCTCTCACCGAGGCCGGGTACGTAGGCGAAGACGTAGAAAATATTTTGCTCAAGCTTCTGCAAGCTGCCGACTTCGATGTCAAAAAAGCAGAAACAGGAATCATCTACATTGATGAAATCGACAAGGTGGCGCGGAAGAGCGAAAACCCATCTATCACCCGCGACGTGTCGGGTGAAGGTGTGCAACAGGCGTTGTTGAAAATTCTTGAGGGAACTGTTGCGTCGGTGCCGCCACAAGGTGGCCGTAAGCACCCGCACCAAGAGTTCATTCAAATCGACACCACGAACGTTTTGTTTATTTGTGGTGGTGCATTCGCTGGCCTCGACTCCATCATCGAGTCACGTATTGGCCACAAGGGTATGGGCTTTCATGCAACGGTGTTGTCAAAGTCTGAGCGTGACCCAGGCGAACTATTTGCTCAAGTCTTGCCAGAAGACTTGTTGAAGTTTGGAATGATTCCCGAGTTCGTCGGCCGCTTGCCCATGATTGGCGCCGTTCATAGCCTCGACCATGAATCACTCATGAGTATTTTGACTGAACCTAAAAATGCATTGGTGAAGCAGTACGCAAAGGTCTTTGGTTTTGAAGACGTTGAATTGGAAATTGAACCCACAGCATTGCGTGCTATTGCCGATTTGGCGCTCACTCGCGGTACGGGCGCTCGCGGACTGCGTTCGATTTTGGAAGATGTGCTTCTCAATACGATGTACGAAGTTCCTGGCATGGGTGATGTTGCAAAAGTAGTAGTGACCGAAAGTTCTGTCATTGAAAAAACAGCGCCGCTCATTGTGATGCGCGGTAGCAGCAAAGCTCCTCGCCAGCGTCGCGCTGCGTCGTAACTGTTGTCAGATCGGTTGCGACAATTGTGAATTACATTGAGGCTCTTGCATATCTCGACGAGCATTCCAACTTTGAGCGAACAGGACGAGTGGAAGATCCGTCGCTCACCAAAATTGCTGCGCTGACCAACCTTCTAGGCGAGCCACAAAGCGCATACAAAGTTGTGCATGTAACGGGAACCAATGGCAAAGGCTCTACTTCGCAAATGATTACCAAATTGTTGATGGCCCATGGACTCAAAGTGGGAACATTTGCGAGCCCGCACTTAGAGCGTATTAACGAGCGTATTTTGGTTGACGGCGAACCCATCGGCGATGCCGATTTTGCCGATCAAATAACTGCAATTGCTGAAGTTGAAGTACTTGCTGGAGTACGCCCGTCATTTTTTGAAATTCTGACAGCAGTTGCGCTGCGATATTTTGCCGATGTTGCTGTAGACGTAGCAGTGGTGGAAGTGGGCATGCTGGGTCGTTGGGATGCCACAAATGTTGTGCATGCCGATGTAGCGGTTATTACTAATATTGCGCTCGATCACACAGAGTACGCCGGCCCCACAGTGTTCGATATCGCGCGCGAAAAAGTAGGCATTATTAAAGAAGGCTCCGATGTGGTCATTGGAGATGAAACAAGTGAGCTCGCCGATTTCTTTTTAGAAGCCGCTCCACATGCGGCACGGCGCGGTGAACACTTTGTTTGTGAAGATAATCATTTGGCATTGGGTGGACGACTCATTGATGTGCGCACGCCGTATGCGCTATACAGCGATATTTTTATTCCGCTTCATGGTCGGCACCAAGGCGATAATGCGAGCGCCGCCATTGCCGCTGTAGAAATGTTTTTTGCAAAAGCTATTCATCGTGATGTGCTTGAAGAAGGTCTGGCGTCGGTGGAAATGCCCGGGCGATTTGAAGTGTTGCACTATCAGCCATTGGTCATTATTGATGGGGCACATAATGCGGCAGGTGCCGATGTGTGTGCGGAAGTTTTCTTCAGCGACTTCGACCCGGTGGGGTCACGGCGCTTGGTGGTGGGAATGCTGCAAAGCAGAGATGCCTACGAGTTGTTGTCGGCATTGCGTGTTGATGAGTTCGACCAGGTGGTGTGCTGTACGGCGCCAAGCCCACGGGGAATGCCGGCGCGAGATCTTCGTGACATTGCCAAAGAGATGGGATGCGACGATGTTGTCGCTATTGACGACGTGGGGGAGGCGTGCAATCGGGCACTTCTCAACACTTCTGCCGACGATGCTGTACTCATTACGGGATCTCTTTACGTTGTGGGTGCTGCCAGAAGTCACGTGTTGAGGGTTTTGCCGTAGAAATATCCCTAGAATGAGAAAATGAGCACCAAAACACTTGTCCTTTTGAAGCCAGACGCAGTAGAGCGCGGTCTTGTGGGAAACATCCTCACCCGATTCGAAACAAAGGGTCTGAAAATTGTGGCGATGCAGTTGCGCACCCTTGATGCAGCAACATTGGCTCGTCATTACGAAGAGCACGTAGGTAAGGGTTTCTACGCAGACCTTGTGGCCTTCATGGGTCGTAACCCTGTTGTTGCATTGGTCCTTGAAGGCCCTGATGACACCTGGGAAATAGTGCGTGCCATGATGGGCGCAACGAACCCACGCGGCGCAGCCCCCGGAACCATTCGTGGCGACCTCGGAACTCTCTTCACCGAGAACCTCGTACATGGCAGCGATTCTGCCGACTCAGCTGCCCGTGAAATTCAAATTTTCTTTCCTGGTTTGTAGTACTCCCGAATTTCTTGCGTGATTCATTTTTAAGAGAGTTCCTTGAAAGGGAGGTCGACACATGGCTCGTGGCAACCCACTAGGCATCGGACGCGATATTGCTATCGACCTTGGCACGGCTAACACTCTTGTTTATGTTCGTGGTCAGGGCGTGGTTCTCAACGAGCCATCTATTGTGGCCGTCGATACTCGTGATGGTCGACCCGTTGCGGTTGGCTATGAGGCCAAACGCATGCTGGGGCGTACGCCAGCACATATCAAATCGGTTCGACCATTAAAAGATGGGGTCATTGCCGACTTTGAGATTTGCGAAAAAATGTTGCGCTATTTTATTCAGCAAATTCACACCAGTAAGTGGAGCAAGCCACGCATGGTCATCTGCGTTCCTGCTGGTATTACAGGTGTAGAACAGCGTGCTGTGCAAGATGCTGCTGAGTACGCAGGCGCCCGTAAACCCGTGCACATTATTGAGGAACCGATGGCTGCTGCCATTGGTTCGGGTATTGCGGTCCACGAACCCGCAGGCAACATGATTGTCGATATTGGTGGCGGCACCACAGAAGTGGCCGTCATTTCTTTGGGTGGAATTGTGGTGTCGCAAAGCCTGCGCGTAGCAGGCGATGAGCTCACCGAAGCTGTTGGTGCTTATGTGAAGCGTGAGTTCAGCCTTGACCTTGGCGAAAACACATGTGAAGAAATTAAAATTCAAATGGGCTCAGCATGGAAATTGGAAGAAGAGTTCACAGCCGATATTGGTGGGCGCGACTCCATCTCGGGTTTGCCGCGACGTATTGAACTGACAACAGAACATATTCGTGAAGCTCTTGCCGAGCCACTAACAGCAATTATTGATGCAATAAAGTCGACTCTCGATAAGACTCCGCCAGAACTTGCTGCAGACATTATGGAGAATGGAATCATGCTTTCAGGGGGAGGAGCACTTCTTACTGGTATTGCGCAACGAGTGTCGCACGAAACAGGAATGCGAGCAATTGTTGCTGCTGACCCTTTGTACTCAGTAGTTTTCGGTTCAGGTCAGGCCCTTGAAAACATTGATGCAATGCGTGGGCTTCTCACTCAAACAGGAATCGACTAGTAGGTAGCTTTTCCGTGTATTCATTTACCCGGCGTCGTCTCATTGTGGTGCTGCTTCTCACGTCGGTGCTGTTGCTCACCCTTGACGGCAGCAAAAGTGGGCTAGTAGGCGGTGTAAAAGATGCATTTGGTGTGGTGTTTAGGCCCGTCGAACGATTCGCAAATGTCGTTTCTCGCCCCTTGTCGAATGTGTGGAGAGGTGTACTCGACTACAGCGACATGCGTAAAGAAAATTTGGCTTTAAAAGATTTGCTGGTAAAGCAAGAAGGCGCGGCAATTGCTGCGACGGCGAGCGTTCGTGAAGCTCAAGAATTGCTCGCGTTAAACGGGCTGCCCACCCTGGCCGGAATCGATAGCGTCACTGCACAGGTTGTGGGGCAATCGCCTTCAAACTTCACGCAAACTTTCGAATTGAACCGTGGTAAATCCAGCGGTATTCGCGTAGGCATGACAGTTACTAATGGCGCGGGCCTAGTGGGAAAAATTACTGGAGTTACTCTTGAGCGTTCGGTGGTAATGCTTGCCACCGACCCGGAATATGCAATGTCGGTGAAGGTGGGGGCTTGCACTCGCCCGAACACCACGACCACTGCAGTTCCTCAGACAACCACAACGCTTGTGTCTGATGGGTCTACATCGCTGGCCACCAATGTGCTTCCAACGACTACAACAACATCTACGACTTCAACGACCAGCACAACAACGACCGTGTTGCGGCGTGCAACAACAACGACTATCAAAGGTTTTACACCCTTTGCTACAACGCTGCCGCCCGTGCCAGGTGGTGGGGGTGTCAGCCAAATTACTGTTCCTGAAACGGGAGTTCTGTTGCCGCGCGAAACAGGGGCAATGGAAGGTCAAGGCATCGACCGGTTGCCAGTGATTCGGTTTATTCAAACTTCAACTCGGCTCGGGGAGCTATGCGGAGGTGTTCCTGTAGTAACTGCGGGTGGTTCACAAAGCTTGGCTCCGGCCGACCTTGTGGTGGGAACAGTGTCACGGGTTGTTACTCGTACAGGCACTAGTGGTCCGCTTTTAGAAGTAGAACTTGCAGCCAATTTGCAGAGTTTGAACTTCGTTCGTGTTCTTTTGTACCAACCAGCAACTGAGATTCCGCAATGAAACGCTTTTTCGCAATTATTGAATCGCCTTTCACTCGGGCAGTCCTTATTGGAATCATTGTGTTGTCTTTTCAAACAACGCTGTTCAACACTTTGCGCCCGTTCAGCGTGGTGATGCAAGTGATGCTGTTGTGTTCTGCAGCAAGTGGTGTTGCTGCAGGTAGCGAATCGGGAGCAATTGCAGGGTTTATGTTCGGGTTCATGTACGACATGGTGCTGACGTCGCCCTTCGGTTTGTCGGCGCTCGTCTTTGGTTTTGCGGGCTATATGGCAGGCGGAGTCAACACCTTTGCCTACAGCCCGCGGTGGTGGTTCAAAATGCTGAGTATTGGTATCTCTAGTGCTGCCGCAGTGCTTATTTACCCTGCAGCGAGCCTGGTTGTGGGGGTAGATGGATTACTGCAAACGCGTGTAATTGGTGTCGCATTCACCGTGGGGTTGTTTAACGCAGCGTTTGCATTGCCGGCAGTTTTCTTAATGCGTTGGGCTTTGGTGAAGTCAAAAAAGCAAATGTTGTGGGCGGAGTAGCAGATGGCTGTTGTAGCGCTCAATAAAAGATTGCGCATTTTGGGCAGTCTCGCAATTGTGATGTTGTGTTTGGTAACTGTACGAACATGGTTCTTGCAGGTGGTCGACGCTGAAGGTTTGCAAGAACGAGTTCAAGAAGTGCGCACGAGAACTGTGCAGCTCCTCCCCGAACGTGGACGCATCTTCGACTCTGTTGGGCGCATCGTTGCCGACAATGAACGCGTTCTCACGGTCACCATAGATCGCTCCGTTATTGTTGATGCTGGCGACAGGGCGCAGTTGTTTCTGCGCATATCGGGGCCATTGCAAACACCCTTTGCCGAACTCGAACGTCGCTATAAAAGTAAACGCTATGACGCATTACAACCGTTGCCCTTGAAGGAAGGCGTATCAGAGCAAACTGCGCTCTTCTTAAAAGAACGATCGGAAGATTATCCAGGTGTTGATGTTTCGGAAGACTGGAAACGTGAATACCCGTATGCGCCTATAGCTAGTCATGTGGTGGGTTTTCTTGGCGCTATTTTGGAACGTCAGTCGGCGTATTACATGGCACTGAAATATTCACCAAATGAACGTGTTGGTCAATACGGGGTCGAGCAAACATACGAATCATATTTACGCGGAAAACCTGGCTATGTGCGGTACGAAGTAAATGCACGCGGCCAAATTTTGCGGCAGATGGAGCGAATTGAACCCGTTCCGGGCAACGACATACAACTCACAGTCGACTTGAAGTATCAGCAATACGCCGAGCAGGCTTTAGAAACAGAATTGAAACTCCGCCGTCGAGTTGACGCGGGAACAGTGAGGTTGCCCGACGGCACACAAGACCCTGCCTTTCCTGAAGAGAATCTGTATAAGGCACCAGCCGGGTCGTCGGTCCTCATGAACAATTCCACCGGTGAAGTCATTGCAATGGCTAGCTACCCGAATTTTGATAACAGATGGTTTGGTTCCGGCATCACTTCCGACAAGTTCCAGCAGCTCTTCCCGCAAACCAAAGACCCCGACATGGCAATTATGGTGAACAGGGCCGTGAGTGGCCGTTACAACTTGGGTTCCACTTTTAAACCCTTCACTGCCTTCGCCGCGTTGAACACGGGGCAGTTAACTGGGGGCGCCGATTACGTGTACAAAGACCAAGGTACATACAAACTTGAATCAATTCCTAATGGTCGTTGCAACGAGGGTGTGAAATGCGTTTTCAAAAATGCATTCTGTGCAAGCACGAATTCGCCATGCACATATGGGCCGGTCAATATTGAAGATGCATTAGCAGTATCTAGTGATGCGTTCTTTTATAAAATTGGTGAGCAGATTCTTACGCAACGCGGCTACAAGCCAATTTTGGAAGAGCAAGTTCGCCTCTTTGGCTTCGGGTCGCCAACAGGTATCGACCTTCCCTATGAATTTGGTGGAGCGTTACCGAGTAAGGCCTTGAAAAAGCAGTTGGCCGACGACGGAGCAATTAGCAAAGAAGAAGGCCGCGCCTTTTACGTAGGCGATAATGTTCAATTTGCTATTGGTCAAGGTCTTTTGTCGGCAACACCCATTCAAGTGGCCGTTGCATATTCTGCACTCGCCAATGGCGGATCAGTTGTTACGCCGCACGTGGTGAAAGCAATTCTTGTGCCTGGAACACCAGATGGTGACTCTGGCTTTATTGACGTCTCGCAAATGGTTGTAGAGAAAGACTTTTCACAAGGCCGTGTTCAGCGAGAAATTGATATGAAAAAAGAAGATCGCGATGCCATTCTCAATGGCCTGACAAGAGTGATTGACGGCAAGGGGGTCAACTGGGGTTTCTATCACAAGGCCACAGGCGAACTTCTTTTTAAAAACTATGCGCGAAAAGCTCTGCCTATTGCCGGAAAGACGGGAACGGCGCAAGGCTTCGGCAACTATCCGTGGAATGACTCGTCGGCTTTTGCTGCATTTAGTCTCGACCCTCAGCAGCCCTATACCGCGGTGGCGTATTTAGAAAAATCTGGTTATGGGTCGCAGGCTGCTGCGCCAGTAGTGAAGTGTTTGTTTTCAGCACTCGCTGGGCAAACTAAGCCGAGTCCCGTGGTACCAAGTGACCCCATCGACATCAATGCCACAGCAGTAGCTCCTATTCAGTTCCTCGCAAGCCCCTTGTGTCTCAGCGGGTTTGGTGGGAGTGTGCGCGATTAATGGGTATTTTCGACAACTTGCAGCTCGGCGGCCGCACCTCGCTGAGTGGACGAAGCACCTCGACGGTGGGAAACCTGCGACGCAGCATGGCCGACCCGGCTCGCAACATCGACTGGATATTAATGGTTGCAACGGTTGGTCTCTCAATTATCGGTGCAATTGCGGTGTACTCATGTACGCGACCGAGGCTCCTTGCCCAAGGCCTTGACCCATATTATTTTTTACAACGGCAGATTATCTATCTCATCATCGCGGCAGTTGCGATGGTTGTTCTTATGGCTACCGACTATGAGTGGCTGCGCGGGCGCAGTGAGTTTCTTTTCGGCGCGTCACTTATTGCGCTCATTTTGGTTCTCGTTGCAGGCACGGTCAGCGGCGGCGCCCGCTTGTCATTCGACTTCGGGTTCGCGTCGTTTCAACCTGCAGAGTTCACGAAGTTCACATTGCTCTTGCTGCTTGCCACATATCTGGCCGAGGAAGAAGTAGCGGAGGTCAGTTATCAGAGGTTTATTACTACTCTTCTCATTTTGGGTGCAGCAGTCGGGCTCATTTTGTTGCAACCCGACCTCGGCTCGGCCTCGGTGCTCATTGCTTGTGCCATGGGACTGTTGCTCATCGCCGGCGCGAAATGGAAATACATCGCGTCCATCACGTTGCTTGCCACGGTGTCGGCAATTGCTGTTGTGGTGAGCGGGGTCATCAAGACCTATCAAATCAAACGTATTGAAGCGTTTTTGAATCAGAACTCCACTGAAGAAGCATTGAAATCAGTGGTGTTGCAGGTGCGGTTCGCCAAAAGGGCGGTGTCAACAGGGGGAATCACGGGGAAGGGCTTCTTGAAAGGGCCCCTCACCAACGGCGGGTTTATTCCCGTACAGTCCACCGACTTCATCTTTTCTGCCATTGGCGAGCAATTTGGAATGATTGGGGCAGGCCTCACCATCGTGCTCATGGCACTTTTGTTGTGGAGAATTTGGAGAATTGGGCGCCTAGCGCGCACCCGAGTGGGGCAATTCATCGCAATTGGTGCTTTCACCATGATTTTGTGGCAAAGTTTTCAAAATGTTGCCATGACCATCGGAATTATGCCTGTTTCAGGGCTTCCTTTGCCATTTGTGTCGTATGGGGGGTCGCATTTGGTTGCTTTTGCGATGATTATTGGTCTTGTGCAAAGTGTTCACATGCGACGGCTGCGATAGCAGGTAGTCTCGTACCCGTGCGGTAATAGCCGCTCGCTGCGACCCTCTTGTCCGAGCTTTGTTCGACACTCTTGGGGGGCGCGCGATACACAGAATCGAGACATCATGAATGAATTTTCGCAAGGGGAGCCTTCTCCTTCCTCGCCTGAAGGCGCAAATGAAAGCAGTACGAGTGCGGCACAGCGTCGTCGGCGTGGTTCACGGGGCGGTCGTAATCGCGGTCGCAGTGGCTCCGGTGCATCGAATCTGAACAGCCAGCAAGGTGAAGGCACGCCCGATACCGGAAGTGTTGACCCACAGCGTCGTCCGCAAATAGGCGATACTCGCCCAGCACCTCGTGTCGCTGCAGCGGTCGCCAGTACTCAAGGGTCTTCAGGCGAAGTGAAAAAGCCTGAAGGCAAATCGACCAGCAACAAGCGCCGCCGGGGCGGTCGCGGTCGTTCAGGAGCGTCGGGGGCGAATCGCGCCCGCGAAGGTGAAGTTCTCGATGCCGACATTGTGGAGCGTCGTCGCGGTCGCGAGCGCAATGGCCGACCCGTTGGTCGCTATCTCATGTGTGTGCAGGTGCGCGATGGCTTTACACAAGTGGCTGTGCTCGAAGGTCGAAAGCTCATTGAGCATTACGTCAGCCGTCCGGCCGACGATGACAACCAAATTTACGGCAACATCTACATCGGTCGTGTGCAAAACGTACTCCCCGGTATGGAGGCAGCGTTTGTCGACATTTCTACGCCAAAAAATGCGGTGTTGTATCGCGGAGACGTGCAATACGACGCCGAAGACATTGTAGAAAAGCCAGAAGATAAGCGCATTGAAGAAATTCTCAAAGCGCGCCAGCTCATTTTGTGTCAAGTGACGAAGAACCCTATTTCGGCAAAGGGAGCACGACTCACCCAAGAAGTGTCGCTGCCTGGTCGTTTTGTAGTGCTCATTCCTCATTCAAAAACATATGGCATCTCAAAGCGCCTCCCCGACGACGAACGCAAGCGCTTGCGCTCGGTTCTCGACCGCGTGAAGCCTGCCGAACACGGCCTCATTGTGCGTACAGCCGCTGAACACGCAACCGAGCAAGAACTTCGTGCCGATATGGCGCGCTTGCTCGAAGAGTGGGAGCGCATCGACGCAGCAGCAAAAAAAGCCACTGGTCCTACTTTGCTCTATCGCGAGCCAAGTGTTGCGGTGCGTGTTATTCGCGAAGAGTTCAACGCAGAATACCGCGGTGTGATCATTGACGATCAACAATTGTTCGAAGACGTAAAAGGCTATGTTGGTGCATTCAACCCTGAACTAGCCGATCGTGTAGAGCTGTATGGCTCAACGTCAACGAGCGGAGGAGTCGACACCGCTGAAGGTGAAGAGTCGTCAGATCCAACGTTGCCAATATTTGAGAACTACCACGTGCATGAACAATTGCATAAGGCGCTCGATCGCAAAGTGTGGTTGCCCTCGGGTGGTTCACTCATTATCGAGCACACTGAAGCCCTCACGGTCATCGACGTCAACACGGGTAAGAACGTGGGTACTTCAAACCTCGAGGAAACCGTGTTTCATAACAACCTTGAAGCGGCTGAAGAAATTGCGTTGCAGTTACGTTTACGCGACATCGGTGGCATCATCGTCATCGACTTCATCGACATGGAAATTAAAGAAAACCGTCGCAAAGTTGTCGATTCATTCCGTTCGGCTTTGTCTCGTGACAAAACACGTACTCAGGTTCTCGACGTATCAGATCTGGGTCTTGTGGAAATGACACGGAAGCGCATTGGAGAGGGTCTCCTCACCAGTTTTGCGATTCCTTGTCCCGATTGCGATGCACGCGGCATCGTGGTTGACTACGGCCTCATTGGCTAAATCTCTTGCACTATCGCCATTTCAAACCCTCAGGGGGTTGGTTTGTCGAGTTCACCACTTATATGATGGGAAATCGCTATGTACGCAGTCATCGCCTCCGGCGGAAAACAAGAAAAAGTCGCTCAGGGCGAAAAGGTCCAGGTCGAACTTCTCGGCATTGCCGACGGTGAAGAGGTGCATTTCGCGCCTGTTCTTTTCGTCGATGGAGACACCGTCCTTGCGACACCCGACCAGTTGAAGGGCGTCAGCGTTATTGGCCGCGTCATTGGAACCGTCGGTGGTCCGAAAATTGATGGTTTTACCTACAAGCGCCGCACCAACCAGCGCCGTCGTTTTGGGCACCGTCAAAAATATTCTGTTGTTGAAATCACTTCTATCGCGAAAGGCTGACCATGTCGAAGACCAAAGGCGGCGGCTCTACACGTAACGGCCGCGACTCAAACGCTCAACGCCTCGGAGTAAAAGTATTCGATGGCACCACCATTCACGCCGGAACCATTTTGGTTCGGCAGCGTGGAACTCGCTTTCACCCAGGAAAAAACGTAGGCATCGGCAAAGACGACACCTTGTTTGCTCTTTCTGAAGGCAGCGTGAAATTTGGCGAACGTCGTGGCCGCAAGGTTGTTGACGTCGTTCCTTTCGCTTCGTAACTTTTAAGGCGTAATGCCGCGCGGAAGTTGATTGTCGCGCCAGTTCAGCAACTGTTGTGCCTGCGTAAATGCATATTGGTCGGTCATCCCGCCGACGTACTCCACAATGACACGCATGCGTTGTTCTGCATCGTGTGCTGCTTCTGCCCCCTGTACAAGGTGTGGAAAGGCCCTGTAGTGCTCTACGAGAGCTTGCAACAGTGTGATGACAGATTGTGCTTGAGCTTGTGACTCGGGGCGTAAATACACACGCTCGTAGTTGAACTGACGAAATGAACCAAGTGCTTCAGCAATGTCTGCAGTCATTGCAATGCGCGTTGTTTGCATGGTTGCGTTGACCATGCCATTAATGAATGCTGCGAGTTGCTTACCACGTGTAGTGCCGCAGCGCTCTTGCACGATTGCAGGAAGTTCATGGGGGAAAACAATGCCGGCTGCAACTGCATCTTCAAAGTCGTGACACACATAAGCAATGCGATCGGCCCACGACACCACTTCGCCCTCGGGGGTAAGGGGCGCAGGGCGAGACCACGAGTGGTTGCGAATGCCGTCGAGTGTTTCGCGGCAAAGATTTAATGGTTGCAAGGTGACATCGGCACCCCATAAAGCGTGGTCGTATCCGCCAACGATGTAGGGGCTGAGTGCATCTTCGCTGGCGTGGCCACCAGGGCCATGGCCGCAGTCGTGCCCAATGGCAATTGCTTCGGTGAGTGCAACGTTGAGCCCAAGAGCGCGAGAAATTGCGGTTGCTACCTGTGCAACTTCGAGAGCGTGGGTGAGGCGTGTGCGTTGGTGGTCGTCGGGAAAGACAAACACTTGGGTTTTGCCGGCCAGGCGACGAAACGCATTGGCGTGCAAGATGCGGTCGCGGTCGCGTTCAAAACAAGTACGAAAGAGATCGGGAGATTCTGGAGTGGCTCGTACGCCAGCCCCCACAGACAATGTGGCAAGTGGACTAAAAAGATGTGCCTCATTTTCTTCACGTTGTTCACGAGAAACCACACTTTGTGAGCCAGTACTTGCAACGGAAGTGGCGTGGGCAAAGCGAACTGTGGCGGGGCTATGGGGCAAAATATGCCCCGCCATGGTGGATGCCCAGGTACTAGCGCGGTCTGGGGAGGGGCCTTGCGTGTCATCTGCCATGAAATGAACGTTACGACATGGGTGTCTCACAACTAGCCTGCAAAGAACTATGAGCGCATTTGTCGATGAGTCCCAATTAAACGTGCGCGGCGGTGACGGCGGAGCTGGCTGCGTGAGTTTCCGTCGCGAAGGCCCCGAAGCATTCGGCGGCCCCAACGGAGGCGACGGCGGCAACGGAGGCGATGTGTGGATGATTGCCGACCGCAACGTGTCGTCGCTTCTCGCTTTTCGCGACCACCCCCACCGCCGATCCGAAGACGGTGTTCATGGCATGGGCAAAGACCAGCACGGGCGCCAAGGCAAAGATCTTGTTGTGCACGTTCCCGAAGGAACGGTCATTAAAGACTTGTACACGGGTGAGCCTCTGGCAGACCTCGTAAGCCATGGCGATAAGTGGTGTGTTGTTACTGGTGGTCGAGGCGGCCGCGGTAACGCCCGCTTTCTCATTAACCGACGTCGTGCACCAAAAATTGCCGAGCAAGGTGAAATGGGCGAAGAGCGTTGGTTGAAACTTGAACTGAAACTCATGGCCGACGTCGCCTTGGTGGGTTTCCCTAATGCAGGCAAGAGCACATTTATTAGTGCGGTATCTGCAGCCAAACCAAAAATCGCAAACTATCCATTCACCACCCTTGAACCGCACCTTGGTGTTGTGCGCATCGATAGCAGCACAGAATTTGTGCTTGCCGATATTCCCGGCATCATCGAAGGGGCGAGCGAAGGTCGTGGGCTTGGGCATCAGTTTTTGCGGCACATTGAACGTGCACGAGTGTTGTGTGTGCTCGTCGATCTTGCCGCGGTTGACGGTTTACCTCCTGCAGAACAAGAAGAAATTTTGTTGCGCGAACTCGGTGCATATGAGCCAGAACTTCTCGCGCGCCCGCGTCTTATTGTGGGAAACAAAATCGATATTGCAGAACCTTCCGTTGTGGCGGGCTGGGAAGGTCTCGCCATGTCTGGCGTGACCCAACAAGGTGTACGCAATGTGGTGGGTAAATTAGCCCAACTCGTTTTCGAAGCACGAAACCAGGAGCCAGTACGTGAGGCGAAAGTCATTTTGCGTCCTGAACCCAAAGGCACTCATATTGAGCGCCTCGGTGAAGGGGAGTTCCGTATTCATGGGCGCAATGCAGAGCGTTCGGTTGCTATTAACGACGTCTCTACACCAGAAGCATTGAACTACATCGATGAGCGACTCAAGAAAATGGGCGCCTTACGGCTTCTTGCCCGCGCAGGGGCGCAAGAGGGTGACATTGTGTGGATTGGTTCATTCTCATTTGAATATTCACCAGATTTATAAGATAAAGAAACAAGAAAAAGCGAAATTGTTATGACTCAAAATAGTGCTCACAAATTACGCGCCGTCATTAAGGTCGGCACGAGCTCTATTACCCATGCCGATGGAACCATTAACGACAATATGGTTGTTGCATTGTGTCAACAAATCGTTGAGCTGAAAAATAGTGGCGTAGAGGTTTTGCTCGTTACCTCAGGCGCAGTTGCAGCAGGTGTGGCGGCTATGGGTTTATCCGAGCGGCCAAGTGATGTGTCTACGTTGCAGGCGCTCGCCGCAATTGGTCAGAGTCGGCTGATGCAACGCTATAACGATGAATTTGGCCTACAAGGTGCCATTGGCGCTCAGGTGCTACTTGTTCCTCACGATTTCGCCGACCGCCAGCAGTACCTGCACGCGAGGCAAACAATGTTGCGTCTACTTGAACTCGGTGTTGTTCCTATTGTTAATGAAAACGATGCAATTGCCAACGATGAAATACGATTTGGCGACAACGACCGTATTGCAGCCTTGGTTGCACACAGCGTTGGTGCCGATGTGCTCGTGCTCCTCACCGACCAAGATGGGCTTTTCACTTCCGACCCTCGCTATAACGACGATGCACAGCTCATTGCTGAAGTGCAGTCGAGCAGCGACCTGTTAGCAATTTCCGCAGGTAGTGCTGGCACTGCGCGTGGAAGCGGAGGCATGGCATCGAAACTGTTGGCTGCTCGCATTGCGTCGTGGTCCGGAATTCGTACCGTTATTGCGCGAGCAACGAAGGATAATGTGGTGCTCGATGCAGTGCAGGCGCGTGCTGGCGTGGGCACCACCTTTGTGGGTCGCGATCGCCAGCTTTCTGCCCGCAAATTGTGGATTGCATTTGCTGCCGAAGCAACGGGTTCAGTTGTCATTGACGATGGGGCAACCGAGGCGCTGGTGAATCGTGGTACGTCGCTCCTCGCAGTCGGTGTAGTTTCCTTCACTGGGCAATTCGAACATGGTGAGGTCATTGAAGTGCTTAGCGAAAAAGGTGAACTGGTAGCACGTGGAGCTAGTGCTATTTCTTCGGTTGAACTTTCAACTGCCAAAGAAAAAGGGGCAGATCACTCACCAATTGTTGTGCATCGTGACGAGCTAGTGCTCCTCATGGGCGACTTCTGAATTGAGTTTTTGAAATCTATTCACGAGTTGTCGTATTTCTGGCACATGGAAGACATACAGCAGCACTACATAGATGCCGAGTCCAAACGTGCCACACAAAATGGTGCGAATGAGCGCAAGCACTCCTGAGGTGGCACCAATTGCGCGGCCGAGAATCCACGCAGCCTCTGCAGCAACAATGGCGCTGATGAGCATGGGGAGTAGCGATTTCAGCATTGCTTTCATTTCAAACTCGGGAACTTTGGCCTCAAGAACTGCAAGGGCAATGACCGCACTCACGAGGTAGGAAAGTGCGAAAGCTAGCCCCAAACCAAGAACACCAAAGTGGCGCACCAAAATGAGAGCTAATGCAATGTTGAGGACGTTCTCAAAACAATTGATGACAAAGGGAGTTCGCGTGTCGTTGTGTGCGTAAAACCCTCGTAGCACAAAGAGGTAAACCGAGAACCCCACTAAGCCTATTGAAAAGCCCATCAGCGCACGAGAGGTATTGAGCGCAGCATCGGCTGTGAAGTTGCCGTGTTGCAACAATGCGCCAATAGTGGGGCGTGCCGTCACAAGTAAAAGAAAACTAAAGGGCAAAGTAAAAAGCGAAATGAGGCGAACACCAAGCGACATGCGCTCAACGAATTTTTCTTTATTGCGTTCGGCTACCGCGCGGGTTAACTCGGGAGCAAAGGTGGTAGCAAGTGAAACGGCGAGGAGCCCGTGTGGCAATTGAAAGAATATATATGCCTTGGTATATGCATCGGGGCCACCGCTTCCTGGTCGAGCCAGGTTGCGAATAAAAATAAGTGAAATTTGATTTGCGACTACATAGCCAAATGTCCATACAGAAAGCCGGGCTAGCTTCTTTACTGCAGGGTGAGAAAATTGGGGTCGAAAATGGAAACCGATGTTTTCACGACGAAAAGAGTAAACGAGAAGCGCCGCCATGACGGCAATTCCTCCAGTGGCACCTAGACCTAAGAGCCAGCGCAGGGCAGCACTGTCATTCACCGAGGCAAGTGCAGGCTTGCCATCAAGAACTGCGGGAATGAAGAGCAAAGAAACAATGATGATGACGTTTGATGCAACGGGAGCCCATGCAGCAGCGAAAAATTTTCTGCGTGCATTGAGTGCGGCGGTCATTAATGCGGTGACACCATAGAAAAATATCTGCACAAGAAAAATGCGAGTGAGCAAAGTTCCTATGTGTTGGTATTCGTTTGCGTCAACGGCCGAGGAGGTGTGGAGAGCAAAAAGATGAAAAATGGGGGAGGCAAGAGCAACGGCAATGGCTGTGGCTGCAGCAAGAACCACAAGCCCAACAGAAAAGACAGCATCTGATGCCGTGCGTGAGTTCTCGTCGCCGTCTGTTTGATCGGCGAATATACGTGTGAAGAGTGGCACAAGCGATGCAGAAAAGACCCCACCAATGAAGAGTTCGTAGATGGAGTTCGGTGAGTTATTGGCGCCGTCGTAAGCATCGGCAAGGGCGGTTTGTCCAATAACAATGCCAAACACCACGATGCGAATGAGACCCGTCAGGCGTGACAGTGCAGTACCCGATGCAACGGCAATATTGGAGCGCATGAGGCCAGATTGAAGAGAAGTGTTTTGGCGGTCCATTCGTAGTGAGAGCGTACCGAACAGTAAGGTTGAGAAATGGGGAATCGCTTTGAATCAGTGCAGGCTGTCCGTGATGGACTCAAAGAAGTCAATTATTTGGCTGACGACGGCATTGCAAGTGTGGCCTTTTTGGCCGACCGCTTGGGTAAGCCAGTTCTTATAGAGGGGCCAGCCGGTACCGGCAAAACCCAACTCGCAAAGAGCATTACCGAACTCACGGGGGCGCGGCTCATCCGTTTGCAGTGTTACGAGGGGCTCGACGAGTCGAAGGCGCTGTACGAGTGGAACTACAAAAAGCAGTTGTTGCGTATCCAGGCCGACAAAAACTCCGATTCATGGAACGATGTCCACGACGACATCTTCAGCGAGGAATTCCTGCTTACACGTCCACTTTTGGAAGCAATTCGTTCAGAAGACCCAGTAGTTCTTCTCATTGACGAAGTTGACCGTGTTGAAATGGAAACGGAAGCATTGCTGCTCGAAATTTTGAGCGAGTATCAAGTGTCTATCCCAGAACTTGGCACCATCACTGCAAAGCAAATTCCGCTCGTGTTTCTTACATCCAACAATACGCGCGAGCTATCAGAAGCTTTGAAGCGTCGTTGCCTGTACCTACACGTTGACTACCCAGATCTTGAGCGTGAAAAGCTCATTGTGCTCACCAAGGTAGAAGGCATTACAGAGCATCTCGCCGATCAAATTGCGCGCATTGTTCGGAACATTCGTCAGCTCGACCTCAAGAAGTCTCCATCGGTAAGCGAAACCCTCGACTGGGCGCGCACCTTGATGCTCTTGGGCATTGAACACATCGATGCCGAACAGGCAAAAGAGACGTTGCATATTTTGCTCAAATATCAAACCGACATCGCCAAAGCGGTGAAGGAATTGTCTTCAGGCAAATAGGAACTTCAACACATGCTCGATTTGATGGCAGGTTTCGTCGCGGAGTTGCGTAGTGCAGGTCTGCCCGTCAGCCTGACCGAAAACCTCGATGCGATGGAGGCAATTCGCCAAATTCCCATCGAAGACCGTGACGCCTTTAAGTATGCTCTCGGCGCAACTTTGGTGAAGAACTCTACGCATTGGAAAGCATTCGAAACTGTTTTTGAGGTCTATTTCTCTTTGCGTGGTCCTGAATATTCCATCAAAGATGAAGACTCGCCCGATGAGTTTTGGCGTGAGATGCAAGACCAAATGCGCCAAGGTGAAGGCAAGGGTGGCGGTGGTGCCATGGATTCATTAACGCAAGAAGAGATGATGAATCTCCTCATGCGTGCACTCATGAATGGCGACCAGGCCATGATGCGCGCAATGGCGCGTCAGGCAGTGCAACGTTTCGCTGGCATGGAGCCGGGTCGACCCGTAGGAGGAACCTATTACCTCTATCGCACGTTACGTAACCTCGACTTAGAAAACATGCTCGACAAACTGCAAGATGCTCAACGCGAAACAGCGACTGAACCATTAACCGATCTTGAAGAGCGCCTGAATAAAGATGAGATTGAAAGTCGCATTGAAAAATTTAAGCAAGAAATTGAAGCTGAAATTCGCCGCAAACTTGTGGCTGACCGTGGTGCTGAAGCAATGGCTAAGACTCTGCGCAAGCCACTTCCTGAAGATGTTGAATTCATGCATGCCAGCCGCGATGAAATGGCAAATCTCAAAAAGGCGTTGTATCCATTAACGCGAAAAATTGCAGCACGTCTCACGCGTAAACGTCGTAAAGGTCGCAAGGGTCCACTCGACTTCCGCAGCACCGTACGTCATTCCTTGGCATACGGTGGTGTGCCAGCCGAGCCGAAGTTCCGTTCGCCGCGGCCGTCAAAGCCAGAGTTAATGGTGGTGGCCGATATTTCAGGCAGTGTGGCGGCCTTTGCTCGTTTTACATTGATGTTGGTGTATGCCCTACAGGGTCAGTTCTCTAAAGTTCGTTCTTTTGTATTCATCGACGGGCTCGATGAGGTAACGGAATACTTCAAATCGACCGAAGATATTGCTGAAGCCATTGCGCGTGTGAACACCGAAGCCGATGTGGTGTGGGTCGATGGGCACAGCGACTACGGTCACGCGTTTGAAGTATTCTGGGAAAAGTACGGTCGCGATGTAAATGCAAAAACCACAGTGCTATTGCTCGGCGATGCGCGCAACAACTATCACGCCGCACAAAGTTGGGTAGTAAAAGAAATCAAAAAGAGCGCAAAAAATGTGTATTGGCTGAATCCTGAACCGCGTTCCTATTGGAACACGGGCGACTCCATTGTTGGCGAGTACGGAAACCACACCGATGGCGTGTATGAATGTCGCAACTTGCGTCAGCTTGAGGCCTTCGTCGAGAAGTTGGTATGAGTTCAACGCGTGTCATTCTCATTCGACACGGTGAATCACAAGTAGCTGTCGACAAAATTATTGGTGGGTTTCGCACCTGTAATGGGCTGTCAGACCTGGGTCGTCGTCAGGCCACTGCACTAGGCGAACGATTAGCTTATGAAAATGAACAAGTTCCCGACTCGCTTTGTCCAACAGTTTTCATTGCTAGCCATTTCGCTCGTGCTCAAGAAACCGCACAACTCATTGCTCACGGCATAGGTAATCCGGCCCTCATTACAGACCCCGAGTTTGGTGAACATGATCCAGGCCCGTTGTGTGACGGCATGCCCTACAGCGATTTCTTAGAAAAGTTTGGGCATCGCAACTGGGAAACCGACCCGTATGACGAGACATATCCAGGTGGGGAAACGGTCGCGGCCTTTCAATTGCGTGTGGGGTCTGCATTGCGGCGCGTGGTTGATGCGCATCCGGGTGAGACCATTGTCATTTCATGTCATGCAGGGGTCATCGATACCTGTTTGCGCTATGCATTACGTGCTGCCCCAACTGGAGAGTTTGAAGTGCATACCGTTAATACTTCAGTGACGGAAATTGCGCACGTGCGCCCAGGTCGCTGGAGGCTCGTGCGTTACAACGACACAGGACATCTGCTGGGTATTCAATAGCAATCTGTCTCGTTGGTTTAAGATGTTCCCTATCGCGGCGTGCGAAAACGTAAGGGAGCGCTATGGGTACATTGGCTGGAAAAGTTGCGGTTGTCATTGGCGGACATTCAGGATTCGGCGAGGCAATTGTTCAGCGGCTTCATCGCGAAGGAGCACAAATTGCCATTGCGGCGCGGCGCATAGACGTTGTTAATGCTGCTGCAAGTGCAGTAGGCGGTAAGGGCTACCAGTGCGATATTACGAACAACGACGACATCGCGGCGCTAGTTCAGAGTGTGGAAAAAGATTTCGGCAAAATTGATATTGCGGTGAACTGTGCGGGCTATGAGCAAAGTACGCCAATAGCTGAACTCACTCCCGAGAAGCTTGTTGCAATGCAGGCGGTTCAATTTACGGGTGCCATCTTTTGTATGCAGCATTTTGGTAACTCAATGGCGGCGTCGGGTGGCGGTGCCTTTTTGTCAATTTCTTCTCAAACTGCACATAGCCCAGCCGTTGGTTTGGCGGCGTATGGAAGTTCAAAAGCAGGAGTTGAGTATGCAACCAAAATTGCGGCGGTGGAGTATGGCCCAAAGGGCGTGAGGTTCAATTGTGTGGCAGCTGGGCTCATTGAAACACCCATGACTGCTCGTGTTTTTAAGGTTGACTACGCCATTCAAGCTCTCACTGAACTCACGCCAGTGCGGCACATGGGGGCAAGTGAAGATATTGCTAAGGCTGCATACTTTTTTTGCAGCGACGAAGCGCGTTTCGTGACTGGCCAAACATTGTGTGTTGATGGTGGAGCCTCACTACACGGGCTTCCCACGGCACTTCATTATGCCGATGCGGCTCGACGCATGGCCGAGAAACCTTCCGACAGCAAATAAACGTTATGTCACGAATTGCTGTCGTGGGCGCTGGCCCAGCAGGCTGTGTTGTTACACACCGCTTGGTGAGTGCTGGCTGCACAGTAGTTCTGTTTGAGCAGGGCGTGGGCCTTGAGAGTGTGTACTCTGCGCGCAGCTCTATGCGTTTTTCCGATGCACTGAAAGCAGAAGAACTACTCGATCATTCAGGTTTTGTGACTGATGCTCGAGAGCAAGCATTGCCCTATTTGCGTGGTCAAGGTGTTGGTGGCACTTCGGCCATTAATGCGATGGTGCAAACCTGGGGGTGTCCAGATGACTACAACCAATGGGAGCGCATCTATGGCTGTGCAGGTTGGGGTTGGAGTGCAGTTCGTCAAGAGTTTCAGAGTCTGCATATGGGTTCGTCGCGGGCGCTTCACTTTGGGAGGTTCTCTCACGACGTGGTGAACGCTGCACAGCGCATAGGTGCAGGGGAAGTGCGCCACGGTGCGGCATGCGCCGATGGTGCAGGGTCAGTGGCGCTTTCGCAGGTCGACGGAAAGCGACTCGATGCTTTTTCTGCTTACGTGCTTCCGCTCATGCGTCAAGCAAATACCGCAGAGCGTCTTGACGTGCGCACACAGAGCAAAGTAGAAGCGGTCTTAATGGAGGGCGCAGTGGCTAAGGGTGTTTCCTTGGCAAATGGTACTGAAGAGTATTTCGATGCCGTCGTCATGTGTGCAGGGGCAATTTGGACTCCACTTCTTCTATTGCGCAGTGGCTTGTTTGGCCCTGCTATTGGACGCAATTTGCAAGATCATCCGTCTGTGTCAATCATTGTGCAGATGGCACAAAATGTAGAAGAGATTGTTCCGGAAGTCACTTCGTTGGTCATCGCTTCGTCCGCGATGGGCGAGAGCAATATTCATCTCTTGCCGGTGAACGCGGTGAGCGGTGGCAATGGAATGCAATTTGCTCAACTTGCAGCTGCAGTAACAAAAGTCTCTTCTCGTGGCTTAGTGAAAGAAGTGAACCAGAAAGCAGAAATATCGTTGTGTTCGCTTTCAACAAACGATGATGCAGAAGCAATGCGAGCGGCCCTCATTTTGGCCTCAGATGTTCTGGGATCTGTGAAAGAGAATGGCTCGATCGTGGAATGTTACGTAGATAATGAAGGAACGCGCCTGCATGAACTCATTGCCCACGATGAAGCGAGCATGATCAAATTCGTCCAAAGGCAACTGGGCGCCTATTCACATGCCTCAGGAACTTGCGCAATGGGCGATCAGGAAAGTGATCGGGCTGCAGTGAGTGTCGCCGGGGCGGTTTTTAATACGCGCCAACTGTGGGTGGCCGATGCCTCGGTTTTTCCCGATATTCCTCGCGCAGCAACACAAATGCCTACCATGATGGTGGCAAGTCGCATTGCGCGCGGAATTGCTCAACAACTTGCGTAATTTCTGAAAGGATTCAGTGTGTCGCTCATCGGCTTATTTCGTAAATCTCGTCATCGTGAATGGCGTAAACCAGGCCACGAAACGCATGAAATTCTGCTGTCGGCAAACGACCCTCATGCAGAAGAATTCGCACAGGCACTGCGCGCAGTAAATGTAGATGTTTGCGTGCTTCCCAATATTAATAAATGGATTGAAGATACCGTTGCGATACGGGCAATTGCCAATGATGGAAAAAAGTATCAAGCCCGTATTGCAATTGTTCGTGGTGCTCCGTCGGGTGAACTCGCATTACAGGCAGCAGGAGTTTTATCAATTGCTTTTGCTAGTAAATTTACGCAGCGTCAGTTGAAGTTGGCTTTGAAGCACGCATTGCCCGCTTCACCAAAATAACCCAAGCCGCCACAGCGCACAGGCTAAATAAAATCCATTGAATCGCGTACGACAAATGTGCCCCATTGTCTGTTTTTGGGTCGGTTACCTGTGCCGGCAAGCCAGAAGTAATTTGCGGTGACTCTAATAAATCGAGGTAGTACGGCAAAACGGTTTGTTGTGCATTCATCTGGGTTTGCCCACTTAACCTCTTCACGTCAAGATGCTGGACCTCGGTGAGCACTCCAGTTGCAGCGTCGCTGAGTGAACCCACGCGCCGTTCTTGGGACAGTCGGATGCGGCCAAGTACTTCCACTTCGCCACTGGGTGGTTTGGGCATTGGGGTAGCGAGCGGTACAAAACCGCGGTCGACAATGACCGCATAACTTTTGCCGTCAATTGCGAAATCTAAAGGGGTCGCGGCGTCTACTCCCGCAGTGCCATCTTGGCTTCGATTAAAAATAGTGACTTCGGCGCTGGGGCGAAATGTGCCACGCACCACCACACGACGCCATTGAATGTCATTGAGGTCGGAAGGAAGGCTTAACGCGAGGTCCTTGATAGGCACGATGGCCTGAGTTGTATTGGCGCGAAGACTGACATTGAACGTTTTGCGCTCATCAAGGCGTCGAAATTGCCACATCGATAATGACATCATGAGAGCTACAAGAAATATGACAAGTAGGTGAGTCAGCAGCCATTTCGGGCGCAGAAAGTGGCGCAGTGTCATGTGATTCTTCACTGTGCTTCACGCTAGTTTGTGTATGTGCACGATGCCTCATCATCTGATAAAAACACCCACACCGGAGATTTGCCAAATTTTCATATTCCCCACATGGAAAAAATTGAATGGATGGTGGAAACCTTCGGATGGGCAACAGAATCTGTTGACCCTGGTGTGGCCAAAGCTGCAAATGGTTCGCCATTTCCCACATATTCCTACACTTTGAATTTCACTGAAGTGACCACTTTCCCCAACGTCGTGGTGTGCGGGCTCACTCCTGTTGCGTGCAAAGGTTTATTCGATCTTGTAGTCGATGTTGTTGCTGCAGGAAACGACATTGAAATTGGTGCCGAACTGCTTGGGCTATTCGATGGTGAACAACGCGCAAGGTTTGTGCCTGTGGCAATGAACGACTGGGGCCATCTTTTTGCAACTGCCACTTCGTGGTACAAAGCAAAATCTTTTACGGTCGTGCAGTTGTTGTGGCCCGATCGCAATGGTTTCTTGCCGGGCGAAGTGGGCTTCGATCAACGCCTCACTTTTGCTCAGCCACTCTTGGGGTAAACACGCATTTCGTTGAGGTACTTCACAACGTCGTCGGCATTGCGCGCACTCATTGCTGCTAGGTCGAGCATGTTGTAGAGCACTTCATAGGAAGAATGGGAATAGCCAGAAGTAATGCGTAGTGCTTTGCCGAGTGCCTCGCGTGGGTTCTCGTCGTAGCGCAACAGAAGTTCTTCTGCCTCGCTTTTGCGCAGTTGTCGGGCCTTGTTATATGCCTTCATTTTGCGCACGATGTATGGCGAAAAATATCCGTTGTAACGGTGTTGGAGTTCAGGTAGTTTCCAGTCGAACGATGTGATGCTGCGACGGCATTGAGGGGTGTCACATATGCATGTGAACTCGTCGTAGTCAGATGCATCAGACACCGCATAATCAAAAGTAATTTCTTCCCCTGTGGCAATGTCGCGCATGGCAACCAGTTGAGTTGCGTTGCCCATGCCACAATTGGGGTTGCACGAGTGGTTCACGGCATCTCCAAGTTGGCGTTCTTCGGGGCCAAGCAGAAAGCTATCGAGCTCTATTTGCAGAGAACGCATGCGCCGTTCAGCGGGGTGCTTGTTAAAGGCGCTGCGGTTCATCTCGGCGCCGCCAAAGCTGACCACAATGGCTCCTGCGTCTATGGGCGCTATGGCAAAGGTGCCAAAGTTTGTGCCAGGAGTGGAGCGTGTTTCTGCTAGTGGCGTGAGGTAGTTCGAGTAGCCGGCAGCGTTTGTCATAAAGATCCTCGCCAATGTTGGCATGTCACGGTAACCTATATCCATACATCACGAGTGACCATTGGGGTCCGGCAACCGGGGTAGGTCCACGGTGCCAACTCGCTTCTCTGAAGCGGGGATGTGGTTGTAGGTACATCAGTACCTATGGCAACGACCCTTTCTCGTATTGTTGCGTTTTTTGTTATACGTGAACACCGATGCAGAAAGGAGAACCATGAGGCCAGGAGACAACTACTACACCGCTGCGCACGACTACCCAGCAACGGGCGCATGGAACCCCACTCAGCATCCGGGCAATCGCAAGTTTTACACCTTGCCGACCGACCGAAAAGTACAACTCGACGTAGGTGCAACGCTCAGCGAAGTGACCATTGCTTATGAAACATGGGGCACGCTCAACAGCGACGCCAGCAATGCAGTGTTGTTGTGTCACGCATGGACGGGCGACAGCCATGCCGCAGGGCGTGCTACAGATGGTCAACCCACTCCGGGTTGGTGGGAATCACTCATTGGGCCGGGTTTAGCCATCGACACCAACGTGTGGTTCGTGGTGTGTACCAATGTGTTGGGCGGATGCCAGGGAAGTACTGGCCCAGCCTCGCCGCATCCTGAAGATGGTTTGCCCTATGGCTCACGTTTTCCTGTTGTCACCATTCGCGACATGGTTCGTGCGCAGGCACGGTTGGCCGATCACTTAAATATTCGCGTGTGGCAAAGCGTCATCGGCGGGTCAATGGGGGGAATGCAAGTTCTTGAATGGGGAATCATGTTCCCCGATCGCGTTCGATCTCTTGTTCCCATTGCCGCGTGCGCGCAAGCCACTGCTCAACAAATTGCATGGGGCGTCATTGGTCGTCGCGCCATACGTCTTGACCCGCAATGGAACAACGGCGAGTACTACAACGCTGCACCGGGTGAAGGACCTTGGGAAGGCTTGGCCATTGCGCGCATGGTTGCTCAAGTGACCTTCCGCAGCGACAATATTTTTTCAGAAAAATTTGGTCGCGAACTTGCCGACGGCAATGCCGATAAAAGCGGCATTGAAATGTGGGACCGGTTCGAGGTAGAGCGCTATCTCGATCATCATGGCGACAAACTCATTCGGCGTTTCGATGCCAACAGCTATCTCATCATTGGTAAGGCAATGGACCTTCACGACGTTGGGCGAGGTCGCGGCGGGGTAGAGGCGGCACTGGCGCGCATCCAAGTACCTGTGTTGTCGGTGGGTATTTGGAGCGATATTTTGTACCCGTCATACCAGCAGCGCAGTATTCGCGACATTGTGGAATCAACAGGTGGCACCTGTGACTACGTCGAAATCGATTCGCCTCATGGCCATGACGCATTTCTCATTGAGTTCGACCAGGTGAGTGCTGCTCTTCACGGCTTGTTCAGCCGTCTCCACTAGCATCTTCACATGGTTGCAACCGTTGGCATTGTCACTGTTATCTCAGCAGTGCTCATTCTCGGTGGCATCGGACTCTTTGGCCTCACTATTTGGTTCTGGCGCACATCGCGACCAGAGCCACAGGCACTCGCCCCGCTTGAAATAATGAGTGAACGCGCCTATATGAAGAGCAAAGGTGTTGATCGCGTATTTTTGCTCAACATGGTGCGCCCGGCAAGCAAGGCTGAAGTGCTTCCGGTCTCGTTAGCGCATGAGCCTGTCGATGTTGCTCCCGATATTCGTGTGAAAAAAGAGAAAAAGCCTCGTCTCGCAGAACGTAATGAACGTTTTCAAGATGAAGTTGCCTCACCTGCATCAACGGTAGATCCACTTCTTTAGACCCAAACGTTGTAATTTTAGTGCATGGCAGCATTTGACCCCAATGAAATGATTGAGCGCTTCAAAGACCGAGCAGCATCGGTGAAGCGTCGCTCGCTGCCGCCAGTCTCTGGTGAAGAGCGTCAGGCTTTTCTCAATCAAGCGCAAAGCGACTTTCAAGATTTTGCAATCATTGGCGACGCAGTCGCCTCAATCGAAGATGGTGTGCTGGTGTTGCGCGTGAATCTTGCAGGCGACAGTAAGAAATAGTGCTGCGCCATAAAGAAACCCACCACGAACACGGTGGTCCACAACACGAACTTGCTTTACTTGCATGCATCGCGGCAACCCTCGCTTGGAGCGTAGGGCCACTACTTGTTCGTGGTATCACTGCCCCCTCCATCGCTTTTACTCCCATCCGCCTTGTGCTGTCTGTGCCGGTCATGACCTTGTCGGCTTATATGTCGGGCGGTCGCCTCACTGTTGCAATGGTGAAAAGGTGTTTTGTTCCCGGCGTGCTTTTTGCTGCATCAATGCTGAGTGGTTTTATGTCGTTTCAGCACACCTCCATTGCAAATGCCACACTCATTTCGGCGTTGCAGCCAGTTCTCATGTTGCTTGTAGCCCCGCGTCTCTTTGGTGAGCGCCCAACCGTGCTTCGTATATGCATGTGTGTGGTTGCCCTAGGTGGAGTGAGCATGGTGGTGTTTGCGGCACAGGCCAATAGTGAAGCTGGCTTGAGCGGTGACATCTATGCACTCATTAACTTGGTTGTGTGGAGTGCATATTTCGTTGTGGCGAAAAAAGCCCGCGATGCAGGTACTCACGCCGGCTCGTTTTTGGCGGCGGTCTTTCTTGTAGCAACTGTGGTACTTGTTCCCGTTGCGATTATTGCCGGAGCCGATTTCGCACTGGTCGACGGTAACGACTGGTGGCTTATTGCCGCTCAAGTAATTATTCCTGGGCTCATTGGGCACACTCTCATCACGTGGGCGACCCGTTATCTCGACATCACTTTGGTGTCGCTCATCAACTTGCTTAGCCCAGCAATCTCAATGGCAGGCGCTTGGATTCTCTATAGCCAATCGATGCAAGTGCTCCAGGTTGTGGGCGCCGTAGTAATGCTGATTGCAGTGGGGGTTGTGGTGCGCACTCGTTCTGCGAGCGTCCAGCCCGTTGCCGAGGCAATTAGTGCGGAATGATGAGGCATGACTCAACAACGATTTGCAAATAGGGTTGCCCTAGTTACCGGCGGAGCAAGTGGAATGGGACGACAAATTGCTCTTTCCTTTGCCGCAGAGGGTGCCAAAGTTGTGGTGGGCGATATTCAAGAAGAGTTGGGTACAGAAACAGTCGCACTCATTACAGCCGCTGGCGGGCAAGCCATCTTCCATAAAACTGATGTTTCGCAATCCGCCGACGTTGATGCTCTTGTCGCGATTGCGGTATCGCACTTTGGTGGTTTGAATCATGCAGTCAATGCAGCAGCCATTGAAGGTGAAGCACCTGAACTCGCGTTATTAGAAGAAGAAGTGTTCGACCGCATCATTGCCGTGAACTTGCGCTCGGTCTTTCTTTCAATGCGCGCAGAAGTGCGGGCATTCCTTGCCGCGAATACTGGTGGCACCATTGTGAACATTGCCTCCACCAACTCGTATCGTCCGCAACCCGGTCAAAGCGCCTACACCTCATCGAAATTTGCAGTGGCGGGCATCACCAAAGCCGCAGCTATTGAATATGCGGGTCGCGGCATTCGTATTAACGCCGTTGCCCCGGGAAGCATTGACACACCGATGTTGCGCAACGCAATGGCACGACGCAAGCGTGGCAATGAAGCCGACACCATCGCTCGTCTCAGCCTCATTGGCCGGTTCGGTACGGTGGCGGAAATTGCTCATGCCACTTTGTGGTTGAGCAGCGATGAAGCCACGTACACGATGGGCCATGTCATGGCAGTTGATGGGGGATATCTCTCGCGATAGAGGGGTATTGAATGAAATGAGGTCGCGCTGTCGGTTTTAGGGGCGGGGCTGATAACATTTCCCTCGCTACGCGGATGTGGCTCAGTGGTAGAGCATCACCTTGCCAAGGTGAGGGTCGCGAGTTCGAATCTCGTCATCCGCTCCAATTAAGGAGTTTTCGCTTCTTTAGGTTCTTTTCACCGGAAATCAGGCCCCTTCGGGGGTCTTTTTTCTTTTCTGGGTGAGACCTTGACCCCTAGATCTTTTTTCCAGATATCCCTAATCTCATTTTCAGATGGCGAACGCTCCGCTACCGCGGGCGTCATTGCCTCACCGCCTTTGTAGGCCGTTCTCTGGTGCCTTGCTCATCGCGGCCTGCGGGGTGTGGGTTGTTGAGTCGGCGCAAGTGCAGCCAGCTTCTGCGCTGTCAGCGCCACTGACCAGTGTTACTTCGGTCAGCGCGGGGCAAGGCTTCTCGTGTGTCGTGTCTGGTGGTGGCGTGAAGTGTTGGGGTAGGAATGATCTGGGTCAGTTGGGAAATGGCTCCACCACGTTGAGCTCGTATCCGGTGCAAGTAACAGGTCTTACTTCTGGTGTGTCGTCTGTTGCTGCAGGAAAAGATTTTGCTTGTGTAGTGATGCTTGATGCCACTGTGCGGTGTTGGGGCTCGAATGCAAGCGGCCAATTTGGTTCAGGTGACACGGTGTCGAGCACTGTTCCTGTTGACATTGGTATTTCTGACGTCAGCGTGATGGCTGCTGGTACGAACTCAACATGTTTCATTGTGTCCGATGCCGTGCAGTGTGCTGGTGCGAATACGAATGGCCGCTTAGGCGATAACTCAACGGTTTCTAGTTCGAGTCCTGTTTCAAACGGAGTATTGAGTGCGACCTCTGTAACGGTTGGCGGAGACTTCGCTTGTGCTGTGAGTTCAAATGCGGTGAAATGTTGGGGAGCGAACAGCCAGGGACAATTAGGCATAGGAAATACAACTCAAAAACTTGTTCCAACTGCAATTACCTCTTTGGCCTCAGGTACTACTGAAGTTGTTGCAGGGAAGCAGCATGCGTGTGTGCGGATGACTACAGGGGCAGTGAAATGTTGGGGATACAACGTTTCGGGGCAAATGGGTGATGGTACGAATACTCGTTCCACTTCACCGGTAGCGGCTTCCACATTGTCGAGTGGAGTAACGGCTATCAGCGCCAGAGAGAACTCCACATGTGCGGTGGTCGGCGCCGCCGCACAGTGTTGGGGCGCAAATACTTG
>Ga0209357_1000022_pt1 | contig 50317 bp, 51 predicted proteins | sample LauGreFBDMM110SD_2_FD_187573 | JGI IMG/M metagenome (GOLD analysis project Ga0209357, IMG submission 187573) | Freshwater lake microbial communities from Lake Michigan, USA - Fa13.BD.MM110.SD (SPAdes) (version 3) | ecosystem: Environmental > Aquatic > Freshwater > Lake | place: Lake Michigan... | reverse complement strand
CTTTTACTATTTATAAGTACTTTTAAATGACGTGTATTAACTGACCAAACTGGCAAGTGCCCATGCAGCGGCAATGCCACCAATAAGAGCCATGGTCACGGTGCGCACAATGGGTGCGCGGGGAAGATCTTCTTCACTCTTTGGGCGCGGTGGTGGTTTCACAATGGCAAGAATGTTGCCAACGCATAACGCGCCACCTAATGCAAGAACGAGATACGCCAAAAGATCTTCGCCAAGAAACACGTGTCATTGTCCTTTTGCTGTGAAGTTTTCAAAGCGGGTGTAGTTCGCTTGAAATACTAAGCGCACGTCGCCAATTGCGCCGGCGCGATGCTTTGCCACGTTGAGATACGCATCGGCTTTGCGTTGCGGGTCGTCTTCGTAAACACCCGGGCGGTACAAGAACATGACCACGTCGGCGTCTTGTTCCAACGCGCCGGACTCTCGCAAGTCAGACAGTGTGGGTCGCTTGTCTTGGCGTTGTTCAAGGCCACGACTCAACTGACTGAGTGCAACAACGGGAATTTTAAAATCGCGTGCCAAAATTTTTAAGTTACGGCTGATTTCACTGACTTCAAGTTGACGGTTTTCTGAACCTGAGTTGCCACCCATGAGCTGCAAGTAGTCGATAACGATCATGCCGATGCCGTCGTATTGTGAAGCAATGCGTCGTGCCTTTGCACGAATTTCCATAACAGTGACCGATGAGTTGTCGTCGATATACAACGGAATAGAAAGGCGCCCAATGGCACGCCCGATGCGGCGCCAGTCTTCGTCGTTCAAACGACCACTGCGCAACTTCGCACTATCGACTCGCGCTTCACTCGACAAAATACGTTGTGATAATTCGGCACGGCCCATTTCCAAAGAGAAAAACAAAACGGGTTTTTGCGTGATGGTGGCTACGTTGACAGCCATGCCCATTGCAAAGGCGCTCTTACCCATTGCAGGGCGCGCACCAATAATGTTGAGCGTGCCGGGTTGAAAGCCCGACAGTAAATCGTCGAGATCGTTGAAGCCCGAGGGCACGCCGGTAATAGGGTCGCCGCGCTCCATGATGTCTTCAAGGTGCGTCATGGTCTCTGGCATGAGGTCGTTAATGCGCACTAAAGAATCGGTCACTTGGTTTTGCGCGACGTCGAAGATGCGCGACTCGGCTTGGTCGAGAGCATTTTCAATATTGTCGGGCTGGCTGTAGGCAATTTCAGCAATCGCTGACGCTGCGCTAATGAGGCCACGCAAGAGTGCGGTTTCGCGCACGATGCGCGCATAGCGGTCGGCGCTCGATACTGCAGGAGTGCGGTTTTGCAGGTCGACTAAATAGTCGATTCCACCGACGGTGTCGATGAGGCCAGCGCGCTGCAATTTGTCGGACACGGTGACCACATCGACAGGCTCACCCATGGTGGTGAGTGCTTGAATAGCGTCGAAAATATGTTGGTGCGCTGGCTTATAGAAGTCGCCGGGAACAACGCCGCGTTCCGAGCAAGCACCAATGGCGTCTTTTGACAACAACATGGCGCCAAGTAACGAGACCTCGGCATCGAGGTTGTGTGGCGGTACGCGAGCGGTGACGCGTGCTGCTGAAGCGTTGTATGTATCGGACACGACCCTTACCTTGCCTGAGATACCTTGTGGATTACTAGGGGTAAGACTTGTGGATAAGCCTGTGTGTAAGCCTGTGCTGTATCGAGCGCGTTCTGTGGATAACTATTGAGCAACGACATCGACCGAGACAGTGCTCGTGACGTCGTGGTACAACGAGACCACTACCGAATGCTTACCCAATGTGCGAATTGGGGCTTCGATGTCTACATCGCGGCGCTCAATTTCGATACCGGTTTGGCTCTTCACCGCAGCCACGATGTCGGCACTAGTAACTGAACCAAACAAGCGACCTTCGTTACCGGCCTTCGCGGGCACCGACAAAGTAACAGCGTTCAAACGCGCTGCAACTTCAAGTGCTGCTTCGCGAGTGGCGCGCTCTTTAGCGGCACGTGCCTTACGCATTGCTGCTGCTTGTGCCACTGCACCGTCGGTTGCCGTAATGGCGTGACCATTTGGCAACAAGAAGTTGCGGGCATGACCGTCGGCGACATTGACGATGTCGCCACGGTTGCCGAGACCTTTAATGTCGCTACGCAAAATGACTTTTAACATCAGGCTTCCTCACCATTCGTTACGATTTCTACAACATCGGTGTTCTCTGTAGCGACGGCAGCAACAGTGCTCTCGCGAGGTGTGCGATTATCGCTGCGCTCACTGCGCTCGCCACGATTACCGCGGTCGCCACGATCTTCACGATCTTCACGGTCGGATCCTGCGCGTGGTGCACGAGTAGAAGACACGCGCCTGGCGTACGGCAAAAGGGCCATTTCGCGAGCGTTTTTCACTGCGCTCGCAATGTCGCGCTGCTGTTGAACAGTGGTGCCGGCAATGCGCTGACCACGAATTTTAGAGCGGTCAGACATAAAGCGCTGCAACAAGTTGATGTCTTTATAGTCAACAAACTTGACGCGCTCTGTGTCGATGGCGTTTGGCTTCTTTTTTCCGGTTTTGCGAATAGCGGCTTTCGCCATACGGATTTTGTTTGATTTACTTGTCATGATTCTCTCTACAGTTTCGTTCTAGAAGGGTTCTTCTTCCCCACCCACGTACGGGTCGGGAGAATTGTTGCTGGATGTTTCGCGTGGGGCGGCGGAATCGCCACCTTTGCTGGATTGACGCTCGACTTGGGCTGTTGCCCAACGCAAGCTGGGTCCGATTTCGTCGGCCACGACTTCAATTGCCGTGCGCTTATCGCCTTCACGGGTGGTGAATTCACGCTGCTCGAGGCGGCCAGTAACGATGACGCGGGTGCCTTTGGTAAAGGTTGCCGCTGCGTTTTCGCCAAGTTGGCCCCATGCAGTGATATTGAAGTACGAGGTTTGCTCTTGCCATTCACCATTGACCTGATAACGACGGCCAACGGCGATGCCAAAAGAGGCCACCCCGCGCCCACCAGTGGTGAAGCGCAGTTCTGGGTCTCGGGTGAGATTACCGACAAGGGTGATGGAGTTCTCTGACATATGTATCTCCTCTACGTAAGTAGTTTGTGGAACTTTTCGTGAATGAAAAGCCGACTACGCGCTTACGGCCATTATGCCGCGGCGTGCTGCTTCGTGGTCGGGCAAGCGCATGAGCTTGTGACGAACCACTTCATCGGCGATACGGAGCGCGCGCTCAACTTCATTTAAAGCTCCACCAAGAGCCTCGAGGTTGTAGACGACGTAATAGCCGTCTTCCTTTTTATTGATGGGGTACGCGAAACGGCGCTTGCCCCACCAGTCGGGATTTCCGTGAATGCTGGCACCAACTGCATTGATGGACGCCGTGATGGCCTTCACCTGCAACTGCGCTGCATTATCGTCGAGGTCGCCACTGATGATGACCATTAATTCATAAGCACGTTTCATGTGCATGTACTCCCTTCGGACACGGTACGGACCGTGGCCCCGTGAGGGGCAGGGTGGATAAGGAAATGAAAGCGTATCGGCAAGACACAGCACAACAACGAGAAGCAGGGGCACATTCCATTTCCTCTATTGTGTGCCAAGGGTGTTACTCGCTGACGAAATGACACCAAACCCTTGCAGTATAAGGGTTTGCGTTATGCCGAGGCTGCCCGCTGAGAGGCAATGGGCACCGTGCGAACGAGGTGATGCCAGCGACACAAGCGGCACGCCTCCACTACATAGGCCGTGTACTCGCCAGTTCCCGCCCCAGCATTTGCCCGCCGTTGAATCTGGGCCATTTCCGACCTAGTGGTCACACATCGCCCATGCGATGGGAGGTGTGGGCCAAAGGCGTAGGTGACCAAGACCAAATGGTCGTCGGCACAGATGGGGCACTTCACCCGCGACTCTTCCCCAAAGTTCCGTGCTGCGCGCATGAGTTCGGGGTGCGCATCACATATTTGGTCGATGCTCAGGCGGCCACGGCGGTATTCATTGATGAGGTGTTGGCGTGCCAGTCGGTGGTCAACTGCACCCCCTGCCCCTCGTAATGACCCCGCCGTAAAGCTCATGCCTTAACGATAGTCACCGCATATCCCTCATGAGCAACGGTGCTCTTGCCACACTTCTTCTATGGCAGTTTCTGAACCTCCTCAACACACCATCTCTTTTGGCCCCCATGTGGCCAATGATGCCGAATTACGCCTGGTGGGCGATGTGAAGGGAAAGCGTGTTCTTGAGCTTGGGTTGCCCTATGGGAATGCCAATTCTGTAGCGATGGCGCAGTCGGGAGCGCGTGCCATGGCCATCGACAATTCTGCAGAACGAATTGCCCTTGCCCGAAGCACCGCTGAAGCAGCAGAAGTACGCGTTGAGTTTCATCAAGCAGAACTTGCCGACATGGGCTTCGTCACAAGTTCTTCGCTTGACCTTGTGTTGTGCGTTGACAAACTCAACTCTGTTGACGACATCGACCGTCTCTTGCGACAAGTGCATCGTGTGTTGAAATCGGAAGCATCTTTTGTTGCAGTGGTTGAGCACCCCGCAGCTGCGATGTTTGACAATGACGATGCTGTTGCGCGCCGCCGTTACGGAGCCGATGGTGCACTCACTATTGGTGAACTGTGCATGTCGTTACAACGCAGCAACTTTGCTATTGATCTGTTGTATGAACTGATGCCGCTGAATGCCCCGCGAGCACTTGTTCCCACAACACTTGCAATTCGTACACGCAAACTTGGTTCTTAATTTTTTTGTTCGCTCCACCACGCATCTAGCCGGCGACCAATTTCTTCGGCACCCAGCAAACCTTCTTCAAGGCGGATTTCCATCAGGAAATTGAGTGCTTTGCCTACTTCACGCCCTGGTTGAACACCCAGGCGTTGCATCACTTCCACACCGTCAAGCTCGGGTCGCAATGCCGCGAGTTCTTCTTTTTCCATCAACTCTGCAATGCGTTTTTCAAGTTCGTCCATGCGCTGCGATAACACCAGTGCTTTACGTTCATTACGTGTGGTGCAGTCACAACGGGTGAGCACATTGAGTTCGTTCAGCAGTGGCCCCGCATCGCGTACGTAACGACGCACGGCAGAATCGGTCCATCCCATTTGATACGTATGAAAGCGCAAATGCAATTCAACAAGCGCTGTAATTGCCTGCACGTCTTCGCTGGAATACTTCAGTGCCTTCAAACGGTCGCGCGTCATTCGTGCGCCAACTACTTCATGATGATGAAAAGTGATTCCTTTTCCTTTATCAATTGCACGCGTTTTTGGTTTACCAATGTCGTGAAATAAAGCAGCAAGGCGAGTGATGCGAAAGTCAAAAGTGGGGTGTGCATCGGGGCGCACATTTTCCACCACAGCCAACGTGTGCGTGAGTACATCTTTGTGGCGATGAATAGGGTCTTGCTCCACGCTCATGTTGGGCAACTCAGGAAAAAATTGGGCAGCAAGCCCGGTGTCGACCATGAACCACAACCCCGCAGTGGGGTGATTGGTAGTGAGCAGACGGTCAAGCTCGTGCTGAATTCGTTCGCGCGAAATAATGTCGAGGCGAGGCGCCATATTTTTCACTGCTTCAATGAGGTCTGGTTGCGCTGTGAGATTGAGTGCTGAAAGAAAGCGCGCCGCGCGCAACATGCGCAGTGGGTCGTCGTTAAAGCTTTCTTCTGGCGACAAAGGCGTGCGCAGAACTTTTGTCATCAGGTCGGCTGCCCCGTTGAAGGGGTCAACTAAAACAGGACTAGATGACGTGAGCTCAAGCGCCATTGCATTAATGGTGAAGTCGCGCCGTGAGAGGTCGGCCTCAATATCGTCAGAAAATTGGACATCGGGTTTACGGGAGTCGGGTGAATACGCCTCGGCTCGGTGTGTGGTGATTTCGTAAACACGGCCATTCTTCTTGGCGCCGATCGTGCCGAATTTTTCGCCCTGTGCCCACACCGCATCGGCCCAACCCTCGATGATGGACTTAATTTCGTGCGGTAAAGCATTCGTTGTGGCGTCGAAATCCATGTCTGGTGATGCTCCGGGCAGATGTGCGTCGCCAGCTGGACCCAGTAAAAGATCGCGCACCGTACCGCCCACCAGGTACAGGCGCTTGTTGGCCGCGGCAAAGCGAGCAGTGAGCGGAGCAAGTTCCTCTAAGACAGGGGTAAAGCGTTCGGGAATCATCAGACTTTCAGGCTACGCAGATGAAGCCCGACCACTACGGTTATATGTGTGTTTATGGAACCTCGCCCCGTTGCCCCCCTCTTTGGCAACTGGCCCTACGACCCGACCACCGCATTACTCACTTTGCGCAGCGGCCATCATCCCGAGGCAACCATCACCAGTGACGTGGTGAAAATGTGGCTCGGGACCGCACAACACGGTGGGTTCGCACGAGTGCGAACAAACGCGGTGAGCCCTCAACTTGCTGACATACTCGCCACTGTGGGTTTTTCCGTGAAACAAGAGCTCTCGCTTCTTGGTGCTGCGCTTGTGGGTGGGAATTCCTTGCCCGCGACAACCCATCCTCGCCGGGTCAGTGGCACTCAAGCCGTACGCATTGACTGCGCAGCATTCCATGGTGAATGGGCAATTGACCCGCCTGCGCTGCTCGCTGCCAAACAGGCGACCCAATTCCATCGCTTGCGTGGCCTTGCGCCATCTCGGTTGCGCCGCGCCTCGGCCTATTGCCTATCAGGGTTCACGCCCAGTCCAGCAGAACCGCGGTACGGCTACATTCAGCGCCTTGCAGTACACCCAAGCGCACAACGTGGTGGCCAAGGGCGAAAGTTAGTGCTTGATGCGATGCACTGGTTAGGTTCTCGGGGTATGCAACATGCGGTGGTCAACACAGATTCCACCAATGAAGCAGCCCTCTCGCTCTATCACTCACTGGGTTTTGCGCCCATGACTTATTCGCTGTACGTACTCGAGCGCCCATGCACCGACTAAAGCCGCTCGTTGTTTCTTTTGTCATTGTTTGCTTGAGTGCGCTCATGCTCCCGCAAGGCACATATGCGGCATCGGCTCCTGTTACACAAGTTTCCATTGGTCTCACGCAACAGAGTTTTACAGTTCTCGATAATGCCACAATGCGTTTTGTTATTGCTATTACCGAAAATGGCAAGCCTATTACTCCACAAGACAATGTTGATCTTGATGTTGTTCTGTCGAAACGCATCGCGACACGCCAAGCATTCCGCGACATCACAGAAGAGAACGTCGTTCCTGAACCCCTCGATGGCATTCGCCTCAACACCTTGGGCTTCACACGAAATTCAGCTGGCCGATTCATTGTGGAGTTGCCCACCACCACAAAAACATCAGCAACAGCTGGGTTATATATGAATCAATCAGGGGTGTACCCACTGACATTTACCGTGTATTTCAACAATGAAATGCGTGCCACAACCACCACTTTCATTCATCATTTTTCTGCAAATGATGCATCCGTACTGACACCGCAAGATCGCCTTGGGGTGCTTCCCGTTGTCAGCGTGACTGCACCTCCAAGTCTGACCGCTACAGGCGCAATCACACTCAGTGCTGATGCTCGTGCGCTTCTACAAAAATTTGCCAATGTCTTTTCTGGTATCGGCCAAGGTTCGCTACTCGTACTTCAACCTGACTTGCTTAATGCGCTAGCGCTCTCAGAAACCACCGAAGACAAACTTCTTCTTGATGACATTCGAGACTTGCTCGGCATCCACACCTTGAGTGCCACAACTCAGGTGCCTTATAACCCCAGCGCTATTGCCCATGTTGGCCTACAAGAACTTTTTGCCCGCCAACTCACTGCTGGTGAAGATGCCACCACCGCCCTCATGCAAAAAAGTCCTTCACGCGATGCTGCGGTGCTTGCAGACCCACTCACTGCAGCCGGAGCAACCTTGTTGCGCGACTTAGGTACAAGGCAAGTAATACTCACGCCGAGTGCTCAAAAATCTTTTGATGCACCACTCGACTCGGCGGTGTCGTACCTCACCAAGCTTCCCGATGGCGGATCGCTGTCGGTCTATGGAACCGACCCCCAATATGCACGCGTCATAGAAAATGAGTCACTGACACCTTTGGAACGTGCCACGCGCATATCGGCCGAGCTCATCGTTCAGCGAGAAGAACTCTCATACGCCACTTCACAGGTTCAGCAACGTCAAGTACTCCTCAGCTCATCGACAGGAGAAATCAAGAACGTGACCGTGATGCGTCAATTATTTCGCATCATCAATTCCAGCCCCGTGCTGACCTTTACCTCCCAACCAACGCTTCCTTCTGCGCCCGCTTCAAGCCAGCCCATTACTTTGCGCCAAGGTGAAGACACTTCTTTAGAAGGCCTCAAAGCCACTTTCGACAAACTTTTACCGCGCATGACCAACACTTCATCAATGCTCTTGGCAGATGACCCGCGCATAGGCACGTGGAACACATTGACCACATACTCCGCTGCACACACCGCAACGCCAGCACAAAGTGCGGCCTACATCGCCGCCATTTCCTCATCCATTTCTGACGTGCGCACTTCAGTGAGTTTGCCGAAATCTGCCAATTTCACCTTGAGTGGTCATAACAGTGAAATTCAATTGCAAGTCAAAAATTCAAGCGTGACGGCCACGAAGGTAATACTGCGGTATCGCAGTGCAAAGCTCACCTTTCCCCAAAATTCTCAAGTCATTGAGCTGCCTGCCAATTCCAGTACCAATATTGCGGTGAAGGTCGTGGCGCGAAGTAATGGTCGCTTCCCGGTGTATTTCCAACTTTTTACTCCGCGTGGCAACAGCCCACTGACAGAGGAGTTGGAAGTGACCGCCCGCGTCAGTGCCCTTGCGGGTCTTGGTCTTGTGGTGAGCGCTACCGCCATTATTGTTTTGCTCACATGGTGGGCGCATAACTGGCGTTCACGGCGGCGGCGCGCTCTTTCAGCACTTGTCACCCCCGAATAAAGCACTACGGTATATGCATTATGACTATTCGCATTGTTACCGATAGCGCCTGTGACCTCCCGCAGCACCTCATTGCACAACACAAAATTGTTGTTGTGCCCCTCACTATTCGCTTCGGCGACACCGACTACATCGACGGTGAAGATTTCACTCCGAAAGAGTTTTGGGCAAAGTGCACTGCCTCGCCTGTCCTTCCTGAAACTGCCGCCCCCTCACCTGGCCAGTTTGAGGCTGCCTACCGCCGCCTCCAAAGCGAAGGAGCAACCGGTGTGCTCGTGGTCTCATTATCGTCTGGCGTATCGGCCACAATGCAAAGCGCTGAAATTGCTGCCCGCCTCGTGGGTGAAGACACAGCAAACCCCTTTCCGGTGCAAGTAGTCGATTCACGCAGTGTGTCGATGGGACAAGGCATCATTGCAACGTCTTGTGCAACCAGGGCTGCACAAGGTGCAAGCCTCAGTGAAGTTGCGGAACTCGCCACGGCACTCAGCCATCGCGTGCATGTATATGGTGCGCTCGACACCTTGGAAAACCTGAAAAAAGGTGGCCGTATTGGCGGTGTGAAGGGAATGTTGGCATCAGCGTTGTCCATTAAGCCCATTATCGACGTGCGAGACGGCAAAGTAGAAGAAGGTGGTCGTCAGCGCACGCGCTCGAAGGCACTTGCATTCTTGTTAGAAAAAGTGAAAGAGCACGGAAACATTTCCGACCTCGCCGTCTTGCAAGCCGACTGCGATGACACCGATGCATTCCTCTCGTCACTACGTCAGATCTACTCTGGCAGTATTGAAGTTGGCGATATTGGTGCGGTCATCGGCGCACATGCCGGTCGCGGCACCATCGGTGTTGCATTTTTCGACGCTGAATAAAAACGCTTCTCACCATCGCATTGCCTCAATCGTGCAACGCTGCGCAACTAGCGTGATGAACAGCAATGTCTTCTTCACTTGTACCCAACACACTTATTGGTGCGCGCTATCGATTAGTACGTCGCATTGGTCAAGGCGGTATGGCGGAAGTGTGGTTAGCAAAAGACACATCACTCGACCGTGATGTAGCTGTCAAAGTAATGCGCGCGCATCACGACGACGACCAGGTGGGCAATGAACGCTTTCGCCGCGAAGCAAAAGCGTCAGCGGCACTGAGTTCACCCAACATCGTGACGGTGTACGACGTTGTAGAAGATGCTGGTCGTCAAGCAGTTGTTATGGAATACATCAATGGGCAAAGTCTGCGCGAACTCCTTGACAAAGTGCATCGCATTAGCCCAGGTCTCACTGTTCATATTGGTATGGCGGTGGCAACTGCGTTAGATGCAGCACATGCAAAAGATCTTGTGCACCGCGACATTAAGCCGGCAAATATTCTCATTACTCTCAGCGGTCGCGTGCTTCTCACCGACTTTGGAATTGCAAAAACTTTAAGCGGAAACGAATCTGATCTCACTAATGACAACATCATGATGGGTACTGCTAAGTACTTATCGCCCGAACAAGTCAGTGGTAAAAAGCTAGACGGGCGTGCAGATTTATACTCCCTTGGCCTTGTGCTTTATGAATGCCTAGCGGGTCGAGTGCCCTTTGTTGGCGGCACCGATGTAGAAACTGCACTTGCCCGCGTGCAAGGTGACGCGCCCGACATTTCAAAAATTCGCCCCACATTGCAACCAGTGTTGGTGCACATCATTCATCAAATGTTGGCCCGTGACCCAGAGCAACGACAGCCTTCTGGTGAAGCAGTGCGCGCTGCACTTTACGCCGCGCGCGAAATTGGTTTAGATGGAACACCAACTGGTTTAACCCCGCCATATGGCAACACCATGCCAGTAACTGGTATTCCTGGTGAACCAGTTATCAGCAAGCCCACTGCACGTACCGAGTCTTCTCGCAGTTCAAGTTCATCGCGCCCAGTGAATAAGGCTTTGGAAAAGCGTGCTCACCGCATCACACCAACCTCCATGTTGGCGGCCGCAGTGGTCATTGGTGTTGTACTCGCTGGCTTTGTGTTGTGGCGCAGCGTGTCGTCGCCTTCCACCACACCCGTTGCAAGTGCCTCAACCACACCCGTTGCCACAGGGCCGGTCAACATTGTCAATGTGAGTAGTTATGACCCCGACGGCGATGACAACGTTGAAAACGATGACCAGCTCCCCAATTTGATCGATGGTAAGTCGGGAACTCAGTGGCGCACGGTGTGCTACGGCAACGATCACTTCGGAAGTAAAAACGGCGTGGGTTTCGTTGCCGAATTGTCAGGTCGCAGTACAGGAACACTGTCTGTCGATTTCGGTTATGCCCCTTGGGAAATTGATGTTTACGGTTATTCCGACACAGTGCCGAGCAAACTTGCTAGTTGGGGGCCTGCCCTCACAAGTTCTGCGAGCGACAACCCCGGGGAAACCACTTTCAACATCTCAACACCTTCGCAGTATGTCCTTGTGTACCTGCGTTCAGCAGCCCGCAGCCCGCAGTGTTCAACCACCAACCCGTTTCAAGGTGTCATCAACGACATCGGTTTTGTTTCAGCGTCCGCACCGTAAGAATGGTCTGTGGCTAGCCTTCCCGTATGGAAACTGAGCGCCTTCTAGAACGCGCCCAGTCGGGCGATGTCTCAGCAGTCGACCAGTTGTTGCGCGCGCACTACAGCGCCATCCACTCGGTGTGCCACCGCATGGTGCTCAGCCGAGAAAGCGCCGACGATGCCGTACAAAATGCTCTCATTGCCATCGTCAAAGGTCTCCCCCGTTTCGACGGAAAAGCCGCACTATCCACTTGGATCTACCGCATTGCAACAAATTCGGCAATCGACGAAATTCGACGTGTTCGCCGCCATGGTGGAACCGTTCCATTAAATGACGCCGCAGGTGCCCACACATTGGCAAGTGACCATGCTGTCGACCCCATGGCACTTCTTGCTGAACACCTTGTTGACTCATCGCGGGTTGCCCAAGCCTTATGCACTCTGCCTGAAGAATTTCGTGCTGCGGTGGTCTTGCGCTACATCTCAGACCTTGAATATTCCGATATCGCAACGGTTCTTGAGGTCCCTGTGGGCACCGTCAGGTCGCGCTTGGCCCGGGGTAAAAAGCTACTTGCCGAGAAATTGGCCGACCCGACAACACTTTCCCCTCCAGACGAACCAAACTTAGGTGCCCCGTCGTCTCCACCCACGGGTTCATCATCATGACCACACCTTCTCTTGACCCCACCGAAAATGGCCCACTCGAGGTTGCGTTGCGTCATTTAGGCACCACCCCCGACCCAACTGTGCGCGATGAACACATCGCCGTTGCCTTAGGCCACATTGCCAGTGCCGAGACAAACGAACCCAACAATGTGGTCTCGCTCGCATCGCGGCGCCCCAATCGCGTCTTCATAGCGCTCAGTGCCGTGGCCGCCGTTGGGCTTTTTGCATTAGGGCTTGGCCTCGGAAACCGCGACAACAATTCGCCCGCCGAAGTTTCCGTAGTAAAAAATGCTGCGCCTTCCTCAAGTATCGATACCCGCGCATGCGCAAGTACCGAAGTTTCTTCCACCACCGACACATTCCTCATTGCGGGTAATCCACCTTCACTCGTAGCCAAGGAAGTACGTAACGGCGTTCCCACTCTCACCGTGTACAACGCCATCACATGCGACATCTTGTGGCAAGTACCCGCTCAATAGTTGTTCGCGAAGAGAAACACCTTTAGCCATTAGGCTGATTACGTGCTCTCTAACCCATTCACCGACCCCGATTGGGCGCGCAACACTGTCGCCTTCATCGACAAGTGGGTGGGCTTTGTTCGCGACCGCACTACCCGCCCCGTTATTACCGTGGTGCGCGGCATTGTCTATGGCTTTTTAGTTGCCACTGGTGTGGTCATCATGGTCGTGCTCTTTTCAATTGGCACAACACGGGCACTGCAGGCTGCGCTCGACACCGCCTTTTCGCGCACAACGGCCGTGTGGTCTTCGTATCTCATTTTCGGCAGTCTTTTTTTTCTCATTGGTCTTCTCGTTGCGCGCAAGCAGCATCGTAAATCTGACGAACTCAATTCCTAACCCCCACTATTTCTTTGGAGACTCTTATGGCAACACATCATCACGTCCTCATTATTGGCTCTGGGCCTGCCGGGCTCACCGCAGCTATATACGCCGCTCGCGCCAATCTCAGCCCGTTCATCATTGAAGGTGAACTGTCTTCCACCACCGATCAACCCGGTGGACAACTCATGCTCACCACTGAAGTAGAAAACTTTCCTGGTTTCCCCGAGGGCATTATGGGCCCAGAGTTAATGAGCCGTTTTCGTGAACAAGCAGCACGCTTTGGCGCATCGTTTCTCACCGACAAGGCCACTCGCGTTGATTTTTCTGCACGTCCTTTTCGTGTGTGGACACGCGATCAAGAATTCACCGCCGACTCCATCATTGTGAGTACCGGTGCGAAGTCGTTGTGGTTAGGTCTTCCCAATGAAATTGCACTCGTTGGTCATGGTGTTTCTACGTGTGCAACATGCGATGGATTTTTTTTCCGAGGCAAAGAGATAGTGGTCGTTGGTGGCGGCGACAGCGCGGTGGAAGAGGCAACCTTCCTCACTAAGTTCGCTTCAAAAGTCACCATCGTGCATCGTCGTTCAGAATTGCGTGCGTCAAAAATTATGCGTGCTCGCGCAGAAAATAATGAGCGCATTGAGTTCAAATGGAATAGCGCAGTTGTTGAACTGCAAGGAACCGACGCACTTGAAGGCATCGTGCTCGAAGACACGGTGACAGGTGTACGTTCCCAAATGAATGTGTCTGGTCTCTTCATTGCCATTGGCCATAAGCCGAATACTGACCTTTTCACAGGTGTACTCGACATGGAAGAAAACGGCTATCTCGCTACTCGCCCGGGGTCGTCATACACCAATATTCCAGGCGTTTTTGCCTGCGGAGATGTACAAGATCACACCTATCGTCAAGCAATTACTGCTGCAGGGTCGGGATGCATGGCAGCCATCGATTGTGAGCGCTGGCTCGAGTCAGAGCACGCTTCTCCCGCCTAGACTTCAACCAGAGAAGAAAAAAGGAGCCCCCATGGCAGACGGCATTGTTACTCTCACCAGTTCTACATTCGACGAAACAGTAAATGGTTCAAGCAAACCAATTCTTGTTGACTTCTGGGCCGAATGGTGTGGCCCATGCAAAATGATTGCTCCTATTCTTGCGGAAATTGCTGTCGAGCAAAAAGATTCTCTTGTCATCAGCAAACTCAACGTTGATGAACATGGTGACATTGCTCAGCGTTACAACGTCATGAGTATTCCTACATTGTTGTTGTTCAACAATGGCGAACTTGTGAAGCGCCTCGTTGGTGCAAAAGGCAAGGGCGCACTCTTACAGGAGCTGTCAGAATTTTTGACCCCTTCCCCCTAACTGCTGGCCAACGCAATGAGACCGTTCGCGATCTCCAGCGACGGTTGCGTAGTTGTGGCTTCATTCAACACACTCTCGATGAAGAGGGCTTCTTTTGTGTTGCCACCGAAAAAGCTCTCGTGGAGTTTCAAGCATCGCGCGGTCTGCGCACCGACGGTGTGTGCGATATAGCAGCGTGGAGCGCACTCGTTGAAGCATCGTGGTCACTGGGTGATCGCATGTTGTATCTCACTTCACCAAACTTTCGTGGAGACGATGTCACACAATTGCAATCATTGCTCTCGCGTTTAGGGTTCGATTGTGGTCGTGTTGATGGCATCTTTGGCCCGCTTTTAGCGCGAGCCATTAGTGAGTTTCAAAAAAATGCGGGCATCTCTATCGACGGCATTTGCAGTACCGACACGGTGGCTGCACTTGAACGCTTGAGTTCTCAAAGCGGCGAAGGCCCGGGCATCTCTTCCCTACGCGACACCGAACGCTTTCGTGCCACAGGTGACGAAAGAAAATTGCGCCGTGTTGTGGTGGGGCAATTCGGCGGGCTCAGCGGCGTGGCCCGCCTCATTTCTCGCGCACTACGCGATGCACACGAAATTGTGATGTTGGTCGATGAGCCCGATGTTGCCGCACACGTTTTGGCCGCCAATCATTTTCACGCCGACACCTATATTGGGCTCGAAGCACACGCCGAACCCGCGTGCACCATTGCTTTTTATGCAGTACCCGGTTTTAGTTCGACAGGTGGAGAACTGCTCAGCAACGCCATTGCCGATTCCCTCCATGCTGTGCTACCCAACCTCACCGTGAACTGTGTAGGTATGCGCCTTCCTATTTTGCGAGAAACGCGGATGCCGGCAGTGATGTGCAGCCTTGGGCCATTTGATGTCATCGCCCAACACGGCCCGGAAGTTGCCGAAGCCATTGCATCGGTTTTGACGCCGCAGTAATCCACAGCTTATCCCCCCTGTATACACAAGGTTTTCCCCGTGTTATCCTCAGGTTTATCCACAGCCTGTGCGTAACCTCTAGACGAGGTTGATATCACCCTCGTCTGTACATCAAGACTTTCTTGTGACGCGTTAGGCCTGTTCAGTCATCTTGCGGTAGATCCGTTCCAGATCTTCAAGGTCGGCAAAATCGATACCCACCCGGCCGCGCTTTCCGTTCATTGCTACCGTCACCTTGGTTGCAAGAAACTCGCTCAAGAGGTTTTCGAGTTCCAATAAACCTGGTGGCCTCAACGTAGGTTTTTTTTCGGTGGGTTGAGCAGGTTCATCAACAACAATGGGCTTTCCACCCTGGCGTTCACGGACCGCATCTTCTACTGCACGCACCGACCAACCTTCGTCCACCGCACGGCGTGCCAACTGTTCTTGGAATGCTCGGTCGGGCGTTCCCAAAATTGCTTTGGCGTGCCCAGCAGCTAAACGGCCATCGGCCAACAAGTGCTGAATGCTGGGGGGCAAAGTAAGAAGGCGCAATGCATTGGTAATGGCCGAACGGCTTTTCCCTACCCGGCTGGCAATTTTTTCATGCGTGAAGGCAAAGTCATCCATCAACTGTTGATACGCCGAAGCTTCTTCGAGCGGGGTGAGATCTTGTCGGTGAAGGTTCTCTACCAGAGCTTGCTCGACCGAGGCAATGTCGTCGGTGGGGCGCACCACGGCAGGAACTGTGGCGAGGCCAGCTCGCGTTGCTGCGCGCCAGCGCCGTTCGCCGGCAATGAGTTGATATTTCCCATTGGCTATTTGGCGCACCAAGATGGGTTGCAATACGCCCATGGCCCGAATGGAATCGGTGAGTTCCGACAACGCACTTTCATCGAAATGAACGCGCGGTTGATGGGGGTTGGGCTCAATGGACTGCACGGGGACATCGCGCAAGAGCGGGCCGTCGACCCCAGTTGCTGCACCCACTTCAGTTTTCTCTACCAGGTCGGCGGTAATGAGGGCCCCGAGACCTTTGCCTAATCCACTTTTACGAACCACTGACAATCTCCTTTGCTGCTGCCCGATACGCCTTGGCGCCAGAAGAGCTGGTGTCGAAGGTGGTGATGGGTTGTCCAAATGATGGTGCCTCGCTCAAGCGCACATTGCGGGGGATCACAGTGTTGTAGACACGCTCTCCAAATTTATTGCGCAACTCCTCCACCACCTGATCGGCCAAATTGTTGCGCATATACATCACACACAAGAAGGTGGGGTCGGGGAGGCTTGGGTTCAGGTTCTTGCGAATGAGGTGCAAGTTCTTCAACAAAATTTCAATGCCTTCAAGGGGGATGTATTCCGTCTGAACTGGCGTAATGATTTCTGTTGCTGCAGTCAATGCGTTCACGGTGAGCAAACCCACCGACGGAGGGCAGTCAATGAGGATGTAGTCCCACTGGTCGGCTACTGGGGCAATTGCGTTACGCAAACGACCCTCGCGCCCAAAGGCCGACACGAGCTCAATTTCTGCTCCGGCCAGGTTGATGTTGGACGGAACAATAAAGAGGTTCTTCACCGCAGTGGGTTCCACCGCATCTTCGAGCGGCACCTCTTGAATGAGCACGTCATAGATGGTGTTCTCCAGATCACGGGTGTCGATGCCCAGTGACGACGACGCGTTGCCCTGCGGGTCGAGGTCAATAATGAGCGTCCGCAAACCCATCTCTGCGAAGCAGGCACCGAGGTTCACTGTAGAGGTGGTCTTCGCTACGCCACCTTTATTGTTGGAAATAGCGATGATGCGGGGTCCCGTTGCAGAGGTTGACATGCCTCCATATTACTCCCGTCCATCTCAATGGCGGGTGGATGGGTGAGCAAAATGTTCCACGTGGAACATCGTTTTTGCTCAATAACTTCCCGTTATGGCCCGTTTCGCCCCATTTTTGCCCAGAATGAATGTTCCACGTGGAACATTCGGGATCTTTTTCAACGCTCCGTTTTTTTGGTGAAGCGCGCTAAGTGCATTACTAACTCCGGCCCCTCGAGCTCGGCGCCCTCGACTACAGCCTGCTCCCAACGGTTGCTGCTGCCAGCTGGTGGTTCACTCACCAACACGGTTCCCCCCGGTCGTACGAGCGCTGCCGAGTACTTGAGGGTTGTTTCATGTGGGCCAAATCCGCGCGACATCGCCGCATCAAAAGTTTCTTGCCACTCGTCTTGTCGGGTGAGTGCACCAACATCGGCACACACCACGTGTACCCGGTGGCTCCACCCCAGCGACACGATGGCCCGCTCGAGTGCATCGGTACGTTTGGCTCGGCGATCAACCAAGGTGATTTCTAACTCGGGTCGCAACTCGGCAACCACCAAACCAGGAACCCCCGCTCCTGAACCGAGGTCAATAATGCGTCGGCATGAGTCGGGGAGTGCAAAAGCAAACGCACCGGCGTGCTCGATGACTTCGCTAATAGGGCGAAGGCCAAGCGCGCCGATGCGTTGTGCGTCGGTCAAGATCTCGTGAACGGTACGCGCCACGAGAAGTGTCTTACTCGCCAGACTGTGCTGGCTCTACCACAATTTGACGATATGGGTCGTCGCCACGTGAGCGGGTCACCACACCAGTCTGTTCAGACAAGGCATCGTGCACCACTTTGCGGTCGGCAGATGCCATTGGCTCAAGAACGCGGGGCTGGCCCGACTCCACTACTTCATCCGCTACTTTCAGAGCGAAACGGGTGAGTGCATCGCGGCGGCGTTCGCGGTAACCAGCAACATCCACGCGCAAGCGTGTGTCGTGGTCGCCCAAGCGGCGCTGTGCCACTACGCGGGTGAGGTCTTGCAGTGCCAAGAGCGTATTGCCACGTGGGCCCACCAAGAGGCCAAGATCGTCGCCGTTCACTTGTGCTTCCAGCTCTTCGCCTTCACGTTCCACAACCACTGTTCCTACAAGACCAAATGCATTGACAACACCCGTGAGGAAGGTAACTGCCTGAGCGCTCACCAATGCGGGGTCAACGGGGTCGCCCTTTGGACGATCGTCGTCGCGTGGTTCACGTGGTTCACGTGGTGGGCGACGGTTGCCTTCCCCGGCAGGTTTTGCCTGGCGCGGGCGGTCGTTGCTACGGCCGCGAGTATTTGCCCGCTCCGGACGCGCTTCACCTGAAGCCTCCTCGGTGGTGCTGGTCTTTTCGCCAGCAGGCTTGCGGCGTGGATTACGGCGCTCTGTTTTCTGGCGGGCTTGAGTAGGGCGAACGCGAGCACGTACGCGAGCTTCCCCGCGTGTACGCCCAAATAAACCCTGTGTTGGCTCTTCCAAAATATCGAATTCAGCGTCGTCTTCCGCTACTCCCAATGCATCGAGAGCGGCATTTTTTGCTTCGTCGATACTACGACCTGTTGTTTCTACCCATTCCATGACTTCATCCTTCGTTCTATGTTCACGTTAATAATTAGACTTTTAGTTTATTTTTTGCGCTTTGATGGCGGTATTGGCCGTTGTGGGCGCCCGCTTGGCGCAGGCTTATTCTTTGACGGGGTCACACGTTTACTTTGCACGGGTGCCGGTTTGTCGACCTTGTCAGGCTTGAGGCCCTTACCCTTTTGGTCTTTCGCCATATCGCTCGCCACTTTGCTGGCTACTTGCGCCTGGCGGCCAATGGAGCCGTCGTGTCCGTAAAAACGCTTCGTGATGTACCACTGCTGCAAAATACGAACAACGGCTTGTGTGAAGTAGTAGATGACGAGCCCGGTGGGCAAAAACACTTGAAAAACCGCGAATGCAACCGGGAGATACTGCATGATCTTGGCCTGTGTGGGCGACATCGAAGCACTGGTGGTGCGCGAGGCAATCATTTTTTGCTGCACAAAGAACGTAAAAGCCAGCAACACAATCATGAGGGCATACGGAATGCCCTTCACGAAATCTTCGCCCATCACCTTGGCAGGAGACTTGGCAAGGTCGAGACCAAAAGAGAGCATCTCTTTCGACTTGTCGAGCGCTAGATAGAGCTTCGAGTCTTTGGCGATGTAGCTGGGGTTAAAGGTTCCGTCGTCGCCGATTTTGGACAAACCATTGAGAACGCGGAACATGATGATGAACACGGGCAACTGCGCAACAAGCGGCAGGCACGATGCCAATGGGTTCACCTTGTGCTCTTGATAGAGCTTCATCATTTCTTCGTTTAATTTTTGGCGATCGCTCTTATATAAACCCTGCAGCCTGCGCATCTCTGGCTGCAGACGCTGCATTTCCAACATGCCCTTGGTGCTCTTCAGCGTGAGCGGGGTGAGGAGAAGCATGATGGAAACGGCCACTAATGCAATGGCGAATGCGTAGTTACTGGTCAAGCCATAAAAAACGCTGACGAGCCAGGCTGCTGCTTGAAACATTTTTCTATTTTCCTAACAGTTCATGTGAGTGAGATGTGTGTACTTCGGGCACTGGGTCGAAGCCCGATGGCCCAAAGGGGCGGCACCGTAACAACCGCTTGGCGGTGAGCCAAAACCCGCGGGTGGTGCCATGAAGCGCGAAGGCTTCATGAGCAAAAGAAGAGCACGAAGGGGAGAACCGACACGGTGATGGTCGCCCCGACCGAGCTCCTTGGTAAAACTCAATTGCCGACAGGCAACGCTCATTCAAGGTGCGCTGGGTCATGAGACCTTCTGTTTGGCGGTAGTGATGAGTTGCAACATGGTGTTGGTGAGTTCCTGAAACGACAACGCGGTGGCTTCTTTGTGTGCCCCAATGAGGTAATACCCCGGAACCAATTGGTTCGTGTTTGCCGCCAAAATCTCTCTCATTTGACGCCGAATGCGGTTTCGCACGACGGCCGAACCGGTATGACGCCCTAAGGCATAAGCCACACACGGCTGAGAAAGAGCAGGGTCAACAAGCACAGAACACCACACAGAGCCCACGCGCACACGAACACCTTCGCGCCCTAAACGGCGAAAAATAGCGTGTTCGTGAATGCGTCCGATCAAGCGGAGAGGCGGTAGCGGCCCTTGGCGCGGCGGTTTTTGAGAATTTCACGACCGGCACGAGTGCTCATGCGATGGCGAAAACCGTGCTTTTTGGCGCGACGGCGATTGTTTGGCTGGAAGGTACGCTTCATGGGTCCAGGATCTTTCGAATTATGTAAGGTGAACGGGAACCGCGAGAGGCAGGGCCGGGGCTACAAGAGCGAAGCGGCACGTCGATTCGGGTGACCGTTGGTAAGGCTAGGCGAGACCAGCCCCCATTCCCAACCAAGACTCCATTTTTTTGCCCTGTGGATAATCTGCTATGGTGTATTTCCCACCGAAAAAGTGGCGAAAAGCACGAAAAACACCTGAAACCCGTCCACAACCTGTGGATAACCATGTGGACAAACAGTGGTGATCGCCAGCAAAGACCGTACCAGCGCGAAAGGAGACCGACATGGCAGAACACGACACCGTGTGGACAGCGGTCTCTGCCTTGCTCCGCGCCCAGGTGTCTGAAGCGGTGTGGCTCTCCACTTTTCAAGACGTCATTCCTCTTCCCGGCGGCGACGACGCGTTACGCCTGCAGGTGCCGAACGGCCACATCAAAGAACGTATTCTCACCCGGTATTTGCAATTGGTGCTCGACGCCCTTGGCGAAATTGACGAAAATGATCGCCAGCTCGTGGTGGAAGTGGCCCCCATTGTGGAAGGCGAAAGCGATGCCGGCCAGACCGACGACTCCGCCCGTGGCTCGTTCGACGACGACTTGGCGCTCACTGGCAGTGCGGCAACTTCACTGCGCGGGCAAGCCCTTGGGCTCAACCCCCGCTACACCTTCGACACCTTTGTGAAGGGCGCATCAAACCAATTTGCTCTGGCTGCTGCTCACCGCGTGGCTGAAACACCAGCCCGGTCGTACAACCCGTTGTTTATTTATGGCTCCGCTGGGTTAGGAAAAACACACCTTTTGCACGCCATTGGCGAATATGTTCACCAGAACTATTCCCATTACGAAGTGCGTTATGTGTCGACAGAAACATTTATGAATGAATACGTTGACGCCATTCGCAGCAACACCACTGCCGCTTTTAAACGCAGGTACCGCGAAGTTGACGTTCTGCTTATTGACGACATCCAGTTCATGGAAGGCAAAGAAGGCCTCCAGGAAGAGTTTTTCCATACGTTCAACTCGTTGCATGGCGCGAACAAGCAAATTGTTATCTCCTCCGACCGCGTTCCCGACGCTATTCCCACATTGGAAGACCGTTTGCGGGGCCGTTTCCGCTGGGGTCTCATTACCGACGTGCAGCCACCAGACCTCGAAACCCGGTTGGCTATTTTGCGCAACTACGCCGAGCGCAACGGCACCAAGGTGCCCGACGATGTTCTTGAATTCATTGCTGCCAATATCACCTCAAACATTCGTGAGCTCGAAGGTGCCCTCATTCGCGTCACCGCTTTCGCCGCACTGAACCGCGTCAACATGAACGTGGCGACCGCCCAAGACCTGCTTGCAGACCTCCTGTCGCAATCTGCCACTCGTGTGCGCAGCGACGAAGAGTTCTTGGCCGATATCGCTGCATACCTTGGCTACAGCGTTGACGCCTTGCGCGGAAAAAGCCGCCAACGACCATTGGTCATGGCTCGTCAAATTGCGATGTATGTCATGCGCGAACAAACCGAATTGAGCTATCCGTCTTTGGCGCGCCTCTTTGGTGGACGCGACCACACCACCGTTATTCACGCTGTTGAAAAAGTTGGGCGTTTAATGGCCGAGCGTAAACAGGTGTACGACCAGGTGACCGAGCTTTTCCGCTGGGCGAAAAAGGGGTGAGTTCTATGTCATTTACACTGGGGACAACGTGTGGTTTGCCAAGTGGACAAACTGCGTCGCTTTGGGCACAAAGTGGGGGTTATCCACCACAGCGCACACACGTTCGCCTTCCCCTGTGGAAAACTGTGGATAACCAGCGTCGCCCGTTTTCTTTTCCTTTATTGGCCCAAACCAACTTTGTCCACAATCCACAGCCCTTATTACAAGTATTAAGTATTTATCCCCCTTTCGCTATCAATAACACAAATCCCCCTCACGGCATATTGAGCCAACAAAGGAGCCGCTATGAAGTTTCGTTGTGAACGAGAACAACTCGCTGAAGCACTCGGTTTAGCTTCACGCATCGCCTCAGGTCGTGTTGGTGCATTACCAGCGCTGTCTGGTGTGCGTTTACAAGTGAAGGGTGATCAGTTGCATCTCACCTCCACCGACAATGACATGTCGCTGCAAGCAACACTTACAATTGGCGGCGAGAAAGATGGCGTTGCACTCATCAGCGCAAAATTGTTGAACGACATTGTTCGTTCATTACCCGAAGGAAAAATAACGGTCGAAGCACAAGTGGAATCACTCACTGTGAAAAGTGGACGCTCACAATTTACGGTTCCCACGTACAATGCAATGGACTTTCCTAACGTCACGCCATCCACTGGGCCAGCACTCAGTGTTTCTGCTGTTGAACTCGGTGAAGCGCTTCGCAAGGTGGTGCGCGCCGCAAGCACCGACCAAATGCGCATTGCACTGACTGGTGTTCTCATGTCCGGCGAAGACGGCAGCTTCCGTCTAGTTGCGACCGACTCGTATCGCTTAGCGGTGTGCGACGTACCCAGCATTGTGGTGAGTTCTGCAACGCGGGTACTGGTTCCAAGTAAAGCTTTAGGTGAAGTACAACGGTTGTTGAGTGGGGCAAAAGACGCAAACATTCGACTCGACGAAAACTCTGTCACTTTTGAAGTAGATGGCACACAACTCACCACGCGGTTACTGACCAACGAATACCCCACATACAAAACACTTATTCAAGGCACATACCCCAACAACATCACAGTGAACCGCGAACAACTTCTCGACGCATTGCGCCGCGCCCGTATTCTTGCCCGCGACCAAGGCCCTGTGCGTTTACACATGAGCGCAAATGGTTTGAAAGTGATGGCCGGCTCTAAAGACAACGATGAGTTCGAAGAAGATCTTGATGCGGTGTATTCGGGCGATGAACTCACCATTGCATTTAACTCTGAATATCTTGCTGCAGGCATTGATGCAATTGCCGGACAAGACGTCATCATTAAAACAAGCGACCCTGCAAAACCTGCCGTAGTCACGGGCGTTGGTGAGCACTCCGAGCAATATTTGTATCTCTTAATGCCACAAAGACTTTAGAAATCATTAAGCACGAAGTGGGCCCGTGTGTTTGTTGAACACTTAACACTCACGAATTTCCGCAATTACGAAGAAGCCGATGTTTCCTTTACGCATGGAACCACCGCATTGCTCGGCGCAAATGGTCAAGGTAAAACAAGCCTGGCTGAAGCTTTAACGTACTTAGCAACGCTCGATAGTTTTCGTGGTGTTCCCACAGAAACACTCATTCGCAACGGTGCTGACACCGCAATTTTGAGAGCGACAGTAAAGCACCCCGACGGGCGCGAATTGTTAATTGAAGTGGAACTGTCGCGCACGGGGCGCAACAAGGCGCAAGTAAATAAACAACGCCTCGTGCGCAACCGCGACTTATTGGGAGTTTTACGCACAACTATTTTTTCACCAGACGATTTGGCGCTTATCAAAGACGGCCCAAGCGAACGCCGCCGGTTCATTGATGACGCTCTTGTTGCTATTGCCGTGAAACACGATGCAAAACGACGCGATGTTGAACGCATTGTGAAACAACGCAATGCATTACTGAAACAAATTGGATATCGCTCATCGGTATCGCAACTCACCAGCGAACAAGTAGTGACCCTCGATGTGTGGGACGAAAAATTTGCGGTTGCTGGGGGAGCACTTGGTGACGCACGAGCACAGCTTGTTGCGCAACTGCAACCATTAGTGAATGAGGCCTACGAACACCTTGCGGGCAAACCCACACCTACCGATGTGGTGTACGAACCCGACTGGCGCCGTATTGGCTTGGGGTTCGCACTTAAAGAAACTCGCAGCGAAGACCTGCGCCGTTCCTCAACAACTGTTGGTCCACATCGTGACGACATCGAATTGCTCATCAACGGCCTACCTGCTCGCACGCAAGCGTCACAAGGGGAACAGCGCACACTTGCGCTTGCATTGCGGTTAGCAACACATCGGCTTGTAACAGATGAAGTAGGAGCGCCACCTGTGTTGGTTCTCGACGATGTGTTGTCGGAGTTAGACCCCACGCGAGCAACAGCTCTGCTTCAGCACATGCCCGCCGGGCAGGTCATTATTACAAGTGCTAGTGGCTTGCCACCAGCGGCGAAACCAGAGCGCATTTTGTATATCACCGCAGGAAAAATTTCTGAAGATCCGGCTACAAACGGAAGCTCAAACTGATGTCGCAGCGCCCACCAGAAGAACCAACGTCACTCATCGACTCCATGCGTTCTGTATTAAAGCGCCTCAAAATGGACGACGGCGACTCGGTGGGCAGCGTTTTTCAATCGTGGGATGCTGTTGTTGGCCCCGACATTGCACAACATATTCAGCCGGTCAAACTAGACAGTGGAGTATTAATTGTTGATGCAACCGATGCCGGTTGGGCAACGCAGTTTCGCTTTCTGGAAGCCGATGTCAAACAACGATTTTTTGAACACACGGGCTCGCGAATTGACAGCATTGTGGTGCGTCAAAAACGGCGTCGTTAGCAGTGCTGACCACGTTGATAAGTGCGGGTATAACAGATTTTTGGAAGCAAAATTGGTACACTAAGAGACGTATTTACGACATGACTTTTTACTCTTTCGCTTTCCTTTTTATGTCCTTGGTGCCACTACTTCTGCACACACTCAGACATAGGTTGCCAGTCATGTCAGATGGCGCTTTGTTCCCTATTCATTCACTACATCGAGGTTGATCCGTGTCCAGCACAGAAAAGAAAAGTTCGGCAAAAAAGCCCACTGCTGACTACGGCGCAAAAGACATTCAGGTTTTAGAGGGTCTCGACCCAGTGCGCAAACGCCCCGGCATGTACATCGGGTCCACGGGTTTAGCTGGCTTGCACCACCTCATCTGGGAAGTGGTCGACAACTCGGTCGACGAGGCGATGGCCGGGTTTTGTACCCGCATCGACGTCATCATCCAAGCCGACGGTGGATGCCGGGTGGAAGACAACGGCCGAGGTATTCCTGTTGACCCGTATCCATCGGGCCCACATAAAGGGAAAAGCGCTGCGGAAGTGGTGCTCACCGTGTTACATGCCGGCGGCAAGTTTGGCGGCGAGGGCTACAAGGTGTCGGGTGGTCTCCACGGTGTAGGCGTAAGCGTGGTGAACGCATTATCGACCAAGTTGCTGCTGGAAATCGACCGCGACGGCGACCGCTATGAACTTGAATTCGTTGACGGTGGAAAAATGAAGGGGAAGCTCCAAAAAACGGGCTCTTCTCCCGCCAAGGGTCGCACCACGGGCACAAGCGTTACTTTTTACCCCGACCCCATCATTTTTGCTGCTGAAGGAACAGAGTTTGTTGCGCGCACCGTGATGGAGCGCTTGCAGACGATGGCTTTTTTGAATAAGGACCTCGAAGTGGTCTTTAGTGATGAACGTGCCGAGAAGGTACAAAAAGTGGTGTTCCAATACAAGGGCGGCATTGTCGATTTCGTTAAACACTTGAATGCTTCCAAAGAAGCTCTCTTTAGCAAGGTTGCGCACTTTGAAGTGGAAGACGAAGAAGAAGGCATGCAGGCCGCCGTTGCGATGCAGTGGAACACTGGCTATTACGAAGGTATTCACGGCTACGCCAACGGTATATCCACCACAGAAGGCGGCATGCACGTTGAGGGGTTCAAAACTGCGCTCACTTCGGTGCTCAATAAATATGCACGCGACAAAGGCATCTTGAAAGAAAAAGAAGAAAACCTTTTGGGCGAAGATATTCGTGAAGGAATGACGGCCATCATTGCGGTGAAATTGCGCGAGCCACAATTCGAAGGTCAGACCAAAGCAAAACTCGGCAACGTTCCCATGCGTTCATTTGTTCAAAAGGCAACGAACAAAGCTCTTGCTGAATGGCTCGATGAGAACCCAGCTGAATCTAACAAAGTAGTGAAAAAAGCAATTGCTGCAGCCCAGGCCCGGCTTGCTGCAAAAAATGCACGTAACGCAGTACGTCGTAAAACCGCACTTGCCGGCGCAGGTATGCCCGACAAATTGAAAGACTGCTCAAGTGGCAACCCCGCTGAAAGCGAACTCTTCATTGTGGAAGGCGACAGCGCTGGCGGTACAGCAGTAGACGCACGCGACCCACGCGTGCAAGCCATCTTGCCCATCCGCGGAAAAATCTTGAACGTCGAACGTTCACGACTCGACAAGATGTTGAAGAACAATGAAATTCAAGCGCTCATCACTGCTATTGGTGGCGGCGTGGGCGACGAGTTCGATGCGTCAAAAGCGCGATATCACAAAATTATTGCACTTGCCGACGCCGACGTAGACGGCAGCCACATTCGCACGTTGCTCCTTACGTTCTTCTATCGCCAAATGAAACCAATGGTGGAAGCCGGTTATGTATACATCGCTCAACCACCACTGTTCTCTACGGAAATTGGTAAAGAGAAAATTTATTTGAAAAACGAAGTAGCCAAAGCTGCTTTCCTTGCCGACAAACCGAATCACAAAAAAGAATTTCAGCGCTTGAAGGGTCTTGGCGAAATGGACTGGCAAGAATTGCGCTCCACCACCATGGACCCCATGACCCGCACGCTTTTGCAAGTGACAGTTGAAGAAGCTGCCATTGCCGATGACGTGATGAGCGTGTTAATGGGTGACGACGTGGAAAGTCGCAAGAACTTCATTGTTACCAACGCCCGCGACGTACGAAATCTCGACTTCTAAAAATGTTTTCTAGTAAAAGGCTTCTCTCATGACCAACGTGCCTCTCGAACCACCAGACTCCATCCAGCCCGTTCCGTTGCAAGACGAAATGGAAAGGTCGTTTCTCGACTATGCCATGTCGGTCATCATGTCGCGCGCGTTGCCCGACGTGCGCGACGGCTTAAAGCCTGTACACCGCCGCATTATTTGGGACATGGACCAACAGGGCTTTCGTCCCGACCGCCCATTCGTGAAATGTGCGCGCGTTACCGGCGACACCATGGCGAGGTATCACCCACACGGTGACGGTGCTATTTACGATGCTTTGGTACGTATGGCCCAGCCGTTCTCGCTGCGCCACCCGCTCATCGACTTCCACGGCAACTACGGCTCACCCGACTTTGGTCCTGCCGCAAGTCGCTACACAGAAGCTCGTTTGCATTCACTAGCAATGCTGCTCTTGGCTGACATCGACGAAAACACCGTCGACATGATTGCCAACTACGACGGGACCACCGAAGAACCAACTGTTCTTCCAGCACGCTTCCCGAACTTGCTGGTGAACGGCAGCCAAGGCATTGCTGTTGGAATGGCCACCAGTATTCCGCCACACAACATGGGCGAAGTAATTGATGCAACGCTTGCACTTATTGCAAACCCCGACGCATCGGTCGACGACCTCATGAAACACGTGAAAGGTCCCGACTTCCCAACAGGTGGGGTCATCCTTGGACGCTCGGGCATTTTCGACGCGTGTCGTACTGGTCGTGGCAGCATCAAGGTGCGCGCCAAAGCAAGCATTGAAGAAGGCCGCCGTGGCCAAATGCAAATTCTTGTTACAGAACTTCCGTACCAAACAAGTTGTTCAGCAGTAGCAGGACGCATTCAAGAACTTGTCGACTCGGGAAACCTCGACGGCATCGCCGACGTGAACGACAACTCATCTGGTGGCAAGACCGAACTCATCATTACGTTGAAGCGTGATGCCAACGCAAACGTTGTGTTGAACAACCTCTACAAACTCACACAACTTCAAACCAGTTTCCCTGTGAACATGGTTGCCTTGGTCGATGGTGTGCCGCGCACCATCAACTTGAAAATGGCCCTTGAGGGTTACATTGCTCACCAAATTGATGTCATCACACGTCGCTCGCAGTTCCGTCTCGACAAAGCACGCGACCGGCAACACATTTTGGAAGGCCGCTTAAAGGCACTCGATGTTATTGATGCCATTATCAAACTCATTCGCGGCAGCGATGATGCAGGTAGTGCCAAAGAAGCATTAATGGTGAAGCCGTACGAGTTCTCTGAACGTCAGGCCATCGACATTCTCGATATGCAGTTGCGCCAACTCACCAAGTTGTCGCGCATTGATATTGAGAAAGAAATGGAAGAACTCAATGCGCGCATTAAAGAACTTGAAGAAATTCTCAATAACCCAGTCGTGCTGCGCGCATTAATTTCTAAAGAACTCGGTGAAGTAAAAACAAAATTTGCTACACCACGCGTGTGCCAAATTATTGCTGACACTGGGGAAATGGGCATTGAAGATCTTGTTGACGACAAAGAGTTGGTCATCGTTATGACCAACGCTCAGTACGTGAAAGCAGTTCCTGCGTCGTCGTTCCGCACACAAAGCCGTGGTGGCCGTGGTGTGGCTGGCGCAAAGATGAAAACCGACGACATCGTCAAGCACGTCATTTTTACAACATCGCATGCATATCTCTTGTTCTTCTCCAACCGGGGTCGTGTGTATCGATTGCGAGCAGTCGATATTCCAGAACGTGAGCGCACGGCAAAGGGCATTCCTATTGTCAACTTGTTGCCATTGCAACCAGGCGAAAACGTACAAGCCATCATCGACACGCGCGAGTTCCCGGGCGAGCGCAACTTGTTCTTTGCAACTAAGCAAGGCCAAGTAAAAAAGACTGCTTTCAACGAATACGACTCGGGTCGTCGCGACGGGCTCATTGCACTCAACTTGCGCCCACACGATGAACTCGTGCGCGTTATTGAAACGTCTGGCACCGACGACATCTTTATGGTTGCCCGCAGTGGTCAAACCATTCGTTTCAGCGAAGAAGATGTTCGCCCAATGGGCCGAGCAGCAGCTGGTGTACGCGGTATGAAACTCAAAGCTGGAGACGAAGTGGTGTCGTGCGACCTTGCACGTGACGACGCAGCCATTCTTATTGTCACCGACTCGGGTTATGGCAAGCGCACGCAAATTGACAAGTTCAATACGCAAGGCCGTGGTGGTCAAGGTGTTATTGGCATCAAGCTCACCAGCAAAAAAGGCCACGTTGCCGCAGCATTCATGGTGGGCATCGACGACGACATCGTTGCGGTGTCCTCGGGTGGCGTCACCATTCGCATGGCAGTGAGAGAAATTTCAAGCCAAGGCCGCGAAGCAACGGGTGTTCGTGTGATGAGCCTCGATGAAGGCCAAAGCGTGGCTTCGGTAGCACTCATTTTGGCAACAGACGACGAAGAGTAAAACCCTTCGTGTTCAGTGTGCTTACCTGTGGCGTTCTTGTTGCCATGGGGCTCAACGTGTTGGGCACTCACGGCGCACAAACCATTGAACGCACGCGGGCCCATATTGCAGCCGATGCTGCGGCACTTGCCGCTGTGAGTTTGGGCGAAGAGGGTGCAGCACATTTAGCAACGGCAAATGGCGCCGACCTCATTTCCTTTCGCCGCCTTGGCCCACTCTTGGAATCGGTAGAGGTGTGGGTGCAATACGGGCGTGAACGAGCCGTGAGTTACGCGCAATGAGTGCGCAATAGCGCCATAGACTGACTCCGTGGCTCGCCGTTCGCTCGAAAAATCACTCACTCCCGCACCTCGTGTGCGCCGAGTCAACCGTGTGGTGCGCGACATCGACCCATGGAGCGTTTTCAAAGTCACCCTCGTTTTTCACTTCGCGCTCTACGTGATGGTCCTCATTTCAAGCATTTTGATCTGGAACGTGGCCAACGCAACGGGCACGGTCGACAACGTGGAGCGCTTTATGGAGTCCTTCGGATGGGAGACTTTTCGCTTCGACGGGGGCCAAATCTTCCATAATTTGTGGATCTTGGGCTTATTCCTGGTCTTTTTACTCACCGGTCTTGCCGTCGTAGTGGCGGCAGTTTTCAACCTCATTGCCGACTTGGTGGGGGGAGTGCGGGTTTCTGTCTTAGAAGAAGAAGTCGTGCAACGTGTGGTTGAGGGAAACGCCCTCGACCGTTAGGCTTCACCACCTGCATACGTGCGGGGCTATAGCTCAGTCGGTTAGAGCGCATCCCTGATAAGGATGAGGTCGCAAGTTCGATTCTTGCTAGCCCCACCATGAAACTTTTCCGCCGTGCACTTCTCGCCCTTGGCGTTGCAGTGGGTATGGCAACCGCTTTGCGCTTTAAAGGCAAAGGCGACGTGCCGCCCCAACAAGGCGGTTGGCGTGACATCACCCCCGACAAGTAGCACGCATTTCGTGGCGCACATCACCCCATAGGATCACGGAGAATGATTGTTGTAGTGGGAACCGGCATTGTTGGCACACATGTAGCCGAGCTTTTGCGTCAGCGCGAGCATGAAGTGCGCTCGGTGTCTCACAACACCATCAACGAGGTGAGCCCCGAGGAAACTGAAGTGGTGGTTTTAGCCCACGCCGGTCACCACGAGCGGGTGGCGCGCAGGTTTCTTCAACATGGTTGTTCAGTGGTGTCGGTGGGCGACGACTCGAAAGACGTGTTGTCGTTACTCGACCTTCAAAGTGACGCGCTCAGTGCTGGGCGCACGTTAATAGTGGGTGCAGCATGTTCCCCGGGTTTGTCGGGGCTGCTCGTGGATTATCTTGGGGCAAAATTTGATGAGTACGACGAAATTCACGTTGCCGTACATGGCACCGCTGGCCCACAATGTGCACATCAACACCATCGTGCTTTGTCGGGAACCGCACTGGGGTGGCATGACGATGAGTGGCTCAAACGCCCCGCAGGAAGCGGCCGTGAGTTGTGTTGGTTTCCAGAACCCATTGGCTCGCGTGACTGCTACCGCGCCGACCTGGCCGATGCGTTGTTGTTGAAGCACAGTTTTTCTCATGCGAATCGCATTAGTGCACGCGTGTCGGCAACGCGGCGCGACCGTATTTTGGGCAGGCTACCCATGCTCATTCCTCCACATATCGAAGGCGACATGGGCGCAGTACGCGTAGAACTGCGCGGAGTAAAAAACGGCCAACGCACTGTAGAAATCGCAGGTGCAGCGCACCCGATGGGGCATATTGCTGGCGCAGTTGCTGCTGCAACAGCACACGAAATTATTCAGCGCGCAGGAACTGAAGGTGCTTTTGCACCAGGCGTTTTTGGCTTGGGAGCAGAAGAAATACCGAATGCGGCCATTTTTAAAACAGTTTTAAATTCTGGTGTGCGCGTGCAACAGTTTTATGGCGTGCACTAAAACGAGCAACCATGGCACAGCATTCTCATTCACATGTCATCGATGAAGACATAGAAACTGACATCGCTCTTCGATTACGAAAAGCAGATCAACGGTTCACTCCTGCGCGCCGTGCGTTAGTTGCAGCACTCGTTGCAGCTAAAGGGCCAATGGCAATCGCCGACATTTTGTTGGTCACCGGAAAGATGCCCCAAAGTTCGGTGTATCGCAATCTCACCGTCTTGGAAAGCGTGGGCGTTGTATCGCGCCTGATGAGCAACGATGAATACGGGCGTTTTGAATTATCAGAAAACTTAATTGGTCATCATCACCATCTCATTTGTCAACAATGTGGCGCCATGAGCGACTTCAATATTCCACACGACATGGAAGAACAGCTCGACAGCACATTGGCGCAGCTTGCTTCAGCAAATGGTTTCACGCTTGAACATCATCGGTTAGACATTGTCGGAAAGTGCAGTACTTGTAAATGAAAAACATTGGGCCATTGCCGTGGTTGCCGGAAGGACGCATGGTGTCGGTGCCACAGCGCGGCGAATTTTTTGTGCGTCATTTCCAACATGCCGACCCCACGGTTCCCACTTTGCTGTTGTTGCACGGGTGGACCGCAAGCAGCGATGTTCAGTTTTTTACTGCCTACGAAGAGTTGGCACAGCATTATTCATTTGTCGGCATAGATCATCGTGGGCATGGCCGAGGTATTCGACCCACACGAACCTTCTCACTCGAAGAGTGCGCCGACGACGCAGCAGCAGTGGTGCGCGAGCTCGGAATCAACAGCGTCATTACTGTTGGATATTCCATGGGTGGCCCCATCAGTTTGTTCGTTGCACAACGCCATACAGAACTCGTGAGCGCAATGGTGCTGCAAGCAACTTCGTTGGAATGGCGTGCAACAAAACAAGAGCGTGCGTTGTGGGCCCTCATGCGGGGTGCATCACCATTATTGCGCCGGCTGAGCACACCGCGAATTTTGCAGAAACGCCTGCAAGGAATGATGCCCAAAGTAGGTGCGGTGCGTTCTTATGTGCCGTGGCTCATTGGTGAAATTCGCCGCAACGACGCATTCATTGTGAGCAAGGCTGGCGAGGCGCTCAGTAAATATGACGCACGCCCGTGGGCGGGTCAACTCAATAAACCAACGGCATATGTACTGACCACTAAAGACCAGTTAGTAAAAACTGAAAAGCAACAACAGCTCATTGAAACTCTCAATGCACAGGTCATCACTCTTGAGGGCGATCACTTCGTTACTTTGGGCCGCCCCGAGGCGTACAGCGCAACTACTCGGGCTGCGGTGCAACTTGTGGAGCAACACGCTCGGTAAGTTCACCCACCGAGTCAACAAGTTTTTCTAAATGGTCGCGCAATTCATCCATGGTGACCATGTCGGCGAGTGCTAAACGCACCGCTGCAAGTTCACGAGCAAGAAATTCGGTATCGGCCTGTGTGCGTGATGCAACGGAACGGTCGACTTCTGCTTGTTGACGGTCGCGATCTTCTTGGCGATTTTGTGCGAGCAAAATAAGGGGCGCTGCATATGCAGCCTGCAACGACAATGCCAAGGTGAGCACACCAAATGGGTTGGGGTCGAAGTGCCAATTGTCTGGGGTGACAACGTTCCATACAAGCCATGCAACGCACAAGAAACTCTGGAACAACAAAAAGCGAGCAGTACCTAATGTGCGGGCAATGGATTCAGAAAATTGACCGAACGTATCGGGTTGGTAGTGCACACCAACCCGGCGCCTTTGACGTGGTAGTGAAATATCTTCGCGACGTTTCATTTTGGTGCCACCTGACGGCGACGCTGGCGCCAGTCGGCAGGCAACGTACGGTCGAGAACATCGTCGACGGTAATGGCGCCAAGCAAACGTTGTGCCGAGTCGCATACGCCCATGGCGAGCATGTTGTACGAAGCGAGCACTTCAGCAACTTCACGGTCGGGCATGTCGACAGTAACGGTGGGCTCTTGTTCTAAGCAACGGCCGAGTTCCATGCTTGGTGGTTCACGCAACAAACGTTGGAAGTGCACCACACCGAGGTAACGGCCAGTGGGAGCACGAAACGGTGGGTTCGTTACAAACACTTGAGCGGCAATAGACACAAGCCATTCCGGGTCGCGAATGTGCGCAAGCGCTTCAGCAACGGTGGCGTTGGGCCCCAGCACAATGATGTCGGGGGTCATGAGCGCACCAGCAGTGCCTTCTTGGTACGACAACAACTGGCGCATCATGGCCGCGTCGTCTTCGTCCATCTCATCAAGAATGCGCGAACGTTGTTCCCCAGGCATTTCGGCCAAGAGGTCGGCAAGGTCGTCGTATTCCATTTCGTCGAGCACGTTCATGAGACGTTCAAGGTCGAGACCTTCAATGAGTCGCAACTGTTCTGCTTCAGGAAGTTCTTCCAACAAGTCGGCTAAACGTTCGTCGTCCATTGCTTCGGCAAGTTGTCGACGTTGTGTGAGAGGAAGTGCACGCACAAAGCCGGCCACGTCGCTTGGGTGCATGTCGCGCAAGCGTGCAGCTTCAGCAGCCATTTCGGTGGTGGGTGCAAAGAGCGACGCCACGGTATCCCAATCGACCAAGCGATAAGTGGGGCGGCGCCGTAATGCATTGCGTCGTGCGAGGCGCACCTTGCTGACTTCCCAACCTGGTGTGCGGCCGTCTTCACGCAAACGTAACGCGACGTCACTCACTACTTCGTCGCCCACTTTTTGGTTGATGACACCAATTTTGAGGAGGCGCTCACCTTCTTTTGGCTTGAAAGGGTGGAAGTCGACGTCCCAACTTTTCAACCGTGCACCGGCATTATCGAGTGAGGCCACGCGGTTGGCGTTCACAAAAATGCGGCGGCGCTGGCTGGTGGCAACGAAACCCAACACTTGTGGGGCCGAAGAGGTGCGGCCCGAGACCACCACCACGTCTTCGAGGCGACCAATAGGCGCGCCACCTGCATCGAGAAGAGACAGGCGCATGACCCGAAATGCATAAATGAGCTCGCCTGTCATACAGCGAGATTACCCCCGTGAACGCATGAACCTGCGGCGATTTCGGGCAATCCATCGATAGATCACATTGGCAACACTGCGAATTCCCCACAATGAGACAATTCGCCCCGCGATGCGAAAGATGCGCAGGCGACCGTGTTGCAAAATGTACGCCACTGCAAGTGCTTCACTTTGTGGCGCGGGCTCCGATTTGCTGAGGGTCCATACCGAACGATCGAGCTCGCTGTCGCCAATGCCCGCAGCTCCACTTTCCCAAGTACTGCCTGGCACCACCGCAAGACTTGTATTTCTCTCAACCCACCGCGCGGCAGCTGAACACATGGGGCATGAATCGTCGAAGATCATGCAGGCGTCGTTCGTGTTCGGCTCGGTCATGTGCACAACCTATGCTCGTGTCATGTCGAAAGTCGCAATGATCGCCCTGAAAATTGAAATTGACCGCGCGAAGAATCTTTTCGCTTCACTCACGCCAGACCAATGGTCGGCGCAGTCGGGTTGTACCGACTGGCGCGTGCAAGACGTGGCATGCCACATGGCCAGCGTGTTTCATCAAATTGCTGACCCCGCAACTATTGACGGCGGCAACGGCGAAGACGCCGAAGTTGATGCTGAAGTTCCGGTGCAGGCCCGCAAAAACTGGACACCATTGCAAGTAATGGCCGAGTACAACGAGTGGGCCGAGAAAGGCTTCGCCGCATTGGGCGCCATGCAAGAAGAGCCCACCGCCAGCACGGTCATTGCCATGGCCAACCTGGGTTCGCACCCGCTGCACATTGCATCGAATGCCATCGTGTTCGATCACTACTGCCATCTGCGTCACGACATCGGCCATGCCATTCCTGCTGCAGCAGACCTGCCCCGCGACGACGCAGCACTGAGCGCCGCTTTGGTGTGGATGATTGCCGGTACCCCCGAAATGTGTGCTCCAGCACTTGCGTCGTGCACGGTGGGTGTCAACCTCGTTTTTGAAGGCCCAGCCGCTGGCTCTTATGCCATCACCCCGCCTGCAGCCGGCGCCACCTTGTGGAGCGTGGTGCCCGAGGCCAACCCCGCCTTTGCTTCTGCCACCGGCACAGCCCACGACTTTGTTTCCTGGGCTACCAAGCGCGCCAATTGGAGCGACCACGTGACCCTGAGCGGCAACAGTGGGGCTCAGGCTGGCGCGGCCGCCACCTTGGATGCCCTCAACATCATCTAACCCCCAAAAGGGTTCCCCCCTTAAGGGTTCTCGGCGCCGTATGTACCGTTTTTCGCGACATGACGCGCCGAAAAACTGAAGTTCCCCGATACAGTTTTCCTCGCCCTACGGGGACGTAGCTCAGTTGGCTAGAGCACCTGCTTTGCAAGCAGGGGGTCGTGGGTTCGATTCCCATCGTCTCCACCACTGTGAGTGCTACCGCGGTTCTTCTCATCTCCTGCCCCGACACGTCGGGGATCGTGGCCGATGTGGCGAGCTGGGTGGCCCACAATGGTGGAAACATTGTTCACGCCGAACAACACACCGACACACATGATGGAGTTTTTTTCCAGCGCGTGGAGTTCACACATTCGGGTGAACAAACACTCGATCAGCTGAGTGCAGCATTTGCGCCTATTGCCACCAAGTTCAACATGAACTTTTCTTTGCGCGCCTTGCCATGGAATCCGCGCACCGCAATTTTGGTCTCGAAAACCGTGCACTGCTTGTCGGACCTTCTCACGCGCTCGCGCTACGGCGACCTGGGTCTCGATGTTGCAGCGGTGGTTTCCAACCACAACGACAGTCGTCAACTTGTTGAAGCATTCGGGTATCGCTACGAGCACATTCCCGTTGAAGAAGGAAAGCGCGCTGAACAAGAGCAAACAGTAAACAACTTGCTTACTTCGCTCAATGTAGAACTTGTGGTCTTAGCCCGTTACATGTTGGTGTTGCCACCATGGTTTGCCCAGCAGTGGAAGGGCAAGATGATCAACATTCACCATTCGTTCTTGCCTGCATTTATTGGTGCAAACCCATACCGCCAGGCACACGACCGCGGCGTAAAAATTATTGGCGCAACTGCGCACTATGTAACTGACGACCTCGACGAAGGTCCTATTTTGGAACAAGACGTTACGCGTGTTACGCACCGCGACGATGTTGCAGAACTCACGCGTCGTGGCCGCGACTTAGAAACAGTGGTGCTTGCGCGTGCAGTGCGTGCCCATGTTGAACATCGTGTGCTTATTTGGGGCAACCGTTCGGTTGTATTTAACTAAACGCCATGCGTTACGTAGGCATTTACAACGCTGACGGAACAGTTTTCGGAGAACTGCGTTACGTGGTGGGCAAATTGCGCGGAACAACGTCGTGTTCGTTATGCGATATCACGCACGGCAAAGTACGACCGCGCAAAGATTTTTTCACTGCATGTGCTGATGCTGCAATAGAAATTGAACTGCTGCATCGCAATGAAGCAACAAGTGAACAACTTGCCGCCGCCGGTGTTCTGCCTGCACTCATTGTTCAAGTTGAGGGAGCCTGGCAATGTGCGCTCACGGCGAGTGATTTAGAAGAGTGTGCCGGCAGCCCGGCGCAACTTATTTCTCGGTTGCAGGCGTAGTTGGGCTAGGCGTAAGACTACGCAACAGCCGAGAGAGCAGCGCTTCCCAATCTTTTTGCTCTGGGGCGTATTTTCCATACACATTCGTGAGCACGAGACCAAGGGGAAGTACCTCAAGCAAAAAAGACAATGCTTTTTCATCAATTGATTCATCGAGAAGGCCAGCTGTTTTTGCTTTGCGAATGGTGGCCACAATATTGCTCGCCAGTTCTTCTTGAGCAGTGGTCAGACGTTCTTTTAACTCGGGGTCGTGACGGGCAGCTACGAGTGCCTCAATGCGGTCGAGCCGATAGCCACTGCGTTCAGGATGATACGGGTCAGAAAAGTCACTAATGATGGTGCGCAATACATTTTCGCCCCTGACCTGCACAACAATTCCGTCGAGTGTTATCGAGTCAGCGGAGATGCGCGCCAAAAATTGAAATTCACGCACGGCCGTAATGAGCGCTTTACGATCGGCGAAATAGTGGTAGAGCAAACCCACTGCAACACCCGCACGTTCGGCTACTTCAGTAACGCGCAACGAATTTTCGCCAGATTCAGTGATGATGTCTTTGGCCGCCTGCAAAATTGCCTGCGCTGCATCAGGCTTGCTGCTGAGCGACTCTTTACTTTTATTCACGGTTACACCTTACGACGACAGCACGAGAACAGTCCACAGGATGAAAGGTTCTAGAGTTGCAATGTGGCACACATTGCAGTGATTGGTGGTTCATTGGCCGGGTTGCGAGCAGTGGAAACACTCCGCACCGACGGCTTTGACGGCAACATCACTGTGGTGAACGCCGAAGATAGCGCTCCATATGACCGGCCGCCACTATCAAAGAAATTTCTGAGTGGTGAATGGGAAGCCGATCGCATTCAATTGCGCAAGCCAAGCGATATTGATGAGTTAGGTGCAACCTGGCTGAATAGCACACACGCCACTGCACTCAATGTTGCTACTCGCGAACTTACGCTTAATACATCTTCAGTTCTGAACTACGACGCATGCATTATTGCTACCGGTGGCATTGCTCGTGAGTTGCCACAACAACCACACGCACAGGGCATTCATCAATTGCGCACATTGCATGATGCAACGGCATTACGTGAAGAGCTTCAGCCCGGCAAGAAACTTGTGGTCATTGGTGCCGGCTTTATTGGGTTAGAAGCAGCAGCAACTGCAGTTGCACGTGGTTGCATGGTCACGGTTCTTGAAGGCTTGCCTGCACCACTCATTCGCGGGCTAGGTGAAGACATGGGCACCGCCGCAACAGCAATTCACGCAACACAGGGTGTGAATATTCGGTGCAATGTTCGTGTGCAAGGTATTGAAACACATGCAGGTGGCGTTACTGGCGTGCGTATTTCCGATGCCAATGGCGAGAGCGTTGTAGCGGCCGATGTAGTGCTGGTGGGTATTGGTGTTGCACCTGCAACACAGTGGCTTGAAGGAAGCGGCCTTGCCGTGAATGACGGCGTGGTGTGCGATGCACATTTACAAGCAGCACCAGGAGTGTTTGCCGCCGGCGATGTTGCGCGTTGGGAAAATGGTTTATACAGCGACCTTGAACCCACCATGCGCGTTGAGCATTGGACCACTGCTGCAGAACAAGGAGCACACGCAGCGCGTAATGCGTTGGCGCACATGAACAACACACCACTTGTGCCCTACAGTGCTGTTCCTTTTTTCTGGAGCGACCAATTCACTGCACGCATTCAGTTTCTGGGCCGCTCTACCGATGCAGAAGAAATTCGTGTAGTAGCCGGCAGTGTTGACGAAGGAAAATTTGCTGCTGCATACATGCGTGCAGGCCGCCTCGTTGGTGTGCTCGGTGTGTCGATGCCAAAAGTAGTAATGCCATCGCGCAAATTGTTGGAAGTGCACACGCCTTGGGAAGTCGCGCTCGAGCACTATGCAGGTCTCGCATCGTGAGCGCTAACGCAACACCCACAACAGCCCTGCAACTCTTCGGCGAAGCACGCCAGGTTGCTTATGTGGTGCCACGCGGAACATTTCAGCAACACATTGCACATTGGTCACAGTCGTTGGGCGTAGGCCCGTGGCGCGTGGTGGAACGCCCCACTATCAGTAACTTCAGCCACCGCGGAAACCCTGGCACACTCGAGTTTTCTTTTGCTCTCGCACACATGGGCACAATGCAAATAGAAATTATTGAACAACACAACGACACGCCCTCTACCTACAATGAATTTTTAGAAGCAACAAATGGCCAAGGCGGCTTGCATCACATTGCATACTGGCCCGACGACATGAACATTGCCGAACAACAAGTTGCACAACTTGGTTGGTCGCTCATCACTGCGGGCGAACTTGGCCCCACAGGTCGCTTTCGTTATTACGAAACCCCCAACACACAGGTGCATGGCGCAACAGCACCCACAATGGAACTTGCCGAAGTAAATGGCAAAGTGCGCAACTATTTCCTCACAACGGTTGCAGAACTCAGCCGCACTTTTAACCCACACACCGACGAAGTGATTTTGCAGAAATAAAATGTCTGCTCCCGACACCGACCGTTTAGAAGTGTGGCGCGAGTTCCTCATTTCCTATGGCGCCCTCGAGCGCATGCTCACGCGCGCCCTGCAGGAAGAATGCAACTTGGCCTTGCCTTGGTTTGAAGTGATGGAAGCCCTGCACGCCGCGGGCGGGCGAATGCGATTTATGGAATTGGCCGAAAAAGTGATGGTGCACCCTTCCTCGCTATCGCGGCAGCTCGACAATATGGAAGACGCCGAACTGGTGGCCCGCGAGAAACTGAATGAAGAAGACGGTCGGGCGGTGACGGTGACCCTTACGCAGATTGGCCGTGACGATTGGCGTACCGCCAGCGTTGTCTATTACCGCCTGGTGAAACGGGTTTTCACGAATCACCTCACAGAAACCGACGTCATTGCTATGCACCGTGTGTTCGGAAAGGTCCTTGAGGGCTAGGCTGACGAGGCTCACTTTGAGCATTTCGGGGAATATTTAATTGGAGGAATCATCGTGACAACCGCAGTAATTGTTGACGCAATTCGTACGCCACTCGGCAAGCGCAATGGCAAATTGCAAAACTGGCACCCAGTAGACCTGGCCGCCGAAACATTGAAAGCTCTCATCAGCCGCACCGGCATCGACCCAGCAGTTATCGACGACGTCATCATGGGTTGCGTCATGCAAGTAGGCGAGCAGGGTGTCAACATCGGCCGCAACGCAGTTCTTGCAGCTGGTTGGCCAGACAGCATTCCTGGAACCACCATCGACCGCCAGTGCGGTTCAAGCCAGCAAGCAGCACACTTCGCTGCACAAGGTGTTATTGCCGGTGCATACGACGTTGTTGTTGCTGCAGGTGTTGAAGTCATGTCACGCGTTCCCATGGGCTCGTCAATGGCCGACGGAAAATTTGGTTTCCCATTCGGACCAGCAGTTGCTGCCCGTTACGAATCAGAAGGTGGCCTTGTTGGCCAAGGTATTTCGGCAGAACTCATTGCCGACAAGTGGGGCATTAGCCGCGACGACATGGACGCATTTGGTGTGCGCTCGCAGGAATACGCCGCACGCGCAACTCGTGAAGGCCGTTTCCAGGCTGAAATTCTGCCTGTTCTTGGCGCCGACGGCACCATGATGACCCAAGACGAAGGCTTGCGCGACACCACACGTGAATCGCTCGGCAAGTTGAAGCCATCGTTTCGCCCCGTAGAAGAAGGTGGCCGCGTTACTGCCGGTAACTCTTCACAAATCACCGACGGTTCGTCTGCCATTCTCATCATGAGTGAAGAAAAAGCAAAAGCACTTGGTCTCACACCCCGTGCACGTTTTGTTGACTTCTCACTTGCTGGTGCAGACCCACGCTTCATGCTCACCGCACCAATTCCTGCAACACACAAAGTGTTGCAACGTGCCGGCATGACAATTGAACAGATGGACCTCATTGAAATCAACGAGGCATTTGCATCAGTTGTTCTTGCATGGGAAAAAGAACATCACCCAGACATGAACAAAGTGAACGTGAACGGTGGCGCTATTGCAATTGGTCACCCACTTGGTTGCTCGGGTGCACGCCTCATGACAACACTCTTGAACGAGCTCGAGCGCACCGGTGGTCGCTACGGCTTGCAGACCATGTGTGAAGGTGGCGGCATGGCAAACGCAACCATCATCGAGCGCCTCGGCTAAAGAAGTACCTCAAATGCCCTCCTTTGGCGCCGTTATTTGGTTTGCCATTGGAGGGCTTTTGTTTTTCTTCATTTGGAAAGTTGGCCTGGCCATGTTGAAGAGCATGACCATGTCGACCCCACCACCTTTACCCGCGGGGGAAATGCGCCGCATCAACGTGCGCTACCGCTGTGGCGTGTGTGGCGTGGAATTGCGAATGGTGATGGCTCCCGACGAAGACCCGCCTCCGCCCAAGCATTGCTTGGAAGAAATGGAATTTGTCGCCCCCATTTTTGAGTAATCTCGGCTATGAGATTCAGACGAGCTTTTTTGGTCGCCATCTTTTCCACGTGTTCTCTTGTGGCAGTGTCGCAACCAGTACATGCAGTTGCAGAACCGACATTCGTCGTTGACCCGAATTTAACGTCAACAGATCAAACGTATGCCACGCAAATTCGCACTGCAATTACGAAGGCTGCAACGGAGTACGGCTACACCGGTTTCACCGCTGTGATCTATGCACCAACATCTGAAGGTGCAACATGGGCTTATAACGAGGTAACTAGCATCTCGTGTTCACTGGGGTCAGCAGCAAGCATGTTGAGCGGAACAGCAACTGCCGATGTCTTTCTTGGTCGATGCATGGTGTTTAAAGCGGTTCCTATTTCGTATCCAAATGTTGCTAAAGATACAGAGTCGGTTGCCTTTCACGAAATGTTTCACCTAGCGCAGGCCTCACGTGGTGGGCTGCGAGCACAGCGAGCACGCTTCGACGACATGCGTTGGATGTATGAAGGAACCGCAGATATTGCTGGCTATCAACCACAAATTACAAATAAAAAACGCACGCAGGACGACCTCATTGCGTTGATGCGTGTTGATGCGGTGAAAACAAGTAGCTCACTCACTCAGGTCAGCAATGCTTGGGTTGATGAATCAATTTTACTAGTGAGCGATGCTAGATACCGCAACAATGCCATGTACTCCCGTTCCTATCTTGCGGCGTATTACCTCACCACCATCAGCACGAAAGACAAAGTGATGAATGACTATTTCGTAGAAGCCGGAAGGGCGGGCGACCATGTTTCCGCTTTCAGCACCACCTTCGGAATGACGGTGAGTGAATATGATGCCAAGTTCAGCGCCTGGCTCACTGCATGGACAGTGCCCACCACCACGACCACAACCACTACCACCACGACTACGGCAACAACAGTTGCGCCGAAATTGGCGCCAACCGTGAGCTCGAAAAAAGCAGCGACACTAAAAGCTGTTGCTGTCTTTGGCAAGATGACTGTCCCCGCTGGCGCCACGGTGACCGCTGTTGTTGCTGCATCATCGAAGACCATTTGCCGAGTAATTGGCGCCACGGTGAAGGGCATCAAAAAGGGAATATGCCGGGTAGCCATAACAGTGAAGACAAAAACCGGGGCAAAGACCATGCGAACGGTGGCAGTGCCAGTTGCGGGCTAGCCGCAGCCGAAAGTTTTCCCCAACTTGTGGATAACCCTGTTGAGAATGACACAGTTGTAACTCCACCCCTGTGAATAACACGGGTGTTGTTACATCAGAGACATTTCCCTTACCCAGCAAAGGTTTTATAGGGTTCTCAAAGTGTTCTCGGCGCCGTATGTCCCGCATATCGCGACGCTCCGCGCCGAGAATTTACCTCGGCTTTCACCCCTGTTTCTGTGGAAAACTCGCCTTTATCCACACATCGAAGATGGAAACGGCCCATTCCGGGCCAAAACAGCTCGAACTATCGATATTTCGTGGCGGTATACAAGCCACCAAGTACGCAAGCAAGGCCACCAAAGAGGTACCAATTGCTGCGCCCACCGGGCACTGCGCCCAGGTAGTAACACAAAATAACAAGCGACCCGAGGCCGAGCAGAACGAACATCAAGATGGGCACCCACGGCGGGCTCACGTAATAGCTCTTTGGCGTGGGAGGCGTATAACGCGTGCTGGCATCAGGCGTATTCACGCCATGCATGCTCTTAGGGTCGGCATGGTCGAGATGATGTGTTTGGTGCAAACCACCAGGCTTAGTGCCCTTAGGAGTTACACGACCACCGGTTTTGCGTTTTGGAGGAGCCACGAGGAAAGAGTGTAGGCGCAAAATGCCGCGCTTATTGCTTCGCCTGGATGGCAGGCTTAAGGCATGGCAAATTCTGGTGCCCCGGCCCGCGTGCTCGTCATCGACAACATCGACTCTTTCGTCTACAACCTCGTCCAATATGTGGGCGAACTTGGCGCCGAGCCCATTGTTTTGCGCAACAACGAAATAACGGTGGAAGAAGCTCTTGCCCTTGCCCCCGACGGCGTATTGCTCTCGCCTGGCCCCGGCCGACCCGAAGACGCGGGCATTTTGTGCGCATCCATTTCCGCATTCGCCGGCAAGGTTCCTATTTTCGGTGTGTGTTTGGGTCACCAAGCCATTGGCCATGTGTTTGGTGGAAACGTGGTGCGCGCACCGGAGCTACTGCACGGAAAAACTTCGATGGTTGAACATCACAGCACCGGCGTGTTCACCGGCGTTCCATCACCTGTACAAGCAACGCGTTATCACTCGCTCATTGTGGAACGCGCAACGCTACCCGCATGTTTAGAAGTAACTGCAGAAACTGCCGACAGCATGATTATGGGAATGCGTCATCGCGAATTCGATATTGAAGGTGTGCAGTTTCACCCGGAAAGCATTCTCACAAACAGCGGTCATCAAATGATCGCAAACTTTCTCGCGCGCCTCTAGCGCAGCAATATCTCGGCGCGAATTGTTGCAATAAACGGTACATACGGCGCCGAGAACACTTTATGCCGAGAACACTTGGTTAGGGGGCAGAGGTTGTAGGTGCGGGCGCAGGGGCAACAGTTGTTGGTGCTGCAACAGCTTTACCCACGGTGAGTTTTACCACCGTTGCTGGGTCGACCATCGTCTTGTATGGCACACCTTGCGAAATGACTTTGCCATCGTTCAACGAACCAGCAGGCACGTCGACATATGCAACTTCAACACCAAGGCCACGCGTATTTAACGACACGCGAGCTTCACCTTCAGTGCGGCCTTCCACATCGGGCACTTCTACTTGTTGTGGGCCACTTGAAACATAAACGGTAATAGCAGCACCCGCTTCAATGGGTCCGCCAATCGCAGGGTCGGTGCGAACAACACGACCCTTTGCCACATCAACACTCACTTCGTTTTGCACAGACACAACAAAGTTGTACGGGGTCGACTTCAACAACTGTGTTGCTGCATCGGCGGTTTGGCCTTCAATGCTTGGCACAGTCACTTGCCCAGCACCACCCGACACCACAACTTTCACTGCAGAACCCGCAGGCACTTCAGCATTTGCACCTGGGTCTTGTGAAATAATTTGATTCGCCGGAATAGTGGGGTCGTTACGCACTTCAGAAACAGTGAGTTGTAAACCCTTTGACAACAACAATGCCGTTGCATCTTTCACCGACAAACCTTGAATAGATGGCACCGCAACAGGCGCTTTTTTCGGGTTATACGTAATAGTTACGTTGTCGCCTTTGCGCATCACCACATCGGGTAATGGGTCTTGCCCGTACACCACATCGTCACCCACGCCGTCTTTGGCAACAGGGTTCGGCACAGGGTTCAGGCCAAGGTCGAGCAACACTTTGCTGGCATCAGACAACGTGAGGTTCACCACGTTGGGCAATTTCATATCGCTCGATGAGTTGTTGCTTGTGAGCGAACTGAATAATGCAAATGCGCCACCAAGTAATGCAATGACTGCAATGAATGCAGCAACGATGTACAAGCCAGCCTTGCGCGGTGGTTCATCGTCGTATGGCGGAAGATACGTGCCACCAGTTGCAGCGCCGCCACCTGTTGCCGGCATTACCTGTGTGCCACCAGCACCAGCACCAACAATGGGCATGGCCTGCGTGGTTGCGGCATCGCCAGTGGGGTAATTCGCAGCGCCACCCGTAGGAGTTTGTGCCATCACGGTGGTGGCACCAGCAACGCTGCCACCCAATGCTTCAATAAGTGCACCCACATCGGCGCCTTCGCGGAAACGACGTAGGTCGTCGCGCACCGCATCGGCACTTTGGTAACGCACAGAAGCATCTTTTGCTAAGCATTTCGCCACGATGGCTTCAAAGCTGCGCGGAATATCGAGAACAATTTGATTCAACGGCTGCGGGTAATCGTGCACTTGTTTATAAGCAACCGACACCGCGTTTTCACCAGTGAACGGGGGAGTGCCCGCCACCATTTCGTACAACACGATGCCCAGTGAATACACATCGCTGCGCGGGTCGGGTTGACCGCCTTGTGCCTGTTCTGGAGAAAAATATGTTGCCGTACCCATGACGGCGCCGACTTGTGTGAGGTTCGACTCTTGGCGCGTGTCGACCGCGCGTGCAATTCCAAAGTCGGCCACTTTCACGGCACCGTTGGCACCAATAAGAATGTTGGCCGGCTTCACGTCGCGGTGCACCACACCATTGCGATGCGCAAAAGACAACGCTGCGGCAACTTCACTTGCAATGTCGCTGGCTTGGGCGCTCGAGAGTTGTTTCTCGGCACGCAAAATGTCGGCAAGCGTGCGACCCTCTACATATTCCATTGCCATGAAGTAGGTGTTGCCCACGCGGCCCCAGTCGTACACCGACACAATGTTGGGGTGGTTCAGGTTGGCGGCAGCTTGGGCCTCGCGGCGGAAGCGCTCGACGAAGGCAGGGTCGGTGGCAAATTCAGGAAAAAGTACTTTGACGGCAACCGGGCGGTCGAGCAAAATGTCGCGGGCCAAAAAGACGTCGGCCATTCCACCGCGCCCAACGCGCTGTTGAATTTCGTAGCGATCATTTACTATCGCTTTGTCGTTGCCACTCATACGTCCCTAGAGGTTACCGACGTGTAACGAACCCCGAAGATTCATTGCGGAACTACCTTCAAAGCACGGTCGAGCAGCACTTTTGCCACCGGGCCCGCCAGGGTTCCACCTGTTCCAGCACTAATTTGTGCATTCACGCCCTTCAGCATCACCGCCACGGCCACTCGGGGGGCCTCGGCGGGGGCAAAAGCGGTGATCCAGGCATGTGAACGTTGGGTTTCCCCGGGGGCATTGAGCTGGGCGGTGCCCGTTTTGGCCGCCGCTTGCACCCCTCCCGCCAAAGCCAAACAGCACTTTGCCGTGCCTTCCTTTGCCACGCCGACCATGAAGCTGTTCAAAGTGGCTGCCGTGGCTGGGGAAATGGGCTGGCGCCACACTTCGGGGGAAGTGCTGCTGAGCTCGGTGCCATTGTGCGCCAGGGTCTTGGCCACCACATAGGGCTTCATCATGGCCCCGCCATTGGCAACCGTGGCCGCCACCATGGCCATATGCAACGGCACCATTTGCACACTGCCTTGCCCAAAACCGTGAATGGCCAAGAGCGCCAATGAGTCTGTGAAGTCGGCAACCTCGCCGCCAAAAGTGCTGGTGGCCGCATTGGGCAAATCGATGGGCAACTGTTCACCCACGCCCCATTTCTTCACACCGTTCACCATTACTTCGGGGCCCATGTCGGCACTCATGCGCGCAAAGGGAATATTGCAACTGCGGCGAAACACTTCAAACATGTCGCCACCACAAGTTTTCTTGCCGTAGTTCTGAATTGGGTTCTTCGTGTTCGGTGGTGTCCACGAATTTTCATCGGGCCATTCACTTGCCGTACTAATGAAGCCCGCTTCCAAACCCGTTGCAGTGGTGATGACTTTAAAAGTAGAACCCGGCATATAACGCTCTTGATACGCATTGGCCAATAACGGCTTGCCTGGTGCATCGGCAAGTGCTTCTAACGCTGCACCTGCTTCATCGTTGTTATGAACAGCAACAGTGTTGGGGTCATACGTTGGGTTGGAATACATGGCCAGCACCGCACCCGTGCGTGTATCGAGCACCACGGCACTACCTTCGCGATTACCCAACTGACGCTGTGCAAGTTTTTGCAACTCACTACTCAACGTCAGTTGTACTTCACCTGTTTGGTCAACACTGTTGAATGTGGAACCCACAGCAAGCAACTGTTGCTTGGGTGTATTACCAGCCAACACGTCGCTATACAAGTGCTCTACTTGAGTAGCGCCATATGCATAGGTGTAATACCCACTCACATTGGCAAACAGTTCTTTCGTGGGGTATTCACGTTGATACGCGTAACTACCCGCATCACGTTGGTCTTTAGGTATTTCTACCGTTTGCGCAATCACCACACCATCGCTCGTCACAATGGGCCCACGCGGCGCATCAAATTGCCGCACACTTTCTCGGTTGTTCAACGGGTTCGCACGCAGCTCTGCCCGCTTACCCACTTGCCACACATTGAGTTGCACAAAGAGCAACGCATAACACAACAACAAACCAATGGCTAAGCGACGAATGACCCTATTCACTGTGGCACCTCATGCAAGCGTCGCGCCGATGAATGACTAATGGCAATGAGCAACGCCAACAACATGTAGTTCGCCACCAGCGAACTGCCGCCATAACTCATAAACGGCAACGTGACACCAGTAAGTGGCAACACGCGCAATACGCCAGCCAAAATAATAAAAGCTTGCACACCCAAAATGGTGGTGAGGCCAACGGCTAACAATTTTTCAAACGCGTTGTCGGTACGAATAGCCGTGCGCAACCCACTGCCAATAATGAACACAAATGCCGCCAACACCGCTGTTGCACCAAAGAGCCCCAGCTCTTCACCAATTGCAGCAAAAATAAAGTCGTTCTTCACTGCCGGAATACGTGTGGGGTCACCCAAGCCCAAACCCGTTCCCGATATTCCACCTTCTGCAAAACCAAACATGCCCTGCACAATTTGGTAACCCTTGCCGTTGTACTGGCTCCACGGGTCGAGCCAAATAGCAAAGCGGTCGCGCACATGACCAAACATGTTGTACGCAATGAATGCACCGAGCACAAAGAGCCCGCCACCAAAAACTATGTAGCCAGTGCGCTCTGTTGCCACCCACAGCAACACCACGAACAACGTAAAGAACAACAGCGACGAACCTAAATCTTTCTCGGCCACCATGACCACCACGCTCACACCCCACGCAAGCATGACGGGCAAAAACGTGCGCATTTCGGGCAACTGCACACCAGCAATGCGCTTGCCACCGCTACTCAACACTTCTCGTTGCTCTGCCAAATACCCCGCGAAGAAAATGGCCAAGCACAACTTCGCAAACTCACCTGGCTGAAAGTTAATGGGCCCAATGCTCACCCAAATGCGTGCCCCACCACTGGAAAAACCCACACCAGGCACCAATGGCAACAACTGCAAGAACACACCTAAAAACAAAAACGTGTACTGATACCGTAACAAGTCGGCAACTCGTGGCAATGCCACCAGCACCGCAATAAAACACGCAACAGCAATCAGGCTCCATGTTGCTTGCAACCCCGCAAGGCGGTCGCTCAAGCGCGCAATCATCACATAACCAATGCCGTGCAACAACGTGGCAAGTGGCAACAGAAGTGGTGAAGCACCTGGTGCAAACTTGCGCACACCTATATGTGCACACACCAACAGCACTAACAGCGAAACAAGAAACGGCCCAATGCGTGCCGGCAAGCTCGCATTTTTTCCCAGCGATGCCAACACGTATGCAGCACCGGTAATAAACGCCGCCAATAACACCAAACCCAATTCACTACGCCTGCGCGCAACAGCTAATGGAGAAACGGTGTTCGCCAACTGCGCCTCACTCCACAACAGTGGAAGTAGTGCTCGATGTTGTTGAAGTGCTTGAAGAAGTGGTGGTGACTACAGCCGGCAAAGTGGTGGTGGGGTTCGGCTGCACTTCATCGCGAATGCCGTTTACATATGTTTGCGCAGCACTCGACTCGCTAAAGGTGGGTTCACCAGCAATCTCCAATGCAAGAGAGTCAGTGAGGTCGCTACGCGTAAGCGTGGTACGCGCTTCAACAGTGGGGTTAAACCACAACACGCCACCAGGGCGACCCTTCAACACAACAACGTCGTCACCTTGAAAGCTCACGAAGTAACCAGTACGGCCATACGCCGCAAATACCACGAGCACCGCAAGAACAATGCCAACCAACGCACTCCAAAACAGCACTGGCCCAAAGCGGAATTTTTTCTTTGCAGGCGCTGAAGCAGGCGCAGGCGTTGCCGCTTCAACAACAGGAATACCGGCGGGGTTGGTGTCGTCAGCACCAGAAGTACTTGGCACTTCAACAGGTACTACAGGTTCTGTATCGGGCGACGCAGTGGACACCACAATGACGGTGATGTTGTCGCGGCCACCAGCAGCATTTGCAGCATCTACCAGTGCTTGCGACGCCTCATGTGGCGAGGTGCAACGTGCCAACACTTTGGCAATATCGGCATCGGAAATTTCATCGACAAGCCCGTCGCTGCACAACACATACCACGCACCCACAGTGACTGAAAAAGTGTTTGCTTCAACTTCTACATCGGCGTCAATGCCAAGCGCGCGAGTAACAATGTTGCGCCGTGGGTGAGTACGTGCTTCTTCTATGGAAACAATGCCTTCATCAACAAGTTCTTGCACATAGCTGTGGTCTTTCGACAAACGCGACAGCGCGCCTTCATGCCACATGTACACACGCGAGTCACCCACGTGCGCCACCACAATGTTGTTGTTCTCTAACACCACCATCGCCGCAAGCGTGGTGCCCATGCCGTGATGCAAATGGTTGGTCATCGACTCGGCGTAAATGACTTCGTTGGCATTTTCAAGAGCTTGCACCAAATCGGTTTCCGCAATAATGCCGCTGGCCGCTTCACGCAAATGATCAACAGCCATCAGGCTTGCTACTTCGCCAGCGTTATGCCCACCCATTCCGTCGGCAACCATGAACACGTTGTTGTCGGCCAACAATGAGTCTTCATTGCTTGTGCGTACCTGGCCCACATGCGTTACCGCGCCATAAGTAATGGTGAACTCTTCCACTACTGCACCTCAAACACAGCGCTGCCGGTTTGCACACGGTCGTCGCGCTTTAGTTGCTGGGCTTCAGTAATTGTTTTCGCGTTTACCAGTGTGCCATTCGTGCTACCCAAGTCTTCAACCCACCA
>Ga0209357_1000021_pt1 | contig 50627 bp, 47 predicted proteins | sample LauGreFBDMM110SD_2_FD_187573 | JGI IMG/M metagenome (GOLD analysis project Ga0209357, IMG submission 187573) | Freshwater lake microbial communities from Lake Michigan, USA - Fa13.BD.MM110.SD (SPAdes) (version 3) | ecosystem: Environmental > Aquatic > Freshwater > Lake | place: Lake Michigan... | reverse complement strand
TTACGAAGCCAGTGAGGTCAGTCTGCACGACTTTGACGGCAGTTCCCCTCAGGTGCACTATGTGAAAGACGGCATGTCTCATGTCTTGAACTGTGAATTAATCGCCGGTTGTGATGGCTTTCATGGCGTAGCCAGAGCCAGTGTGCCTAAGAGCGCCATCACAGAGTATGAAAAGGTCTACCCTTTTGGTTGGTTGGGCGTGTTGGCCGATGTTCCGCCTGTGTCCACCCACGCCATTGTTTATGCCAACAGCGAGCATGGTTTTGCTTTGTGCTCTATGCGCAGCATGACACGCAGTCGCTACTATGTGCAATGCCCCTTAAGTGACAAGGTAGAGGACTGGAGCGACCAGCGCTTTTGGGACGAGATACGCAAACGCCTAGACCCCGAGATGGCAGAGCGTATGGTGACTGGCGCTTCGATTGAAAAAAGCATTGCACCCCTGCGCAGCTTTGTGGCTGAACCGATGCGCTTTGGACGCTTGTTCTTGGCTGGAGACGCGGCACACATCGTGCCACCCACCGGTGCCAAAGGTTTGAATTTGGCTGCGAGCGATGTGAAATACCTGAGCAGCGCTTTCATCGAGTATTTCAAGGAACACAGCAGCACGGGGATTGACCACTATTCGCAACTTGCTTTGGCTCGCATTTGGCGAGCCGAACGCTTTTCGTGGTGGCTCACCTCCTTGATGCACCGCTTTCCTGACAGCGCAGGCTTTGGCCAAAAAATGCAAGAAGCGGAGTTGGACTACTTGGTCAACAGCCAAGCTTTGTCTGCATCGCTGGCTGAAAACTATGTCGGTTTACCCTTGGATTTTGGACAATGAATTCATTCCCCTTTAAAGCCTCCAGCAATACCTTGAACGGTATTCGCATATTGAGCGTTGCGCTGAATCTGCCCGGCCCCGCAGCGCTTATGCGCTTGGCCGACATGGGCGCGAAATGCACCAAGCTCGAACCCCTGCCACCTGCTGGTTCTGCCAAAGGCACTACCACCGACCCCATGGGCCTGTACGCCCCCCATGCGTACGCGCAGTTGCACGGCGGTGTGAAAGTGCTGCAAGCCGATCTGAAAAGCGACAAGGGTCAAGCACAGTTACAAAAACTGTTAGCCCAGACCGATGTGCTGCTCACCTCGTTTCGGCCCTCGGCTCTCAATAAGCTGGGTCTGTCTTGGAACGATTTGCACGCAAAATTTCCGACCATGAACATGGTCAGCATTGTGGGATCGGCAGGGGCTGGCGCTGAAATCCCTGGTCATGACCTCACCTATTTAGCCGCCCATGGCTTGGTGACAGGCTTAGCCCTTCCCTCCACCTTGTTTGCCGACATGGCGGGTTCTTTGCAAGCCAGTGAAGCGGTTCTCAAGGTTTTATGGCAACGCGCCAAGCCAGGACGGACTCACGGCAAAGGCGTTTTGCATGAAGTGGCGCTGGAAGACGCAGCAGCGTATTTGGCGCTGCCGCGTCAATGGAAATTGACCGAGCCCAAGGGCTCTGTTGGTGGAGCCCATGCGGGTTATGCGGTCTACGCTTGCAAAAATGGCAGAGTCGCAGTGGCGGCCTTGGAGCCGCATTTTGCTGCTCGATTGGCGCAGGTTGCCGGTTTGCCTTCTGCCAAAGCGGGGCAAAACGTCATGTTGTTAGCCAAAACCAAAACCCATTTGACTGCATTTTTCGCTAGCTTGACTCGCAAGCAGGTTGATGCGATGGCATTGGCAAACGACTTGCCACTGCACACCATGGCTTAACTATTTGGTTTTGCGCGGCGGCAAACCAGTGTGCTGCGTCAGTATCTTGCCCGGCGCTGCTTTCACCCGTCCCTGCGTAACAGGTGAAGTTTTGGCAGCCGCTGAAGTGCTGTTTTTGCGACGGCTGCTGGTGTAGCCCTCGGTATTCAAAGGCTGAAAACGCGGAATCAAATGTTGCTTGCCGTTGCCAATCAGATCGGCGCGGCCCATGGCTTTCAATGCCTCGCGCAGCAAGGGCCAGTTATTGGCGTCGTGGTAGCGTAAAAACGCTTTGTGCAAACGACGGCGCTTGTCGCCACGCACAATGTCGACCGCTTCACTTTCACGCCCTACCCGCCGTAAGGGGTTTTTGCCCGAGTGGTACATGGCCGTGGCCGTGGCCATGGGGCTGGGATAAAAGGTTTGCACTTGGTCGGCGCGAAAACCGTTCTTCTTCAACCACACAGCCAAATGCATCATGTCCTCGTCGCGTGTGCCTGGGTGCGCCGCGATGAAATAGGGAATGAGGTATTGCTTTTTTCCCGCCTCGGCACTGTACTTATCAAACATTTGCTTGAAGCGGTCATAGGAGCCAATGCCTGGCTTCATCATCATCGAGAGCGGGCTGCCCTCGGTGTGCTCAGGCGCAATTTTCAAGTAGCCACCCACATGGTAGGTCACCAACTCTTTCACATACTCGGGGCTTTCCACCGCCAAGTCGTAACGCAGGCCCGAGCCGATGAGGATTTTTTTCACACCGCGCAAAGCACGTGCTTTGCGGTAGAGCTGAATCAAGGGCGCGTGGCTGGTATTTAAATTCGGGCAAATGCCAGGGTAGACGCAACTGGGTTTGCGACAAGCGGCTTCGATCTCGGGCGTTTTGCAACCGATACGGTACATATTGGCAGTCGGGCCACCGAGGTCGCTGACCACGCCGGTGAAGCCTGGCACCTTGTCGCGGATGTCTTCAATTTCGCGCAGGATGGACTCTTCGCTGCGGCTTTGAATGATGCGGCCTTCATGCTCGGTGATCGAACAAAAAGTGCAACCACCAAAACAACCACGCATGATGTTGACGCTGAAGCGAATCATTTCCCATGCGGGAATCTTGGTTTCGCCATCGTGACCACCTTTGGCGTCCGCGTAAGAAGGGTGCGGGCTGCGGGCATAGGGCAGATCGAACACATGGTCCATCTCAGCAGTGGTCAAGGGTATGGGCGGAGGGTTGATCCACACGTCTCGCGCGGTACGTCCTTCACCGTGCGCTTGCACCAATGCTCGGGCGTTGCCGGGGTTGGTTTCCAAGTGAAGCACACGGTTGGCATGGGCATACAACACAGGATCGCTTTTGACCTGCTCGTAGCTGGGTAAACGAATGACGCTTTTATTGCGCGGTGGGACTTTGATTTTGCTGGCAATAGCGTCATTGCGAACGAAGTGAAGCAATCTTTCCTGTGGCTGCTTCGTCACTTCGCTCTTCGCCGTGACCCCATTGGAAGTACCAGCATCCAACTCATCTTGCCGCGCACAAGTCTCGCCCTGCGCCAAGGCCTGCTCGCTGACCATCAAATACGGGTTGACGTGCGATTCCACACGGCCAGGCATGTCGACCTCGGTGGAGTCAATTTCAAACCAACCCTCAGGGGTGTTGCGCACCATGAAGGCCGTGCCACGCACGTCGGTGATGTCGGTGATGGCCTCTTTGGCGGCCAAGCGATGAGCCACTTCTACCAAGGCGCGTTCGGCGTTGCCAAACAGCAGCAAGTCGGCTTTGGCATCAATCAAGATGGCGCGACGCACCTTGTCTTGCCAATAATCGTAGTGGGCAATGCGACGCAAGGAGGCTTCGATGCCACCAATAATGATGGGTACTTCGGGGTAGGCCTCACGGCAGCGCTGGCTGTACACCAACACACTGCGGTCGGGTCGCTTGCCGCCCACGCCACCCGGCGTGTAAGCGTCATCGCTGCGGATTTTGCGGTCTGCGGTGTAGCGGTTGATCATGGAGTCCATGTTGCCCGCGGTCACGCCATAAAACAAATTGGGTTTGCCAAGTGCTTGAAACGGCTCCGCGCTGTGCCATTCAGGTTGGGCAATGATGCCCACCCTGAATCCTTGCGCTTCCAACATGCGACCAATCACGGCCATACCAAAACTGGGGTGGTCGACATAGGCGTCGCCGGAGACCAAAATGATGTCGCAACTGTCCCAGCCCAGCTGCGTCATCTCGGCGCGGCTCATGGGTAAAAACGGTGCCGTGCCAAACCTGGCCGCCCAGTATTTGCGGTAACTGGTCAGGGGCTTGGCAATGCGCTGGAAAAAGGAGACATCAACGGGAGCGTTCATTAGCCCGTTATTCTAGTTGGCATACGGGATTTCCCTTTAACATAAGCGCAATCTCCTTTGAAAGATCACTTATTTCTACCGCCCCCCGCTCCCGCACTGATTTGTTTTTGTCCTTCACTTGGCTGGGACTGCAAGGCTTTGGCGGTGTGTTGGCCGTGGTGCAACGCGAAATGGTTGACCGCAAACAGTGGATGACGCTGTCCGAATTCGCCGAGGAATGGGCGCTGGCACAAACCATCCCGGGGCCGAATGTGGTGAATCTCTCCGTGATGTTCGGCGGTAAACACTTTGGTCCGACGGGCGCTTTGGCAGCAATGAGCGGGTTGCTGTTGCTACCTGGCCTGTTGATGGTCTCGATCGTGTTCGCGTTTCAAGCCTTTGCGCACCTGCCTGTCGTCGCATCTGCATTGCATGGCATGGGCGTGGCCGCTGCAGGCATGGTGATGGCAGCCGGTTGGCGCTTTTGGCCTACCCTCAAACAACACCCCTTGGGCTGGCCGCTGGCTTTGCTCTTGATGGTTGTTAGTTTTGGATTGGCAGCCGTGGTTCACTGGCCATTGGCGAAGGTGATTGGCTTGGTAGGTTTGGTCTCCTGCGGACTCACGTGGTGGCGCTTACAAGCAAAGGCGCAATCATGACTTGGCAACTGTGGCTAGAGTTGCATTTGCATTTCTGTATGTTGTCACTGCTGGCGGTAGGAGGCGCATTGGCCATCGTCCCCGAAATGCACCGCTACTTGGTCAACGAATTACAACTGCTAACTGAAACGGCTTTCAGCCAATCGGTGACGCTCTCGCAAATCGCACCTGGCCCCAACATCTTGCTGGTGGCTGTGATGGGGTGGAACATTGGCTTGCAAGCGGCTGGTGGTTTTGAAGCAGGTGGTGTGGCCATGGTCACGGGTTTGCTCATGGCTTTGAGTTTGCTGATAGCTGCGGTTCTGCCCTCATCGCTGCTGAGTTACTTCATGGTGAAGTGGTTGCAATTGCATCAACATGCCTTGGGGGTTCGTGCTTTTAGAGCAGGCATGGTGCCGCTGGTGATGGGTTTGATGTTGTCTGCGGGATGGTTGCTGCAAACCGCCAGTAACCCCCAGATGGATTGGCGTTTGCTGCTGATATGCGCAGCCAGTATGTTGATTGTGTTGTTCACCCGCGTTCACCTGTTGTGGCTGATGTTGGGTGGTGCTGTGCTGGGTGCGACTTTGGGCTTGTGAGATGAGCACGGTACAAATTCGCCATCTCAAGGCTTCAGATGAAAAAATCTTCATGGCGCATATACGTCGCAGCCGTGAGCTGCATCGCTCATGGGTGCAGGTGCCTACCAGCGGTAAAGCGTTTCAGCGCTATGTGCAAGAGATGAACACCACAGATGACCAAGCCTATGTAGCGATTCGCACCGACACCCATGAAATGGTTGGTGTGGTCGAACTGCAAGATATTTTCCGAGGCGATTTTCAAAACGCCTACCTCGTCTATTACGGTTTTGCGGGACAACTGCAGCAAGGCTTTATGCGAAACGCTGTTGAGCAAGTCATTGCCAAGGCGTTTGGCGCTATGAAGCTGCATCGCTTAGAAGCCAATCTCCAACCCAATAACTTGGCGTCGATTGCTTTGTTGAAAGCCTGCGGTTTTGAAAAAGAAGGTTTGAGCCCTAAGTTTTTAAGAAAGAACGGCGAATGGCGGGACCATGAGCGCTGGGCTTTGCTTAACGACCGATACGCTGCCTGACGGTTTCATACAAACAAATACCGCTGGCCACCGACACGTTCAAGCTCTCGACCCCACCCGCCATGGGGATGGACACGAGTTGATCACATGTCTTACGGGTCAACTGACGCAAACCGTCGCCCTCTGCGCCCAAGACCCAAGCGGTAGAAACTTTCAAGTCGACGTCATACAAAGTTTGCGGCGCATCGTCGCTGGTACCGGTGATCCAAATATTGCGCTCTTTCAACTCATTGAGGGTGCGGGCCAAATTGGTCACCATGAAATACGGCACAGTTTCAGCCGCACCACTTGCCACCTTGGCCACGGTGGCATTGATGCCTACCGCATGGTCTTTGGGGGCAATCACCGCGTGTACACCTGCACCATCAGCAACGCGCAAGCAGGCACCTAAGTTGTGCGGGTCGGTGATGCCATCGAGTACCAACAGCAAGGCAGGTACATCCGAGGGCAAGGCCTCCAAACAAGCATCCAAAGACTTCGCAATGTCGATGGCATGTACACGGGCGACCACCCCTTGGTGGCCATGACTGCCAGCCAACTGCGCCAAACGTGGGCCATCTGATTCCACCAATTTCACCTTGGCTTCTTTGGCTCGCTCTTGAAACTGGCGCATACGGGCGTCGCGGCGGGTCGGGTCTATGAAGACCTCAATCACCGAAGCAGGCGCGGTTTTCAGGCGCACACCCACGGCGTGAAATCCAAACAATACCTTGATGGGCGTAGCCATGTGGTCTCCTAATTTAAGTTCAAGCCACAGGCGCTTGCAAGTCCTGCAAAGGATGGGCAGCAACAGGCCAAGGGCTGGTGAAAAACGGCATCACCATGTCGGTGGTGACTTCATCGATGTGAGATGGCGACCAACGCGGCGCGTGGTCTTTGTCTACGGCCAAGGCACGAATACCCTCCACCGTGTCGCTTTGCGCAGGCGTGCGATCTAAATGTTGGGGGTGGAAACTGTGGCGCACCATGTCCCGTTCCATGCGCAGTTCGTCACTTAAGTGCATGTGGCGAGCGCGGCGTATTTGCTCCAGCGTCACAGCCAACATCAAGGGTGAACGCTTGTGCAAAGCTTCCAAAGCATGCTGGTTGTTCGATGCTTTCAATGTGCTGGCGATGCTTTGCAAATCCGGCGCTCTGAACGCTTGGTTCAAGCTGTCGGTCCACCATGCAGGTGTGTCTTGTTGGGTTGCAGTTTGAAACGATCTTGTAAAGATTTCTAAAGCATCAGGTTGCGACCAATGGTGTGCGGGCAACTGAGTCCACATCGAACTCAATGAAGCACTGTCCACCAAGACATCAGCCAAGCCTGCGAACACCGCTTCAGCGCCATTCAGCATGTGTCCCGTCAGACCCAAATATTCACCCAATGCACCTTGGCATCGACTCAAAAAATAGCCACCCCCCACATCAGGAAACAGTCCAATCAGGGTCTCAGGCATGGCCATCTTGGTGCGCTCTGTGGCAATGCGCAACTTGGCACCTTGTGCCAAACCCATGCCGCCGCCCATCACAACACCGTCCATGAACACCATGCAAGGCTTGGGGTAATGGTGAATCAGGTGATTAAGCCGGTATTCCTCAGTGAAAAAATCTTCCAACCGAGGATCACCTGCCAATGCGGCTTGGTGAAAAAAGCGTATGTCGCCTCCCGCACAAAAAGCACCAAACGCGCCCTCTTTACCCATGCCACGCATGGCCACAGCCTGTACACGCAGGTCGTGTTGCCATGCAGACAAAACACGTGTAATGCTGCGCACCATGTCCAAGGACAAGGCATTCAAAGACTTGGCACGGTTCAAGGTGATCAAACCCAACTGTCCTTGCACCTCGGCCAATACATCGCCGTGCGTCAAAACCACCAACTCATTCATTTGAAACTCTCCAAGAAGCGACTTCATTCAAGGCCAACGCACCCAAGACCAAAGAACCCCCTGTGATGACAGCAAAGGACGGCGCTTCGTCAGCACCTAACCATGCCCATGCAATACCAAACAGGACCTCCAGCAAAGCCAGCAGGGCGACTTCATGCGATTTCAACACTTGTGCCGCCCATACGGCCAGTAAACAGGGCAAGGCCAATTGGAACAAGCCCAAGCCTGCCAGCCAAGCCAAATCGCTTGGGCTGGCCACGCCTGGCAGCGCCAAAGGTGCGGTGTAGATGCAAGACAACATAGCGCCCATCCAAACTGCTGGCATGAAGTCAGTGGGTTGCTCTGCAGCTTGTAGATGGTGCGTCACATTCCACTGAACTGCACCCGCAAAGGGCACAGCCAAAGCCACCCATATGCCTTGGAGATGCTGTCCTGCATCGACCTGAACTTGCGAGACAAACATGAAAGCCATACCAAGAGCAGCTACCACGATGGCCAGCCATGCATGCAGCGCCAAACGCCTGCCACCCACAAAGCGAGACAACAATGCGGTGAAGACAGGCCCCATGGCCATGGTGATGAGCACATTGGCGACAGTGGTCATGGTCAAGGCCAACATGAAAGCGGTGAACATCACCGACCAACACACACCAGAAAGCCAAAATGTTTTGTCGCGCCAAGGCAGGTTCATCAGCTGCCGCCCTTTCAGCAAAGGCAGCAAAATGCTGAGCGAGGCCAAGGTGAAAAAGCTTCGCCAAAAAGTAACTTCAAAGCCTTGCGCGTGTGTCATTTGACGAGACACCACGCCTGCCGTAGACCACAGCAAGGTGGCCAACACCATCACCCCAAGGGCTTGTGTGTGGCTCAGCTTGAAGGTCATGGAAGCTGAATCAGGAATCTCGGCTGGCACGTTTGCGTTCATGCTCTTTCAAGAAACGCTTGCGCAAGCGAACACTCTTGGGCGTGATTTCAACCAACTCGTCGTCATCAATGAACTCGACGCCATATTCCAAAGTTAGCTGAATGGGTGGCGTGATTTTGATGGCATCTTCTTTGCCGCTGACACGGAAATTGGTCAGTTGCTTGGTACGGGTAGCGTTCACCACCAAATCGTTGTCACGGCTGTGGATGCCCACAATCATGCCTTCGTACACAGGGTCATTGGGCTTGACAAACATGCGACCGCGGTCGTCAAGCTTACCCAAGGCGTAGGTGAAAATTTCACCGTCGTCCATGGAGATCAGCACGCCGTTTTTACGGCCCCCAATGTCGCCTTTGTGCGGCTCGTAACCATCAAAGATATTGGAAATCAGGCCAGAGCCTCGGGTTAAATTCAAAAATTCGTTGGTAAAACCAATCAAGCCGCGAGCAGGAATACGGTATTCCAAACGCACACGACCACGGCCATCAGGGTCCATGTTCACCAATTCGCCTTTGCGCTCTCCCAAGGCCTGCATGACGCCACCTTGGTGACCTTCTTCAATGTCAGCTGTGACCATCTCGATAGGCTCATGACGAACGCCGTCCACATCGCGGTAGACCACGCGGGGTTTTGACACAGCCAGTTCATAGCCTTCACGACGCATGTTTTCCAACAAAATCGTCAAGTGCAATTCGCCGCGACCAGCCACTTCAAAAATACCGTCTTCATCGGTTTCTTTAACGCGCAATGCCACGTTGTGCTGCAACTCTTTTTGCAACCGGTCCCAAATTTGACGGCTGGTCACGTACTTTCCTTCACGGCCCGCCAAGGGTGAAGTGTTAACGCAAAAATTCATGGTCAAGGTAGGCTCGTCAATTTTGAGCATGGGCAAGGGACTGGGGTTCAACGGGTCAGTGATGGTCACGCCAATGCCGATTTCAGTAAGACCGTTGATCAATACGATGTCGCCAGGACCCGCTTCGGTGGCTTGAATGCGCTCCAAGCCTTGGAACTTCAACACTTGGTTCACGCGGCCTTTGACAGGTGTGCCCTCCTCGCCCTCCATCACTACCACGTCCATGCCAGGCCTCAATGTGCCAGCACTGATACGACCTACACCAATGCGACCCACAAAGGTAGAAAAATCCAAAGCAGAGATTTGCAATTGCAAAGGAGCTGAGGGGTCACCTTGCTGAGGCCGCACATGCTTCAAGACAGTGTCAAACAAGGCCGACATATCAGGGCCCCATTGCGCACCTGCCTCGCCTTCCACCAACGATGACCAACCGTTGATACCAGAGGCATAGACCACGGGAAAATCCAATTGCTCGTCGTTCGCACCCAGCTTGTCAAACAACTCAAAAGCCGCGTTGATCACTGCGTCGGGGCGTGAGCCAGGCTTGTCCACTTTGTTAACCACCACAATCGGCTTCAAACCTAAGGCCAAGGCTTTCTTGGTAACAAATCGGGTTTGCGGCATGGGGCCTTCTTGTGCATCAATCAACAACACCACACCGTCAACCATAGACAAAGCACGCTCTACTTCGCCGCCAAAGTCCGCGTGTCCAGGGGTGTCGACGATGTTGATGTGGGTTCCTTGCCAGCTGACAGCGCAGTTTTTGGCCAAGATGGTGATGCCGCGTTCGCGTTCAATCGCGTTGTTGTCCATCACAGTGTCGACCACTTTTTCGTGCTCGGCAAAGGTGCCAGACTGACGCAACAACTGATCGACCATGGTGGTTTTGCCATGGTCAACGTGGGCAATGATGGCGATGTTTCGAATTTCTAATGTCATGCTGCACTCTCAAGTAAGGATTGGATTTCTTGGGGATTCAATAAGCGCTCGGGAATCAGTTCCCCCGCGCGAACATGGGCTGTGCCAAGCAAGGCGTGCGGCTCGGCACCATACACGGCCACTTGATCGTGATCGGGCCAACCGCCACGACGGCGCAGGCCACTGAGGAAACGTCCAGCATCTTCAGGCTGTAATGTGATCGGGTGATGACTGTCTAGCAAAACATCCACTGGTCGCAATGGGCTGTACCGTTGGGTTTCAGGCAAGGCTTCCAAGGCTTCGAGGGTGAAGCACTCGTCGATGCCAAAACATCCGCTTTTGACTCTTCGCAAAGCGCTGAGAAAAGCGCCGCAACCCAAGGCGTTACCAATGTCTTCGCCCAAGGTACGGATGTACGTTCCCTTAGAGCAATGTGCTTTTAGCCAAACGCTGCGTACCCCGTTGTCAGTGGGTAATTCTTTGAGTTCAAGAGAGTGGATAAACACACTGCGTGGCGCACGTTCGACTTCAATGCCCTCTCGTGCATATTCATACAAAGCCTTACCATCCTTTTTCAAAGCGCTGTGCATAGGGGGCACTTGTTGCAAAGGTCCGGTGAACAAGGCTTGCACTTGTTGAAGTTTCTCAGGCGTGAAATTCACTTCGGCTTGGGCGATGACTTCGCCTTCTGCATCCGCCGTACTTGTGCGTTGACCCAAGCGCAAAACAGCTTCGTAGGTTTTGTCTGCATCCAAATGCAGTTGGCTGAATTTGGTGGCCGCACCAAAGCACAGGGGCAAAACGCCTGTAGCCATCGGGTCTAAGGTGCCTGTGTGTCCAGCTTTTTCAGCACGAAGCAACCACTTGGCTTTTTGCAAAGCCTGGTTACTAGACAGTCCTAACGGTTTATCGAGCAACAACACCCCATGCACAGGGCGCCGTTGCACCCTGGTGCGCGGCGAGTTCATGGCGTGTCAGTTTCCTTGGCACGTGAGGCAACAGCACGGGCGATCAAGGCGTTCATGTCAGCTGCTCGCTCTGGGGTGCGGTCGTATAAAAAATGCAAAGTAGGTACTGTGTGAATATGCAAACGTTTGAACAAACCATTACGCAAAAAACCCGCGGCTTGGTTCAGACCTTCTAGGCAGGCTTCAGGGTCGCCGACCAATACGCTGACAAAGACTTTGGCGTGAGCGTAATCGGGTGTGACCTCTACCGATTGAATCGTCACCATGCCCAGTCGCGGGTCTTTCAACTCGCGAATGAGTTCGGCCAGATCGCGTTGGATTTGGTCGGCAACTCGAAAGCCACGGTGGGGTGTAGAGGACTTCTTGGCAGCCATGCAAACTTAGATCGTTCTTGCAACTTCCTTGATTTCAAAGAACTCAAGTTGATCGCCCTCGTTGATATCGTTATAGCCTTTGAGGTTCAAGCCGCATTCAAAGCCTTCTTTGACCTCGCGCACATCGTCTTTGAATCGTTTCAAGCTCTCGAGTTCGCCGGTAAAGACGACCACGTTGTCGCGCAACAAACGTAAACGGGCATTGCGGCGAATAAAGCCATTGGTGACCATACAACCGGCAATCGCACCGATCTTGCTGATGCGGAAGACTTGGCGAATCTCGGCCATGCCGATGATTTCTTCCTTTTTGTCTGGCGTCAACATGCCTGACATAGCGGCTTTAAGTTCGTCCACTGCGTCGTAAATGATGTTGTAGTAGCGGATCTCAACGCCGTTGTTCTCAGCAAGTTTTCGTGCACCGGCGTCAGCGCGGGTGTTAAAGCCAATGATGACTGCCTTGGAAGCAATTGCCAAGTTCACATCAGACTCGCTGATACCACCGACCGCGCCGTACACCAACTGCACTCGCACCTCTTCGTTGGTGAGTTTGAGCAAAGAAGCAGCCAAGGCTTCTTGCGAACCTTGCACATCGGCTTTGATGATGATGGGCAGATTTTTCACTTCGCCAGAGGCCATGTCGGAGAACATGTTCTCCAACTTGGCGGCTTGCTGTTTGGCCAGTTTGGTATTGCGGAATTTGCCGGCGCGGTAAGTGGCAATTTCACGGGCGCGTCTTTCATCCGACAGCACCATGAACTCGTCACCAGCTTGCGGAACTTCGGTCAAGCCTTGAATTTCCACGGGAATAGAGGGGCCTGCAGACTTGGTTGATTTGCCGTTTTCATCCAACATGGCACGAACTCGGCCATAGGTTTGACCCGCCAACACCACATCCCCGGTTTTCAAGGTACCCGATTGCACCAAGATGGTGGCCACTGGACCACGCCCCTTGTCCAAACTGGCTTCGATCACCAAGCCTTTGGCCATGGCGTCCACAGGCGCTTTCAATTCCAACACCTCGGCTTGAAGCAAAACTTGCTCTAGCAGTTCGTCAACACCTTGACCTGTTTTGGCTGATACCGATACAAAGGGTGACTCTCCGCCAAACTCTTCGGGCACCACTTCTTCGGCAACCAATTCGTTTTTCACACGATCAGGATTTGCATCAGGTTTATCGATCTTGTTGATGGCAACCACAATCGGCACACCCGCGGCTTTGGCGTGCTTGATGGCTTCCTTGGTTTGCGGCATCACACCGTCGTCGGCGGCAACCACCAAAATCACAATGTCGGTGGCTTGTGCGCCACGGGCACGCATGGCGGTAAACGCCTCATGGCCTGGGGTGTCTAAAAACGACACCATGCCACGCGGAGTTTCGACGTGGTAAGCACCAATGTGCTGGGTAATGCCGCCGGCTTCACCCGAGGCCACTTTGGCGCGACGAATGTAATCGAGCAAAGAGGTCTTGCCGTGGTCAACGTGACCCATGACAGTGACTACAGGCGCACGGGTGAGTGACTCACCCACGTGACCAGAAGCTTCCTCTTCGGTGAAGGCTTCAGGGTCATCCAAAGATGCAATGACAGCCACATGGCCCATTTCTTCCACCACGATCATCGCCGTGTCTTGGTCCAAGGGTTGGTTGATGGTGACCATCTGGCCCAGTTTCATCAACTGCTTGATAACCTCTGAAGCCTTTACCGCCATTTTGTGGGCCAATTCGGCCACAGTGATGGTCTCGGGTACATGCACCTCGATGATGCGAGCCTCAACTGGTGCGGCTTGCACAGGGGTGTCATCACGCCCGCGGTCACGGCGACCACGAGGGCCGCCACGCCAACTGTTGCGGCCCACGCCACCACTGGCGTCACCGCGGGTTTTGATTTCTTTCTTTTTGGCCTGCTCGTCCGCCCAACTAGAGGACAACTTGGCGCTTTTAACTTCCTTGCCGTCTTTGGCAGCAGCTGTGCCTGCGGGCTTGGGCGTAGTTGTTGTACTGGTGGCAGGCTTGTGCAAAGTGCCTTTAATGGCTTTGCTGTCAGCAGCAGGTGCCTTGACGGGCTCAGGCGGTTTTTTCGCGACAAGCACCTTTTTGGGCGTACTCATCATGGTGCGAATCGCTTCTGCTTCAGCCAAAGCGGTACGCCTGCGGGTATCGAGGTCTTTGGCCTTGGCCGCATCTTCTTCGGCTTGCGCTTTGGAATTGGCTTCGCGCTTGGCGATGGCTTCAGCCGCAGCTACAGAGGCAGCTTCAGAATCTGCATCAGCAGAAGCAATGGCAGGCGTTTGTTGCAGTGCTTCGCGCTCTTTGTCTTCTTGGACTTGGCGCAAGCGACGCTTTTCTGCCAGCTCTTCTTCTTGTCGGCGGATAAATTCAGCTTGGCGACGGGCTTCTTCTTCGCGACGCGCAAGTTCAGCTTGGTCAAGAATAGGTGCAACAACAACTGGCTCAGCAGGTTCCTCAAGATCAGCCGACTCGCTTTCATCACGTTTGACGAAGGTGCGTTTCTTGCGAACTTCAACTTGAATGGTGCGGGCTTTACCGGTGGCGTCAGCTTGTTTGATCTCGCTGGTGGACTTTTTCACCAAGGTGATTTTTTTGCGCTCAGGCGTGTCTGTTCCGTGACTGGCTTTTAAAAAGCCAAGCAATTTTTGTTTGTCTGCATCGGTCAGTTCATCTGAGGTGGAGCCTTTGGGCACACCGGCAGATTTCAACTGCTCAAGCAGCGTATCGGGAGATTTTTTGAGTTCCTTGGCAAACTCGGCAACCGTTGTGTTGGTCATCTGTAGTATTCCTGTTCATGACCGTTACGCTTGACCCGCGAACCAATGTTCGCGCGCCTTCAGGATCAAAGTTTTTGCATCGTCTTCAGACTGGCCGGTGATATCCACCAACTCGTCCACCGCCAGGTCGGCAAGCTCATCTCGTGTATGTATGCCGCCATCGGCCAGTTTGAGAATGAGTTCAGCGTCCAGTCCTTCTAAGTCGCGCAAATCTTGCGAAACCTCGTCCACACTTTCTTCGCGGGCAATTTCCATTGTCAGCAAAGCGTCTTTGGCACGGGCGCGCAATTCATTGACCGTGTCTTCATCAAAGCTCTCAATTTCCAGCATTTCTTGCAAGGGCACATAAGCCACTTCTTCCAAACTGGTGAAACCCTCTTCGATCAAGATGTCAGCGACTTCTTGGTCGACGTCGAGTTTTTCAACGAACAATTCGCGCAGGCCTTGGGTTTCGGTCGCGGCTTTTTGGGCAGATTCAGCTGCATCCATGATGTTGATTTTCCAACCCGTCAGGTCGGACGCCAAGCGAACGTTTTGTCCGCCTCGACCAATCGCCATGGCCAAATTTTCTTCGTCAACCACCACATCCATGGCGTGTTTTTCTTCGTCCACCACGATAGAGGACACATTGGCAGGCGCCAAAGCACCAATCACAAACTGTGCGGGGTCTTCACTCCATAAAACGATATCGACGCGCTCACCTGCCAACTCATTGGTGACGGCGTTCACTCGGGTACCACGTACACCAACGCAGGTGCCAATAGGGTCAACACGCTTATCGTGGGAGATGACCGCAATCTTGGCGCGTGAACCAGGGTCACGGGCACAGGATTTGATCTCTAGAAGACCTTGTTCAATCTCGGGAACCTCTTGACGGAACAACTCGATCATGAACTCAGGGGCCGAGCGCGACAAGATGACGGGGGCGCCGCGCAAGGTGTTGTCAACTTCCATGATCATGGCGCGAACACGGTCAGCGCTTCGCAAATTCTCTTTGGGAATCATTTCGGTACGGCGCAAGCGGCCTTCGATGCGACCGCTCTCAACAATCAGATCGCCTTTGTCCATGCGCTTGACGCTGCCAACAAAAATCTTGTCGCCACGGGACAGAAAGTCAGCAAGCAACATTTCGCGTTCAGCATCGCGGATTTTTTGCAAAATCACTTGCTTGGCAGCCATCGCACCAATGCGACCAATCGGGACCGATTCGATGCTTTCTTCGATGTACTCGCCTTCTTCAATATCCGACAAACGCTCCTTGGCGTCCATTAGCATTTCTTCAGCGTCAGGGTTTTGCAAACCGGCTTCATCGGGCACCACCAACCAACGACGGAAGGTTTCGTACACGCCACTGTCGCGGTCCATGGAAACACGGATATCGACATCACCAGAGTACAGTTTTTTGGTTGCTTGGGCCAGCGCAGATTCCACTGCACCAAACACCAGATCGCGCTCGACATTTTTCTCGCGCGAGATGGCGTCTACCAACATGAGCATTTCGCGATTCATGATCAGTTACTCCTCTTCTCTGCAGGCCTACGGCCTTTGAAATCCACAATCGGTGCCAGCCGGGCTTCACGCAATTCACTCAAGGTGAACTGCAAAGCCTGAACTGGCAAATCTTTTTTGACCTTGGCAACTCGCATTCCGGGTTTGCTGACAAGCTCATCACGCCATGTGATTTGCCAGGTCTGGGGCGTGTCGGTCACTTCCAATACACCCCGAAATTTCTTTCGGTTGGCCGACACCAAACCAGCTGCAGCTGCACCCATGGGTGCTTTGAGCGTGATATCAATCACCTCGCCGCAGAAACGGGCCAAGTCAGCCTCGGTTTTCAGCGGCCTGTCAATGCCCGGCGAGGACACTTCCAAGCGGCTGTAAGCCGTTTGCTCAACTTCTAAAACAAATTGCAACTGGCGGGTAACTTTTTCGCAATCTTCCACTTGGATAAATTGCTCAACTTCTGCCGCTTCCCAGATTTTGTCGATGGTGATGCGCAACAAACCACCGGCTGTGCGCTCAATGTCTACCAGCTGGTAACCCAGACCGACAACCGTTTGTTCAATGATGTTTTGCAATGCCACCGCTTTTCGTCCGACCAAAAAAAACGGGCGGTTGGGATTTCCGCCCGTTGTCTTTCTTTGACTAATTGTAACTTAATTGGGATCTGACCCCAATTATTGGGTTTCGACGATGTGGCCATCCTTGAGAGTAAGCACTTGGTGCGCCATGGCTTGCACCACGTCCATATCGTGGCTGATAAGAACATAACTTAAGCCGCGTTCGCGTTGCAAGCGCTGCAATAAATCGAGGACTTGCTTTTGGATCGTGACATCCAAGGCGCTGGTGGGTTCATCCAACACAAGCACCCGAGGTTTCACAATGAGCGCACGGGCAATGGCGATACGCTGGCGTTGTCCGCCCGAAAACTCATGCGGATAGCGAGCCAAGAGGCCAGGGAATTGCACCTCGTCCAAGCCCACTTCGGCCAAAGCTGACATGACCTGCATTTGCAAGTCCAGGGGATCGGTGTTTGGCTGATGCAACTGCAAACCTTCGCCAACCACCTGTTCCACCGTCATTCGCGGCGACAAGGATGAAAACGGGTCTTGAAACACCACCTGAACCGTTTGGCGCATGGGTAAGTCAGTGGCGGCGTTGGATGACCAGGCCCTGCCATCTACGGTCAGATTGCCCCGAAAGGAAATCAAGTTCAAAACCGCCAAAGCCAAAGACGATTTGCCAGAACCAGACTCACCAATGATGCCCAGCGTTTGCCCCTCGCGCAACTCAAAGTCCATGCCATGCAAGGCCACGAATTCAGCGCTGCCAAACCAACCGCGCCAACCGCTTCGCGGCACGGGGTAAATCACGCGTATGCCTTTGGCTTGGATCACCACGGGCGCCATCGGATTGGCGGCGAGGACGTTGCGGGTGGGTTGGCTGTTAACCAGCTTTTTTGTATAAGGGTGGAAAGGCTTGGCCAGCACTTGCGACACGTCGCCTTGCTCCACCACATAACCCCCCTCTAGCACCACCACTTTGTTGGCAAAGCGGCGCACCATGTTCAGGTCGTGGGTGATGAGCAAAATCGCCATGCCGTGCTTTTCTTGCAGGCTGTCGAGCAAATCCAAAATTTGCTGACGCAGCGAAACATCCAGCGCAGTGGTGGGCTCATCGGCCAGCAGCAACTTGGGCTTTCCGGCCAAAGCCATGGCGATCATGGCGCGTTGGCGCTGTCCACCTGACAGTTGGTGTGGAAAGCTGCTCGCCCGCCGCTCAGGCTCAGGGATGCCGGTATCGGACAGAAGTTCGATGGTCTGTTGCCACGCATCCGCGGCAGACATGCCGCGCTTGAGTTGCAAGACCTCGGTAATTTGGTCGCCAATAGAAAACAGCGGGTTGAGCGCGGTCATGGGCTCTTGAAAGATCATGGCGATATCGCCGCCGCGCACCGCGCGCAGTTGTGCCTCGGTCATGCTCAGCAAATCCGCGTCTTCAAAGACTGCTTTGCCACGCACCCAAGCGCCTCTGGCCAGTCCCAACAGGCTTAAAGCGGTGACAGTTTTGCCAGACCCTGATTCGCCCACCAGCGCGAGTTTTTCGCCAGCCTTTATTTCAAAAGACACGCCATGCACCACCTCGCGCCCTTGAAACGACAGGTGCAAATCTTCCACCTTCAGCAGCGTGCTCATGGCTGAGTCTCCTGATGAAGTTTGCGTGGGTCTAATGCGTCGCGCAAAGCATCTCCCATGAAGGTGAGCAGCAACAAGGTGATAACCAGCACCGCAAAGGTAGACAACGATATCCACCACGCATCAATATTGGTTTTGCCTTGCGAAAGCAACTCGCCCAAGCTCGGTGTTCCAGGCGGTACGCCCAAGCCTAAAAAATCTAGGCTGGTGAGCGCCAAAATCGCCGCACTCATGCGAAACGGCAAAAAAGTAACAACGGGCGTCATGCTGTTGGGCAGGATATGCCGCCAAATGATGGCCCTGTTGGACAAACCCAAGGCACGAGCGGCCCGCACATAGTCCAGTTGACGGTTGCGCAAAAACTCGGCTCGCACATAGTCTGACAAACCCATCCATCCGAACATGCTCAGCAAGATCAATAACAAGCTGATACTGGGCTCGAACACCGCAGAAAAAATGATCAGCAAATACAACTCGGGCATGGCGCCCCAAATCTCGATGAAGCGCTGAAAAGCCAAGTCGGTTTTGCCTGCAAAAAAACCTTGGATCGCACCTGTCACCACACCCAGTATGGTTCCTGTGATGGTCAAAGCCAACGCAAACAAGACCGACACCCGAAAACCGTAAAGCAGCCGCGCAAACAAATCACGGCCTCGGTCATCGGTACCCAAAAAATTGTCTGTTGAAGGTGGCGCAGGATTAGGTTCTTTGGCGAAGTAATTTAGCGTGCTGTGGTAGTAGGGGTTTGGCGGGTAAACCGCCCAATTGCCTGCTTGGGCAAACTGCTGGCGAATAAAGGGGTCGAGGTAGTCGGTAGGGGTTTGAAAGTCACCGCCAAACTCGGTCTCGGCAGGGTTGTGCCAAATCGGGAAATACAGCTTGCCTTGGTAACTGGCCACCAAAGGTTTGTCGTTACTGACCAACTCAGCGGCCAAACTCATGACAAACAGCAACACAAACAAAATGAGGCTGACAAAACCCAAGCGGTTGCGTTTGAAGCGCTTCCATGCGATGGCTGAAGGGGAGAGAGAAACAGTCGCCATGGGGTTCAATCAAACTTCACGCGGGGGTCTACCCACACGTAACACAGGTCGCTGATGAGCTTGGTAACCAAACCAATCAGGGTGAACAAATACAAAGTACCCAGCACAACAGGGTAGTCGCGCCGCATCACGCTCTCAAAACTCAGCAGCCCCAAGCCGTCAAGGGAAAAAAGCGTTTCGATCAACAAAGAACCGGTAAAGAAAGAGCCTATGAAGGCCGCTGGAAAACCAGTGACCAACGGGATCAAGGCGTTGCGCATCACATGCTTCCACAGCACCTTGTTTTCGCTCAAGCCTTTGGCACGTGCCGTCAAGACATATTGCTTACCGATCTCTTCCAAAAAGGCATTCTTGGTCAACATCGTGGTGACGGCAAACGCGCCAAGCACACTGGCGGTGATGGGCATGGCGATGTGCCACAAATAATCCACCACCTTGCCCCCCCAGCTCAAGGTTTCCCAATTAGCCGAGGTAAGTCCGCGCAAGGGGAACCATTGCAACTGCCCCCCAAATACCACCAACAAGGCCACCCCCAAGACAAAGCCTGGGATGGCGTAGCCTACCAACACCACCAAACTGGTGAGAGTATCAAAGCGGGTGCCTGCGCGTACAGCCTTGGCAATGCCTAATGGCACCGACACCAAATAGCTAAGAAAGAAGGTCCATAGCCCCAAGCTGATGGAGACGGGTAATTTTTCTTTCACCAGTTGCCAGACATCTTTGGGATAGAAAAAACTTTTACCTAAATCGAAGCGGGCAAATTGCCCCAGCATTTGCACAAAGCGTTCGTGGGCGGGTTTGTCAAAACCATAGAGTTGTTTGATCTCTTCAATCCGCGCCGCATCCACGCCTTGGCGTCCGCGGTAGCCCGCGCCACTGGCAGCCGCGCCCTCGCCACCGCTGTCACGACCCTGCAACTGTGCCACCATCTGCTCGACTGGCCCGCCTGGGACGAACTGGATGACCGCAAACGTCAGCAACAAAATGCCAAACAGGGTGGGAATCATCAACAACAGGCGCTTCACGATATACAAAAACATGTCAACGCTCTCCGGCAAAGTTGGCGGGTGTTGCCCACCAGGTGGATTGAATCCAACTCTCGGGTTGGTAAAAGCGCGGGGTGATATTGGGCTGCTCAAAGCGCCCTGCCCGCCACGACACCCGATGCACACTGCCATACCAATGCGGCACGCTGTAATGGCCGTGGCGCAGCACACGGTCCAAGGCTTTACAAGCCGCCACAAGTTGTCCACGGGTTTGCGCCGCCACGACTTTGTCCAAGAGCGCGTCCACGGCGGGGTCTTTCACGCCAATGATGTTGCTTGACCCTTCAGTATCAGCAGACTTGGAGCCAAAGCGCTCGAGCAGCTCGGTGCCAGGCGCTTCACTTCCGCCGATACGGTTGCTGATGAGTTCGAAATCAAACACGTCCATGCGCTTTTGTAAAACCGCGAAGTCCACCACTTTGTAGACCACTTTGAAGCCCAGCTTTTCAAGGTTTTTTGCGTAAGGCGTGACCACTCGCCCCATGGAGCCCGAGTTGTCCAAAAACTCTATCGTGAAAGCCTCACCCTTGGCATTGCGCAAAGCGCCGTCGCGGTAAGTCCAACCCGCTTGCGTCAACAAATCGCGGGCCAGTCGCAAATGGTCACGCAAGGTGTGGCCAGAGGCGGGGTCTAGGCTGGTGACGGGTGGCAGTGGCACGGCTTGGGTGAAGATGGCGGGGTCCAACTTGTCGCGCATAGGTTCAAGCAAATTCAACTCATCGGTGTCGGGCAGGTCCTTGGCTTCAAAGTCGCTGCCCACAAAATAGCCGCGCACACGTGTGTAGGCTTGGTAGAACAGCTGACGGTTCATCCATTCGTAGTCCATGGCCAAGCCTATGGCTTGACGCACCCGCGCATCTTTGAACTTGGGCAAACGGGTGTTGAACATAAAGCCTTGGAAGTCCCCCGCATTGCCGTGCTGCAACTCCCTTTTAATCAGGGTGCCGTTGTCAAACAGCTTTCCCTTGTAGCCCCTTGCCCATTCACGGGCGACGAAGGCTTGGATGTAATCAAATTCACCTGCTTTGAAACCCTCGAACTGGGCGGTGGTGTCTTTGTAGATGCGGTAGCTAACGCGGTCGAAATTGAACATGCCTTTGCGCACATTCAGGTTTTTCGCCCAATAGTTGTTGTCGCGCACATACTGAATGTCTTTACCGAAATCGACTTGACCTAATTTATAAGGGCCGGAGCCAATGGGCACATCGGTGATGATTTTGTCCAAAGGCTTGTCAGCCCCCCATTTGTGGCTGAAGACCGACATGCTGCCCACAATCAGCGGCAATTCCGCATTGGCGCGTTTGAAATTGAAGCGAATTTCCCGCTCCGAGACCACCACCACGCTGGCCACCTCGCTGAAATAGGTGCGAAATTGCGGTGCGGCCTCTTTACTGGTGATGCGGTCAAAGGAATACTTCACATCCATGGCCAACACGGGGTCGCCATTGTGAAAACGTGCCAGGGGATTGAGGCGAAAAGTGACCGACAGCTTGTCCTTGGCCACACTGACATCTTCGGCCAACAAACCGTAAGCAGTGGTGGGTTCGTCGCTATTGCCGGTCAGCAAAGTCTCCAGCATCAGGCTGCCAAGGCCTGGGGGCGCTGTGCCTTTCAAGGTGAAGGGGTTGTATTTGTCAAAGCTGGAGGCGCGACTGGGCGAGACCATGACAATCTCTCCGCCCTTGGGCGCAACAGGGTTGACATAGCTGAAATGGCTAAAGCCCTCGGGGTACTTGATATCCCCAAACTGGGCGTAAGCATGGGCCGCCCAAACGCTTGGAGAAAGCAGCATCCCTAAGTAAAGTAAAAAAGTTCGCATGAGACAATTCTGCAAGATTTTTCAGGAGCGCTCGAAATGCAGCCAAAAACAGGGTTTTTAGCCGGCAAGAAATTGTTGATCACCGGTGTGTTGTCCAACCGGTCCATCGCCTACGGCATTGCAAGAGCCTGCCATGCGCAAGGTGCTGAGCTGGCTTTCAGCTACCAAGGCGAACGCTTCAAGGAGCGTATCACCGAATTCGCGGCTGATTTTGGCTCGCAGCTGGTTTTCGATTGCGATGTCTCCAGCGATGAACAAATCGCTGCTTTGGTGAGTGGGCTAACAGCTGTGTGGCCCAAGTTCGATGGTTTTGTCCACGCCATTGGCTTTGCGCCCCGCGAATCCATTGCAGGCGACTTTTTAGAGGGCTTGAGCCGCGAAGCCTTTGCCATCGCCCACGACATCAGCGCTTACAGCTTTCCGGCCATGGCCAAAGCGTTTTTGCCCCATTTGAATGACAACGCCGCACTTCTTACCTTGAGCTATTTGGGGGCATTGCGTACCGTGCCCAACTACAACACCATGGGGCTGGCCAAAGCGTCGCTGGAAGCCTCGGTGCGTTATTTGGCTGAGTCGTTGGGCAGCCAAAACCGCGGCTTAAGAGCCAATGGCATCAGCGCGGGGCCCATCAAAACCTTGGCGGCTTCGGGCATCAAAGGTTTTGGCAAGATTTTGGAGGTGGTGGCAAGCAATTCGCCCATTCGCCGCAACGTGACCATCGACGACGTGGGCAATGTGGCGGCCTTTTTGCTTTCCGATTTGGCCGCAGGCGTGAGTGCAGAAATTACCTATGTGGACGGCGGCTTCAGCCAAGTGGTGGGTGGTATCGCTGAATAATTAATTGGGATCTGACCCCAATTGTTATTGTTCAATTGTTTAAGCGCGAGTGCAGCCACTTCACTGATGGGGTGGTTTTTCAAACGATGGTCGCTCCACACCTGACGCCACTTGCGAGCACCGGCTTGGCCGTGGCGCAAACCGAGCATATGGCGAGAAACGGCAAACCAAGGCACACCCAAAGCGGCTTGCACCGTCATGTAATCAACCATCTTGGCTTCAACCTCATCCACGCTTAAGGTGCAAGGTGTATGCCCCAACAACGCGTCCCACTCGGACAAAAACCAAGGCCGGTGGTAGGCCTCGCGCCCGACCATCACACCATCCAAGCTTGAAAGGTGCTGGCACAATTGCTCGGTGGTGGTGATGCCGCCGTTGATGACAAATCGCAAATGGGGAAAGTCAAGCTTTAAACGCAAGACCCAATCGGGTTTCAAAGGCGGCAACTCGCGGTTTTCCTTAGGGGAAATACCTTGTAGCCACGCATTGCGGGCATGGACGATGAACAGCTCGCAGCCCGCTTGCGACACCTTACCCACAAAGTCCCGTACAAAATCGTAGCTCTCCACCTTGTCAATGCCAATGCGGTGCTTGACCGTCACTGGAATACTGACCGCATCGCGCATGGCTTTGACCCCATCGGCAACCAATTGCGGTTCGGCCATCAAACACGCGCCAAACGCGCCGCGCTGCACCCGCTCTGAGGGGCATCCGCAGTTGAGGTTGATTTCGCCGTAGCCCCATTGCTCGCCAAGCTTGGCGGCTTTGGCCAAGTCGGCTGGTTCGCTGCCACCCAGTTGCAGAGCCACAGGGTGCTCTTCGGGGTTGAAGTCCAAGTGCCTCGGCACATCGCCGTGCAGCAACGCACCTGTGGTGACCATTTCGGTGTAGAGCAAGGCGTGGCGCGACAACAGACGGTGGAAGTAACGGCAATGCCGGTCAGTCCAGTCCATCATGGGTGCCACGCTCAATTGAGAGGCACCCAAGGGTGGTGTCACGCCTGAACCCAACCCACCAAGCTTTCGCTCAATTCCCACTGACGGTGGGTTTATGACTTTGGTTCATGACGCCATTACTTTCGTACCAAGCTGCTTTCATGCACTCTTTCCTTTTTTACATCTGACCTTGCGCTTGCAAAGTTTCACATACCGCCTCTGTCACCTGCAGCGTGGTGGCAAGCCCCCCCAAGTCGCGGGTATGCAACGCGGGGTTGGCGGTGACCTGTTCAATCGCTTGCATGATGCGCCCCGCTGCCAACGGTTCTCCCAAATGCTCGAGCATCATCACGCAACTCCAGAACGTGCCAATTGGGTTGGCCAAGCCCTTGCCCATGATGTCAAACGCCGAGCCATGGATGGGCTCGAACATCGAGGGATAGCGCCGTTCGGGGTCAATATTACCGGTGGGTGCAATGCCTAAACTGCCACCCAAAGCCGCGGCCAAATCGCTCAAGATATCGGCATGTAAATTGGTTGCTACCAATGTGTCCAAAGACTCAGGGCGGTTGACCATGCGGGCGGTGGCGGCGTCCACCAGTTCCTTATCCCAGTGGACATCAGGGAACTCAAGGCTGATTTGCTGTGCGATTTCATCCCACATCACCATGGCGTGGCGTTGGGCGTTGGATTTGGTGACTACCGTCAACAACTTGCGTGGCCGTGACTGCGCCAACCCAAAGGCGTAGCGCATGATGCGCTCCACCCCTGTGCGGGTGAGGATGGAGACATCGGTCGCCACCTCGGTGGGGTGACCTTGGTGGACACGCCCACCAATGCCTGCGTACTCGCCCTCGGAGTTTTCGCGCACGATGACCCAGTTCAGTTGCGCTGGGGTGCAGCGTTTCAAAGGTGCATCGATGCCAGGCAAGATGCGGATGGGGCGCACATTGGCATACTGGTCAAAGCCTTGGCAAATTTTCAGACGCAAGCCCCACAAGGTGATGTGGTCAGCAATCTCGGGGTCGCCTGCCGAGCCAAACAAAATCGCATCGTGTTCGCGCAAAGCTTGCAAGCCGTCGGCCGGCATCATCTCGCCATGGGCGCGGTACCAGTCCCCACCCCAGCCAAACTGGGTGAAGGCAAAGCGCAGCGCGGGTTGATGGTTGCCCAAGGCTTGCAGGACTTGCTGACCGGCAGGGATGACTTCCTTGCCGATCCCGTCGCCTGGGATACAGGCGATGCGAAAGGTTTTCACACTTAGCCCATGTGCAAACCACCGTTGCAGGAAAAATCTGCGCCGGTGGTGAAGCCTGATTCGTCGCCCGCCAACCAGCCCACGATAGAGCCAATTTCTTCGGGCGTGCCCAAGCGCTTGACGGGAATAGTGGCAACGATTTTTTCCAGTATTTCGGGCTTGATGGCTTTGACCATGTCGGTGCCGATGTAGCCGGGGCTGACAGTGTTGACGGTCACCCCCTTGTTGGCCATTTCCTGCGCCAAGGCCATGGTGAAGCCGTGCATACCGGCTTTGGCGGCGGAGTAATTGGTTTGACCAGACTGGCCTTTTTCGCCATTCACAGAAGAAATTTGGATGATGCGGCCCCAACCCTTTTCCACCATGCCAGGCACCACTTGTTTGGTCACATTGAACATGGCGTTCAAGTTGGTGTCAATGACTGCCTTCCAGTCTTCAGGCGTCATCTTCAAGAACATGCGGTCGCGGGTAATACCTGCGTTGTTCACCAAGACATCAATAGGGCCATGCTCGGCCACCGCTTTGGAAAAAGCATCGGTGGTGGAAACCCAATCGGCCACATTGCCGACCGACGCATAAAAGGTGTAGCCCATGGCCGTTTGCTCGCCCAACCATTTGTCAAAGTCACGGCTAGGGCCGCAACCGGCAATGACCTTGTAGCCCATTTTGTGCAGGCGGTGGCAAATGGCGGTTCCTATGCCGCCCATGCCGCCGGTCACGTAGGCGATTTTTTGACTCATGTGAATGTCTCCTGTAGTTGTTTTGCGTAATAGGTAAGTGAGTGGGTTCAGGCTCTTGATTTAACGTAGCGCCCAGGGGCAGGTTCGAGGGCCTTGAACTCACCTCGGCCGTATTTTTTGGGCGCAGCCACTTGCTGTCCACCATGTTTTTTCAGCCAAGTCGACCAGTCTGGCCACCAGCTGCCAGCGTGCTCTTGGGCTTTGCCGCTCCAGTCGGCAAACTGCTTGGGAAACTGGCTGTCTTTGCCCGTCCAATAACAGCGCTTATTGGCCTCAGGTGGGTTGATGACCCCTGCGATATGACCGGATGCTCCCATCACAAAGCGCTTTGGGCCTTGGAATACTTGGGTGGATGCATAAGCCGCATCAATGGGCACGATGTGGTCTTCGCGTGAGCCATAGATGTAGACAGGGGTGTCCACTCTGCGCATATCGATGCGCTCGCCGCACACCTGCGCCTTACCTGGCTTGATGAGGTTGTTTTCAAGGTAGGTGTTGCGCAAGTACCAGGCATACATGGGGCCAGGCAAATTGGTAGCGTCGCTGTTCCAGTAGAGCAAATCGAAAGGTGGCGGTGTTTCGCCTTTGAGGTAATTGCCCACCACGTAGTTCCAAACCAAATCGTTAGGACGCAAGAAACTGAAGGTTTGTGCCATATCGCGGCCTGCCATCAAACCACCTTCTGAAAACTGGGCTTCGCGAAATTTGACAAAAGCTTCATCGATGAACACATCGAGTACGCCCGTGTGCGCAAAATCAACCAAAGTGGTCAGCAAGGTGGCGCTGGCCACTGGGTCGTGCCCACGCGCGGCCAATACCGCCAAGGCGTTGCTAAGGATGGTGCCACCCACGCAAAAACCCAAGGCGTTGATTTGCGGCATATTGCCAATGCGCCTTGTCACCTCAATGGCTTCCAACGCGCCTTTTTCCACATAGTCGTCCCACGTGGTGTTGGCCATGGCTGGGTCGGGGTTGCGCCAACTCACCACGAAAGTGCGGTGACCTTGCGCCACCGAATAGCGAATCAGCGAGTTGGTGGGCTGAAGATCAAGGATATAAAACTTGTTGATGCAAGGCGGGATCAGCAAAAACGGACGCTGGTAAACCTTGGGTGTGAGGGGTTTGTATTCCAGCAGTTGGAACAACTCGTTTTCAAACACCACCGCACCCTCTGTGGTGGCAACGTTTTTACCTACCTCGAACAGGCTCTCATCCGTCATGGACACATGGCCTTGCTGCATGTCGTGCAACATGTTTTGCACACCTTGGGCAATGCTCTCGCCTTGGGTGTCTATGGCTTTTTGTTGCGCCTCGGCGTTGAAGGCCAAAAAATTGCTGGGTGCTGAAGCCGCGGCCCATTGCTCAACCGCAAAACGGATACGCGCTTTGGTTTTGTCGTCGGTGTCCAAGGCCTCGGTCATGCCCATCAAGGTTCGGGTGTTGAGCAAATACATGGCGGCAGAAAACGCTGACACGGGGTTATGTTGCCAAGGCTCGGCAGCAAAGCGACGGTCTTTAAGTTTGGGGTTGTCTAACAGGCCTTGTTGCCACAAAGCCAGCGCGTCTTGGGCGTATGTCGATTGCAGTTGAGCCACTTGCTCGCTGTGAAAATTCAGTTGAGGCACAGCAGGCATGTGCTGCGCTGCCATCTCCTGAAACGACTTAGCCGCGGCGAGGAATGACTCGGTGCTGTTATCCCAAAGGGGGCTTGAAGGTGTGGGCATGGCAAGTGGGATAGGGCTTTGAAGTTATCTTATGACAAACCTCTTACAAGAAACTTCCAATCAGTCCAATAAACCGATGCCTGCCGCAAATCTGCCGGTCAAGCCATCGCGTCGGTAGGAAAAAAATACAGATGGGTTTGAAAAGGTGCACCAAGAAGGTGTGCTGTCGTTGCCTTCAATAGCCCCAACCGGCCACTTGGCCAATTGAAGGCGAGCAAGCTGCGCCAAATCGCACAGGTACTGTCCAGAGGCTGCCAAGGGCTGGAATGCACAGACGGACAAGGGATCTTGAGCGACAAAAGCTTGTCGAACCTCTTCGCCCACTTCAAATGCCTGCGGGCCAATACAAGGACCCAGCCAAACTTTCACATCTTGCAAGGCAGCGCAACTGCGCAAAGCGCGCCGAGTTGCCTCCAACACCCCGCCTTGTCCTGACACGCCAGCCAAGCCACGCCAGCCCACATGGGCGGCGGCCACCACTTTCTTGGCTGGGCTGTAAAACAAAATAGGCAAACAGTCGGCCACCATGATGGTGCAAGCCACTCCGGCTTCGCTGGTAAAACAAGCGTCTGCTTGTTGACCATCAGGCGTGTCGTGGTGCAGCTGCGCCACCACATTGCCATGAACTTGACGCATGAAAACGGCGCGTTGGTGCAATTGAAAAGCCAGCAACTGGCGGTTGTTGAAAACCGCTTGGGGGCTATCGCCCACATGGTCGCCCAGATTGAAGCTGTCATAAGGTGACAAAGACCCTCCCCCAGCGCGGGTGGTGCAAAACACTTTAGCCCCTGACCATTGGGGCAACACGGGCAGGGTGTCAGGCTTCAAAGTCGGGGCAAGCAGAGGGTTGGGCAGCTTGAAAGCTTGGCAAGGCCATGCAAGTGTCAAACACTTGTAAAGTGCGTTCTAGGCCGCTCAAGTCCACTTTAAATCGGTTGGCATTGAAGATTTGTGGCACCAACACGCAATCTGCCATGCTGGGTTGGTCGCCATGGCAAAAGCGCCCCGTGGCAGGGTGGTGCAGTTGTTTCTCGAAAGCCTCTAAACCCAAACGCACCCAATGGTGGTACCAAGTGTTTTTGGGGTCCTCGTCTAACGTCAAAGTCCCTGTGAGGTATTTCAAAACCCGCAGATTGTTCAAGGGATGAATTTCGCAGGCGATGGATTGTGACAAGGAGCGCACACGGGCTCGGCCAGTCGCATCGCTGGGCATCAAAGGACTTTGTGGGAACTGTTCATCCAAATACTCCATGATGGCCATGGACTGGGTCAGTCGCAAGCCATCGACTTCCAACACCGGCACCAAGGCATCGGCGTTGACTGCAGTGAATTCGTCTTGCAACTGCTGGCCTTTGGCCAAGTGCACAGACACATAGTCATAGTTCAGGCCCTTTAGCGCCAAAGCAATGCGAACACGAAACGAGGCGGAGGAACGAAAATAGGAATAAAGCTTCATATGCGTAGGATAAGCGTTTTGCTGAGCTTTGGGAGCGACTGTCTAATCGCTACACTCAGGGCCAAATAACGTCCCCAAAAGAACCATCTTGCTGAAAAACCCTGTTAAACATTGTCGAAACTGCGGAACCGCGGTGCTGATGCGCCTGCCCGACGACGGCGACACCCGCCTGCGAGCGGTCTGCCCCGCTTGCCACACCGTTCATTACGACAACCCACTGAATGTGGTGGGCACCATTCCTGTGTGGGGAACGCAGGTGCTTTTGTGCAAACGCAATATCGAGCCGCGCAAAGGATTTTGGACCTTGCCTGCGGGCTTCATGGAACTGCACGAATCCTTGGCCCAAGGCGCGGCTCGTGAAACCGACGAAGAGGCTGGCGCCCAGTTCGAGATGCAAGCGCTGTTCACGGTGATCGATGTGCCCAAGGTCGGGCAAGTGCATTTCTTCTTCCTTGCCAAGCTTCAAAGCGATCAGTTCAACCCCGGGCATGAAACCATGGAGGCCAAGCTGTTTGAAGAAGCCGACATTCCTTGGGACGACTTGGCGTTTCGCACCGTTCGGGAGACTTTAAAGACGTTTTATGCCGACCGCGCTTCTGGCGAGTTTGGTTTTCACCAGTCCGTCATCAGCTAGACCTGTCATTGCGAGGCCTTAGGCTGAAGCAATCTCTGGTCCGAAGCAACCTATCGTCCGAAGCAAACTTTCGTCCGAAGCAATCTCTTCCACGGCGAAAGTCGCAGACTCGGCCTCGCCTCCATGCTGGCACAACGTCGGCTACGGCCGACCTGCAACATTCGCCTTATGAAACTTACCAGGACTCAGTGAATAGCGGTCATTGCAAAGAGCGCTGCGACGAAGCAAACTGCCGAATAGATTGCTTAACCTCTTTCGCAAAGACTGTGAGATTGCTCTTCATTTGCTCACAATGAATTGCCCACCGGACAAGGCGCGGGGCGCAGGTCGGCCGCAGCCGACGTTGTGCAAGCATGGAGGCGAGGCCGAGCCTGCGACGTGCGACGTGCAAGGGATTGCTTCAGCCCTGCGGGTTTCGCAATGACGGGAGGTTGCTTCTTCGCTACTTACCACCCAACCCCATGCTTCTGGTGATGACCTCTTTCATGATCTCGTTGGTACCGCCATAAATGCGCTGCACCCTTGCATCCGCATAGGCGCGGGTGATGGGGTACTCCCACATGAAGCCGCTACCGCCGTGCAGCTGCACACAAGCGTCCATTACCTTGCATTGCAAATCGGTACACCAATACTTCGCCATGCTGGCGGTGGCAGTGTCCAGTTTGTCTTGCAAAAGCAGTTCGGTGCATTTGTCCACAAACACCTGTGCAATTTGTACCTCAGTTTGTAACTCGGCCAAGGTAAAGCGGGTGTGCTGAAACGCGGCTACTGCTTGGCCAAACACTTGGCGCTGCTTGACGAAGTCAATGGTCCAACCAATGGCCGCTTGGGCGGCGGCCACCGCGCCAATGGCGATTTGCAAGCGCTCCCACGGCAGCTGCTCCATCAGGCAAATAAAGCCTTTGTTCAGCATGGCGTCTCCACCTAACAAAGCCTCAGCAGGTAAAAGCACATTATCGAAAAACAGCTCGCAGGTGTCTTGCGCCTTGAGCCCCAATTTTTTCAGCGGCTTGCCTTTGGTAAAGCCCGGCATACCGCTCTCCAGCAAGAACAGGCTGGTTCCCTTGCCGCCTGCGGCTGGGTTGGTTTTGGCCACCACAATCACCAGGTCAGAGTGCCATCCGTTGGTGATGTAAGTTTTGCTGCCATTGAGTACAAACGAGCCATCGGCTTGCACCATGGCGGTGGTTTTGATGCCTTGCAAATCACTTCCAGCCGCCGGTTCTGTCATGGCAATCGCGCCCACCATGTCGCCCCGGGCCATGGCAGGCAAATAGCGCTGCTTTTGCGCCTGCGTGCCGTAGTGCTGGAGATAGGGCGCGACGATTTCGGTATGCAAACCGTAGCCTATGCCGCTGAAACCGGCCGCGCTCAGCTCTTCCATTTGGATGATGGAATACAGCTTGTCAGCACCGAAGCCGCCATTGGCCTCGGGCTGGGTCATGCACAAAAAACCCAAAGCACCGGCCTTGGCCCACACCTGCTTGTCCACATAGCCCTGCTCTTCCCAAGCGGCATGGTGGGGTGCAATTTCTTCTGCCATGAAACGGCGAAAACTGTCTCGAAAAGCCTGATGTTCCGGGCTGAATAATGTGCGTTCGATCATGCTTGTCTCCAAAGCGTAACGAGAGGGAAAACCCTTGAGCGTATCTTCCTATAATTTTTGATTTATTTGCAACGGAGACTACCCCATGGTTTGGCAACAAATTTACGATCCCTTAGACAATATGTTGTTGTCTACTTTGTTGGCAGCCGTGCCTGTGGTGGTAATGCTGGTCGGCTTGGGCTTTTTGCACATGAAAGCGCACATCGCCGCAGGTGCAGGCTTGCTTGCTGCTCTGGTGATTGCGATAGCTGTTTATGGCATGCCCAACGAAATGGCGGCCAGTGCAGCACTCTATGGCGGCCTGAATGGCTTGCTGCCCATTGGCTGGATTGTGCTCAACATCATATTTTTGCACCAACTGACTGAGCAAAACGGCAGCTTTAAAGTTTTGCAAGACTCGATTGCTGGCATCACCGAAGACCGCCGCTTGCAGTTGCTGCTGATTGCCTTTGCGTTTGGCGCTTTCTTTGAAGGTGCAGCCGGTTTTGGTACCCCAGTGGCGGTCACCGCAGCCATCTTGATTGGCCTGGGCTTTTCACCCTTGGCCGCCTCGGGTTTGTCGCTGATTGCCAATACCGCACCTGTCGCCTTTGGCGCTTTGGGTACCCCCATCATTACCTTGGCCAAGGTGCATGGCTACGACGCCATGGAAGTCTCCATGATGGTGGGTCGCCAATTGCCTTTCTTCTCCTTGCTTGTTCCGTTCTGGCTGATTTGGGCCTTCGCGGGACGTCGTGCCATGTGGGATATTTGGCCCGCTATTTTGGTGACGGGGGCTAGCTTTGCCATCATGCAATTCTTGGTTTCCAACTACATTGGCCCAGAGTTGGTCGACATCATTGCAGCTGTCGTCAGCATGGCCAGCTTGGTCACCTTTTTGCGCTACTGGCAGCCGAAAACCATTTGGACCTCGGTTTCATTGAAAGGCCATGAAACTACCGGCGGCGAAGCGCAAGCACCGCGTGCTGTCACAGTTCATTCGCGCGACGCCATCATCCGCGCTTGGACGCCTTGGGCCATCCTCACCGTCTTTATCTTTATTTGGGGACTGCCCCCGGTCAAGGCCTATCTCAACAGTTTGTTCGCACCGCAATTTCCCATGGATGGTTTGCACAACCTGATTGAAAAAATGCCGCCAGTGGTGCCTGTTCCGAAAACCGAAAGTGCCATTTACACGCTGAACCTTTTGTCTTCCACCGGCACCGGCATTTTGCTGTCGGCTATCGTGGGCGGCTTGGTGATGAAATACAACCCACTCAATATGGTCCGGATTTTCTTCTCCACCTTGTGGCTGGTTCGTTATTCATTGCTGACCATTGTGTTGATGCTGGCGCTCGGCTACCTCACCCGTTACTCTGGCACAGACACCACATTGGGCTTGGCATTTGCCAATACCGGCGTCTTCTACCCCTTCTTTGGCACCTTAATGGGCTGGTTGGGTGTGGCGCTCACCGGCTCCGACACGGCATCCAATGTGCTGTTTGGCGGTATGCAAAAAGTCGCAGCGGAACAGCTGGGCTTGTCGCCCAACCTCATGGGTGCAGCCAACAGCTCTGGCGGCGTGATGGGCAAGATGATTGACGCACAGTCCATTGTGGTGGCCTCCACCGCCACCCGTTGGTTCAACCACGAAGGCGACATCCTGCGCTATGTGTTTTTCCACTCCATCGCCTTGGCCTGTTTGGTCGGCATCTTGGTGACCCTGCAAGCCTATGTCTTCCCCTTCACCTTGATGGTGGTGCACTGATTTTCAACTTTTGGCAGGATTGCAATGAAAGCTTCAACCTTGTTGGTTTGCGTCATGGGTGCGGGTCTGATGGGCTTGGTTTCTGCCCAAAAACCGGGCATTACCCGCATGGCTTTGCAGTCGCATGAACTGAGCGTGCCTGGGCGCATGGGGTTGCAAGCGCGTGTTGAATTCGACCCCGGCATTTTTGTCGGACGCCACACGCATCCCGGCGAGGAATTGGGCTATGTGCTTGAGGGGGAATTTGAGTTGCGCGTGGACGGTCAAGCCACACGCGTCGTCAAAACAGGAGAAGCTTTCATGATCCCTGCCAACACCATTCACGATGCCCTCAACGTGGGCACCACCAAAGGCAAGATTTTGGCCACTTATTTTGTGGAAAAAGGCCAGCCCGTGGCGACTTTTGTGAACTGAGTCTTTACAGACTGCAGATGTATTTGTACATGGCCTGACTGCTGGGGTCGCTGCCAATCGGCATCCAGTCGCTGGGTTTGTAAACTTCGTCAGACTTTTGACCCGTGGCCATGGGGCCAGGGTAGCCGGCTACCTGCATATTGCGCTGGCGGCTTTCTTGGCAATCGTATTGCCACACACCGCGGTAGGACATATCTCCTTGGCGGTCGGCTTGCTTCAAATTTTGAATATGCCAAAACATCCGTAAATTGGCATTTTTCTTGATATTGGGGTCGACAAACAAACCTGTGCCGTATTCATTTTCAGATACCAAGACCCATTCAGCCATGACAGAGAAACTGGTCAATAAACAAAAAGTAGCAATGATTTTTTTCATTCGGTTTCCTAAAATGTTGACCCAAACCAGACAAAGAGCATTCTAAAAACCCCTCTCATTGGATTTTATAACCCCAAAGAATCAAGGATTCAACAATACCTTGGTAACAAAATGGCGCAAATGCTCAACCTGACTCAAGTTTTGCCTGTAAATTCCGAAAATAGAACACCCCCACCACGGATATTTCCGATCAGGATTGCTGCATGAAAAGACTACTAACCCTTTGGCCTGCCCTTTTTTTGCTTGCTTTGGTGGCCTGTGCTGTCAACGGGCCGGTGGCCTCACCCTTGGCACCCAGCCCCCATCAAGTGATTTTGGGCTCCAACATCTTTGGTTTTCCACAAAACAAAATGACGGTGCTGAGCTCAACCCAAGGCCAAAACTTTGAGACGCGTCACAGCCTGCTTCGCCACGACAGTTGCGCCAAAGGCAGCATGGACATCGTTGAACTGTCTGGCACCATTGATCCTTCCAGTTTGCAAAGTTTGCAAGCGCATATGCACAACCTTTCGCGATGCATCAACCGCCAAGGACAGCGTGTGCCACCGCAGGTCTACCTCAACTCACACGGGGGAAAACCCATTTTGGGTATCGAGTTGGGTCAAATTTTGGCTCGCTATGGCGCTGAAGCTGTGGTCACCGAAGGCCAGCTTTGCTCGGGTGCTTGCGCGGTGGGTTTTTTAACCGCCAGACAGCGCAGCGTCAAATCCAATGGTCGGGTGGTACTGTATTTCAATGGGGCCAAAAACAACGGCTTCGATTGCGCCCGCTCCAACGATATGATGCCGCTGCAAAACCACTTCTTGGCTGCCGCGGGTCGTTCGGGTGGCACCGCTTTGTACAACCAAGCCTTGACCTACTGCAACAGCGACAGGGGCTGGGAGATATCTTGATATGCCGGTGATTGTCATCGCCAACCCCAAAGGCGGGGCTGGCAAATCCACTTTATCGACCAATGTGGCGGGGTTTTTTGCTTCGCAGGGCCATGCGGTCATGCTTGGTGACGCCGATGTGCAGCAGTCGTCGCGCTTGTGGCTGAGTCTGCGCCCCGAGAACGTCACCCGCATCACCACCTGGGAATTGCAAGCCGACTTGGTGCTGACTGCCAAACCGCCCAAAGGGACTACCCATGTGGTGATCGACACACCAGGGGGCTTGGACGGTTGGCGCTTCAAAGAAGTGCTGGGTCGCGCCGAAAAAATCATGGTGCCCATCATGCCCAGCATTTTCGACATGTATGCAGCACAAAATTTTCTAACCAAACTGCGCGAAATCACACGCAACAGCCGCACCAAAGTGGGCGTGGTGGGTATGCGGGTGGATGAACGCACTTTGGCGGCCAGCAAACTGCGCCAATTCATGGACACGCTGGAACTTCCCATCGTGGGCTATTTGCGCGATACCCAGCACTATTTGCATTTGGCCGCGCACGGCTTGAGCATGTTTGACATCACCCCCAGCAAGGTGGAGAAAGACTTGTTGCAGTGGCGACCGATTTGCCAGTGGTTGCAAGACCCCTGACACTATTTATGCCAATCCGCAGGTTATTGGTTCGAGCCTAGGTCGAGGAGCCGCCTAAAAATACTCAAAATACAAACAACTATTGAATATTGGTTTTTAAAAATTCCAAGATAGCCTGAGCTACTTTGCTGGGCACTTCGCGCTGAGGAAAGTGCCCTACCCCCGGCAACAGCTGGCGCTGGTAAGGCCCGCTGAAAAACTTCTCACGGTTGGCCGAGGTGGCAGGCAAACTCACCCCATCAACCTCACCATGCAACATCAAGGTGGGCACATTCAATACAGGTGCTGGGTGGAGCTTGGCTTCATCTGCGTCATAGTAAGGGTCGCTGGTTGCGTGGCCCCAGCGATGTTGGTAGGAATGCAAGGTCACCTCAGCCCAATCGGGGTTGTTGAACGCCATGGCAGTTTGCTCGAATTCATTGGGCAGATACCAGCCCTTGGGCGCCCAGGTGTCCCACATGCGTTGCGAGAATTCTTTGGCGTTGGCGCGTACATAGCGCTCGCCGCGAGCGGTGGCCATGAACCAGTGGTACCAGTAAAGCTGGGTTTGTTGCATGCTCAAGTCTTGCGTGGGGTCGTTGGTACCGTAGCCCACCGACATCAATACCATGTGGCTGGCAATGCCTGGTTGTAAACCGCAGGCATTGGCAACAGCTCTTGCACCCCAGTCGTGTCCCACCAAGACCGGTTTTTCTAGGCCTAAGGCCTGTACAAACTCGACCATGTCACGCCCAAGGCTAGAGAGTTGCCCCGTGCGTGGCGTGTCTTCGCGCAAAAATGTGGTCGGCAAAAATCCACGCAAAGCCGGTGCAATGACGCGGTAGCCCGCTTGCACCAAGTGCGGCACAACTTCATGCCAACAGCGTGGGCTGTCGGGCCAGCCATGCGTCAGCACAATAGCGTGCTGCCCCTCGGGGTTCCATTCTTTGTAGCCTATACGCAGCAACGCGGTTTCGATGAATTGCATGGGGCGCATGTTACTCAACACCTTAGGCTGTAGAGCCAAGTCTGTGCCACACTGGCGACATGAAAACCGAATTTTCTCAGGACTGGGTTGGTGCTCAAGCAACGGCTGCCGAATTGCTTCGCCAACAAAATAGCCGTGAACCTTTTCATGCCTTAGTGTCACCGTTTGCAATTCAAACACTGGGGCAAGCCTATGCCAGCCAAGACGCTTTTGTGCAACAACAATCAGGGCAAAGAAATACGCAGGTGGGTGGCTACAAAATAGCCATCACCACGCCAGCCATGCGGGCCTTTGTAGGCTTTGACGACGCCATCTCGGGTTGCGTGCTGGCTGACACGGTGTTTGCCAATGGTCAAGTGGTGCTGGCCTCTGAGTTCCAGCACCTGATTGTGGAGTTTGAGTTGGCCTTGCAATTTGGCCAAGACTTGCCAGAGCGCGAAGACGATTGGGACAGGGACAGCATCTTGCCTTACCTAGACTGTGCTTACCCCTCGCTTGAAATCGCAGACGACCGATTCGCCGACTACGCCCTGCTGAAAAAAGGCTTTTTCAGCTTGGTGGCAGAGAACGCTTGGAACCATGGGGCGGTCTTGGGACCCGCCATTGCAGCCAAAGACTTTGACACGCTATGGCAAACCCAAGCCAGCGCCTTCGTCAACGAACAAGTCATAGGCCAAGGTGATTGCGGCGATGTCATGGGACACCCGCTCATTGCCATGGCTTGGATTGCCAACCATTTGCGCAAGCGCGGTCGCAGCTTCAAAGCGGGCGACTGGGTCACCACCGGCAGTTGGGTGGCGTCACAGTTTCCGCTGGCTGGTCAGACACTTCGCTTTGCCATGCCGGGCTTAGCTGAAGTTACTTTGACGGTTTGTTAAGCACGCCTTCTTGCCGAATGAAGGGGCCTCTCGTACATGCAATTTGCTGAAAGCTTTTCATGATGGAGCCAAACTCGACTGGCACAAATACACTGGATTGGGTTTTGGTGATCAAACGTGCTCCGCTTTGCATTTGCCCTTCGTAGCCGTAGAACTGCAAATACCTGACTTTGTTTTTATCGCAATCAAACTCTAAATGGGTGGTGGCCGACAAAAGCTGGGTAGCGGTCACACTGCTGTAGTTGGTCAGCATCCACACCAAAGCGTTACGGCCTTTAAGTTGAATCGAGTTGCGGTCAATCATGACGGTATGGCCATCTAAGTGACCCATATAGGTCCACGCAGCATTTGCCGCGCCCTGTGTAAGCCCCAAGGCTATGCAAAACACAATGCGTAGAAAGCATCCCATGGTGGGTCTGGCAGGAACGTGTTTAGTGCGAAGCCACAGGCAAGATCGGCGCTTTGGCGAAATCGGCAGGTACCTCGCCCGTCAAGCTTTCCAAGAAGCTAACGATGTCAGCCACTTGTGTGTCACTGAGTTGTTTGCCCAGTTGCAACTGCGCCATGATGCGCACCGCTTGGGACAAGGTGGCAGCTGAGCCGTCATGGAAATAAGGTGGGGTCATTGCCACATTGCGCAGTTGAGAGACCTTGAACATGAAGGCATCTGCCTCGTTTTTGGTGTCTTGAAAGCGGCCTTTGTCGTAGCCCTTGAAAGCCTCTTTTTCGGTGCTGCCCGTGACCAACCAATAGTCTTGAGTGATACCAAATTTTTGGAAGCTTTGGCCACCGACGGTGACACCGTTGTGGCATCCGGCACAACCGGTGTCGATGAAGGTTTTCAGCCCTTGCTTGGCTTGGGCGCTCAGGGCCTTACTGTCGCCTTTCAAGTAACGGTCAAACGGCGCGGGTGTCAGCAAGGTACGCTCAAACGCGCCTATTGCTTTGCCCCAGTTCTCAGCGCTCAAAGGTTTGGCATCGCCAGCAAAAGCTTTATCAAACCAAGGCTGGTAACCTAGTAAGGCCAGCTTTTTTTCGGCTTGCTCATAAGTGGCATTGCCATAGGCTACGAGACTGGTCAGCGCCTTGACGGCTTGCTCTTCCACGCTGGCACGGTTGCCGCCGTAGTGCTGGGCCACCAACAAAGAAGTGTTGAAAACCGTAGGGGCGTTGCGAGGTAGCACCTTGCCATGAACCCCCATGGACAAGGGCAAGCTGTCCCCTCCATAGTAAGAGGGGCTGTGGCAGCTGACACAGCCTTGGCGACCATCGCTAGAAACGCGGGTTTCGAAAAACAGCGCTTTTCCAAGCGCCACACGGTCAGGGGTAAGCGCAGTGTTTTCCAAGGCAGAACTGTCTGGCAAAGGCTTGAACAAGGACTTGGCCTTGTCGAGCAAGGCTTGGTCGTCGCTGGCGGCACCTGCCGTTGTGGCCACCAAAAGTGCCACGCCACACAAAGAGGCCGCCGCTACCGACGAAATCAACACTGTCCATTTACGCATGACTACCCTTAAATAAAAATCAGAACAAACCCACGATATTGCCTTGCTCATCCAAATCGATCGCATGGGCAGAGGGTACCTTGGGCAGACCAGGCATGGTCATCACGTCGCCGCAGACCATGACGATGAATTCTGCACCAGCAGCCAACCGTACCTCCCGGATGTTCATTGTGTGGCCAGAAGGCGCACCCAAGAGTTTAGGGTCAGTGGAAAAAGAGTACTGGGTTTTGGCAATGCAAATTGGGTAGTGGCCATAACCTTGTTCTTGCAATTTGTCAATTTGCCCACGGATTTTGGCGTCAGCAGAAATACCTTGAGCGCCGTAGATTTTTTGCGCAACGGTTTGCGCCTTGTCCCACAGCGAGGCGGTTTCGGGGTAGACAAACTGAAAATGGTTGGGTTGTTCGCACAAAGCCACCACCGCATTCGCCAACTCGACTGCACCTGCGCCACCCTCGGCCCAATGCTTGGCCACCACCACTTGGGCGCCATAGGCAGCGCAAGCTTCTTCCAGCAGGCTGATTTCGGCAGGGGTGTCTTCGGTGCGGTGGTTGATGGCCACCACGCAAGGCAAACCATAATGGTTTTTGATGTTGCCCAAGTGGCGCTCAAGGTTGACCATGCCTTTTTTCAAGGCGTCTAGGTTTTCGGTGCCCAGTTCTTTAACGCCCACGCCGCCGTGGTATTTCAGCGCTCGTACCGTGGCCACCAAAACCACCGCAGATGGTTTCAAATCGGCTTTGCGGCATTTGATATCGATGAATTTTTCAGCGCCCAAGTCCGCGCCAAAACCGGCTTCAGTCACCACATAGTCGGCCAATTTCATGGCGGTGGCAGTTGCAATCACCGAGTTGCAGCCATGCGCAATGTTGGCAAACGGGCCGCCGTGGATGAAGGCGAGGTTGTTCTCCAAGGTCTGCGCGATATTGGGCGCCAAGGCGTCTTTGAGCAAAGCGGCCATCGCCCCATGCGCTTGCAAGTCACTGGCGAGCACCGGTGCGCCCTCGGTGTTGTAAGCCACCACAATGCGACCCAAGCGGGTCTTCAAGTCGGCCAAGCTGGTGGCCAAGCAAAAAATCGCCATCACCTCAGAGGCCACCACGATGTCAAAACCGTCTTCGCGCGGCACGCTGTTGGCGGTGCCTCCCAAGCCCACCACCGTTTGGCGCAAAGCGCGGTCGTTCATATCCATGACCCGCTTCCACACGATGCGACGGGTGTCCATCTTGAGGGTGTTACCGTGATGGATATGGTTGTCAAGCATGGCCGACAAGAGGTTGTGCGCCAAGGCAATCGCACCAAAGTCGCCAGTGAAGTGAAGGTTGATGTCCTCCATGGGCACCACTTGTGCCATGCCACCACCCGTGGCGCCACCCTTCATGCCAAACACAGGACCCAAGGAGGGTTCGCGCAGGCAGATCAGGCTCTTCTTGCCGATCTTGCACAAGGCATCGCCCAAGCCCACCGTGGTGGTGGTTTTACCCTCACCTGCAGGTGTGGGTGAAATGGCAGTCACCAAAATGAGTTTGCTGCCTTTTTTGGGCGGCAAACTGGCGATATGCTTCAAAGACAGTTTGGCTTTGTGGTGACCATAGGCATACAAATGGTCATCGGAGATGTTCATATGCTGCTTGACCAACTCGGGGATTCGATGGAGGCTGGCGGCTTGGGCGATTTCAATGTCACTTCGCATGATGGTGTCTTGGTTAAAAATAAATAGACCGCAGAGTTTACAAGCACCGCTTTGAGTTAGCGCAAAATAATTGGGGTCAGACCCTGATTTAATCAGGGAATCTAACCCAATCAATGATGGAGATATGCATGAAAAAATACTTGCTGCTTTGGGCCTTGTTGGTGGTCCCTGGGGCTTATGGCCAATCTAGGCTGGATGTCGCATTTACTTGGAACATCAGCCACCGCTGCTCGCCGGTGTCGCCTGAGATTCGCCTCAAAGATATCCCCTCTGGCACAACCACCATTCGGGTGAAGATGACCGACTTGGACCAAAAAGACGACGACCATGGTGGTGGCGATATCAGCCAAAGTGAGCCTTTTGGGGGCAGTTTCACCATCGCCCCCGGCGCTTTGAAAGCTTACAAAGGCCCCTGCCCTGAAAACTTCACTACCTTGGGACATGAATACCAGTTCAACGTCACCTCCTTGGGCGCTGACGGCAAGCCTTTGGCTGTGGGCAGCGCCAAAGCTGCGTTTTCCGCGAAATTTGTGATCTTGCAGGGCCTGTTAAAAAGCCCTTGAGCCTTGAATGTCAACCAGCAAGTCGCTGTAAAGATCTTTAAATTCAAAGGAACTCAAAGTGGGCATCGCCAAAGTAATGGCCATATTTGCTTGAACCCTGTGCTTGGGCCACGGCAGCACATTCAGCCAGCATTTGTTCACCGCGTATTTCAGGCAAACCCGCAAACTCAATATCACTTGTTCGGTATTTGCTTGGGAGAGACCTGTGCGCAGTAGCTCGCTTGTCAAATGGCGAATACGCACGGCGGTGATGTCGTAGAGCTGGGTGTCACCCAACAATGGAAATAAGTGGTCCTTTAAGTGCGCTCTGCGTCGAGTCAATACAGCTTGACTTAAACGCGAGGATTCATGCGCCAGGTACAGCTGGGCAAGCTCTTTGAAATTATCTGGCTCGCTCAGGTGTTTAGGCAATGATCATCTCCCGCAGGCTTTCGACCCGCAACATGACGAGTGCGATGTCCGGTTTGGCCATCCCCGCCGCTGTCAACACATCTTTGAGCACATCGGCAACCTCGTCGAAGTGCATGCCGTTGATATGGTACTTTGCATGTGCAGTGTACATATCTCTGCCGGTATAGAACTCTGCGGGTTTACCCATGACAAACGCCACATATTTCACCGTGTGCTGGGCCAAGTGCTCCATGTCAATGCCCTCAAAATAAGCCGCCAGTTGATGACGCGCCATGACTTCATGGTGAAAAGCTTTGACAATTTTGGCAATAGTAGGAATGCCACCGTATTTGTCAAATAAGGTGTCGAACTCTGGGGGCTTGGGGGGTGCAGGCGCTGGCGCCACTGCCACGTCCTCTGGGGCGCTGGCTTTTTTGCCAAAAGCCGAGCCTAGGCTGTCGTGGAAATCACGGGAACCACATTTTGAACACTTTGATGGTTTTGCTTCTTCAGAAGCTACGCCGCACTTGCTGCAAACTTTGATGGCCATGTGGGCGCTACCTTTGAGAAAATTGACAATATATTACGATAAAAATTACAGTTATGTTGATTTAATGGGTGATTTTGGGGTAAATCTGCAGCGGCGTGGAATTTGCTTATTCCTTGGCAGTGTCAATATTTCGTTGACTTAAACCGTCACCCAAAGGTGGCAAAGGGGATATCCATGCTGAGATTGATCGCTTTCATAGTCACTTCGACCCTTTTAACCCCCCTTGCCCATGCCGAACACTGGCGCTACTGTGCGGCCAATGCGCCCGAATCTACGCCTTGCAAAGCCTATGTGGCTTCAGCCTTGTCTGGAAATTTGCCCCTTTCTGACAGCGCAGAGGTGCCACGTTACGCCTCAGCCACGCCTGTTTCTTTGGCGGTCAACCCCCTGCAGTCTGGGGATGTGCCCAGTTTTGGCTACACCCCCGCCAGCGCTTTGCAGCCTTTTCTTCAAATGACCGCTTCCATCTTGGTGAGATAAACCACATGAACACCCACGTCCATTCCGCCTCCGTCGGCGTACAAAGTTTTCACATCAACCCTTGGACTTTTTGGTTGATGCTCCAAGTAGCTTTCATCGTGGCCGTCACCATGGTCACGCTTTGGGCCATCCCGCACGACCCACAAAGTGATCGCGAGCGCTTGGACATAGAACACACCATTGAAGAGCGCGGCCTGTGGCAGCAACTCAATGCGCGTCAATGTAATTTGGCTGATGAAAGTGTTCAGGCTTTGCAGCAACAACTGAGCGCCTACAACCTGAACGGGCGAAGTCGGGTGCAAGCCGAAATCAACCAACTCAAACTCAAGCTCAATGAAGCCCAAGCCATGGTTGACTACGCTGTGCTGCAGGGTTACCCCAACGGCATGATCGTGCGCGAAGAAATCACCAAAGTGAATTTTTACAAAAAGAAAATTGCCGAACAGCGCTGGGAAGACCAGTCATTCAGCTATGACTTGATTGCTGACCCCGATATGCGTAATTACGCTGTGCAATGCGCCAGCAACGACGGTTTGCTTTCGCAAGCACGCTCAGCGCTGGACGACGCCAATGTGCAGCACACGCAGAGCCAGCGCCAAGGAACTGTCATCTATTTGCTGGCCTGTCTGAGCTACATCGTTTTGGCGATGGGCAGTTTGGCTTTTCAGCATAGGCGTCTGCGAAATTCTTGACCGCCTAGGGCTATTGCTGATTGCTGAAACTAGCCACTGAAAGATAACATTGTCCTCAACTCATGGGGACCACATGAAGTACTTGCCATTTGTTAGCCGCCATCCAAAGCTGTTGTCTGCCTTTTTTGTTGCTGGGCTCATGACCCTACAGCCTGTTGTTTACGCACACTCAGGTGCTCAGCCTGATGAAAAAGAAAGCAAAGTAGATTGCCGTTCGGTGTTTAACTTCACCTTTCCCAAAATCCTAGACTTCATGGCTGAAATCGATTGCAACCAATTCATTTCCAGCAACAGCGACTGGAATTGGCGCTACCCCAATAGCTACTTTGACCGACCCTTCATTTCTGCCTTCTCACCCCGCAGCCGCAAGGCAGAACCTGGCATGCGGTTTTTCAGACGCATTGCGGCTTATGAAGTTCAAGGTCAAGATATCCAAGACGCCTATGACAATATCTTCATCAAGCTTAAGAATTTTCCAGAGAAGCAACTTCCCAAGCGTTTGATCCGCATGGACACGGTCAACGACATCAAAGATGAAACCCATATTTGGTTTGGTTTCTCCAGCGATGACAAAGGCTGGGCTGTGGTCTGTGCACCTGAATGTGCGCCTGAATATCTTTTCATCATAGAGAAAAGATAAAAAAAGCACCTTCCTTTCGGAAGGTGCTTTTATGACTTAAGTCAGATCAGGTTCAATACAAAACAATAGGGTTTCCAGGTGAGCCAGTTGCACCAATGATCTTCAAAGGGGCCCAAATGAAAGCGCCCTCTTTGACACCAGCGTTGAGCAGGCTCTCGGTGTCCACGTTTTCCAAATTCCAGATGCCGCGTCGAGTTTGCAAATCGGTGTGGCAGGGAACGGCATAGCCCATCACTTCATTGCCAGGTTGCGCATCGTTGGCAGAGGTGTCGCCCATGGTCAAGGCGATATCGCGACTGGCCAAATAGGTACAAGCGCTGATGCCAAAGCCAGGCTCGCCTTCAGCAAAAAGTGCACGAGCTGCTGCGCGTTGCTCAGAGGTCATCTTTTTGTATTTAGAAGCACCCCATGTATTGCCTTGGCCAGTGTGCAAAGCGACGCAGTCGCCGGGGCCAATTTCTTTGAGGCCTTGCGCTTTGACGATGGCTTTCACATCATCGGCTGTGACGATGCCGATGTCGCCAGGTTGCTTGGGAACAGGCAACATTTCAGCGGCTGCGGACAGCTTACCCTGCGATTTACGGTAAGCCACCGCATCCAAGACCACGAGTCGGCAGACAAAACCAAACTCAGCAATGTGATCAACGCCGTGAGGACCCATGCCCATGACTTGGTCACCGGCGCCACGCTCATAAGCATCCCAGCTGATGATGCCGTTATAGCCCATGGGGCCTTTGGAGGTGTTCACATAAATGTGACCAGGACCATCAAATTGGGTTTGAATTTGACCAATTTGGGTTACCACTAATTCATCATGGTAGACCAAGGCATTTTTTCCGAACGGGCCACCGGTAGGTGTTCCTGGGATGTACATATTCCATTTACGAGGACCAAACCCAGGCGCTTCTGAATGGTAATGTTTACCAATCGTGACCGATTTGTTTTGTTTGATGGTGCTTAAAGCACGGGCAATATTGGCCGAATTTTTGGTGTGGTTGGCACTTCCAATGCGGTCGTCGGCACCCCATTTGGAAGGTGCCCAAGTCAGAGCCGCATCGTCGATGGGCCCTTTCAGTGCGCGGTGCTGGGTGCCTTCTTGCGCAAAGGCAAGACCCATGATCATCGAAGCAGATACTGAAAGCAAAAACTTTAACTTCATACCGTTCTCCTTTAAAAATTGAACACCCCATGGGTTCAGCCAAGAGAATAAGGAAGATTTCCCAAATTGAACAGGGATTAATCTATGTTTTAGTTAGGGGTATTCCATTAAAGACTTAAAAGTTCAGCGTGCGCTTGTCCACCGCCAAAGCCGCTTCCTTGGTGGCTTCGCTCAAGCTGGGGTGGGCATGGCAAATCCGTGCGATGTCTTCCGCGCTGGCCTTGAACTCCATGGCCACCACCGCTTCAGAGATCAGCTCCGACACCTGCGGTCCGACCATGTGTACGCCCAAGATTTCGTCGGTTGTGGCGTCCGCTAAAAACTTCACCATACCAGTGGTGTCGCCCAAAGCACGGGCACGGCCATTCGCCAAGAAAGGAAAAGTGCCCGCCTTGTAAGCCACACCATCAGCCTTGAGTTGCTGCTCGGTACGGCCAACCCAAGCGATCTCGGGGCTGGTGTAGATCACCCAAGGAATGGTGTTGAAGTTCACATGCCCGTGTTGACCGGCGATACGCTCAGCCACGGCCACGCCCTCTTCTTCTGCTTTGTGAGCCAGCATGGGGCCACGCACCACGTCCCCCACAGCCCACACGCCAGGCAAATTGGTTTTGCAATCCGCGTCCACCAGGATGGCGCCGCGCTCGTCAAGCGCCAAACCCACAGCGTCGGGGTGCAAGCCAGTGGTGTTGGGTACACGACCAATGCTCACAATGAGCTTGTCAACGTCTAACTTCAGCGCTTCGCCTTTGGCGTTGGTGTAGTTGACGGTCACGCCTTTTTTGCCATTGGCAATCTCGCCAACTTTCACGCCAAGCTCAATTTTCAATCCTTGCTTGTCAAAAGCCTTTTTGGCTTCTTTGGCGATTTGTTCGTCGACCGCGCCCAAGAATGTCGTTAGGCCTTCAAGAATGGTGACATCCGCACCGAGGCGACGCCAGACAGAACCCATCTCCAAACCAATCACACCCGAGCCAATGAGGGCCAATTTCTTGGGCACCGTGCCAACACGCAAAGCGCCGTCGTTGGACAACACATTGACTTCGTCAAACGGTGTACCGGGCAAGGCACGGGCGCTCGATCCTGTGGCGATGATGACGTGTTTGGCAGTCAGGGACTCTTCGGTTTTGCCCGACACCTTGATTTCATACCCTGCATCCGACTTGCTGGCAAACGCACCACGGCCGTGGAAGAACGCGACTTTGTTTTTCTTGAACAAATACAAAATGCCATCGTTGTTTTGCTTAACCACCGTGTCTTTGCGGTTAAGCATTTGCGCCACGTCCATCTTCACGCCGGTGGCTGTGATGCCATGCTCAGCGAAATGGTGGTTGGCTTGGTCAAAATGTTCAGACGATTGCAGCAAGGCTTTGGAGGGAATGCAGCCCACGTTGGTACAAGTGCCACCAAGCGCAGGGCCGCCAGTTGCGCTTTGCCACTCATCGATGCAAGCGACTTGAAAGCCCAGTTGGGCTGCGCGAATGGCGGCAATGTAGCCACCAGGGCCAGCGCCGATGACGATGATGTCGAATGGTTTGCTCATGCGCTGCTTTCCTTAAATGTCAAACAACAGACGTGCGGGGTCTTCGAGCGCTTCTTTCATGGCAACCAGACCTAAGACAGCTTCGCGGCCATCGATGATGCGGTGGTCGTAAGACATGGCAAAGTAGTTCATGGGACGCACCACGACTTGACCGTTTTCCACCATGGCACGGTCTTTGGTCGCGTGAACGCCCAAAATGGCCGACTGGGGCGGGTTGATGATGGGGGTGGACATCATGGAGCCGAAGGTGCCGCCGTTGCTGATGGAGAAAGTTCCACCCGTCATCTCTTCCATGCCCAGTTTGCCGTCGCGGGCTTTAACGCCGTACTCCGCAATTTTCTTTTCGATGTCGGCAAAGCTCATTTGGTCGGCGTTGCGCAAAATGGGCACGACCAAACCCCTAGGGGATCCAACAGCAATACCAATGTCGAAATAGCCGTGGTACACGATGTCGTTGCCGTCCACGGACGCATTCAAGACAGGGAACTTCTTCAAAGCGTGAACTGCCGCTTTGACGAAGAAACTCATAAAGCCGAGCTTCACGCCGTGTTCTTTTTCGAAATGCTCTTGCATACGCTTTCTCATCTCCATGACCGGGGCCATGTTGATTTCGTTGAAGGTCGTGAGGATGGCGTTGGTGGATTGCGATTGCAACAAGCGCTCGGCCACACGGGCACGCAAGCGGGTCATGGGCACACGTTGCTCGGGACGTTCAGCTAAGTCAATTACAGGCCCAGCAACTTGTGGCAAGGCCTTAGTGGGTACACCTGTAGGAATGACAGCAGCGGTAGATTGAACGCCTCCGGCGACTGCGGACAGCACATCGCCTTTGGTGACGCGGCCGTCTTTGCCTGTCCCAGCGACCGATCCTGAAGACAGGTTGTTGTCGGCCATCAGTTTGGCAGCCGCAGGCATGGCAACACCTGCATGACTGGCGCTGACTGGCGCAGAAGTGGCTACAGGCGCAGCAGTTGGCGCAACGGCGGCGGGTTTGGCGGCCACTGGACCGGCCGTCACCGCACTGGCGGTGGTGTCGATGCGGGCGATGAGTTGCTCGGCCATGACGGTGGCGCCATCGGCGGCGACGATCTCGACCAACACACCCGCAGAGGGCGCGGGGACTTCAAGCACCACTTTGTCAGTTTCGACGTCGATCAATATTTCGTCAACAGCAATCGCGTCGCCGACTTTTTTCTTCCATTGCAACAAAGTGGCTTCAGCCACTGATTCTGAGAGTTGCGGTACTTTGACTTCAATGATGGCCATGATGTGTTTTTCCTATTTGGTCAATATGAAACCCTTGAGGCGTCCGAACGCACCGTCAACCAGTGCTTTTTGCTGGTCTTGGTGCAAATGGGAGTAGCCCACAGCGGGTGAGGCCGAGGCAGCGCGACCGCTGTAGCCCAGCTTTTGGCCAGTGGCCATGTTTTCAAACAAATAGTGCTGTACAAAGAACCAAGCTCCTTGGTTTTGTGGCTCGTCTTGGCACCACAATACTTCGCTGGCGTTGGGGTATTTTTTTAACTCCGCAGCGAATACTTTGTGTGGGAAGGGGTAGAGCTGCTCCAAGCGCAGCAAGGCCGTGTCGTCGTGACCGTTGTCCTCGCGCTTTTTGGCCAAGTCGTAATAGACCTTGCCGGAACACACCACCACGCGTTTCACCTTGTCAGCCTTGATGTCTTTGGACTCAGGAATGATGGTTTGAAAACCGCCCTTGGTGAACTCGGACACAGGCGAGGTGGCGTCTTTGTGACGCAGCAATGACTTGGGCGTGAAGATGATCAAAGGCTTCCTCAGGTTGCGTACCATTTGGCGACGCAGCACGTGGAAGATTTGGCTGGCGGTGGTGGGCTGCACGATTTGCATATTGGTGTCCGCCGCTAACTGCATGAAACGCTCAACTCGTGCTGAGCTGTGCTCAGGACCTTGGCCCTCGTAGCCATGGGGCAGCATGAGCGTGATGCCGTTCACACGGCCCCACTTGACTTCACCCGAGGCGATGAACTGGTCGATAACCACCTGCGCACCGTTGGCAAAGTCACCAAACTGCGCCTCCCAAATGACCAAAGTGTTGGGGTCGTTCGAAGCGTAGCCATACTCAAAGCCCAACACCGCCTCTTCGGACAAGATGGAGTCGATAACGGTGAAAGGCGACTGGTTGTCGGCCGCGTTTTGCAAAGGGATGTAGGTACCTGTGTCCCACTTTTCTCGGTTTTGATCGTGAATGACCGCATGGCGGTGGGTAAACGTGCCGCGTCCGCAGTCCTCTCCGGACAAACGTACTGGAAATCCACTGGCCACCAGGGAGGCAAACGCCATGTGCTCGCCCATACCCCAGTCCACCGGCAAGTCGCCGCGTCCCATGGCAGCGCGATCGTCATAAACCTTTTTCACCAAGGAATGTGGTGTGACGGAAGAAGGAATGGTGCTAATGCGCTCGGCCAAGCGTTTCCACTCGGCCGTGGGCAGGGCGGTGTCAGCCGCATCGGTCCATTTTTTGCCCAAGAAAGGCGACCAGTCGACAGTGAACTTGGTTTTGAAATTGCTAAGCACTGGGTCAGAGGTGTTTTTGCCAGCATCAAGTGCTGCGCGGTAGGCCTTGACCATCTCGTCGCCCAAGCTCTCGCCCATGCCTTGAGAAGCCAAACGCTCGGCGTACATCTTGCGCGTACCGGGGTGGGCCGCGATTTTTTTGTACATCAAGGGCTGTGTCAGGCTAGGCGTGTCTTGTTCGTTGTGGCCCAACTTACGGAAGCAGGTGATGTCGACCACCACGTCTTGGCGAAACTCCATGCGGTATTCCAGCGCAAGTTGCGTGGCCAATACCACCGCCTCTGGGTCGTCGCCGTTCACGTGCAGCACGGGCGCTTCGACCATCTTGACGATGTCGGTGCAAAACACCGAGGAGCGCATATCGCGTGGGTCAGAGGTGGTGAAACCGATTTGGTTGTTGATGATGATGTGCACCGTGCCGCCCGTGGAATAGCCACGGGTTTGCGCCAGCGCCAAGGTTTCTTGGTTCACGCCTTGGCCGCCAAAGGCGGCGTCACCATGCACCAGCACCGGCAGCACTTGGCTACCCTTGGGGTCATCGCGGCGGTCCATGCGCGAACGCACAGAGCCTTCCACCACAGGATTGACGATTTCTAGGTGCGAGGGATTGAACGCCAAGCTCAGGTGAACCGGTCCGCCTGGGGTGGACACGTCTGAGCTGAAGCCTTGGTGGTATTTCACGTCACCCGCGGGCAACTCTTCAGGCGCGGTGTGGTCGAACTCGGCGAACATATCTGCTGGCAATTTGCCCATGGTGTTGACCAGCACATTCAAGCGGCCACGGTGGGCCATGCCAATCACCACCTCTTGAACACCCTTGATGCCAGCCATGTGGATCAATTCGTCCATGGCGGCGATAAAGCTTTCACCGCCTTCCAAGGAGAAGCGTTTTTGGCCCACGTATTTGGTGTGCAAATAACGCTCTAAGCCTTCTGCGGCGGTCAGGCGGTCGAGGATGTGTTTTTTCTTCTCGACGCTGAAGGTGGGTTTGCTGCGAATGCTTTCCAGCTTTTGCTGCCACCAACGCTTTTGCCCCATGTCGGTGGTGTACATATATTCCGCGCCCAAGGTGCCGCAATAGGTTTCGCGTAAGGCGTTGACCAATTCGCGCAGACTCATGCGGTCTTTGCCGAAAAAGGTATTGCTGGTGTCAAACACGGTTTCTTGGTCGGCGTCGCCAAAACCATAGAACGAGGGTTCAAGCTCGGGAATGTTGGGTCGCTCGGTGCGTTGCAGTGGGTCGAGGTTGGCCCAACGTTGGCCCACATTGCGGTAGGCGGCAATCAGCTGCTGCGCGGCGGTGCGTTTGCGCCCCATTTCGGCGTCGGCGCTGGCCATGACCACACGGGTTCCACCTTGTTTGGCGCGTTCGGCAAAGGCATTGACCACGGGCAGATGGGGGACGTCTTTGGCATTGCTGCCATCGGACGCGGGCACATGTTGAAGCGCGTCGAAATACTGGCGCCAGCTGTCAGGGACGCTGCCGGGGTTGGCGAGGTAGTTTTCGTACATCTCTTCCACGTAGGGCGCGTTGCCCCCGAAGAGATAAGTGTTGCCCGCATAGGCTTGATAGACGGACGAACCCGTCTGCGATGAATCGCTCATGGCGCTGACCTCCGTTTCCCTGCAGGAAACATTAGCTTGGTTGAAGAACCCTCCACGACACGGC